>ERZ1669248.852-NODE-852-length-12790-cov-15.220024_pt1 | contig 12790 bp, 14 predicted proteins | sample MGYA00579296_ERZ1669248 | MGnify/ENA primary metagenome ERZ1669248 (study PRJEB41166, sample SAMN08046057) | hot springs metagenome | biome: hot spring; feature: neutral hot spring; material: thermophilic sediment; isolation source: thermophilic sediment from...
CGTCTAGCCTAACCACGTCGCCCAAGCTGTAGTAGCTGTACCCCATCTTCTCAATCAACCTAGCCAGGGTGGTCTTCCCCGCCCCGGGGAGTCCAGCTACAGCTACTACGTCAGCCACGAAGTCTCTAAGTGGCGTAGTTATATGTTTTCAGCACCCTCGCCACCTCGCCGTAGCTAGAGTCGGTTTTGAAACCATCTGGAGACATGTGCGTCGCGGTCGAGTATATACCTGCCTCCCTGAGGATCTTCAACGCCTCTTTCAGAGTTACGCTCCTGCCACCCACAGCGAATTCAGGCATTCTGTAGTACCAGGGGGCGGCCACGGAGTACTCCTCAGCCAGCAGTTTCAGAAAATCTTGATGTGGTCCAAACTCCGCCATTTTGTACATAATCAGCGGCTCCCCCATGTGCCCTATCCACAGCGGCCCCAGGTAGCTCGCGCCGGGCCGCGTAGTTACCCTCCTCAGCCCACCCCTGTACTCGAGGTAGCCGATGTTGCGGAAGTTGTCGTCGGCGTCTCTGGCCCCCCTGACGGCGTATGCGCAGAATCTGAAGTAGTGGCCCTCCCAGTAAGACATCAGCGGCTCTATTTTGTAGTCCTCCGACGCGGCGACCCTAGCCACGAAACCGATTAAGTTTCTAAGACCCACCTCTATATAGAAGGGGGTCCTAAACGCCACAGAGCCGTACCTCCTTAGGCATTTTCGCGGATAGCGCCCAACCAAGACCGCCGTGTCGGTGGCTGTGGCGCAGATAAGTCCCTCCTCCCTCAAGGCTCTGAAGGCCGCCTGCATAAACGGCGCGGGGGAGCCGAAGGGATCTATATCCACCACGTCGCAGGTATCCCTCAGCCTATGCAACAAGACGTTGGCATCTTCATTATATACCTCGGCGTCGACGCCGTTTATCTCTAGGTTCTTCTTAATGAGCTCAGTCGCTTCTTTGGATATGTCGTTGAGCACCAGTCTGCCGACGGCTCCGCTCTCCACGGCGTATCTAATCCCCCTGATCCCCGTCCCGCTGAGCGGCTCACATACGGTGAGGCCGGTCTTGCCGTACGCCTTTAGTATCAACACGGAGAGAGTCCTGTTCTTCTCCATAGCCGGGTTGTAAAAAACCGGCGCCGAGTATATGCCGCCGTACTTCTCGGGATCTGGAGTGTAGAACTCCACGGCGCCCTCCCTCCTCAAAGCTAGGTGCCTCACGCCTTGTCCACCTCTGCGCTAAGCGCCTGCGCCAGCTCAATAGTTTTTCTAAACCTTTCGACATCTGAAGTAATGAATATGGTCCTGCCGTCGTGCTTAATGGCGTCTGGATGCGACTCGACGAGCTTGTACGTGTTTGGAGAGATTTGCCTACTAGCCAGCTCCTCAGGCGTGGCCCTCGGCTTCTCGCCCACCTCTATCTTCTTCATAATATCGTCGCCGAATATAGAAGCCAGCCTCTCGGCGACTCTCAGCGGCGCCTCTATCTCGCCGCGCTCGTAGCGGTACACCGTCTCTCTCGTCACGCCGAGGCTGTGCGCCAGCGCGCCTAGACTCATCCCCATCTTCTGCCTCCTCTCCCTCAGCTTCTCCCCATCTATCGAGGCTGTGATGATGCCGCGGCTTAGCTTATACACAGGTTCTCTGCCCTCTAACACGTCGGTGAGCGTTGCCAGAGACATAAAGACCACGCTGTCCTTTATGTGGACAACGCCGCGTTGCAAAACTTGAGACTTGACGGTAGACACCACACATATACTAGCCGCGTCGGTGTACATACTGAGGAGTTTAAGATCCTTTAGCGAGCTCTGCGAAACTTGATCCGCGTCAGGCGCAATCCTCATTATGTACTTATACCTGTCAAATTTCGCTACTAATGTATAGGCGTAGGGCCTACTGACGTCTATGAACAGCTGCTCCCCCCTACTCCTAACCATATTTACCGTAGCTTCTAACAACTTACTTCCCATCTCCAGTAATTGGGAGTGCGTGAATATTTAAAAAATTTTGCGGCTATCAAAACGGTGAAGAGACCCGGCAAGGCCAATCAGTGACGAGATATTCATGCACAGATCTACGCCGGCTCAACAATTTTAACTTTCTGGAAGTGGTACGCTTGTGAAGAGGATTAGGTTGAGCAACAGGGAGATAAAGGAGCTACGCGAGTCCCACAAATTCGCGGCGCCGATAATGAGTAATGTAGATACTGTTGAAATAGTCCCGTTGACTGAGAAAGAATCCATAATACTTGTAGACGGCGAGCCCCTCCTCTCTAAGGTATCCGTTAAAGACCTGGGCGAGTTCATAATACCCTCGTTATATCTAATTCACAAATCACCAAAGGGGGCGTTGCTACCGCCCTTCCCCAAGGCGGTGGTAGACGCAGGGGCCGTGAAGAGGATTATAGACGGCGCAGATGTAATGCGGCCTGGGATAAAAAAACTAGAGGGAGAGTTTAACAAGGGGGATACAGTCTTTGTTGTTGACGAGAAGGGCCGCGCAATTGCGATAGCCGTCGCCCTCCACTCCAGCGGAGAGATCCAGCAGATGGAGAAGGGGAAGGTACTGCTGAATGTACACTACCTGGGAGACCGCATCTGGCGGGCCTCGCTAGAGCTGGCTAAGAAAACCTCTTAAAACCTCGTCGAGGGCGTCGCGGCACATACAAGACTTGTACCTCCTCAAGGCATCTACAGGCGGCTTCAAGCCTAGGCGCATCAAGCCGTTTGCCACCTGGGTGACATTTCTGCCGCCGCCTAGAGTCGCCGATTCGAAATCGATAATGACAGGCCGCCCACCCTCGACTATTACGTGCCTCTCCAGTCTAGACAACTCGTTGTGAGAAACGCCGGCGGCGTCGAGCCTAAAGGCTTGAGTCAACAAATCCTCGACGAGATCCCTCCTCTGCTGACTCCCAGCGCCGCCCCACCACCTCTCCAGCGGCACCCCGTCTACATATCGGTAGGCAATTACGTCTCTGCTGTATGTGTACAGCCTGGGCCCCACGCCAACGGAGTTGGCTATGTGGAGAAGTTGCCCCTCTTGAGCCAGCGAGGGCCTGGTAGAGTCGCCGCGCCTGATCTTACACGCCAAGTCAAAGCCCCCAAGCCTAGGCCTACACCTATACACAACGCTGTTGGTGCCCTTACCCACTACGTAAAAGCCGTTAAGCATCACCGAGCCCCCCTCTAGAACCTCTAGCTGTAGCTCCTCTATCTGGAGAAGCACAGAAGCCACGTGCCTAACCCCGCCTCCCAGAGTGTGGAGGAGCAGAACCGCCGCGCTGTCCGGCACATAACTCCGTAGCAAGAATTTTATAAACACATGGAGGGAGTACGTCGTGGAGAAAGACGTCGTCAAGAAAATAGCCCAGTTGGTGAGGGCGGGGGCTACCCTCACCTCCTACACATGCCCAGTCTGCGGCACTGTATTAGTCAGACTCAAAACCGGGGAGCTCTACTGCGCAAACTGCGAACGCACCGTTGTACTCGTAAAGACCGAGGAAGAGGCACAACAAGCCGTGGAGGTTGTCCAGCTGAGAGAGGTGAGGAGAATTGTATTCGACAAGATACTCCAGCTGGGGAGAGAGATCGAGAAGCTCTCTGCCCCGGAGATGATCGAGCATCTAAGGTCGATGAGCCTGCTCCTGGACATATACGAGAGGCTGAGCCGCATCCACACCGAGGCCTCGAAGCAACAGGCTAAGTCTTTTTAGACAAGTCTGCGAAAAGCCTCGCCAGCACTATATGGGCCAGGGGGGTGAAATGCGCCGTGTAGAAGCTGTAGAGGGTGTGGTTCCCCGCGAGGTACACAAGCCAGTAGCCGCCGTAGGTGGAGAGGTAGAGGATAGACACGTCGTCCCTCCTATACAAGCCGTAGATCAGCGCTATTAGGTAAGCCGGCGTGCCGCTGGCGTAGATATCTGGGTTTATGTAGAGGGCGAAGCTGTTCTGCATAATCAGCCAGTCCAGCGGGCTAGACGCCGTCGGGCCAGGAGGCCTAGATGTGGTGTGCCAAGACAAGGCGCCGAGGATCTCCCTGACCCACCTCTCCAGCCCCAGCCCACCCGCTATCGGCATATTGACAACGAGGAAGACAGAGACGGCCATTAAAAACACCGCCGCGAAGTTCCTAACGCCCCGCCTCCCCAAAAGGTAGGCCAGCCCAAAGATGGGAAAGGCGCCCGAGTATTTCACAGAGGCGGCTAGCCCAAGGGCGGCCCCCGTGCCCAGGAGCCTGCCGGAGAGGTAGAGATAGGCCAGCAACGCGGTGAAGAAGCCGAGGTACACGTCCAGCATGGCGATGCCAGCCATCGCCCTAAAGGTGTTGTCAAAAAGCATAAGCGCGGCGGCTATCAACGCGTACAGCTCGCCGGCCACCCGCCTAGCCGCTAGAAACACCAACACCAAGGTCAGAGAGCCCAGGGCGATAGACGGCAACCTCCAAAACAGAGGCTCATCCCTCACAGCCTCAACGGCGGCGATCACGTACTTGGCTAGGGGCGGGTGCTCCAGGTTGTAGTAGCTGAGGATACCCTCCTTGTCGGGGTAGGGAAACCCCCTCCTCAAATAACACGCAACCCCACCCTCGACAGTAACCGCATCTATCTTCGTATACTCCTTAACGATCCTGCTCTCATTAGTGAGGCAGTTTGCAGTTGTTGTGAAATATGGCGAATTGGCAGGTGTTTTGAAAAAGTCATGTAAGAGATTTCTCGCCGAGGTCACATACCAAACCTCGTCCGAGATGTACCCCGGCCCACCCGGCAACCCGTCGGAGCCAGGCAACTGCGCCACCGTGTAGGCCAGGTACGCAAAGACTGCGATCACCAAGACGAGGCCGATATAGACGTACTTCACGGCCCTCAGCTAAATACTTTTATTTAAGAAAATCTACCAGAAACCCAGAACCCATTCAGACATGTGGAGCTGGTGATGATAAAGACCGCTGGCGATTGGTGCGCGGGGTATGCAGCGCTGAGTTTTTAATAAAGAGATCTGGAGTGGGTGTGATGCGGTGGTTCTTCACAGACTGGTGAAGACGCCCCTACCCAGCTGATCAAGCCTTTTGCACCTCTATGCTGACCTCTTCTCCGGAGATGTCCCACCTGCGCCCGTTTTTAGCCTCGCCGATCGCCACCTCTACGGCCCTGGTCTCGCGGGCGATGTAGTCTCTGTAGCGGCTTACGGCTTCTTTGACGTCGGCTGAGCTGGTGTCCACCACGACTCTGATCGTGTCTCCGATGTCCAGCCCGGCTTCCTTTCTCATCACCTGTATGCGTCTTATGAGTTCTCTCGCCAGCGCCTCGTAGTAGAGGTCGGGCTCCAGCTTGCCGGGGATGCAAGCCTCTACTCCCCCCTCGGCGGCTTTTACATAGTCCTGGGGGCAGGGCCCCGTCTTCACCTCCTTCACGTTTCCGAGATATTTCAACAGCTCGGCGTAGCGCTCTGTGTACCTGCCGCCGTTTATATACGCCTCCCTTACCGGCCACCTGAGCTTTATGCCGGCCCTGTTTCTCGCCTCGGCGAGCGCCGAGAAGGCTGTGAAGAGCTCGCGGAAGGCCTCCACAAGCTCCCTCTCGACGGGGCCCGGGGTCGGGTACTGGGATAGGTGGACAGACTCGGGGGCCTCCTTTTCGTACTTCCTCACGTAGGCCTGCCACAGATACTCGGCGACGAAGGGCACCATTATCGAGGCGAGGATCAGCACATTTTTCAACACGTGGTGCAGAACGGCGTACGCGGCGTATTTGTCGGGGGTCTGCTCCTCGCTCCAGACGCGCCTCCTGAGGAGCCTCACGTAGCGGTGGCTGAGGGTTTCGACAATGAACTCCCTCAAGGCGTTGGCCGCCTTGTGTAGCTCTATGTTCTTCACGTAGTCTGAGAAGTCTGCCACCAGCGTGTTTAGCTCTGAGAGGAGCCACCTATCCTCGTCGAGGGCCTTGTCTACCCACTGGCTTAGTGGATACTTATCTGCGGTGAAGCCGTCGAGGGACATGTAGGTGTCGGCGAACCTCACCACGTTCCACAAGATGTTTAAGTCGCTGACTACGTGCTTAACCTCGTCGGGGTCGAAGGCGAGGTCTTCCCAGGGCGCGGCTTTGGAGAGTATGTACAGCCTCACGGGATCCGCGCCGTATTTCTCAAATAGATCCCTCGCCCATATGACGTTGCCCCTGCTCTTAGACATCTTCTGGCCGTGTTTGTCTAGGATAAGTCCCTGGATCAGCACAGTTTTGTACGGCGCCTTGCCGGTGTAGAGCACCGACGTGGCCAGGAGGGAGTAGAACCACCCCCTCGTCTGGTCGATGCCCTCAGTCACGAAGTCGTAGGGGTAGAGCCTCTGCCAGAGCTCCCTATTCCTCTCCCCATCAACAGCGGCTATCCACGCGATCCCGCTGTCTAGCCAGACGTCCATCACATACGGCTCGCGCACCCACTCCTCGCAGTCAGGTGTGGAGATCTTCACCTGGTCTATCCAAGGCCTGTGGACTAGCCTGAAGTCGTCCACCGGGGGCAGTTCCTTGGCCAGCTTCTTCAACTCCTCCAGGGAGCCTACGACCAGTATACGCCCATCTTTTCTACACCTCCAGACGGGGAGCGGCGTGCCCCACACCCTGCTTCTCGAAATATTCCAGTCTCTGGCGTTTTGGACAAACACGTCGAACCTATCCCTCAGCTTCGTCGGCACCACGTTAACTCTCTGTAGCTCTGAATACATCCTCTCGCGGATGCGGGAGATGGCGATGAACCACTGCCTGTCCGCCCTCAGTATTAGCTTAGAGCCGCAACGCCAGCAGTGGGGGTACTCGTGCCTCACCCTCTCCTCATGCACCAGCAACCCCTTAGCCCGGAGGTCCTTGACTACCTCTTTATCCACGTCGTAGACGTGCATCCCCGCATACTTCCCCCCCAGCTCGTTGTACACGCCGTTTATCTCCACGCTGTTGGTAATCGGCAGGCCGTACTTCTTAGCCAGTTCGAAATCCTCGGGGCCGTGGCCAGGGGCGATGTGGACAAGCCCAGTGCCCTGATCCAGCGTCACGAAGTCGGCGGCAACCACCCGGTGGCTCCTCCCAGCCCTCTCAGGCACCTCCTCGGCAAGGGGGTGCACGTACGCAGTCCCCACCAGCTCAGAGCCCTTCCTCGTCTCCACCACCCGCCAGCTCCTAACCCCGAATTTAGCCATTAGAGCGGGCACAAGAGCCTCGGCGAGCCACCACCTCTCACCCCCCTCTACCTCCACCTTGGCGTAGACGTAATCGGGGTGCACAGCCACGGCCTCGTTGTCAACTATGGTCCACGGCGTCGTCGTCCAGATGACTAGATACTCGTCGCGGCTCCCCTCCACCCTAAACTTGACGTAGATAGACGGGTCCTCCCTCTCGTCGTAGCCCAGCGCCACCTCGTGATCGCTGAGAGAAGTCTCGCAACGGGGGCAGAACCACAACACCCTGTAGTCCTCGACGAGGAGGCCCTCTTCGTGAGCCTTCTTCACGACGCGCCAGGCGTATTCAAGATAGCGGGGTTGCCTAGTCTCGTATGCGCTCTCCAAATCCAGCCACAGCCCCAGCCTCCTAGTCCCCCACTCCCTCCAGTACCCCAGGTACTCCTCCACCAGCGAGTTGCACTCCAAGGCGAACCTCTCCAGCCCGTACCGCTCAATATCCTTCTTCGACCTCAGCTTGAGCTTCTTCTCAACCTCCCACTCAACCGGCATACCCTGCATATCCCAGCCGCCCTGGACCCACACGTCGTACCCCAGCAGACGGTGGAAGCGTATGACGACGTCTTTATAAGTGCGGCCTCTGATGTGGCCCACATGGGGCATCCCGTTTGTGGTAGGCGGCCCCTCAAGAAACGCGAACACAGGCCCGCCGCGCCACGACTTCCACTTCTCAAAAATCTTGCGCTTCTCCCAAAATTCCTCAACGGCTCTCTCTACTGCGTGGGGGTTGTAGTTCGGAAGTAGCCTAATATAATCCCCATTAGACATCAAAAGCCGGGGAATTTATAAGTTTTAAAACCTGATTAAGTTGCTTTTAAGAGGGATAATAGTAGCGTGAAGGTAGTGGAGGACAGCCTCTATATACTCATTACGGCGGTTGCCGTGGCCGTACTGCTCATCATCCTGGCGGCGGTGTTCCCCTGGCGGGACGCCAAGGCCGTAGTCGAAGGCGTGCTGAGGGATATCGAGTACATGGCGGGGTTTGTGAAGGGGCTGTGAGGTTGCTGTACCACCTCATAATGCTGGTGATGGCCCTGCTGTTGCTGTACGTCGTGGCCGTGGGGGCACACTACATAAAGATCCTCCGCGCGGTCTTCGCCCCATGAATATACTGGAGGGGGTGTACGTGGCGGCGCTCTTCATCTTGAGCGTCTTGCTGGTGCTCTACTTGGGACGCCTGGCGGTGGATCTTCTCGAGGCGAAGTGGGTATTTGAGGCGACGAGGCACGCCTCCTGCGCGGGGCCCGCCAACGCCAGCGCCGGGGGGGTGGTCGTGGCTATGTGTATAAGGCTTACCTTCAACGGCACGCTCGGCGTCCAGCTCTACAATATTTCTGTGCGCTACCCCACCGCCTCGTAGATTAGGTTGCCCTCGTCGTCCAGCCTCTTTCTAATTTTCCGCTGGGATATGAGGTTTTCCAAGGCTTTGAAAAACTCCGCCGTGGACAGCCCCCTGTTTTTAGCCCACTTAGCGGCCTCCTCCTTACTTACCCTCCCGGCGCTCTTTATGAACTGGTACAGCTCCTCCGACGCGTCTCGCGCCTCCCGCCTCTTCTCCTCTTGTTTCTTCACCTCTACGAAGTCAAACAACGTGGGCCCCCGCGCCTCCCCCCTTTTCCTAGCCATCGAATCTATGGTGAAAACGTGTTATATATTTTAGCCACCACACAAGCCACGTCGACGCCGTAGAGGCCGTGGGGCTGCATCTGCCTTCCGCACTCCCTATAGATCGCCCTATCGGCGGAGACGTAGTAGGACTCGCCTATCTTAACTCCGTGCCTCTTGTGGTAATCCACGACGGCAACCTCTACGGGGTCGCCCCGGCGGCGGTAGACGCCGTTGACCCTCTCCACGGCGCCTACATCCTCCGCGATTTGTAGAATTGTCTTGAACGCCACCTTGTTAAGCCACGCGCTGGGGGAGATGCCGGAAAGCCTATCGTTAACAGCCTTATGAAGCCCGTCAAAATCGCCCTCGTTCAAATCCGCCAGGACCTCCACCAGCAGTCGGTACTGGGGGACGCGTTGGAAAAAGAGGGCGTGGTAGACAGCCACGCCCAAAATCTCTCTCAGAGAAACCAACTGCCGGCCTAGCGCCGTCAACGCCGCCCTGCCGTTTGACACCTCCACCACCTTAATACGCTCAAGGAAGCGGGTGATGTCCCCCCTCCCCCTCCCAATTTCGAGGCCAGCCTCCCTCAGCTCGTCCAGCGTCGGCGTGTGTTTAGCGACGTAGGCCACGTATTCGTCTATCCTCCGGAGTCTAATAGGCGGGAAGGTGATGGAACGCTGCATTGTTATTACCACGTAGTTTTGAAACCCGGGGCTTAAATGGCGGTAGCCCTCTGCAAGGTAGGACCGTGGTAATATACCTGGCGGATAAAAACGCTAAAAGTTTAAATAGTAAGATACGTGTAGTGTATATGGACATTAGAGAAGAGATTTTGAAGTTGCTGAGAGAGCGCGGCGAGCTCTCCACGTCGGAGCTTGTGCAGTACCTGAAACAGCCGCGGCACAGGGTGTTGAAGGCGCTGAACAAGCTGTACTTCGAGGGGGTAGTGGAGCCTTATAAGAAAAACAGGAGGTACTACTGGCGCCTCGCCTCAGGCTACGTAGCCGTAGCGCCGATTCACTTCACCGCAGAGCCCGTCCTCTACATAGAGGGGGTGATAGAGCCCATATACAGGAGGGTCCAGGACAGAGTAGACGCCTTTATCTTCACCCACGTCAAGAACAGGGAGTACTGGCTCTGCGACTGCGACTCCGGCTACTACATACTCACCGACCAGCCAGTAGACGGCTGCAACTGCAAGCTGAGACACGCCTTTGGCGACAGAAAACTAGCCATGATCTACCTACCCAAAGAGCTGAGGTTCAGGTACTGGAAGAGCTACAGATACGCGGAGGGAGACGCCGAGTTCGTCCTCCTACTCCCAGAGGAGCAGGATTCCGAAGAGTTGCGGAGGAAGTACGAGACGTACGCCAAGGGACTTATCCACTAGCCCCTCTTCATCCAGCTGGTCAACGGCGCCGCCCTCCCCAGCAGAGACTCCAGATCCGCCTCGGCAACCCTCCTGCACACCACCTCCTCCACCACCTCGTCGAAGTGCCTCGCCTCTGAGAGAGCCTCCTCAATCGTGCCCCGCGCCACCAGTTCGTAGACCCTCGCCGCCCTCTTCCCAGACGTGGCCCTCACCACCCGCCCCACCCGCTGAATCATCTGCCTCCTAGAGCCGGTGCCGCTCACCACCACCGCCACCTCGGCATCCGGGACGTCTACCCCCTCGTCTAAAACAGTGGTAGTAACCACCACCTTACTCACGCCGGCGCTAAAACGCCTAAAGGCGGCCTCTCTGTTGCCCTCCTCCGAGGTGATTAGCTCGGCGGCGACGCCGGCCTCCCTCAGCCTCCTGTACAGCTCCTCCGCCTGGTCGATGAACTGCGTAAATACCAGCACCTTAGAGCCCAGCGCCACCTCCCGAGCCACTATGCGCACGGCGACGGGGATCTTCGCCCCGGCCTTAGCCGCCGCGTTCCTCAACACAATGGCGTTGTCGCTGGGCAACGAGGCGTAGCTCCTCTCCTCCTCCCTAGACATGCGTACATACACCCGGTAGTGCTCCACCGGCACTACGAGCCCCGCCTCTACCATAGATCTGTAGGAGGCTCTGTACACGGGGGGCCCCACCGCCTCGTATATCAAGTGCTCGTTTTTATCCTCCCTCTCGGGAGTCGCCGACAGCGCGAGGCGGAACGGCGAGTCGAGGCTCAGAGCCACCTCTTTAAAAGTCTCCGCAGGCACGTGGTGCGCCTCGTCAAAAACCACGAGGCCAAACCTCCCCACCAGCTCGTCTATGTACTTCACCGCTGAGTTGTAAATAGCCACAGTCACGTCCCTCACCTCCCTAGACCCCCCGCCGAGCACCCCCGGGGAGACCCCCAGATACTTCCTAATGCGTTCAACCCACTGAGCCGCCAGCTCCTTAGTCACGACGAGAACCAGCGCCGACGTCCCAGCCCTACGCATAGCCTCGAGACCTACAAAAGTCTTGCCGCCTCCAGTAGGGATAATCACAGTCCCCCTCATCCCGTGGGAAGCCCAGTTATCCACAGCCTCCCTCTGAAACGGAAAAAGAGAGAAGCCGCCCCTGTACTCAACACGGGGGTACGCCGGCTCCGACAGCTCAACGACGTAACCCAGCTCCTTCAAAACCTTCACAACCCTATCCCGCACAAAGACGGGGAACTTAACCAGGTAGGCCCCGCCGCTCTGCTCCACTTTTACAAGCTTGATGCTCCGCTCCACCAGCTCCCCCTCTCTATTCACCACGTTGTAGGCGAGCCTAAACTCCGACAGCCTCTTCAAGAGACCCGACGCCAAGAAGTTAAGCCTCGCCCAGCCGGGCCCCACAGCCGCCGCCCGCCAGCTACGCCTCCTCTCAAACACAGCCCTCAGCCTCTCAGAAGCCAGCACAAACTCCCGCGCGCTCCTCAACGCCCCCTCCAAGTCTCCCCAAACCTCCACACCAGCGAGCAACTTCCTCAGCCTCTCCACCCCCATATCCACAAACTCCTCAAACGTCGCCGCAGAGACCACTGATTTGTCCTCAGCCACAAACCGCCTCAAGAAGCCGCTGAGAGACACGACGTGGGCACCCCCCTCCCCAGCCACCACGTGGGGCTTCAGCTCCTCTGGAAGCCGGCCCACCACGACTATGGAGCCCCCCGACGAGTCGTGGCTAATGGAGGAGAGGAGGGAGAGGTACTCCTCGTGGCTGAGCTCCAATAGTTGCCTCAGCCTCGTCAAGATGGAGACATCCCTAGTCTTTATACGCCACCCGGCGCCGTCCCAGCGGAAACCCAGCCTCTTCAACTCCTCCTTAGTTGCGTATATACGCTCCCACGGCCACTCCCTAGCCACCTCCACGCCGTTGACCACCACGACAAAACGCGGCACGTAGATTATACACAATAAAAGCTATTTAAGAAACAACACACAACAACCCGTGGCGGCCAGAATGCTTGAGGACTACACAAACTGGGAACGCTACATACTGCGGAGCGTCGACATACCAACCACCTACTCGATAGACGGCGAAGTGGTGAAAATAGAGCCGTCCCCCAGGCTCTATATAAGCGGCATGGGAGGCTCCGGCGTGGTAGCGGACCTAGTGAGAGACCTCTCCACCGTCTGGAACTGGGACATAGAGGTAATCCCCGTGAAGGACTACTTCCTCAAGACACGCGACGGGTTGCTAATAGCCGTCTCCTACTCAGGAAACACCATAGAAACCCTCTACACGGTAGAGCAGGCCAAAAAGAAGAAGATACCCACCATAGCTGTGACCACAGGCGGGAGGCTAGCCCAGATGGGGATCCCCACGGTAATCGTCCCAAAGGCAAGCGCCCCCCGCGCCGCCCTCCCCCAGCTCCTCACGGCGGCTCTTCACATAGTTAAAAAGATCTACGGGGTAGAAGTGGAGATGCCGGAGTCTCTCGAACCCCCCAGCGACCCCCTCATCCACAGCCTCGTCGAGACGTTCCAGAAAAGGCCCACCATCGTGGCGCCGGAAAGCATGA
>ERZ1669248.853-NODE-853-length-12781-cov-70.538032_pt1 | contig 12781 bp, 16 predicted proteins | sample MGYA00579296_ERZ1669248 | MGnify/ENA primary metagenome ERZ1669248 (study PRJEB41166, sample SAMN08046057) | hot springs metagenome | biome: hot spring; feature: neutral hot spring; material: thermophilic sediment; isolation source: thermophilic sediment from...
ATTTATGGTCATGAAATAGGAGATAAAGTTCTAGTTGAGGTGGCTAAGCTTTTGAAAGATAATTTAAGAAGCACAGATATTATAGGAAGATGGGGTGGAGAGGAATTTCTAATTATTCTTCCTAATACCAATTTTGAGCAGGCCTTAAATGTGGCAGAAAAGTTGAGAGCTTTACTTTGCACTTTAAGGATACCACCTGTTGAAAGGATTACCGCAAGTTTTGGTGTTTCTGAATACAAGAAAGAAGAACCTTATGAAGAAACTTTAAAAAGGGCAGATCTTGCTTTATATAAGGCTAAAGCTGAAGGAAAAAACTGTGTTGTTGTTTTTTAGAGGTGCTTATGGAAAAGGAAAGGATTAGAGAATATCTTGAAGTTCTAGCCTGCCCGTCCTGTAAGGGTGATCTTGAATACAAGGAGGGTATAGAGGGGCATCCTGAAGGGTTTTATTGTAAAAAATGTGGACTTCTCTATCCTATAATTGAGGATATTCCAGTTATGCTTCCAGAGGAGGCTATTTCTTTAAAGGAAGAATGAGTCATCCCAGAGAGCCAGATCCCGTCCTATTTTTTCTTGGTGTAACTGAGAAGGAAAGGGGATTTTTTCTTAGAGAAATTAGGAATTTTTTTGAAGAGGAGCTTGGAATAATAGCCTTTGAAGGGCCCTATTTTAATTTTTCTGAGTTTACTGATTATTATGAAGAGGAAATGGGGAAGCCTCTATGGAAAGGGTTTTATGTTTTTGAAAAATTAAGGGAGCCCGAATTTCTTCTTGATCTCAAATATCTCTGTTATGAAATAGAGAGAAAAACATCTACCCCTGAGGGAAAGAGAAGGGTTAACCTTGATCCAGGATATATCACTCTTTCCAAGATAGTACTTGCTACCTTTAAGGATTATTCTCATAGACTCTATCTTGGAAGATCTATTTTCGGAGAGGTAACCCTTTTTTATAAAGAGGGGACCTTTCAGTGCTTTCCCTGGAGCTATCCTGATTATAGGACCAAAGAAGTGATTGACTTTTTTAACAAAGTAAGAAACTACTACAAGGAAAAGCTCCGTGCTTTTAGATAGTCTAGGAAGAAAAATTGAATATTTAAGGATTTCTGTTACGGATCGCTGTAATTTTAGATGTATCTATTGCCAGAGCCGAGAATCTTTTAAATTTCTTCCTCACTCAGAGATTCTTACTTATGAAGAAATAGAAGAGATTGTTAGGGTAGCCTGTGAACTCGGAGTTAAGAGGATAAGAATTACTGGTGGAGAACCTTTAGTAAGAAAGGATATAGAGGTCTTAATTGAGCGTTTATCTAAGATTCCAGGGATTGAGGATTTAAGTTTAACTACCAATGGTTATTTTCTTTTAGAAAAGGCAGAAATTCTTAAAAGAGCTGGTCTAAAGCGTTTGAATATAAGCCTTGATACCCTTAATCCCGAAAAGTTTATAAAAATTACTGGTGGTTTTGATTTTCATAAAGTGTGGCTTGGCATACTTAAGGCCTTTGAGCTTGGTTTTGAACCTTTAAAACTGAATATGGTTGTGATAAGAGGATTTAATGATGATGAAATTCTATCTCTTGCCAAATTAACTCTTGAGTATCCCTGGGAGGTTCGTTTCATAGAATTTATGCCTATAGGGGAAAATGTTCTGTGGAGAGATGAACTGGTTATTCCTGTAAAAGAGATAAAAGATCTTCTTGAAACTTATTTTCCTCTCGAAGAGGTGGCTTCCTTTGGAGGTGGGCCTGCTAAAGTCTTTAAGTGGAAAGGAGCCAAAGGTAGGATAGGATTTATCTCTCCCGTGAGTGAGCATTTTTGTAGTAGATGTAATCGCCTTAGAATTACGCCAGATGGGCGCTTAAGACCTTGCCTTTTTTCTGATAAGGAAATAAATTTAAAAGAATATTTAAGAAACAAAAACAGGGATCTTAGAGAGGCCTTTTATCTTGCCATGTCTTTAAAACCTGAAAAGAGGGAGTTAAAAAATACTAAAAGAGAGATGCGAGCTATTGGAGGATAAATGGCTGAACTATTTTATGCTTTTGGTTTTCTTAAGCTAGAAAGACCAGACAAACTTCTTAAATTGACAAAGCCTGTGCCTCCAGGAACTTATGTCTTGGCTCAGTTTCCAGAGGGGAGAAAGGAGGTCTTTCTTATAAAAGACTTTTGTTTTAAAATTCCCTTTGAATTTGATGAGTGTCCGGTAGTCTTAAGAAAAGCAAATCCGAAGGAAATTTCAGGCTATCAGAAAAGGCTTGAATTGGAAAAAAAAGGTTTTGAGTTATGTGAAAAATTTGCTAAAGAGCTTGGCCTTGAGATGAAGCTTGTTGATGTGGAGTGTTTCTTTGATCGTTCAAAAATTATTTTTTACTATACTGCTGATGGGCGCATTGATTTTAGAGAACTTGTCAAACAGTTGGCAAGGGCCTTAAGGATGCGAATTGAAATGAGGCAGATTGGAGTTAGAAATGAGACAGCGCTCCTTGGAGGAATTGGGATATGCGGAAAGGAATTTTGTTGCTCTCAATTTTTAAGACAATTTACCTCTCTCTCCATAAAAATGGCCAAGGAGCAAGGTCTTATTCTTGATCCTAACAAAATTTCAGGCCCCTGCGGAAGATTACTTTGCTGTCTTGCTTATGAATCCTCTGTTTATCGAGAATTTCTGGCAGAACTTCCTAAATTAGGTTGTAAGATCACTCTTATGGGGAAGACTTTTAGAGTTGTTAAATATAACTTTTTTCAAAAAACAGTCACCCTTGAAACTGAGGAGGAAGGCTATCTAACTATTCCTGTTTTTGAGCTTAAGAATTATATAGTTACTGAAGAGGCAAGAGAGGAGGCAGGAGAACTCGAATGGCAGGAATAAAGTATTTCACCACCCCTATTTATTATGTCAACAGTTATCCTCACCTTGGACATGCCTATACCACTCTTGTGGTGGATAGCCTTGCAAGATATTACCGTTTGAAAGGTTATGAAGTTTTCTTTCTCACAGGAACAGATGAGCATGGTGATAAAATTGTGAAAGCCGCTCAAAAAGTAGGAAAGTCTCCTCAAGAGTTTGTAGATGAGATTGCCACTATCTTTCGAAAGACCTGGGATAGCCTTCAGGTCACCTACGATAATTTCATAAGAACCACTGAAGAAAGACATAAAAAGGTAGTGCAATATATTCTTCAGAAACTTTATGAAAAAGGTGAGTTTTATCTTGATGAATATGAGGGAAATTATTGTTTCGGCTGTGAGAGGTTTTTAACCTCAAAAGAGCTTGATGAAGATGGAAAATGCAAAGACCATAAAACCTTTCCTGTTTATCTTAAAGAGAAAAATTACTTCTTTAACCTTGAGAAATACAGACCTTGGTTAAAGGAGTTACTTGAAAAGGAGGATCTCATATATCCTTCCTTCTATAAGGAAGAGGTATTAAATCTTCTTGAGGAGCCTCTTCCACCCCTTTGTATTTCAAGGCCAAAGGCAAGGTTATCCTGGGGAATAGAGCTACCTTTTGACAGAGATTATGTAACCTATGTTTGGTTTGATGCCCTGATAAATTATCTCTCAGGAATTGGTTTTCCTGAAAATCCTTCTTGGGAAAAGCTTTGGGCAAATTCCTACCATTTTATTGCCAAGGACATTCTCAAACCTCATGCTATTTACTGGCCTATTATGTTGAGAGCCCTCGGACTTCCTCCTTATAAAAAGCTTTTTGTGCATGGATACTGGCTTATGCACAAAATGAAGATGTCAAAATCTTTGGGAAATATTGTAGATCCCCTGTATTTATCTCAAAAGTATGGAAGAGATATCCTTAGGTATTATCTTCTCCGAGAAATGGCCTTTGGATATGATGCAGAGTTTAGCTTGGAAAATTTTATTTTAAGATATAATGCTGATCTTGCTAATGACTATGGAAACCTGATTTTCAGGACTTTGAATCTTGTTGAAAAGCATTTTAAAGGAGTGGTTCAGCCTTATGGAGAATTAAGACCTGAAGACCTTGAATTAAGAGCAGTGGTTGAAGGTGCTCTAAAGAAATATGAAAAATATTTTGAAGCCCTTCAATTCCACACAGCCCTTGAGGAACTCTTTCAGGCCATACGCTATGCTAATGTATATATTGATAGAACAGCCCCTTGGAGGGAAATCAAAGAGGGGCGTTTAGAGAGGGCAGGAACTATCCTGAGAAATCTACTTTCTGCAATTAAAGCCTTTGCCATAGCCTTAAGCCCGGTTCTACCTGATTCCTCTAAAACTTTGCTCCACAATCTAGGTTTAAATTTAGAGGACCTTTCCTTTGAAGATACCACCAATTGGGAACTTCCTAAGGAGGGATCCATAGTTTACAAAGGGTCCCCCCTTTTTCCGAGAATTGAAAAGGAGGAGATTTCTGAAATGAAAACCCAAGAACCTATCAAAGAGGAGGTCAAAGAGGGAAAGGAAGTATATCCCATTGAGGAATTTAGAAAGTGGGATCTTCGGATTGGAAAGGTAGTTTTCGCTGAGAAGGTTCAAGGTGCAGATAAACTTTTGAGACTTGAAGTTCTCTGTCCTGAAAAGCGCCAGATTGTCTCCGGGATTGCTCAATATTATAAGCCTGAAGAGCTTATTGGCAAAGAAGTAGTAATTGTGGTGAATTTAAAGCCAGCTAAGATTAGAGGTATTCTATCTGAGGGAATGCTTCTTGCTGCCCATGATGATAAGGGACTTACTCTTATTGTGCCTGAAAAGGAAGTAACTGCTGGGGCTAAGGTTTCATAAATTTTTCTTAATGAGGTAACTGATGAGGTTTTATTTTAATCCCTTTGAGCTCTCCTTGGATGAACTTCTTGAGTTATGTAAGGAGAGGCATGGACATCTTTGTGCAGGGCAAGTAATTGGAGTAAGGCTATCCCTTCTTGGGCTTGAGTTAATTGGAATAAAAGACCCTTATGGAGAGGATCGCAAAAAATTCTTAGTTTATGTGGAAATTGATAGGTGTGCCACAGATGCCATTCAGACTGTAACTGGGGTCTCCCTTGGAAAAAGAACTATGAAATTTACAGATTATGGGATCATGGCTGCCACTTTTTTGAATTTAGAAACACAAAAAGCTTTTCGTATTCTTGCTAAAGAGGAGGCTAAGGAAAGGGCTAAATCTTATTATCCCCAGATAGAAAATCCCGCTTTGAGAGAACTTCTGGCTTACAAAATTATGCCTTTAGAAGAACTCTTTGAGATAGAGGAGGTAAAGGTGAAATTAAAAGAGGTTGATCTTCCGGGAAAACCAAGGGAAAAAGTTATTTGTGAGAGATGTGGGGTGGTTGTAAGAGATGGAAGACACCTTGTAATTAATGGGCAAAAACTTTGCAAAATTTGTGCTGGCTTCTCTTATTTTGAAAGGATAAAAAAGGATTAGCCAGGAGGCCAATCCATTGGTCTTCCAGCAAGAATATGGAAGTGAATATGGAAGATCGTTTGGCCTGCCTCTTCCTTACAATTAACTACTACTCTAAAGCCCCTTTCGGCAAATCCAAGATCCTTAGCAATTTTATTGATTACAAGATAGATATGTCCAATTAATTCCTTATCCTCTTCCTCCAGTTCAAGGAGGGTTGAGAGATGTTTCTTTGGTATAACGAGAATATGATAGGGAGCCTGTGGGTTGATATCATGAAAGGCAAGTACTTTTTCATCTTCATAGACGATATTTGATGGAATTTCTTTGTTGGCGATTTTGCAAAATATACAGCTCATAAAGAGCCTCCTTGGGGCGAGTGAAGATGCGCCCCCAGGGGGATTTGAACCCCCGTCGCCGGCGTGAAAGGCCGGTGTCCTGGACCTGGCTAGACGATGGGGGCTTCTAAATTTCTTCTATGGGCCGGGCAGGACTCGAACCTGCGACTCCCAGCTTAAAAGGCTGGTACTCTGCCGTCTGAGTTACCGGCCCAAGGTAATGTTTAATATAATCTATCTTTTTAACTTGTCAAGAAGAACCTTGTAAAAAGAGCCCCTGAAAAGGGTATCCAAAAATTATCTCTCTTAGTGAAAAGTTCTATAAGAGTTAAATTAACAGCAAATATAATTAATATAATAGAAAGCCCTTTAAATTGCCAAAAAATAATCAATAAAGAAGAAAAGAAAAAGGCAAGAGAACCGCTTAAAGTCTTTTCTCTAAAAAGCCTTTTTCCCTTCAAAAGTTTTCCTATAAATTCAGCCAAAGGATCAGAAATCCCAAGAATCAAAATTAGAGATCCTACAAAAGAATAGGGTGCAATAAGAGTTGCAACTATGATTCCTAAAAGATAAAAAAAAGCATCAGTGAATTCATTGAATTCTCTCTCTTTCAAAAGTTTTTTCCAAAGATTCTTGAAAGGCAAAAGAGATGGCTTTTTTAATCTTAAGATTTCCCAAATAGTAAGAAAAATAAAAGACCCAACAAGAAATATCTGGAAACTTTTTTTATCAAGTTTTACAAAAAGAAAATAAAGAAACAGTGAAAAGAATAGATGAAAAAGTTTCCTGGGAAGATTTATTCCCATTCAATAGTGGCCGGTGGTTTTGAAGAGATATCATAGACTACCCTATTTACTCCAGAGACCTCATTTATAATTCTATTGGAAATACGAGCTAAGAGATCATAAGGAAGTCTTACCCAGTCAGCTGTCATAGCATCTTGACTCTCAACCACCCTTAAGGCCACCACATATTCATAAGTCCTTGCATCTCCCATAACACCTACAGTTCTAATGGGAAGAAGTACCGCAAAACTTTGCCAAACCTTGTAATACCATCCTGAATTAAGCATTTCTTCAGTAACGATGGCATCAGCCTCTCGGAGAATAGAAAGTTTCTCCTCTGTAACCTCTCCTAAAATTCTTACTGCAAGCCCAGGCCCTGGGAAAGGTTGCCTCCAGATAATTTTTTTGGGAAGCCCAAGAAGTTCAGCAATCTTTCTCACCTCATCTTTGAAGAGCTCTCTTAATGGCTCAATTAATTTAAGCTTCATTTTCTCAGGAAGGCCACCTACATTGTGATGACTTTTAATTCTCACTGAGGGCCCTCTAAAGGAACAAGATTCTATAACATCAGGATAAAGAGTCCCTTGAGCAAGGTATTTTACGTTTTCAAATTCTTTGGCCTTGTTTTCGAAGACCTCAATAAAGGTCTCCCCTATAATCTTTCGTTTTTTTTCTGGATCGGTAACTCCTTTAAGTCTCTCAAGGAAGAGTTTTTCCGCATTGACATAAACTACTTTTAACCCAAGGGAACTCAGAAGTTCAAGTACCTCCTGAGCCTCACCCTTTCTTAAAAGGCCGTTGTTTACAAAGACAGAAATGAGTCTTTCTCCTATGGCCTTATGAACCAAAAGGGCTGTAACTGTTGAATCAATCCCTCCTGAAAGGGCACAAATTACCCTCTCATCCTCTTTTACGATCCTCTTTATTTCTTCTACAGTGCTCTCAATAAAAGAGGGCATAGTCCATAGAGGATTGCAACCACAGATTTCAAAGACGAAATTTTTTAAAATCTGATTTCCAATTTCAGTATGAACTACCTCAGGATGAAATTGAACTCCGTAGAGAGGGAGTTCTTCGTGAGAAAAAGCTGCAAAGGGTGAATTAGAAGTTCTTGCAAGAGCGACAAATCCAGGAGGCAACTCTTCTACACGATCACTATGACTCATCCAGACACGATACTTTTCCTGAAGAGAAAGGCCTTTAAATAAAGGGCTTTCTCTAAGAATTTCAATTTCTGCTTGTCCAAACTCTCTTTTAAGGCTTCTTTCAACCCTTCCTCCAAGAAGATAACTCATAAGTTGAGCACCATAACATATCCCAAGAATAGGGATGCCGAGTTTAAAGATTTCAGGATTAATCTTAGGAGAATCTTCATCGTAAACGCTGGCTGGTCCTCCAGAGAGAATAATTCCCTTCGGCTTAAAATTCTTTATTTCTGAAAGATCAATAAAACAGGGCTTGATTTCACTATAAACAGAAAACTCCCTTATTCTTCGAGCAATAAGTTGGGTGGTTTGGGAACCAAAGTCAATAATAAGTATTTTTTCTGGGTGCTCCATTATCTCTTAGTCCTTCTAAAGAAAATTAAACCTAAAATTAAAAGTAAAATAAGAACCCCTATTAAGGCCATTTCAATCAAGTGAAATTTTATTTTCTCGGGTATATAAACTGTGACATGAGAAAGTTCAAAGGAAAGAATTAAAAGGCGTCTTACCAAGGCAGTTATAGCAACAAGAATAAAGGGCTCTATACACTTAACAGCACTTTCTTCTGTGATAGCCACAATTACAGTATAAAAGATCTCAAGAAAAATGAGAGAAACAAGAACTTTGTCTAGAAACTTTATGGCTCCTTCAGCAAAATTGGAAGATTGGTAAAGATTTATAAGGACAACCAGGCCATCTATCATTACAACAACAAAACCTATAATGAGACCTATGGCTACAAGAACATAAAGATATTCTTCAAGGTTAATAAGAAATTCTCTGATTTTTAGCCTTAGCTCTTTAGATTTTGGATTATTCATAGGATTACATCTTTTAAGGAGTTAACCTTGGTCATGGTTTTAGTAAGTCCAAGATAAAGAAGTTCTTCAAGGATATTAACAGCCCTTTCTATAATTTTATGCACTAAAGGCCATTCCTCTTCTGAAAAGGGTGTAAGCACATAGTCTTTTACATCTGAGCCTCTCTGAGGCCTTCCAATTCCAAGCTTTAACCTGGGGAAATCTTCAGTGCCAAGGGAATCAATGATAGACTGAACACCTTTATGTCCACCCGAACCTCCTTTAGGAAGCATTTTAATTCTTCCCAAAGGTAAGTCAAGATCGTCATAAATCACAAGGAGATTTTCAGGAGTTATTTTGTATTCTTTTAATATTTTTTTTACTGCTCTTCCAGAAAGGTTCATATAGGTCATAGGTTTTACCAAAAGAGCTTGGCTTTTATAAGCAGCTATTTCACTTTCAAGGGCTGGTTCATACCTAAAGAGGAGATGATGTTTTTCAGCCAAGGCTGAGATCACCAGGAAACCAAAATTGTGTCGGGTATATTGATATTTTTCTCCGGGATTTCCAAGCCCACAAAAGATCCACAAAGACTAAATCCTTTATTCAGTGGTTTTAGAGGTCGCCCCTTCCTCCTCAGGGGCCTCTTCAGCTACAATAGTTACTACTGTCTCTTCTGGTCTATCAACGATCTTTATATTTTCTGGCACTTTTATGTCAGCCACATGCAAATTATCGCCCACATCCAGGGAACTAATATCCACCACAATTTTATCTGGTATATCCTTGGGTAGACATTCAATGGTAATTTCATGAAGCATAATTTCAAGCACTCCACCTTTAGTGAGCCCTATAGGTTTGCCCACAAATTCAAGAGGGACTTTAATTTCAATGGGCTTTCCTTCCTCTATAGCCTGAAAGTCTACATGAATTACCATATCGGTAACAGGATGTCTCTGAATTTCCTTTAAAATAGCCTGTTTTCTTGTAATAACTCCGTCCTCAAATTCGAGGGTATAAATTACAGCTTCACCCTTGTAGCGTTTATAAATTTTTTCAAAATCAGAGTATTTAATAGTAAGAGGTGTTGGGTCAATTCCCTTTCCATAAAGAATGGCAGGGATAAAACCTTCTCTTCTAATTTTTTTAGCTGTCTCTTTTCCTAATTTTTCCCTCTTTTTAACCTTTAAAGTAACCTGTTTCATTTTCTAACCCTCCCTTTTGAAATTTTAAATAAATAAAGAACTTATAGAATCATCGGTATGAATTCTTCTTATGGCCTCTCCAAGAAGATTGGCTACACTTAAAACTTGTATTTTTCCAATGGCCTTGGCCTCTTCTTTTAAGGGGATAGTATCGCTTACAATCATAGCTTTAATAGGTGAGGCTGCAATTCTTTCAACAGCTTTACCTGAAAGTACTGGATGAGTAGCAATAGCATAAACCTCTTTTGCTCCTTTATCCAGCAAAGCCTCTGCTGCCTTACATATCGTTCCTGCGGTATCTACCATATCGTCAATGATGATAGCAACTTTATCCTTAACATCACCAATAATATTCATAACTTCACTTTCATTAGGTCTTGGTCTTCTTTTATCAACAATGGCCATAAGAGCATTAAGACGTTTGGCATATTCTCTTGCTCTCTCAACTCCTCCTGCATCAGGAGATACTATTACAATCTCTTCAGATCTAAAAGTTTCCTTAATATACTGAAGAAAAACTGGCATAGCATAAAGATGATCCACAGGTATATCGAAAAAGCCTTGAATTTGTCCTGCATGAAGGTCCATGGTAAGAACCCTTCTTGCACCTGCAACAACTATGAGATTAGCCACAAGCTTAGCAGAAATAGGAGTTCTTGGGGCGGTTTTTCTATCCTGTCTGGCATAACCATAATAGGGAATCACAGCGGTTATTCTTCTGGCTGAGGCCCTTCTTGCAGCATCAATCATAATAAGAAGTTCCATTAGGTTTTCATTAACAGGAGGACAGGTGGGCTGAACAATAAAGACATCAGCACCTCTCACATTCTCCTCAATCTCTACAAAAAGTTCTCCATCGCTAAACCTTTTAAGGGTGCTATGTCCAAGGGGGGTTGCCAAATATTTACAAATTTTTTCAGCAAGCTCAGGATTGGCCGACCCAGAAAAAATCTTTAGGTGATTAACAAACATCTTTATTGATCCTCCCCATCCAGATTTTTAGCAAGATATATTTTAGCACCATTTAAAAATTTTTTTAGTCTTACAAAAGAAAGAAGAGGTGGGTTATCAAAAACTCCATAAATGGTTGATCCAGTCCCAGTTATATTAATCGCTTTGGCACCTTCTTTCATCAAAAGGCTCTCATATCTCTGGTAAATAGGATATTTATCATAAAGCAAAGCTTTGAAATCATTAATCAGACCTTGGCTTGTTTCCCAAGGTGAAAGAGAGGGTTCATATTTAACCGGATCTTTTTCCATTGTCAAGTTTAAAGCTTTATACGCCCAGCCTGTTTCTACCTTAAATCCGGGATAAATAAGCAAATAAAAGGCCCTAAAATTAGGGAAGGGTTTTAGAATATCCCCTATACCTTCAACTTCAGAAGAAAAAAAAGGGGATACAAAAAAGGGAACATCTGCTCCTATCTTCTTAGAGAGTTCTAAAACCCTTTCCTCAGGAATTTCGTAAATCTTTGAGAGGGCTCTAAGAAAAGTTCCTGCATTGCTACTTCCGCCTCCAAGACCAGCTCCAAGAGGAATTCTTTTTTTTACTTTTATAGCAATTTCTTCCTTAATCTGAAAAGTTTCCTTAAAGAGCCTCCAAGTCTTATAAAGGATATTTTCTTTCACAGGAATAGATTCTTCACAGATAAAGATGAGTTCAAAACTTCTCTTTGGCCTTACAATCTCTAGTTCGTCAAAAAGAGTAATTTTTTGAAAAATTCCATAGATATCATGAAATCCATCTTTTCTTCTTCGAAGAACTTGTAAAACAAGATTTAACTTGGCAGGAGAAAGGAGAAAATAGGTAGTCACTAACCAGAGAGTTTAATATATTTCAATTTCAACTCATAAATTACAGCATTAAGAAGATTTTCTTCATCGGGGGTGAGATTTCCTTTAGTTTTTTCTTTAAGCATTTCAAGGGTTTCAATGGTGTGCCGAGCAAGGGTTAAATTAGTTTGTCTTTTGTTAGTTATAGGATCAGGAAGTTCTCCAAGGTGCACTAAAGCTGCTGTATTTAAAGAGAGAATAAAGGTATTAAAATTGATAAGATGGCATAAGTCCTTGTCCCAATCCATGGGAATCACCCCTCTTTCTTTTTTAAGATAGTTGCTTCTCTTTTTATTAAAAAGCCTCCCTTAGGAGGTTTAGCTTCAGAAAGAGTTTCAGAAAGCCTCTTAATTCGATCTGTGGGATGAAATTCCTTAGCCCTTTCAAGAAATTTTTTAGCATCCTTTAACTTTCCATCAATGAGATAATCTCTTGCTCTTTTGAGGATAGCCCTTTCTCTTTCTTCTCTATAGCTAGCTTTATCCTTAAATCCAAAAATAGATGGTATTTTGATAACTTCATTAGAGCCACAGAAGGGACAAGGAGGAAATTCTTCTTCTCTCTTCATCAGAATTTCAAAGGATTTTCCACAGGCTTCACATTCAAATTCATAAAGAGGCATATTTAAAATTTAATGCAATTTTATAAGCCTTCAATAAAAATTAAAAAGTTTTTTTGCTATAAAGAAGGCCTTTTTTAAAGCCAGTCTGTGCTATTCTTGGCTATGCCAAAGAGTATTCCCCTTTCACCATGCCAGGATAGTGAACTCTATGATGAGAACTTATCTTAAGAGGAAAGGTCATGAATCCATTTAAATTATCCCTAAATTGTAAGGGAAGATCTTTATAGTTGAGGGACAAGGCCAGAGAGCAGACCTTTTAAAATAAGAGTTAAAAGTGGTCTTTCAAGTTGGAAACTATGCATTAAAAAGAGATTAGGTTGAAATTTTTTAGGGTTAGTTTAATTTAAAATATAGACTTTGAATATTTTGCGGGAGTGGCGGAACGGTAGACGCTCCGGACTTAGGATCCGGTGGGGATTTCCCCGTGAGGGTTCAAGTCCCTCCTCCCGCATTCTTAAAGCCTTCCAAGACTATCCAATCACATATACCACACACGCCCCACACATCACCTAACTTTCCTGATAGGACTTCACTTTTTTTTAATTACACATATATATGAAATACAAAAACATACCTGAGCTTCACTTAATTAAACTTCCATACTTATCTCTTTGCT
>ERZ1669248.854-NODE-854-length-12776-cov-58.868564_pt1 | contig 12776 bp, 9 predicted proteins | sample MGYA00579296_ERZ1669248 | MGnify/ENA primary metagenome ERZ1669248 (study PRJEB41166, sample SAMN08046057) | hot springs metagenome | biome: hot spring; feature: neutral hot spring; material: thermophilic sediment; isolation source: thermophilic sediment from...
GTGTGAGAAAAAGAAGTGGTGAAGTAATTCAAGGTATTAAGCTTTCTGATTTTATAGAAACCCTTCAAAAAGAAAATCAAATTCAAGCCTCTTAATGCTTTCAAAAGAGAGTTATCTCCCTTTAAAGGAGGTGATAAAAATCAAAAATAGGAGGAAAGTATGCAGCAGGAGATAAAAAATAAGTATAGAGTCAATGAAAAAATCAGAGCCAAAGAAGTAAGACTTATTGGGCCTGATGGAAAGCAAATAGGAATTGTTCCTCTTTCAGAGGCCCTAAGGATAGCTGAAGATTATGGACTTGATCTTGTTGAAGTAGCCCCTACTGCCACACCTCCTGTATGCAAAATTATGGATTTTGGGGAGTTTCTTTACCAGGAAGCTAAAAAAGCCAAAGAAGCCAAGAAAAAACAAACTGTCATTGAGGTCAAGGAAATTAAATTAAGCCCTAAAACTGACAAACATGATCTTGAGGTTAAGATTAAACATATCTTGAGATTTTTGGAAGACAACAACAAGGTTAAAATACGAGTGGTTTTTAAAGGAAGGGAACTTGCGCATCCAGAGCTAGCAGATCGGGTCTTTTCAGCTATTTTTCAGGCCATAGAAGGTAAAGGGCAAGTGGAAGTTCCACCTAAACTTGAAGGACGCCAAATGATTGCAGTGATTTCTCCTGTCAAAAAATAAAGTCTTTCAAGGTTTCCATTCACAGAAGTTTTTGAGAATAAGAAGACCTGGTCTTCCACTTTTTTCAGGATGAAATTGAAAGGCTATTAAATTTTCGTATATAATGGCTGAAGGAAAGTTAATTCCATAAAAAGTATATCCCAAAATAAAATCCTCTTTAGCTGGTTTTGGATAATAACTATGCACAAAATAATATTCAAAATCAGGTTCAAGCCCATTGATAACAGGATGTTTTCTTAACCATTGCACACTATTCCATCCCATATGGGGTACTTTCAAGATTTCATTCTTCCAAATAAGGGGATCTGGGAATCGATAAACCTTTCCAGGTATTAAGCCAAGAGTTTTTGTGCCTCCGTCTTCTTCGCTTTCTTCCAGAACAATCTGTGTGCCAAGGCAGATGCCAAAAATAGGAGTTCCTTTTTTAAAGGCCTCTTTGAGAAATTCATCAAGGTGAAATTCTCTGAGACTTTCCATAGCAGATCTTGCCGCCCCAACTCCAGGGAAAATAATTCTCTCACATTTTCTCAATTTTTCTGGATCAGAACTTATAATCCACTTAAAACCAAGATACTGAATGGCTCTGGCAACACTTGTTAAATTTCCAGCTTTATAGTCAATAATGCCTATCATTGCTCCTCCTGATGAATTAGTTTTTCGAGCTCCTCAAGAGGGGGTAAATCCTTAAGGGAATTTAGACCAAAATATTCGAGGAAATAATTAGTCGTTCCATATAGGGCTGGCTTACCTGGAACTTCCTTTCTTCCCACAACCTTTATAAACCCCCTTTCAAGAAGGGTTTTTAGGTGAGGTGAGACCTCAACCCCTCCTCTTTTGGCTGAAATTTCAGCCCTAGTTATAGGTTGAAAATAGGCTATTATAGCAAGAGTTTCAAGAAGGGGCTTAGTCCATTTAAATGTTCTAGGCTGAAGAAATTTTCGCAGATACTCACTTACCTCTGGATCAGACTCCACCCTAAAACCTCCTGCCACAGGCAAAATTCTCACTCCCCTAAATTCGTATTCCCTTTGCAATTCCTCAAGTATACTTTCAATCTCTTTAGGAGATATTTGATTTTCAAAGAGGGAAACAAGTTCTTTCACCCTCACAGGTCTCCCAGCACAAAAGAGAATAGCCTCAATAACCTTTTTATAAAAGGGCCTTCTCATCTCAGGCAAAGAAAGATTCATAGACTTAACTTAGGCTGAAAAATAAACTTCGCCTTGATAGAGAAGTCTCTTAATTTTACCTTCTTTAATAAGATTTTGAAGAACCCTTTTAAGCTCTTCTGAATCTTTGAAAACTTCAGTTAACTCTGTAAGAGGAGCAGGCCTTCTTGAAAGATAATCAAAAAGAAGTTCCTCAAGATTCCTTTTAAAGGAAAGACCCTCTATTTTTTTGTCCTTGGGAGTTATTATTTCAGCTTTTTCTCCAAGAAAGGTTCTTACCTTTTCAAGCTCCTCAAAACTTAGAGGTTTAGCTACTGCATAGGCAGGAGGTCTTACTACTGTATTCAACTGGACTTTATGGGGATTTATGTATTCAATTACTTCCCTTAAAACCTTAAGATCTTCCTCACTATCATTAACTCCCTTGACAAGCAAAATTTCAAGCCAAAGTTCTCCCTTCATCTCTTCTCTGAGGTTCTTTAAACCCAAAATGATTTCTTTAAGACTAACTCCCTCTGCAGGTCTGTTAACTAGCTTAAAAGACTTCTCCCTTGCAGCATCAAGGGAGGCAAGGACATAATCCACTTCAGAAAGAGCTCTTCTGACTGTCTCTATATTTACCGTTGAACTATTAGTAAGAACAGAGATAGGTTTTTTAATTAAATTTCTAGCTAATTCTACCGCTCTTTCAAAGTGAATATTTAAGGTAGGTTCACCACTTCCAGTAAAAGTCAACACTTCATATTCTTCTTCTCTTTCTTTGGCTTCATAAAGGGCTTTTTCAATTTCTTCCCAGGGAAGGTAAGAAGCTCTCAAGGTCGTAAGAGTAGTTGTTTTTCCCACCTCACAATAAAGACAATCCATAGAACAGATTTTAGAGGGTACCAGCTCAACCCCAAGGGAAAGCCCAAGCCTTCTTGATTTAACAGGCCCAAATAAAAGACTCATAATAATTTAAAATATACCTCCTAAATTATGCATTTCCAGAGTGTAAAATTAGGGGTAGGAAATTTAAAATTTCTTAGAGCAAAAAGGCTCACTTTTAAGAGAGTTCTAAGAAAGAGGAGAAATAGCCACGGCTGAAACTTTGTACTCTGGCGTTTCCATAAGTTCGTCAAGCCCCGGGCTTACTAATAGATTGGTTAAAGCGGTTTCAAAATGAAAGTCTGTATAAAGCTGCCCTCTTGGAACTCGCTCCTCAAGATGAGCCCTGAAGATAACCTCACCTCTATCATTCCAGACTCTAACCCTTGCTCCTTCGTAAATTCCAAGCTCATTTGCATCTTCAGGATTGATATCAATAATAGGTTCAGAGTATAGTTTCTTTAAAGAGGGACATCTTCTTGACATACTGCCTATATTATAGTGATTAAGTCTTCTTATAGTAACTAAGAGAAAGGGATATTGGGAGGAGGGTTCCTCAAAGGGAGGAATGTGTTTAGCCATAGCTAAATGAATTTTTCCTTTGGGAAAGCCCGTGGTAAATAAAATAGGAGTTCCTGGATGATCTTTATCTGGGCAAGGCCACTGAATTCCTCTTTCTTTTAATCGGGAGTGAAGAATTCCTTTCCAAGCTGGCCAAACTCTGCCAATCTCTTCCGCAATCTCTGAGGGAGATTGATAGTTCCAGTTATAACCCAATTTTTGGGCAAGCTTGGTAAGAATTAGCCAGTCAGGAAGGGCCTCTCCAGGTGGTGAAACTGCCTTTTCAAAGAGCTGAACCCTTCTTTCTCCATTAGTAAAGGTCCCACATTTTTCAAAAACAGAAGCTGCAGGAAGTACTACATGGGCATATTTTCCAGAAAGAGGCATGAAAATATCTTGAACTACAAAAAACTCAAGATTACTTAAAGCCTTCCATACCACACCAATGTCGCCATGGCTCATAGCCACATCATAGCCCATAGCATAGAGACCCTTTACTTTACCAGAAAGGGCCTCTCTTAATAAGGTAGGTAGAGTTTTACCTTCTCTATCTGGAAGAGTAGTTCCCCATACTTCTTGGAATCTCAATTTTGTAGCCGGATCAAGATAACTCTGATATCCAGGAAGTACATAGGGAAGCCCTCCCATATCACAGGCACCCTGAACATTGTTTTGCCCTCTTAAAGGCATAGCTCCACAACCTGGTTTTCCCCAGAAACCACAAAGAGTGGCAAGATTAGCTGCTGCCATAGCTGTATAAGACCCAGCCCTGTGTTCTGAAACCCCAAGCCCCCAAAGTATTAGAGCACTTTTAGCCTGAGAATAAAGATAAGCAGCCTGCTCAATTAAATAGGGCTTTAGCCCGGTATATCTACTTGCCTTAGCAAGGTCCCACTCACTTAAAATATAATGCCTATAAGAATCAAAATTCTCTACATATTTTTCTACAAATTCTTTGTTATAAAGTTCTTCTTTAATAATTACATAGGCCATACCATTGAGTAAAGGAACATTAGAGCCTGGTCTTAATTGTAAAAATAGGTTAGATCTGTCGGCAAAAAAGATCCGCCTTGGGTCAGCCACTATACATTTAGCCCCTCTATCAAGGGCTTTTATAATCTTTTGAGCTACGATAGGATGGGCCTCATAAGAGTTTGTCCCTATAAGGAAAAGTAGATCTGCATTATAAATTTCATCGAAGTGAACACAGGCAGCTCCAGTTCCTACTGTGGCCGCAAGACCTGCGACCGATGGAGCGTGTCAGACACGCGCTGGATTATCCACATTGTTTGTCTTAAAAATACCCCTTGCTATCTTTTGCATGAGATAGTTTTCTTCATTGGAACATCTGGCTGAACATAGAAATCCTAAAGAGTCAGGTCCATACTTTTGGGTAATTTTCATTAAATTTTCTGCTACAAATTCAAGGGCTGTATCCCAAGAAACTCTTTCAAACTCCTTTAAGCGATCTTTACGAATCATTGGATAGGCAAGTCTCTCTGGACTCTTGTAAAACTCAAAACCAAATCTTCCCTTGACACAAGTAAATCCATAATTGGGAGGAAGATCTCTTCCAGTAACCTCGAGAATGGTTCCATTTTTTACCCAAACAGTAAGATTACATCCTACCCCACAATAGCCACAGACAGATTTAACCGCCTGAGCCTCACTTCTACTATATGGCACAAGGAGATTCTTTTTGGTTAAAGATCCAGTGGGACATACGTCTACACAGGCTCCACAGTTTACACACCTTTCTGTAAATCTAAAAGTAATGTATTCTGCAGGCGTTCCTTTATTGACCACTCTAAAGAAAATAGCCTCATATGGACAAATTCTAACACATTTTTCACAGGCTATACATTTATTTAAATCTACTTCAATTAGAGGATGACTTTTCTGAATAGTATACTTAATCTTTTTGCGTGCCCCAGAAACAGAAACATCCTCTTTGATAAGGACTTCTCTAAAGTCACATTTATGAATTCCAAGACAGCCACATCTCAAACAGCGATTGGCCTCTTTAATCGCCTCTTCCTCAGTTAAACCAATAAGCACTTCTTCAAAGTCATGAATACGCTTTACAGGGTCCCTCTCTTTTAATTGGGCTCGCTCTTCAGGCATAAAGAGGTCAAGAAAATTTGAATCAAATTCTTCTGCCCTTTTTCCTCGAGAAAAATCATATTTGACTGTAATAGGGGCCTTCTTTAAAGGTTTACCCTCAAGAAAGGCAGATATTGCCTGAGCAGCCTTCCTTCCCGAGGCTACAGCTTGTATAACTGTTTTTGCTCCATGAGCAAAATCTCCCCCAGCAAAAACTCCTTTAACACTTGTCTCAAGAGTTTGAGGATTAACCTTAATTATTCCCTCAGCAGTAGTTTCTAGCTCTGCCTCAAGGTCACCAAAATTTTTAAATTCATCAGAGGGCGCCTCACCCCATGCCCTAAATACAATATCAAACTCTTCCTCAAAAGCAGTCTCCGGAAGAGGTTTAATTTCTTTTTTCTCTGTTAAAGAGGTTCTTACAAAAGTTACCCGATAGCCTCTCTCAAGTTTTTCAAGAATCCAGGGAGCTGTAACATAGATAAATTTTACACCCTCCTTTTCCGCATAGCCTATCTCTCTTTGTGGTATGGGGACCTCCATTCTTGAACGGGGATAATATATACTTACATAAGCTCCCAATCTTCTTAGAACTCTACTTAACTCAAGAGCAGTATAACTACAACCAAGAATGGCAATTTTTTTTCCTTCATATTCCTTTAAATTTATTAACTCTTTATTGAATTTATAAAGAAATTCAAAGCCACTTTCTGCCAACTCCTCTCCTTGAAAGCCAAAAAATCTCTCCTTTCTTGCCCCTACTGCAAGGAAAATAGCTTCATAACCTTCTTCCTTTAAATCCCTAAGAGTAAAGTCTTTTCCCCAGACCCTTTGTCCCTGAAATTCAATTCCTATATTGAAAATGTTTTCAAGCTCCTTTCTCAGAACCTCTCTTGGCAGCTTGAAAGAGGGAATTCCATATCTTAATAAACCACCAGGCTCATCTTCCTTATCAAATACCGTGACTCTGTAACCTTTAAGTCTCAAAAAATAGGCACAACTTATTCCTGCAGGCCCAGCCCCAATAACAGCAACCCTCTTATCATTAAGTGGGGGAAGCTCAAGAGGAAGTTCTCCATGCACAAGACAATAATCAGCCACAAATCTTTTAAGATTATTAATTGCCACAGGCTGATCCACAAGGGAGCGCCTACAAACAGGTTCACAAAATCTGGGACAAACCCTTCCTACCACTGCAGGTATAGGAAGTTTCTCTTTAATAAGGGCAAGAGCAGCCTTAAAATCCCCTTTAGCAATAAAACCTATATAACCCTGAATATTTAAACCACCAGGACAGGGAGTATGACAAGGGGCTTTACAATCTCCATAATGATTAGCCACAAGATTCTCAAGAATCTTTTTTCTTATACTCTTTACCTGCGGTGAGTCCGTTTCGACCTCAATTTCTCTTTTTATTACATAATTACAGCTTCTAACTACCCCCTCTCCTTTAACTTCAACTACACAGATCCCACAGGGATTCTTAGGATAGCTTTTGTTTTTTAGGTAACATAGGGTAGGTATGTAAAATCCCTCTCTCCTTGCAACCTCAAGAAGAATTTCTCCTTTCTCAGCTTGAATCTCCTTATTATTAATAATTATTCTAATAGCCATACCAACCCCTAATTGGCGAGTAAACTTAACAATTACAGAAAGAATTTAAAAAACTATTCACTTTCTAAAGTTCTAACCATGATTCAGAAAAAATAGTTTGTCCACTAAGCACTTTATAGGTCTTATAAATCTCAAGCTCTTTAGGAGAGAGAGTCTTAGGATCAGGCTCATCTCCATCCATCATACGATGAACAAGAGCCACCCAGTCAGGATGCTTGCCCTTAGCAATTTCAACAAGCTCCTTATCGTATACATCCAGTATGGCACTATAAATATTGTACTTCATTAACATCATAAGCATTACTCTGTTAAGATAGGGCCTTAGATGAGAAGCTACGCCATTTGAGACATTGGAAAGCCCAATGGTGCTTTTTGCCCCAGGAGCAATATCCTGAAGCATAGAGAGAAAAAGAAGAGCCTCCTGTATCTGTTCAGCCCCAAGGGTGATAGGTGTTAAAATAGGATCTACCCAAATTTTTTCGTTAGGTATCCCATATTCATTAAGTTTCATAATTAGATCCACAGCAAGAGCTGCCCTCTCATTAGCATCCCTTGGAAGCCCCTCAAGTCCCCAAAGAAGAGCCACTACATCACATCCAACCTCTGCTGCAAAGGGACCTAGCTTTTCCAGCCTTTCAGGCTGAATAGAAATGGAATTCATAAGTATCCTTGAGGGATTCTTTGAGGCCTTAATTCCTGCAATCATAGCCTCGGGATTGGTGGTATCAAGAGAAAGGGGAGTATCCACTACTTCTTCAACGACCTTCACGATCCAACTTGCAAGTTCTGGACCATCCTTTTTAGCAGGCCCTATATTTAAATCCAGATAGTCTGCCCCAAGCTCTGTTTCCTCCTTAGCCATCTGTTGAATAGGCAGAGGATTTCTCTCCCTCATAGCAGGACCAATTCTCTTACTCATAATATTTATGCTCTCAGCAATGCATACCACCGTATGTACCATCTCTCACCCTCCTTTATTTATTAATTATCTAAGCAGCTTTCGCTTGCTCTCTTAATTCAGCTGATAACTTTTTTAAAAAAGAAGGAAGTCCGCTTGCCTCTCTTGGCCCAACAAGAATCTCCCATCCAGGAAGTTCCTCCTCAAGCTCTCCCTTTATACCTGCAAGATATCCAGGTATGGTAAGTTTTTTATGTTTTATCTTGCCCTCAATACCACACCTCTTAACAAACTCCGCAATGGTGTCTGCTCCAAATTTACCTGCTGCCCAAGCTGTAAGAACAGAAAGCCCATCAGTGTTTTTAATCAAAAGCCAGGTAGGAACTCGGCTTCCCTCAATCTCACCATTCACAATAAAATAGGTCAAAGCAAAGTTACAAGTAATCACAACAGGAGACCATTCATCTGGCCCATTGACAGGATAAATTCCCTCCTCCACCACAAGGGGCTTCTGGGGATCTGTAAAGATATTCATACGCTCAACAAGGAGATTAAACAAGGCTTCTGCCCTAAGGTCAGAGAGTATCATAAGACTTGCATACTTAGCCACAAAAATTCCAGCAATAGAATTCTCAAGAAGATAATCCTCCGTATACCTGTAAGGAAAAACTATCACAGGAAAACCAAAGGGCTTATAACGCTTCTTAATGGCTGCCCTTCTAATAATGATAAGATCCTCAAAAAGCTCTCTTAAGCCCTTTGAGCCTGGATCAAGCACAAAATCTTTAAGCCCTTTCTTTAGAGCTCTATCTGAAAGTTCAGAGAGTTCATCCAGAGATTCAGCTGAGATAACAAAGGGAGTCTTAGTCTCTTCGGCAAGGACTGTAATTTCTTCAAAATTCTGAGAGGTAGCCGCATAAATCAAAGGTTTAAAGTCTCCACAAAGGCTAATTCCCCTTTTAATAGCTTCAGGACTTCCGGAAATAACTATGGCTAAATGAGGCAATTCCTCTCTTATTCTTTTAACAAGAGCTTCAAATTTTGAAAGATCTCCATCTCCTTCAAGCATAACTACATCAGGTCTAAGGGTTATCCCTACTCTATCCCAAGTCAATTTTTTATAAAGTTCTATCCTCCGATTAATTTCAGCCTCATCCATTGAAGTCTTAATATAAGTCCCTAAAAGGGGTGGATTCTCAAAGCGCTTTTCGTGTCTGAATAGGACTGTCTCGCCCCCAAGAGAATAAGTATAATCTCCACCCCCAATCTTTACAGTTCTTATGGGAGGAGCAGTGGCCTCAGCTATCTCTTCAACTACTTTAGGATCCACATAAGGACAGGCTGTAATTTCTGCCTGGCCTGCTGCCACTTTCATAGCAAAAGCCATACATGTGGGAAAACCGCACTCTTTGCAATTCTTCTTAGGAAGCTTCCCAAGGATCTGAATTCCAGTGAGTCCCATCGGGCTATTCCTCCTTATTCACAAAATTTATACCAAGGGAGGTAACTTAAGCACAGGATGATCCACTTTTTCAATCCAAGCCTTCACTTCCTCTTCAGTTGTGGCCACTGTTTCATCAGCAATTTTATCTATAAGATCGGGAACACCAAGCTCCTCAGCCCTTTTCTGTAGCTTATCCCTCAATTCCTCTTTTAACATCTTTGGCATCCAAACTACCCTCAAAAGACCTCCCTCTGCAGCTAAAAATTTCTTGGAGGTTATATAATGTTTAGAAACTCCCATAAATCCGGGAGTAACCTGCCCTCCTCCTACCATTCCTGCAAGAGTAGAAAACTTCATACCTGTAGGAGTCATACCCATATAATCTCTGTTGACAATCATGATTCCATTAACAGATGGTAAGAGAGCTGCTATTCCTTCCATACATCCACAAACAGTCATAGGATCAATGAGAATGCTATAAAGACTTACCCTCTCAACAGCTCCACGTGAGGCCTGTTTAACATATTCATTAACTCCACTAAACTGCCCAAGTACAGGATCTATCAATTCACCCTTAGGGATAGGCTGATTTGGCCCAGCAGGATTTATCTGATAACAGGCTTTACCATCGAGCCAGTTATAAGCTCCACAAGCACCCACTCTCTCAGGAGTTATCACACATACATGATTAGGAGCAAAGCTCTGACATAGAGTACAAGAGTAAAAGACATCTACCGTTTCATCAGTAAGTCCTGCAAGTCTTGCATCTCTTGCCTCATAAACCTTCTTAGCAAGCTCAAGAATCTCTTTAACCTTCTCCTCCTCAGTATAAATAGTGACCTGACACTTATCCACAATAGCCCCATACTCCTGTCTCAGTTTGGCATAAAGAATCCTTCCAATGTGTTCAAATTTAAATCCCTTTTCTACAGCTTGTTTGCTAAATCTAAGCCACAAAAAGTTCCTCTGACCAACATGCATGATTCCTTGTGCATAGTTAATTAGATGATGAAACTGTCTTTCAAGAATAGCCTCAAAGTCCTCTTGCATGTTCACTCCAGCCACTTTTACCACCACTGCAAAAGGTAACACATATGGAGGCCCCTTTATTCCAAGCTTCTCCACATCACTTATCTCTGGCCCAATAACCTCAATTTTTCCATCTTCAACTTCCTCTAAAGAGGCAGAAAGAAGGAGCTCAACTGCTGGAGATCTACCTCCTCCACACTCAAGATAAAGATCATCCTTTCTTACTCGTTCTCCTTCAAAGGCAGGTGCATAAGATACAGGGATGTCAAGTTTAACAGCAGTAACCTTAAGGCCTCTTACTTCTACAGCCCTATCTACAATCTCCTCGTGTGGCACTCTTGAGACTACATGCTCATAGGTGCAAATTCCATAGGGCTTAATCTCTGGAATATCCCAGTCAGAGATGACAGGAAAGCCCCAGTTTATGGCACCTGCCCCATTGGCATACCATTCATCTGAAACCGGGCCAAAGGTTATAACAAAGGCAAAGGTTCTATCCTTATTGTAAAGAAGATTTCCAAGATAATCTCCTGGTTTGATTCCTCCAAAAGACATAGCTACTCTGCAGGCAAACCCAATAGCAAAAACCACTGAGGTATAATCAGGCCCAAAAGGTATCAAACGAGTAGGCCATCCAAGCTGAACTCCTGCCTCCTTAAGAAGATAGGGCATATAAATGCCATTGGTCTGATCATGCATAAAAACGTAAAGATTTTTCTCAAGAAGCTCCTGAGCAATCCTCTGAGCTACCTCTTTACTTGGCGGAGAACCAAGGATAGCCGCAAAACCCGGAGCTGTTCCATCTACAAACTCAACCCCTCTTTTTCTGAAAATGACATCATCAGCAGCTCCAAGCCATATATTGTCACCTATAGGCTCTTCAGTCTTAGTATAGAAATTTGGCTCCTCAAGATATCTAATAGCCTCAATGATTTCTTCAGCAAAGAAGGTAGCCATTCCTGCATCCAGAGCAGGCCCTAAATAGGGAAGCCAAGTTTTCTCAGAGGGTATCTCAGGTAAAAGCCTTTTTGCCTCTTGAAGAACCTCCTCACAATCCCCAAGTCTCTTCACTGGATATCCCAGCATAGCATAAATTATAGGAAGATAGTAGGCTGTGTTAGGAAAGCCTATTTCAGCCTCTTTGCCAAATTTCTTTACCGCTTCTTCATACTTTTCCCAGGCACGCTCAACAATTTTATGAGCGCCTCTTATAGCAGCTGTAGCAATTATTTTGGACATAAATTCATCCCCCCTTTTAACTCATACTTAAGCCTCTAAAAAGCTCTTTACAAAGTTCTATGGACTTTGGATGCCTCATGATAAGAAGATCTCCCCCTGCGAGAGCTAAAGCAATCCCTGTTAACGCCTCCATAAGAATACCCCTTGATTCGGCCTCACCCATAAGTTCATCTGTAGGAAGTCCTGCCTCCTTCGTCTTCCAAACCTCTCTACCAATACTGCAGATAAAGGGAACCTGAAGTTTGGTATCCTGTGCAAAAAGGGCAGCAAGCCTAATCCTTTCCATCACAGAATAGGTGTATTCAAGACCATATCCCAAAGCTCCTATAGAAGGATCCATAAGGATTTTATCTAAGGGAAGCCCCATATTCTCAAGAAGAATATTTAATTGCTTAGCAAGGTTTACATCAATCGGACTTGAGGCAATCACAGGAGTGTTATATCCCATAGCGACTGCTGCAAGAGTTCTGTGATTAGCCTCAACTATAGGCCCAATCACAGCCCCTCTCTCCCCAACTATATCCGCTACCTCCCTTAAAACCTCAACATCCTTTTCGGCATTACCTGATCCCCAAACAATTATAGGAACATCCACAGCTTTAACCACTGCCTCAGCTACCTTCTTGGCATGTTGAGGAGGTAAATTCAAAAAATTAGGATCTGTCCCCACTAGATAGAGACAGATAGCTTCAGCCCCATACTCCTCCACACACTTTTTGGCCCAAAGGGCTGGATCATGAAAGACATCTCTATAATACTTGGAAAGACTCTCTGGCCAATCTTCTGGTTTTATATCAAGGATCTCAAAAGCAAATTTGACACCATTTTTCATCTCTCCCTCAAAGAAATGAAAATTCAGGGTAGAAACCCCTCCCACTTTAATAGCCCTATCTCCATTACCAATTACTACTTCCTTTATCTCCCCAGTAGCCTTCTCCATATAAAGATCCTGAGGAAGATTTTTTGCCCTCTCAGATAGAGGCCTGTAAATACCCTTTAAACTACCGATTTTAATAGCCTCAACCTTAACCTCAGGCTCAGGCTTTATTTCAGGCTTAATCTCGGGTTTAACCTCAGGTTTTACTTCAACCTCTGGTTTTTCCTCAACAATCTCTCTAGCCTCTGGCTTTTCAACAACAGGTTTAACCTCTAGCTTTTCCTCTTCACGAGG
>ERZ1669248.856-NODE-856-length-12750-cov-17.901694_pt1 | contig 12750 bp, 13 predicted proteins | sample MGYA00579296_ERZ1669248 | MGnify/ENA primary metagenome ERZ1669248 (study PRJEB41166, sample SAMN08046057) | hot springs metagenome | biome: hot spring; feature: neutral hot spring; material: thermophilic sediment; isolation source: thermophilic sediment from...
ATGCTATAATGCTTGCAATAAGAAATGAAAATGCAAAAGGCGTTTATAACATTGGTAGTGGCACAGCAACAACCATAAATAATTTGGCAAAGCTTGTGCTCAAGCTAATGGGCAAAGAAAATTTGAAGCCTATATACACATCCCCAAGACCAGGAGACATAAAACATTCCGTAGCAGACATAACCAAAGCGATGAAGGAACTTGGCTACAGACCAAATACAAAACTTGAAAATGGGTTGAAACAGCTAATAACACAGATGAATTTCTAATCTTAATGGATGTGCAAAATAAATGCAAAATCAGTATACAGAACTTTTTAGAGAGGAATATATAGTGATTAGAGAAAGCTTATCTACGAAAACTATCCCCTTTTCCAATGCCTCAATCACCAAGGGATTGTTCTTGGTAAGTAACTTCATGAACTCATTGTATGTAATTATTACCGGTTCTACAATTGGATTTCTCTTTATACACTCATAAACCATATCCAATCTATCCACAGGTCTTGTGGGCACATCATCTCTTGTCACTATTAGAACATCTACATCGCTCCATTCATTAAAATCACCTCTAGCAACACTACCAAAAACTACTATCGTTGAGTTGCTTAGTTTTTGCAATACGCATTCAGCAAATCTTTGTGCTTTTTCAAGAAGCTTTTCACGAATCTTTATTCTCTCTTCAACAATCTCCATGTTTCCATCACCCACCTCAGAACCCCTTCAGCCATGTTTATTGCCTCAGAAGATTCTTTTTCAGTATACTGCTCCTCTGGAATTCCCTCGCTCCACACATCGGGATATCTAGTTGGTATATAGTATTTATTCAACCTCATACAAAACTCCACAACATTTTCCGGAATATTACCGAGCACCTCTCTTAATTTAGATATTAGTACAGGTAGTGAATGCCCCGTTTGAGGCTTTCCTAAGCCCCATAAAAAAGCTTTAATAGCTTTTTCAGCAGCTTGATGAGCTTTAAAACAAGCCCAGTTATAGAATCTATGAGCATGATCAACTCTAGCAGACTCCAATGTTTTTAAAGCACTATTAAACCATCTATTGAATTCTTCCTCATCAAACACTGTAAATACCTCCTAACCCTCCTTGACCCAGGATTGCTAAAACTTGAAAACTAATTTGCTTCAATACCTACTGCTCTGTTTAAAAATTATTAAAGCTTTCAAATCTTTATACAATGTTTTCAATAAACAATTTTCTCCACACTAAAAAGCGCGACTTAAATCAAACGCCATTAACGCTTTCTTCAATGTAGGAACAAAACACCCAGTTACAACACATCAAAATGATTTATGGATAATACCATTGACGGTGACCTGATTTTCAAGCAATTCAACACCTAATTTTACTAGAAAGTCAAAGTATTTTTACCCTAGTCTACCATAGAGTATTGTAAGAGAGGTTTTCAAGTTTTGGTGATGGGTCTATTTCATGGTTGATGACCTACCCAAAGACTCTGTAACAATTATTATCCCAACACTTAACGAGGAAGAGGCAATAGGTCTTGTTATAGATGAGTTTCGTAGCTATGGCTATAACAACATTATTGTGATTGATGGTGGCAGTTCAGATAAGACTGTGGAAATTGCTAAGTCGAAAGGTGTGAAGGTTATTTCTCAAGAGGGGAAGGGGAAGGCGATGGCCATAGCAACTGCACTTAAATATGTTGTGAATACCCCATATGTTCTTGTTGTTGATGGTGATTATAGCTATCCAGCAAGGTTTTTAGATGAAATGCTAAAGACTATGAATAAATTCAAGTGTGATGAGGTTATAGGGGTTAGGTCATATGGTGATGGCTTTACACATACATTTAAGTTTGGTAACATTATATTAACCAATGTGTTTAACTTTTTGTTTGGTACGAAGCTAAGAGATGTTCTTAGTGGCATGTATTTGATTCGAGTTGATAGCGTATCTGATTTACTGTTTGAGATGAAGGGATTTTCTATAGAAAGCGAAATAGTTGCTCACATAGCATCAACTGGTAGAAAAATATGTGAGATTCCAATAGAGTATAGAAAAAGACTTGGCAAGAAAAAACTTGGTGTAAGACATGGTTTTAGAATAGCCTTGGATATGCTGAGACTTGCTTATAGATACAACCCTGTGTCACTTCTTCTAATAATCTCAATACCATTTCTAGTCATGGGATTCGCCCTTTCTTCATATGTTCTCTATCGTTACGTGGTGTATGGTGTAAAACATTATGTCAAGGGCTTAATCGGTTTGGGCTTATTAGCTGTAGGGGTTCTTGGCATTTTCCTATCGCTACTATCAATATATTTGAAGAGATTTGAAATACGAATATATAGAAGGATTAGAGAACTTGAGAAAAGGTTGGAATAGTGTCCAAAGCTTTTGTGCAAATCCTTGAAACATCAAAAACAATAACACTAGCTATTGTTCGTACAAATTCAATTGCATGGCTGTTGCTAGTTGTTGCAGTGCCAATAGCTATAGCAGTAGCCATTGACACTATTTGCTATTCTAGCCAGTTATATGTAGCCGACTTATCCAATACATTTGCTCAAGTGCATGAATCTATGACCATGCCAATAACAAAACATGAAAACATTTACCTATGCTACTTCAATATTGTTGTGAACAACAAAAAGCTGAGTTATGCGGCAACAGTATTAGCAAATATTGATAAGCCGTGTATAGGCCTGGATGTGTATAGATCACTTGGTGTAGGTAAAGTCGTTGTGGAATTGGAAAGCGAAACAATAAATGTTGAAGGTGTTTGCAAACAGAGTTGGCTAAGTCCATTCATTGCACTTCCCATAAACATTACAAACCCTATGAAGCTTGCAAATACCTGTTCATTTACTCAGCTAAGTCTTTCCCAAAACACTTTGCTAAAAATGTCACAGCTTCTTACCCAGGACACAACCTCAGCACTACTTCTCATAAAAAACTATGTTCTAATTGCATATCTGCCAGTATTCATTCCCGCTGCAAATAACGTTCTTCATAGAGTTTCTGCAGTGGTTAAGGCTCTTAGAATTGCTGGTGTTCCCAAAACCATAATCTCATTGTCTCTAATAATCTCTGAGGAAGTTGTTGCACTATTATCAGCAGCAATAGGGGTGGCTGTTGGTGTAATAGCAAGCCACTTAGCATTGACAATAGCAAGCTCAATAGCTGTTGAAGTGCCGTACAGACCACTAGTTCTTAGCAACACTCTTGTTTATGCAATTTATGCAGTAGCAGCATTGCTTGTAGCAACAGTTGTTGCTTTGAGAATTGGTGAAAATGTTTTATGAGAATTGGGATTGCTGCTAAGCTAATTCTTGTAGGCATTGCGTTTTCAATGCCCATAGCCTGTGCAGTTGCCATAGTACTTGGCGTTATCAATGCGCTATATACATTCTATGGCTATGTTGTTTACAGAAATGAGAATGAGATTGTTGTTAGCAATATGGCTTTAGCACCATTCACAGCGCTTATGGATTTTGAATCGCTAATGCATAGACTGAAAAACGTTAGTGGTTTAAGCATAGATTCTGAGGTTATGGTCTTGGCTTTAGTCAATGAAAAAACTGTTTTGATTCGTGGTATAGAAGCTAATTCTTCTCGATACATAAGCGATTTTAGCAATTTGAGCAACTGTCTCTATTGCTGTGTTGTTGGCAGTGATCTTGCAAAGGCCCTGGGCATTGAATTAGACAGTTTTGTAATTGTTTCATCAATGTTTCAGCCAATCTCTATTCCACTAAAAGTTGTTGGCTACACAAATGAAAAGCCATATAGCTACGAAGTGGTTGTGCCAATAGCTGTAGCTCGCATACTTAGACGTGCTACCTCAAACCAGGTTTCAGTTGCCTATATCCATGCTTGGAATAGGGAAAGCATAGAGCTTCTATACAAAAGCCTAGACATAAACATTCCTAGACCATTGCTTGAAAAAATTTTTATAGCTATTGAGTATATGGGCCAGGAAAAGAAGACAAAATTCTATAGCAGCGTATCAGAAGCCTACTTCTCTAGATTAGGAATAAACCAAACAACTATAATTGCCGCTAGCATAGCGCTATCAGCAATAGTAGCTCTGGGTCTTTATCTCATTGGCCAATCTATACCGCATTTAATTAAAAATGAGATTGTGGTGCTTCGAGTAATTGGTGTGCCAAAAATCTTAATTGCCATAATTCTTTGCATTGCAATTCTAGTTTCTATGGTTCTAAGCTGGCTGCTTACATACATAGCCATTGACTTGATAAAACCTGGAATTGCAATAATTAATCACAGCATTCAACTAGTTGTCGACCCACATGTATATGCATCAACATTTGTAATAGCATATGCAATAACAGTTGTGGGAATTGTGAGAAGTGGTGAGCTAAATGAGTAGAAAAATCATGATTGCAACACTAGTAGTTGTAGTACTTGTGCATGTTTTGATATATCTGGCTACTGAAACCCCTTTCTCAACTGATGTATGGCCTCTTATCGAAATTAGTCAAAGGCTTTTGAACAACCCAGATCTGAAGATTTGGATTGATTCTGCATTCGATGGCTACAACAATAGGTGGCCAGGAACCATGCTAGCAGCTGTTGTGCTGAATAGGGTTCTGAAACTTGATTTGTATACGCTTTACGGTCTTTACATGGTTCTAGTACTAAACACCGCAATTGCTCTTCTAGTCTATGCCATATGCCGAAAATGTGAAAAACCAGTTCTATCCATGGCTTTGCTTCTAGCACTTCCATCATTTGTTATCTTCACATCATCTACACTCAAAGAGGTTTATTCATATCCAATAATGCTAGCCACATATCTTCTTATATTAAATTCTAAAAATATTTACAAACACATTGCTTTGCTACCATTGCTAGCATTCTCACAAGTGCTTTGCCACCACCTCTCAACAGCCATGAGCTTACTAATAGCTTTAGGAACTTTAATTGCAATATCTTTAGACAAGCTTCTTGGATATGACACACCCAAGGATATAGCAAAAAACGTTGCTCTTTATCTTCTCATAGGAGTGCCTATAGCTGTAGCATACTACATTATCTATGGTGGGTATGGACTTAGAATTGCAATTGGATTTAGTGATGCAACCACGTTAGCAATGTATCTGTTTGTTGCATACATTACCCCAATTATAGCTCCGCCGAAGAGGGATTGGGGCTTGGCACTAGGATCTCTCATAGTGGGAATTGGGCTGGTAATTTTCGTGGCTATTACTCAACTGCATCTTGTTGCTGGTTTAGAGCTTAAGCTAAGCAATCTCTACCTGTATGCCGTAGGTGCTTTGCTACCAATTCTCATACCTAGGAAACAAAACAAGGTAAGCTATGTGAATCAAAGCCTTTTACTCACAATTGTTGCTATCATGGGGTTTATAATATTTTCAAAGCCAATGCTAACAAATATTCTTCATCGCATCGCCAACTACTTTGCGTTTTACCATAGCATAGCAAGCTACAGAGTTGACAACAAAGCAGCTAGAGTAGTCTCTATATCAACAACAGTTGCTGTAGCAACTATCTCCATGTTAATTCTCTCAACACTGCTTCTAGGTCTTGACAATGTGTGTTTTTACTGGCTCTATAGACAAGAGGATTTAGAGTTGAGTGCATTCCTAATCAAATACTTGAATCCTTCGACAAAAGTTCTTGGAGACGATAAGCTTGGCTATTTGGAGTCTATGAAGCTTGAAGTTGATATAAGTTCTCTGCTTAGATTTGCAAGTCTTGGACTTGGAGCATTAAATCCAAATAGCCTGCTAGTTGTTAGCATAGATAATGTGAGAAGAGGTTTTGCAATAGCTTTGAACATTTATCGCTTGCCTGCTTCATTGCACGTTCTTGAATCAACTCTTTCACGAGTTTATTCATCACCAAACAATGCAATGTATTGGTGTTGAACATGGCTATTCTCGAGCTTCGAAATATTGTTAAGAAGTATGGCTCTCTGGAGTTGCTGAAAGGGTTGAACCTTCTACTATCAGAAAGTGATATAGTAACTGTGAAGGGTAGAAATGGAGTGGGCAAGTCAACTCTATGCAAAATAGTAGCCTTAATCATGTCACCAGACTTGGGTGAGGTAATATTTCAGGAAGTTGAAGTTAATAAGCTTGGTGATTACCGGAAATCCATGTTGAGGTTAAAGCATATAGGTTATGTGGATCAGCAATACACATTGATACCAACGCTTAAGGTTATAGACAATGTTGAGCTTCCTCTAAGACTCTTAAACATGGAGAAAAGTGTTAGGAGAAAGAAAGCTGAGGAGATTTTAAGTATGCTGGGGTTGAAGGGAAAGGAAGAGCTTTTTCCATCGCAGCTATCAGCAGGAGAACAGCAGCGAGTTGCAATTGCTCGTGCTCTTGTAAAGAGCCCTAAGCTTCTGGTCATGGACGAGCCTTTTTCGAGTTTAGATGACGAGGCTATGGCAATGGTGATTGATGTTCTCAAGGACTATGCCAAAAGCCATGAATGTGCTCAGCTTATAACAACAACAGACTTGGGTTTTTCCTTAGGAAACAAGACATATGTTCTTAGAAATGGGAAGCTCATAAGCGAATAGCTAAGTGAAAGTTTCGCAGCAAATGTTTAAAACAGTTGATTGATTAGTCCTCCAATCTTTTTATTTCCTCAATTATTTTTCTATATGTTGGAGGCTCCTTTCTTCTCGAAACAAATTCTATAGCTATGTGCTTAGCATTTGGAACAATACTTTTAATTTGTGCCTCAATTTGTTTGCTAAGCATTTCAAGGTCTTCAACATCACTATCCTCTCCTACCTCAACCTCAAGCATAATCAAATACTCATTCTCTGTAATCATAACAGCCTTTAACTCGTTTACATCATGAACTCCTGGAACTGATAAAACTGCATTAATTATTTTTAGCATTTCTTCTTTTGGCGGTGCTCTTCCAATAAGTATTGAATAATATCTATAGCTAACTGCTGTGGAAGATACAAGAACTATTATAGAAATTATGATGCTGCCAATAGAGTCAATAACATGGCTCATAGTTGCAATTGATGTGAATGCAATTGTGCTACCAAGAAAATCTGCAAAACCATCAACTAAAGCACTTACATTAGCAGGACTATTTTCTTCTTTTCTTGTAGATAATGCTAACAGCAAGTTAAAGCCATTAACAATAAGTGCTAGCAAAACCAGGGTCACTGTTTTAATGCCAGCATTAATGGGCTTGGGATTGGCAAATGAGTTTATGGAATTCACAATAGATGTTGAAAACAAGAACCCACCTATAATAGATATGGATATTAAGCCAAACACATACAATGCTCTGCTCATTCCAAATGGATAAGCAATTGAGCTTCTTCTACTTGAAATAAACATGCCAAGAATTATTAGCCCCAAGCCTATGCAGTCACCAACATCATTGAGTATATCAGCTAGTAGAGAAGCAGAGTTTGTGCCAATAAAGCCCATTATCTTTAACAACAATGTAATAAAATTGATTATGAATGAAACATATATTGGATGCATTTCTTTATCTCATCACCAAACAGTAACTTATATAGTGTGTATAGATTTGCTTAAAAATCTATCGAAACAAAACAAAAATGTTGTTGATATCCCCCTGGTTAAGCCATGTTTCATCCTCATGTTGAATACTTTATTTTACCTGAAATTATTTCTATAATGTTATTTGATGTTTCTACAAGTTCTTTGTACATATAGTGTGTTGCTACAATTGTTATTTTGTTCTCCTTCACCCTGTTTTTGATTTCCTCTAGTAACAGGTTTTGCCTTGTTTCATCAAGAAATGTGAATGGCTCATCAAGAATAAGCACATATGGGTTTAGTACTAAGGCTCTTACTATCGACACTATTTTTGCTTGACCAGCACTTAATTTATGTGAAGATCTGTTTAAAATTTCTTCAAGTCCATATTTATTCACATAGTAGTTGAGTGTAGCAGTATTGTAGGCATTTCTAATTGTTAACCCAATCTCTATATTATACTTTACAGTGCCTCTTAAGAGAATTGGCTTGTCGTGAACAAACACAATATCTCTTCTAATTACTGTTTTTTCATCTTCTTTCAATTTCCAAAAATCCTTGTTATTTACAAGAACAAAGCCTTGAGAAGGCTTTAGAATTAGAGAAACTATTTTTAGTAAAGTTGTTTTTCCAGCTCCATTGGGTCCAACAACTATATAGAGTCCTGGCTTCTTAAAATTTAGGTTTATGTCTTTTAAGGCATATGTGAAACCATCGTAGCTATGCCAAACATTTCTAAGCTCTATCTCCATATAATATACTCACCAAGAATTTTCAAGCTAAGCACAATAGCTACTGTGATTAGTATTAGTATTAGCCCAAGGTAAATAGCATACTCATAGTTTCCAATAGATGTTTGTATAGCTATGGCTGTAGTCAAAACATTCGTGTATCCCTCTATGCCACCACCAGCAATAAGAGCAACACCAAGTTCTCCAATAGCTCTAGAAAAAGCTAGGAGGTAAGAGGATAGAAGAACAGGTGTCAACTCCCTCAACAGAAATGCTGCAACCTGTTTTTCCAAGCCACCTAAGGACAATACAAGTTCTCTAACATATTCTCTAGCACTATGAACATGTCTAATCATAAATGTGAAGGCCACAGGTAGCGCAACAAAAAACTCTCCAAATATTATTGCATAAGGCGTGTAAAGAATTCTAAGAGGCCCAAGAGGACCACCAGGATATAGAAGCATATAAACAACAAGTCCTATGGCCGTTGTTGGAACTCCCACAAGCGCTTCAAAAATACCTGTAACCATTTCAACAATTCTCTTCCCCATTCTAGTAATGTAGAAACTCAAAGCAATTGCTACAACAAATGCTATTAGAGAAGATGCAGAGGATACATACAAACTTCTCATTGTTACAGATAGCAGGGACTCAACCATAATCAAACAACCCAGTTAAAAAGAAGTTAAAAACTCTTTTTAGCCTAATTTTGTTAGGGAGCGCCAGGCCTCTTCAACCATAGTTTCATTACCTTTAGCAGGATTCACAAGCCCCTTGTACTTATTATTTAATAGATCCTGGCCTTGATTCATCACATAGTCCCTTAGCTTATATGCTACATACCACGTAAACTGGTTATCACATGAAGGTGCTTTTGATAGATACATTGCATACACATTTATTAAGTATTTGAAGTCCCTCTTCAAATCAGCCAGGTTGCTTAGCTTGCCTTGACTCTTTAGATTTAAATATGAGCCTACATCTGTTAATGTATAGGCTTTGAGATTATCAGCCATTAGAAGTGTTTGGGCCATGCCCTGACCTGATTTCAGATACCATGGCCTGCCCTCTGGATTAAGTTTTAGTAGTTTCCATAACTGCAACTCTCTAACATTTGTACCAGACATGTCACCTCTGCTAACAAATTTTGCTAAGCCTTTTTCCCCAGCCTCATATATTCTCTTAAAAGCATCGACGGCATCCGAAGCCTTACTCACATTTGCAGGATCATCAGGTGGTCCAACAATTATGAATTCGTTGTATCCGAAAATCGCTAGTCTTTCTATCTTACCCTGGTTCATGTATTGAAGCTCAAGAGAAGGTGCATGGGTAAAGCCTATGCATGCAGAGCCATCTGATAAAAGCCTTAACGCCTCGCCACTTCCTTTAGCCAACACATTGAATTGAACATTCAACTTAGTCAAGTTTCTAAACTCATTAAAGAAACTGTTGAGTATACCTATTTGGTAAAGCGATGTAGTGGTTGAGACCACTATAGAGTTTGTCTGCATCCCAGCTTCTCTATGTCCTCCATAGTAGTACCCCACGAAAAATCCTGCGACACCAGCAACAATTATTGCAACAATTACCAAGCTGTACATTAGAGCTTGTTTCATGCAAATCACGCTAAGAAAAATTTTTCTTGTGGAGGGGTTTATAAGCGTTATCTATGGGTATTGATAACGCTTTTTCGTTATGTTATTGCCAATATTTCTCCTATATCTTTTGGAATTCTATAGCCTTCGCATGATTCTAGAAAGCTTTGAAAGTCTTTATCTTTTAGAATAGAGGAGAATATCTTTATGACAGTAGGGTCTATGGATTTTGCTAAGAATACAAAGTCGAAGCTTTCCCATGTTACAGGAGCAAATTTTAGGTTATGTAGTTTTGCTGCATAAGCTATTCCAAGACCTATATCGGCAACACCACTTTTTATAGCATTAGCTACATCAACATGTGTTTCTCCTTCCACAAACCTCATCACATTTTTTCCACCTAGTTTCTCAATCCATTGATCTAAAAGCACATTAAATATCATTCTAGTACCTGTTGAAGCAGGTCTTAAAGCAATTGTGTAGACTCCTGTTGCTATAGACTTTGCAACATCTTCTAGACTTCCTATAGAGCTTCTAGCCATAAATCCTTGCAACCTGTCATAGCCTCTCACAACAACAACTCTATTCTCTAGACCAAGCTTCTTAACAAATCTTATGTTAGAAGGTCTTAAATTCTCATCAACTATGTGAATACCAGCAAAATCTGATTCCCCCAGCGAGAGTGAGGCTAGCCCAGCAAAAGAGCCAACAAATTCGCTAAAGACAAGAAACCCTCTTTCCTCAAGCATACGAAGCAAATACTCTAATGCAATATCATGGCTACCTCTATAGTACAAAAACATTTGGGAAAAGCTAGGCTTCTCAAAACTAATTCTTTGATAACTCGCTAAGTACCTTTTCAATAAATCCACTACACTACTGGACAACTTAACCCCGCCACCAAACCTACCACCCTTATAAACAGATCCTATACCACCCAAACCAAGCCCCACCCTCCTAACAATAGACCAGGCCCTGGAATAATTAATACCAACAGCCTTAGAAGCCTTGTTTATAGAGCCATAACTAAGAACATTAACCAAAAGCTTTGCAACATCTCTATTCATAACCTCCACTCCTCTAAACCTATAAACAACATCCTGCTCAAAACCCATTCAAAAACCCCATACAAACCTTAAAACAATGCATCTTATAAACACTATCGAAAAGTTTACAGTCATTAGATTTTACAACTGAAAGTTTTGCCATTTATGGTGGGGATGAAGGTTTATAAGTTTTGTGCATAATATTCTTCGCGATGATGAATCTGATAATATTCACTATTCGGTGATGGGTTGCCCCCAAGAAATTGATGAGGGTTTGGCAACCCAGAGTATTCATATGGGGGAAGCTTCGACCCTCCCGACTGCCTCCCGGATGACAAATGTGAAAACAAATAGATGCTGAAAAACCTATGAGCCGCTATAGAAACCCTTGTTCCTTAGTGTGGGGAGGAGGTCAGAACCATAATTCCTCTCTTTAGCTGATTTTCATAAAAAAATAAGCTGAGTAGCTATATAGAGAATTTTGGGTGGCTATATGCATAGGTTAATTAGGTTGAGCAAAGCTTTGGGCTCAGTCCACATATTAGCCACAGTTATAGTGTTGGCAATAGTTGTTTCAGCCTCCTTGCTCTATTTTCATCACTGGAGTGCTTCCAGCAGTGGTGTTATCTCAGCACCTAAACCTAGTGTTAATGCAGATGCAAATGTAACTATGGCTTTTGAGTATATTCGCAGTAATTTTGGCAAATTCGTTGTTGTTGATGGTAGCGGCGTGTTGTATCAAGCCATGTTAAAGCCTTTGAGCAGTCATGGCATTAATGTTCATAGGCTTAAATCACTTGATGAGCTAAAGTTAATTGATTGTCCAAAGATTCTAATAATTGATTTGCTGAATAACAGTATTGCTAACGAATTAACCTCTTCTACCACCCTCCCCAACAAACTTCATGAATGCATGATGAACGGAACTTATGTGCTGATAGCCTATAACGATACTAGGCTGGCTGGCGAGGTGTGGAGAAAACTTTTTGGAACTAGCTTCCCATATGCTAGCTCAGAGATTACAGCAACTAAGGTGTGGAGTAGTGGTAAGAAAGAGTATGTTGCTATGAAAAGATTGTTTGGTATTGTAGGCATGACATACAAAATTGATAATGGTAGGCTTATACCAGTAGGGGTAGGAGGCCACGCAATATCTGATGCAGCGAATAAAAACATTGAGAAGCTAGTAAGCGACGCTTTAGAGGGCCTTGTTGTAAGCATTATGAATGCGGAGAAAGAGTTTGGTGGTAGATGATGAGGATAGCGAAAAAGGTAGTAGCATTTACCACAACACTGTTAATATCATTATTGCTACACCCGCTCACAGCAAATGCAAGCCTCAGCCAACAGAATTGGACTCTAATATTCTATCGAAATGATTATTATAAGGATAATTATGGTCATATAGTATTCTATACTATAGAGATATACAAGTTCTCGGGCTATGTTCAAAATGGATATGTTGAATGGTATGCTATATACCTACGGGATACAAATGACCCGGTAAATCCCTCAGGCAACACTGAAGGATGGACTGTTGCAGGCAGGGCTGGTCAGTCAGCCACAGGTGGAGGTGTTGGTCCATATATTTATGATGTTTATGGCGCACTTGGTTTCGATAGATCAATACCCTCTTCATCGCAAACAGCAGGTTGCGTGACACAGCTCACAGAATCCTTCAGCATGTCAGTTTCTGTAAGTAAAGATGGTCCTGCAATATCCTGGCAACCAAATGGGGTTTCATGGAGTTTAACAGATGTTTATCCCAAAACTCATTGGGAGTTCTGGCACTGTAATGAGCCTCCTTCAAATTCCGCAGAACTAGGAGTGGCATGGACATTTGAAGTAACAGCTGTATATTC
>ERZ1669248.859-NODE-859-length-12743-cov-5.408969_pt1 | contig 12743 bp, 12 predicted proteins | sample MGYA00579296_ERZ1669248 | MGnify/ENA primary metagenome ERZ1669248 (study PRJEB41166, sample SAMN08046057) | hot springs metagenome | biome: hot spring; feature: neutral hot spring; material: thermophilic sediment; isolation source: thermophilic sediment from...
GTTTCAACACAAGCAAAAGTTTTATTGAAAGAGTTAGCCCGAATTTGTCCAGTCGCAATCCCGCGCTAATGCGGGCAGGTTTCAACCCTGACCTTATATAAAGCTTGAGAATACTAATTTTTAATTGTTTAGCATTAATTAAACATTTTCAAGATGCCCTTCTAAATTAAGGTTAATTCAGAGATAGAAGATAAGAGATAAATAAATTTTTACACATAAAATCAATAACTTATAAAGTATTTTTTACTTTGTTTGATGGAACTATTTTTTAAGTTTTTTTCTTCTTTAATCTTACCCATCTAAAACCCTTGTTAAACCTAATTTTTAAAAGGTTTGTCAATTTGTCTATTTGTTTACCAAATATATTTACATACTCCCTTAAATTGCTTAGATTATACCCTTTTTAATCTTAAAAAAACCTGCCCAAATCTATTCAATTTTCAAAGAGCTGTCCCAAATTATATTATAATCTTATTATAATCTAAAATTTATTAAAAAACATACTTTATCTTCTCCCATTCTTTACCTATTTTCTTTATCTCTCCTTTGGGATTTAACCTAAAAACAGCGGTTCTAAAATTTTCTCCTTCTTCCTCAAGTAAAACCTTCAATATATTCTCATAACTTTCTAAACTTTCAAAAACACTCCACTGAGCATGAATTCCAAGTTTTTTCAAATTTTTTCTAACTTTTGCTCTCACTTTTTCAGTTTCGTAATCGTAAAGTATTATTCGCACAAATTTCTCCTTTAAAATTCAAACTTTTCAACACTTATCAAAACTTCCTTCATAAGATCCATAAGCTCTTCCTTTATTTTATTAAATTCTTCAAGAATTTTATAAACTGCGGGCTTCTTAAGAAAAATATAAGATTTTTCCTCATGGAAATCGTCTTTTTTAACAAGTTTATTTAATAAAAGTTCTGCAGAAAAATGGGTTAACTTAGGACGTATAACTTCCATAAGGTCTGAGGCAAAGGCTGCATGTTTTCCTCTTTTAGAATGAAGAAAGGAAACAAAGGGATCAAAACCCTTCAAAAGGATAAGTCCCGTTGCTAAATTATATCCCAAGGTATAAACAAAACTCAAAAGTGCATTTACTTCATCTTTTGGAGGACGATAATTTCTATCCGTAAATTTAAAACCCGTCTCTCTTATCATATCTTCAAAAATTTGAAACATGATTCTTGTTGCTTGTCCTTCCAAACCAAGTAAAGGAGCATAATCATTTACTCTTTCTATTTTTAGTTTTATTTCTTCAAGGTTAGCATTAAAAACACATTCTATCTCAATACATTTTCTTATTACTAAATATTTCGCTACATCAAGTCTTTTTAAAAAATAAAGTCTCACTTGTTTCAATCTTTTATTCATTGCGGAGCTGTTAGCAGGAGGCATTATCTGAGCTTTTATCTGCCCATAGATGGTAAATAAAATAATAGGAATCTCTCTTTTCATACAAAGGGACATAGCTTCAGAGGTAAGACTTGCCTTTCCAAAAATAAGAATTCCATCTATATTTGAAAGAGGAATACTACCTTTGCCTTTAGGAGTTTGTATAAGTAGTCTTTCACTCTTTCTGCTTATTTCTACATAATTACTGTAAATAACGATAGTCTGTTTCATTTTTTACCTTCTTTTTAAACTACAAAAATTTTCCAAGGTTCAAGGGGATAACCCTTAAATACTTCTGGAGGGTCAACAGGATAGAAAAACACTCTATCCGTCTGCTTGTCTACAATTTTTGAAATTTCTTCATAAAGAAAATCTATTAAATTTTCTTTCACATCAGTTAAATAAAAAGCGCTGTATTGAATACGATATCCAAACTTTTGTAAAATTCTTGCTACTTTAAGTCTCTTTTTATGATCTGAAATATCGTAAACTACAAGGTAATCCATATAAGCTCCCTTTTTGCTCCAGATTTTATTAATTTAAAATAAGGAATTTTAAGGAGACTTTTTGCGTGTTTCCAAAGCAAAAAAGAGAGAAAGCTTCTTGCTATATAAATTTCATCTTCCGGACTTTCTCCTAAAAGTAAATCGGCTGTTGATTCAAAAACAGTAAATATAAAAGCAGGTGCAAAGAATAAGTCATCAAGAAAATCCTGACCATAAATCTCAGTAAAAACCTTAGGTAAAGCCTTAGAAAGACCGATTTTTGTGAAAAACAGTGCTGTTAAAATAGCACAGGCAATGCTATAATATTTATAATAAGCTTCAATTAGAATAGATACCTCTTTTATTAAAGACTTAAATGGCAGAAAGTCTTTTAAGGATTTGTTGTATAGCTTGTGTTCTCTATATTTCAATCCTAAAATTGCGACTGTCTTTATTTCTTCTTTAATTTTTTGAGTGTTTCTAAAATAATTCAAAAATAGAAAATGCCAAATCTCTGAAGATTCTTTGAAATTCAAATAAGTTCTTAAATAATTGTGAGTTTTATTTACTAAAATCACAGCTCTTCTTTTTTCAAAAAACAGGGTGTTCTCAAAATCAATTATACAGATAATATCATTAGAAAATTCAATATTTTGCCCTTTATACAAAGCTATTTTGTGTGGCATTAAAACCTGCCCTTCAAATACTAAAAATCTTTTTATTGTTGAAATTTTTGCTCAAAGCCTTCAAAATATACAAATTCATTTATCAACTCACAAAAAACCTCCTACATTTTTATATCCTCTCAGCATGGTCTTTATTTAAAATAATTAATAGAAAATTTGAGAAAAATCTGACAGGAAATTTTAATTTTTTATAAGAATTACCTGAATTTTTTTTAATTTTTCAGGATCATTTATATATCTAAGCCAAATCTCTTGATTTTCTTTTCTAACTTCAACACAATTTCTTTCAAATCCACAATGGGCTATAAAGTTTCTGTCTTTTATATCCTTATCCTGATTTTCTCCTGAGATAAATTCTTTTAAAAGTTTGAATTTTTCAGTAAACTTTTCATTAATCTCTTTCTTGTAAAAATTGTTTTCTAATTCCTGAGCAAAGTATGCTCTGTGTGAAATAAGACCGAAATGTTTAAAAAAGGTGTTTTGAGAGTCTCTAAATTTTGAGTTTAATTCTGAAAGAGAAACTTCTGATTTTGGAAAAATTTCGTATATTTTTAAAGCTTTTATAATACCTAAATAAAGAGAAAGCATTAAAAAAACTTTCCGATAAGCATCCATTTTTAAACCTGGTGTTTTCTGAAAGTTTTTTAAAAGCCTGTTTTTAAGAAATACTATTAATTTTTTAATAGCTGAAATTACTTCTTCTTCCTGATGATATGGAAAGGTATAAAATACAAGTGGTGTGTTGTTTTTAAGAGCTGAGAAAAAAATATAACCATTGGTTAAAATAGGTGCAAGTAGTTCAGTTAAATATTTCTTGGTTTTTCTATCTTCTTCTGCAAGAGTTTTTATAAATTCAGGATAAGAATTTTCTGGATTTATTTGATCTGGAAGCTGGGGCCAGGAGAAAAAGGTCTTCACTTCTAATTCATAGTGGATATGGAGCTCAAAAGTTTTATCTAATTGAGATTGTATAATAGGATCAGAAAAATAAAGAATTACCCTCAAAGGTTCTTTTTCAGGCAAGAAATTTTGTAATTTATAAAAAGTGATAAAAAGTCTTCCTGCTTCTATAAGGGCTGAAACATAAATGTTTAACCCGCTTGAGATATCAAGATAAAGAGTTCTGAAGGGCTCATTGAGATACCTCTCAACTATATCAAGAAAGATTTCAAAAACAAGTTCTTCAAAATTGGCGTAAAATCTTATTCCACTATACTCCCCTATGCTATGAATTACTGTAAAAGCATCAGCCTCTTTAGAGTGAGGATGTAGCTTGTAATATTCAAAAGGATTTTTTAAAAAGTTTTCTCTTTCCCCAGGATCTTCTAAAATTTTTTTAAGTTTTTTCTTAATATTCTCAGAAAGTTGAGAAATTTCCTTTATTGCAGATTCATTAATAAAAAGACTCACGGGATAAATAAGGATCACCTTTGAAGGCAATCCTTTCTCAGAAAAGTGCTCTCTTAAGGCAAAAGAACTAAGAGTTGCCTGATAAACTTTTCCATTAATTTGAAAATTTATTTTGTTAAAAAGTTGAGCCTCAAAACGTCCTATTTGGTAAAAAACATTCATACTGCTTCTCCTATTTTAACAAATTTTCTACTAAGAATTTACCTTTATTTGTAAGTTTTAAACGATAGGGCTTTAAGGTGTTTTCGTCACATTCTACCTCTATTAAATTGTAAAGCTCTAACCTTTCCATTTCCTCTGGGTAATCACGGTAAAATTTTTCAACCTCAGGTCCACTTATTATCTTAGATTTCCATAAACTTTTTATAACCTCAATTTCCTTCCCTTTGGGCAAATAAAGGATTCTAGGTAAAAAGATAATATCCCTAAATTCTTCGTGCATATAATACACTGGAGCGCCTATTAAAAAACCAGCAATAGCTGTAGCAATTACATGAGCCTTTAAGCCCCCAGTAGGATTAAAATAAACCTCATAACCCTCTTTCTTTTTATTTTTAGCAAGATAAAGCAGTCTATCTAAAAGTTCACAAATTCCGCGTTGAAACTCATCAGTAGCATATTTTTCATCATATTTATAGGCTTCATGAAAATATCCACTCACTTCATAGGGTGTATATATTTTATAACCTACCTCTTTAAGATAGCTTTCTATAACTCGTCTACATAGTTCATTAGATGCTGTTTTAGTCCCAAAAAGATAAATCTCTATTTGCGATGGGTTTTTCCCCTCTACAGCCCTTAAAAAGGTATTTAACTCAGCAGACACTTCTCGAGGATTCTTTTTTAAAAAGTTCACTAACTCTTTTATTTGGTCAGGATTGCTAAGTAAACTCTTCCAATATTCCTCATTGTCTATTCTTATATCCTTAGGAATTAATCCTGCTTTTTGTGCATTGGTAATCAAAGAAACTCCACTGCTTATAATATGAAATTCTTTCATTTTCCCACCTCCTCTTCAAGGGCTTCAAATTTTGTCATTCCAAGCCCCATAGTAGTCTTTCTTCCAACCCCAGAAAAATTAGAAAAATGCCCTAATATATTAAGCCACAATAACTCATCTTCTGTTAAATTTTTTCCATAAAAAATTACTTTCCCAGTGAAACCTGTAACTGCACCTCCAAGAGAAAGCTTTATCTTATGTGTCCTTATTCCAGCAAAAATTATACAAACCTTATCTTCTAAAGTCTTTCTTAAATCAATACCTACCTTCACAGGAGAAAAGTAATTCCACTTATTTAAAAGGCTCTTAAAAATAAGCTTCGGATCTGGCAAAGGATAATCAACCTCACCCTTTTTAAAAGTAACAGGAGTAATAAAATAAAAATGAAAATAAGACTTAGGTTTAATGTGTAATAAATCCTTAAAATTCAAATATTGATCATTCCTAATTAATTTATCCAAAGGAGCTAATTTGACTTTATAAGGCCCTAAAAATAATTTTTCCCGATTTTCAAAAACTTCTGCAAGAATCTGAGGAAAATGTTCATCTCTAAGCAAACTTATAGTAAGAATTAATTCTGTTAAATGTTCTTGAGTTTCTTCACTTTGAGAAAAATAAAATTTAAATATATCCTTTGTCCAGATACAAAAGGGTTTAAATCGTGAAGGCTTGTGAAACTCTTCTGCAAGTTCAGAAGGTATAAGGGAAAAGAAAAAACCATGTAAATGATCAGGAGTTATTAAAGGAAACTTTTTTGTATTATTTTTAAAATCTTTTAAATTCAGTTGTAATTGTAATTTTATTTCAAATTTAATAGGCATTTAAAGTTTTAATGAATTTACTCTTGGAAAATTCCATATCCTATAGATGTTTTGGCTCCTATTCCGTGGTTTTTAAGAGCATCTTTTAATAAAGTTTTTGCTTTATTTAGTAAATCTTTATCTCTTGATGAAAGATAAAATTGAAACTTTGTATTTTCAACTGTCAAAAACTTTATGGGGTTTGGATTTTGCCAGTCAGCTGGTGGTTCATTTCCTGTATAATATTTAGGATAATGAGGGTTCATAATATCTATTTTTAATTTTATGTTTTCATCAGGATATGCATCAAAGAAAATTACCTTTCCTTCTTCTTTTTGAGTGCCGAAAATTTTTATTAAGTCCTGAAAAGTAATTTCTGGATTGAGGTAGATATCTTTTAATTCTTCCAATTCTTCTCCATTTTCTAATGCTTTAGCAACTGCCTCAATTGCCTCTTCTATATTTTTTCCTTTCTTTACATATTCCTCTGCAAATTTTAAAACTGCCCAGTGTCTTGTTACCCCCTTTACTGCACTTCCTGGAATATAGGGAATCCCATAGATGTGGTGGAGTGTCATTGATGTTTCCTGTGGATGAGATGCACCAAGACCAATTACAAGCCGCCAGGATAAAACACAAGAAAAGTTTTGTGTTATAAAACCGTTTTTCTGAAAATCTTCTTTTATAGTTTTTTTAACTCTCTTTAAAAGAGCCGAAACATAATCATTCTTAATTCTTTCATTCTTAATTCTTTCAAATTCTTTAATAAACAGATTTAAGTATTTATCTTTGTTTTCCTTTTCTTCCCCGTCAACTAAACTTTCAGGAATAAATTTCCCAAATACTAAAGAGGGATTTTTAATAAAGTTAGAAGACGCATCATAAAACCAATCTTTCTTTTCCCATTTCTTTTTTCTTTCGTCAAACCTCTCAATTCTTATTTTTGAAATAATGCTCCCTAAAATTCTTTGGGTATCCTTTGGATTATAAAACAAGTAGTTCTTACTGTATTCTTCGGTAATTCTTCTTTCTTTATTTCTCATTCTCCCTCCTCAATTAACCCTTCTGCAAATCTCTTAAGCCATTGTAAAAAGGCAAGGATTTCCAGAGTTATATAGCGGTAATCTTCAGAATTGCAGGAGATAACCCATTCAACAAAGTCATTTTTATCCTGTGGCATAGAAATTCTTGTGGTATGGTTGCTTTTCATATATTCTGTTAATTGCTTGTAAATTAAATCATAGGCATTTCCTCTTTGACTTTTTGCTTTAACGAAAGCAAGAGTTTGACCAAGCCCATTTGAAAGAATCATTGAAGAAATTTTTCTAACATATGATTTATAGTTATCAATAAGGTCTTTATAATGTTTTATTACTTTTTTCTCCACATCTGAGAGATTTTGTTCTTTGTCTTTTTTTAAATACTCAGAAGGTGAATTAAGTAATTCATCTATTCTTTCTCTTTTTATTATGCCTTTCTTTACTTCTTCTTCCATTTTACCTCGTATCACATCTTTTATATCCCTAACCGCTGACTCTAAAAACCTCTTTCCTTCCAAATCAAATGGTTTTAAATTAAGTAAAGATTCTGCAACACACCTATACGCAAATTCTGCCCTTCCTTTTTCAAGTTTGGTTATAAATGTTTCTTTTTCACCCATTCTATCCTCCTATTTAAAAATTTGAATTCTTACTAAACCTTTCCCTATTGTCTGATTTCCACCAATTTGAAGGACCTCAGGACATCCTGATTCAAAGAATTCCAAAACTTTTTTTGCTTCCTCTTCTTGATTATTTCCTTTTAAAACACCTTTTGCTTCTTCTTTTTCAACCCTTAATGGTGATGCTATTGCCAAAGAATAAAGTATCGTATCTTGAGGTAAATACTCTTCTGTCCAGAGTGCCCCTGATGCAACAGTTCCAGTTTTATTATCTATCTTCGTCCTCGTTATAATTTCAGTTGATGTTTTAACAAATTGAGTAAAATCATCATCAGATAGAATGACTAAATCTTTGGCAAGTTTTTCTCTCCAGAATTGATATGGGTTATCTGTTCCCATTTCTGGAAAAATTCTTTCAGCCAGATATTTTGCTATTTTGGAAGTTGTTTCAGATTCTCTTACTTCAAAAGTGTATTCTTCAAGAACTACCTTTGACTCAATACAAATATTTGTTTGTTGAGGCAAAGTATTTTCTAAAGTTGAAAAATCAATATTGAGTTCATTTGGAATTTCCCCGGCAAGTCTTAAGTCTTCCTTAAACCTTTCTAAAACCATAGGACAGGTAATCCAGGCAAAGACACCTTTTAATGATTTTACAGGAAATAACAAAATCCTTGCATCAGTAAAAGCAAGGGCGCCAGCATGAGCTTCTTCAGCTTCAGCTTCAGGACCAAAAACAAGTGATATTAAATTTTTATCGTTTACATTAATAGTTTGAGAATTTAGTTTAATTGTTTTAGCTGAACTTTCAAATGCCTCTCTAATGCATCCTTTCAGCCCCGATGCCTCAATCTTTGGAAAGTCGGTGTACTTTTCTCTTTGTATTGGTAAATCAACAAGTCCTATTCCGCCACCACTTCCAGGGTGAAGTGGCGTTTCAGCGATTAGAAAAAATATTTTTGATTTTTTAAACATGGCTTACCTCCTTTTTAATTTTATAAATCTTATATTCATTTAAATTTTCTATTCTTTTTTGATTTTGCTTAAAACTTTCAATGTATTCACTCTCAACATTATGAACTTCTTGTCCTATAGCAATTAAACCGATATAAATAGAATATTCCGTGCTACCATATCCAGTTTTCCACTTATCCGCTCTATAAAGAATCCTTACCTGTAGATTTTCTTCCTTGTGTTTAAAGATCTTAAAACGCTCTGGTGGTTGCCAACCGGAAATTCTATGGTCTAAATCTGGGTTATCTGGATTTGAATATAATCTTCTATGCAATTCTAAAAATGATTTTTCAATAATAGTTTTTCTCTCCTTATTATCCTTAATATAGTCATCAGCAACAGGCGAAATATAAAACAAAACAAATCCTTCTTTATATTTTTCCCATAAAGTAACACCTAATGGATTCAAAATATATAAATTATCCACTATCTCTAAAAGTGACTGAACTTCATCTCTAAAATTTATTCCAGCTGGTAACTCGCTTATGTTTTTCCTTTCCAAATCCATAAAGAATCCCTCATTCTCTTCAAAAACTCTCCACTTTATATCAATTGGAACATAAGGAATTTTTATGGTTGCATCTGTATCTTCAAAAATATAGTAAATGGGGCATTTATTGACCTGTCCAAGAATCGTTAAATAGGGAATTGTTGCCTTATATCCACCTGTAATGTTGATAATAACATTTTGCCAGTCATAATTTGCAATGTCATAAATAGTTTTTATCAGATTAGTCATTCCGTCTTTAATAAATTTATCTCTATCCCAGATTTGCAAGTTTTCAATCTTTTTTATTTCAACTTTGTCCTTTTTAAATTCATCATAATATTGAGTTATAGCTTTTTGTAAAATTTCAGCAGCAAGACGACTTAAAGCGGTATCAGAATATAAGAGATGTATTTCAAAATCTTCATTGAGTTCTTCTTTTAATTTTATTAAACTCTTGATTTCAGCTGAAGCATTTTGTTTGTTTTTTCTAAACCATGTTTCGTTTAATGCTCTTTCAATATTTCTTCTTCTATCCAATTCACTATCAAGATTTTCAGCATTGATTTTATTATTCTTGAAATAGTTATAGGCATTTTTAAAATTCCTATCATCATTCTTTTCAATATAATTTTCAAATAATGATGTTCCAACCATTGTGATTACTTTTTTCATAGTTTCACCTCTCCAACTAAACTTAATCCAAACCCTTCCTCAGAGTATATGTCCGATATATTTTTTAAATGAAAAGCATCTTTAATCTTATTCTTATCCGGCGTTGAATTATCTAAAATTTCAAAGTAATAAACACTCCCAGCAGGAACTGCTTTGTACATTGGTTTTGGTTTTTTTCTTGCCAGATCCCAACCACCAATTAAAACAAATTTCCCAATTGCACAAGCAATAAGTTTAAGTTTTATTCCATTAAATTCTCCTTCAAAACTACTTTCATCAATCCAATCAGGAAGCCAACCTTTTTTAAATATTGCTGGTGTTGCGAAATAAATCTTAAACCTTCTGTTTTCAAACTTAAAATTTATGTTTTGCAAGCTTTCCAAAAGGCTATTTTGAATTTTTTCTATTTGTGCTGTTTTACCTTCCCCTCCAAGTTGAATTAACCCTTTTTCTGGATAATTGTTTATACCTTCAATTTCAATATATAAACTTGCTTTTTTATCAAGCCTTATCATTGGGATTCTGTATAGATATCCCTCTTCGGATGATAATGTTTTTCTACTTCTTTTTATTCCTGTTTTTAGCTCTTTGGTAAATAATTCATCTTTTTCTGTATAATTGGTTATTTCCTTTCCTTCTAAATAATCCTTCAAACTATTTGTATCAAGCAACTCATCTGCTTCTTCTAACTCTATATCACTTTTATTAACCAAACATTTTGCCAAGTTATAATCAGATATGAAAATTTCTGGCTTATTTATTAAATCAATATCATATAAATTTTCATCTTTTTTTCCTTTTTCTTTAAGCAAATCCTTCGGAACAGGGAAATATAAGGTATCTTCTAAAGCAAGTAATGGACCCTTTATTTTCAAACTTCCTTTATTTTCAAGCGTTCCAAGGTCTTCTTTTAGTTCTCCTTTTTTAAATTTTTCTAAATTTCCCCATTCAAAAATAAGCCATGTTCTAATTGCTCCATAAACCGTTGATGGATATGGAGGAAAGACAGGATTTGCCCAGGTTTCAGCACCCATTGAAAATGGTCTTCCATCTCTAAAAAATAATGTATCGAGTGGTTTAATCTTATAAAACATCTATTCCCCCTTATTCATAAAACTTGCAATTTCAAGAAGATTTGTGAAGTTATCTATATCTTCTCCTGTCCGCCAGAAAAGTAATTTTGCTTTATTGTAGAAATCTTCAATGATTTTTCTTTTCTCTTTCTTCGGATCATTATAAGCCCTTGTCAATAATCTTTTTAGTTCTGTGTTAAAAATCCCTCCGGTCAATCCGAAACTACCTTCTTTCTCTTTTATTTTTGCAAACTCCTGTTTTAATTTTTGTATAAATCCATCTGAGATATAATTTTTATTTTCTCTATTCATATAATCTTTTAAAGTTTTCAGAATTTCTGTTGTCAAATTTCCGTCAATCAACCATTCAGCAATACCAATCCTTTCTTCTCCAGATCTCTTCATAAGTAAAATGGCAAATTTATTTTTTCCTTCCTTCTTTGCTTTCTTTTCCATCTCAAAAACCTTATCAATCACAATCTTTAATGGCTCCTTATAATGGGCAATCACCACCCCCATTGAACAGGTTGCCTTTTTACCCATGGTTAAATAGTAAACCCCGTCTTTCAGAACAAAACCAGAAGTATTACTCATATCTACTTCTATATTGCCATTTTCAAATTTTATCTGTCCTGAAAAAGCCCATCTTAATTTTTCCATTACATCAAATAAATCTCTTAAATTAACAAATGCAAGAACATCATCACCACCAGCATAAATGAGTTTCCCAAGATGCTCCTCTTCAACAATTTTCTTTACAAACTCAATTGCATAATTTCTTAATGCTGTTGATATGGCGGAATGAATAGCCGGTGTTAAAATCTTTTTGGGAACATATTTTTCTAATTCTTTTTTAAATTCTTCGGGCAATCTTTCCCATACCTCTGAATTATAAGCATGTTGAATCTCTGGCAACAATTCCCCCGAAAGCCATTTTCCCATATTGTCTCCATCAAGGTAAATAATGGCATAATAGGGATTTGGCTTGCCAATTTTTTTGATTATTTTTCCTTCATTATATTTTGATTCTGTTACATATTCTTTTTTATATATCTCTTCTAATATTTTCTTTATTTCCTTAAGCCCATTGATAAATCTTTCATCAATTTTAACACCTAATTGTTTTTCTAAATTTTTTTCTGTGAGATTTTCAATAAACCACCACGACCCTTCCAGAGTTTTTTCTAAATTTAATTTGGGCAATGACTTAATTTTTAAATAATCAAAATTTTTCCCATGTCCATATTTTTTGAGAACCTCAAAAAATTTTTTTTCATATTCATCAAATTTATCCTTTGCTTCTTTAATTGCTCTTTCCTTAAAATCAGCACTTGCAACCTCTGCAGTTGAAGGAAAAGAGAAATCTTTAAAGGTATCGCTTACTTTTTCTTTTAGATGAATATCAAAAGTTCTCTTTAAAAAGCATAAAGAGCAAAGCCCTTCTCCATCGGAAAGATATTTCTCACTTATTTTTTTAGTAAGGTCTAATGCATCTGAATTGTATCTCTTAAATTTATCTTTGTTTTTGCTTTCCCAAAAGAAAACTACATTTCTTTCCCCACAAATAGAGCATTTTCTGCCTGCTTCTGGATTTTGTTTAAACTCCCTTAAATTCTTTCTTGCACCCATTGATTTTTCTAATGCAGTGTAAAGAAGTTGATAAATAAAGCCAATATTTAGTGGAAATTCACCATTATCTTCGGCAAATTTCCATAACTCCTGCCAGCTCTTTATCTTTTCATATGTAAAGAAATCTTTTAGATCTTCTATTTTTAAATCCCTATCTCCCTTTCTCCAAGGAATAGCAACCCAGTAGATTTGAGGAAAGTCAGAAAGTTGAGAAGTTATTACTGATTCCTGTCCATTAGTCAAATTTATATTCAATCCTTCCAAAATTTTATCTTTTGCATTGTTAAGTTCGTCCCTTATTGCTTCTTTCATTTTTTCAACGAGCCCTTTTATTTCACCTTCACTTGTCGTCCCAATTATCGCTACAAACCTATTAGGAATCGTTGGTAAAGCAATATCTTTTGAATGTGGATTTTTAATTGATAGCCATT
>ERZ1669248.860-NODE-860-length-12729-cov-5.696307_pt1 | contig 12729 bp, 13 predicted proteins | sample MGYA00579296_ERZ1669248 | MGnify/ENA primary metagenome ERZ1669248 (study PRJEB41166, sample SAMN08046057) | hot springs metagenome | biome: hot spring; feature: neutral hot spring; material: thermophilic sediment; isolation source: thermophilic sediment from...
TTAGCAAGGCCGAGGATGAGTCCTTGCCGCCGGTAAACATGACAGCCGCACTGGTTATATCTCTTCACCCGCTTTATATGTGTATGTCTACTAGACAGGAGTTTAATCATGCGCGTTTACGTTCTAGTGGGTGGTGCTCCTAGGAAGGGCTTCGAACACAAGAGGGGTCTCTCGATCGGTGTGGAGTACAAGGGGCTGTACATAGTCTTCGACGCAGGCCCCGACGCTTACGTGATAGCCAACAACGCGGGCCTGTCGGGCTTCCCGCTGGACTTGGTAGACCACGTGGTGGTATCCCACGCCCACTCGCCACACGTAGGCGGCTTGGAAGCCATAGGGTGGGAGGCCCCCTTCGCCAAAGTGTACCTGCCCTACGCCTCTATGGAGGCGCTCGGTAGGCAAGCCCAGAGATGGCAGCTGAGCCCGGTAGAGGTCGTGAAGGAGACGAGGGTTGTCGACGGCGTTGTGGTCTCGAGGCCTTTCCACGGCCCTCCATGGGAGCACTTCATGTTGGTCGAACTCGAGGGTGGTAGAGGTGAGTACGCCCTGTTCACGGGATGCTTCCACCCCGGTGTCAGGGAGGTTTTAGCGGACATTTCGACTAGGTACAGGGTCACAACGGTGATAGGGGGCTTTCACCTGGAGGCGGCGCCGCCAGAGACCGTGAGGAGGTTTGCCGAGGACATAGCCTTGAGGCTCCGTGCCGAAAGGGTGTACCCCCTCCACTGTAGCGGAGGCTTGGTCGGGGAGTTGCTGTCGGAGAGATTTAAGCTGGACGTGAGGTATCTGAGGACAGGTGACGTAGTTGACCTCTAGCGAAGAGGGCGAGTTGGGGAAACTAGTGCTCGCTATGCGCGAGCTCTTCCAGCTAGGGCTCATAAACCCTAGAGGAGGGAACGGTAGCGTTCTCCTAGACGAGAGACGCATGGCCATCACACCGTCGGGGGTGGCGAAGCAGTGGCTCAAGGTTGAAGACCTCGTTACCTACGACATGGAAACAGGCGAGTTTCGAGGGAGGTTCAAGCCCTCGATCGAGGTCAATGCTCACGTCTTGACGTACAAGAAAGTCAAGGAGGCCAAGGCGGTGCTCCACGCCCACCCCCCATTAGTTCTTGCTCTAACGGACCGCTTCACGAAGTCCAAGTCGCGGAGGCGGTGGTGGGAGACGGGTCTAGTTGAAGTGGAGTATAGCGTTGGTAGGGCGGAGATCGCTGAGCCGTTCCAGCCCGGGAGCGTGGAGTTGGCAGAGGAAGTCTCGAGCAAGCTTGCCTCCGGGGCGAGGATCGTTATCGTCCCTAAGCACGGTGTCTTTGCGTGGGGGCGGACGGTCGAGGAGGCAATGGACGCCGTAGTGGCCTTGGAGCTCGTAGCCAAGTATGTTCTTGCGCGGCTCGTCTCAGTAAAGTAGCTACCTAAGCCCTAGCAGCCCGCGCCTGTAGCCCGCCAGCATGACTCCTATCACCGTCTTAGCGTCCCTTATCTCGCCTCTCAAGACCCTCACGAGCACTTCCCTGAAGGGCACTCTGACCACCTCGATCAGCTCGTGTGGTTCGGGCTTCGCCCCCTTGAACTCCAATTCCTCCGCCTCGAAGACGTGCATTACCTCAGTGCTATAACCGGGCACAGGGTACACCGTCGCCAGCCTTGTCAGCTTACGCGGGTAGAACCCCGTCTCCTCGACCAGCTCCCTTCTAGCAGCCTCCTCGGGGCTTTCGCCCTTGTCTAGGACGCCTGCTGGAACCTCGACAATGTACTCGCCCAGGGGCGCGCGGAACTGCCTTATAACGATGACCTCTTCGTCGTTGACGAATGGGACTACTACAGAGCTCTCGGGGAAGACCACCACGTCTCTGGCGAACCTCCGCGACCCGTACGCGTAGTGCCTACGAACCACGTCAAACCTCAAGCCCCTAAACAACACCTGCTCCTCTAGAACCTTGGGAACCTCCCCCGTACACCACACCCCTCGACACCATTTAAACCATCTTTAACGCAAATAAAAGAGTCAGGGGTCGAGTTTTGAGATTCAGGTTCGGACCCGCCGGCAAGCCTTTTTCGATGAAGTCCGCTGACATTCTAAAGGCCCCGGCTTTCCTGAGAGACCTAGGCTTGAACGCCATGGAGTACGAGGCCGTCAGGGGGGTGAACATCACAGAGGAGAAGGCGAGGGCGTTCGGCGAGGAGGCGGCGAAAAACAACATTCTCCTCAGTCTTCACGCACCCTATTTCATAAACCTGTCGAGCAAGAACACCAAGACCGTAGAGGCGAGTATCGAGCGGCTGAAGCAGAGCGTTCTGGCGTCCTACTGGATGGGGGCGTACGTTGTGGTATTCCACCCCGGCTACTACAAGGACATGCCGAGTCGCGAGGAGGCCCTGAGGGCTGTCGTAGAAAATTTGAATGTTGTTGCCGACTTCAGGGACTCGATCGGGGCGAAGAACGTGTGGCTGGGCCCCGAGACCACCGGCAAGACGTCGCAGGTCGGCGACTTGGACGAGACCATAGAGATATCCAGCAGGGTTCCCGGTACGAGGCCTGTGGTGGACTGGGCCCACCTCTACGCCAGGTACGAGGGGAAGTTCATAGTATCAAAAGACGACGTCGTCGGGGTGGTGGACAAGATCGAGAGGAACCTGGGGAGCTGGGCCCTCAAACCCCTCCACATGCACTTCTCTAAGATCGAGTACGGGCGCGGCGGGGAGAGGGAACACCACATGCTCAACGAGAAAGAGTACGGCCCCGACTTCGAGATGGTGTGTAGCGCTCTAGCCGAGGTCGGCGTAGAGGGTGTTTTTATAAGCGAGAGCCCCGTTCTTGAACATGACGCCATCATAATGAAGAACATCTGCGCCAAGGTCTGCGGTGAAGCATGTGTTGGGGAAGCTGAGAAAGAGGTTGGGGGCGAAGGTAGAGGAGCTAGGAGGAAAACTAGGAAGACTGGGAGTTAGACCCGTTCACTTGACGTTGGCAGGCCTGGTTTTCTCGACTCTCGCCTTCCTGCTGTCCTTCAAGGGGGACATACCCACCTTTACCGCCCTCCTTGCGCTGTCAGGGCTTATGGACATGTTGGACGGCCCTGTGGCTAGGGCGACTGGCCGTGCTACACCGCTAGGGGCCTTCCTAGACTCGTTCATAGACAGAGTCTCCGACGTGTTCTTGATCGTCTCCTTCGTAAACTTCGGAGTGGACTGGGGCATGGTCACCGCCCTGGTGGTAGTATCCCTCCTAACCAGCTACACTAGGGCGAGGGCTGAGAGCCTCGGGGTCCCGCTCGAAGGAGTAGGGTTGATAGAGAGAGGCGAGAGAGTGGTCGCGCTGTTCATTTCGGCAGTATTATTGGCTTTAAACCGGGTAGCTGGTTATATGGTGCTGTCCCTGCTACTGGCGTTATCGGTTGAGACGGTCGTCCACAGGGTTGTCCACGTGGTATATAGGATGAAACGCTAGACCTTGGACAAGTCGTAGTGCCCCGCGATAGTGAGCGGCGTCCTGAACGACACGTAGCCTAGCCTGAGCACGTGGCTCTTGAGCACCCCCACTCTGTCACCACAGCGAGTCACAAAGTCCTTGTACTCGGGCGGTAGGTCGAGCGAGGAGACGTGGGTTTTGTCCATTCGCAGCACTATCTTCGTGTTCGCCAGTTGGAGGATTATGTCGTGGACGTCGTCTGGGCTGTGAGTGCTGAAGACGAGCCCGAGTCCTCTGCTCCGTCCCAGCCTCGCGATCCTGTCTATCATGCCACTCACGTGCTCTATAAACTCCTCGGTCCCCCCTCCCTTAGAGGGGAAGAACCTGTGCGCCTCGTCGACGAATATTACAACGGGCTGCGTCCTCACCCGCTCTCTGCTCTTCGCCAGCTTCCATTCGAAGACCCTGTTGAGGATTCTGTAGGCTACTATGCCTATCACTTTTTCGGGGTCTGCCGGCGAGTACTCCTGGAGGAAGTCGAGGTCGACTACTATTGGGAAGCCAGAGAACACAGACTTGTGCTTCTCGAGGATGTCGGAGATCGGTGGCTCCACGAGGTACTCCTCTCCACCCCCCACGCCTATGTCGAAGACACCCGTGTCGATTAGTGAGCCCAGCTGTCTCAAGATGTTTTCCAGGGTGCTCTTGTGGACTGCGAGGTCTTCTACGACTTCCACCAGCCCTCTCCACCTTCCAGTTGGCGTGCCGCCTTTGTGCTCCATGTAGTACCTTGCGACGCGGAGTAGGTCGTAGAGCTCGTTGAGGGTCTTAATAGGGCTGCCTAGGTCTTCCAGTCTCTTCATCAGCCTGGACAGGGTGTCCTTGGCCTGTCTGGTGAAGTAGGGGTTTAATACGATGAACTCTCTGGGCGAGAAGTCGCTGAACCTGAAGCTGTAAGGGACTATGTAGAGGGTGAAGGACTCCTCCTCTGGGTACTTGACTGTTACGGCGATCTTCACGAACCTCAACGGGCTGTGGCCCGGCTCCTCGTGTACGACGAGCTCTTTTATGCTCCAAGCCCAGTTAAACCTCTCGAAGAGGGGTCCGTAGGTGTCCGAGACGTACGCCTCGCTTACGTCCTTCAGCGCCTTAGCCCAGGTCTGCGAGCCTCCAGCGTACTGCTCAACGACCAGGCTTGTGATGGGGAGGACTATAACAAGCCCCTCAGGCCTCCTGGCCTTCTTCGAGAAGTGCTCGACTAGCTCTCTCTCGCTGTGCGGCACGTCCTCGGGGAAGACCGGCCTCAGCGGTAGAGAGACGTAGTCCTTGTTAGGGTCCAGGATTATAATGGTCACGTCGTGTGAGGTGGCTATGTCGTACTTGCTGTATATCGACGTGACTACGTTCTTAAGCAGGGTGGTCTTCCCGCTTCCCGTAGTACCCAGGACGAGTACGTGTTGGTAGAACGTGTTCACCGGGAGGAAGAGGGGTACTTGTGCGTCGAATATGGGCCTGTCCCCCGTGGTGACGAAACCTACGAACACGCCGGTCGTGGGCATCCCCAGCATGAACTGCGCGGTGGACGCCTCGCGGGGCCTGATAACGGGGCTCTGGGGCTCTACCACGTAGTTCGCTATGCTCACGGTCGAGGTCTCGGGGTCGTAGGACAGGAGAGGCTTGGCCTTAACGCGAGTCCTGGTCAGCAGGCCTGTGACCTCAGGGCTGAGAGTGGGGGCGTAGACCTCGGGGATCGACAACTCGGCTAGGATGTCTCTCCTCTCAACCGATATCACGCGCAGGCTGATCACATGGCCCGTCTTCAAATCCACTACAGCAAGGAAGCTCCCGGCGGAGGCCACGTCGACAAACTTATCGAAATAGATGACCGGGTCTACGTCGAATACTACGAGCCCCCCCTCCTCGTCTATTAAGGAGGGGCTAGTCCGGGAGACGAAACCTATTATTTCCCCTAGCCTATTCGCCGTCTCGATAGCCTTACTAGCCCTCGAGCTCAACTCCCTGATGATCCTTTCACTCATGTAGGGCATCCATCGATATAATGTTCGATCTATGGACTTAAATACTGGAGGGTCGACTCGCGGTCCACGCCGACGGCTAACATTACATTCCTCGCGATTGCTTCGCTGAGCCTCTTGACCCTCTGGTCGGCGATGACGATACTTAGCGGGATGCCCGCGCCAGCGCAAACAGAGTCGAAGAGAACCGGCTGGATGTCTCCCAAGCTACTCGTGTTGCCGAGCGTCTCGACCCTGAAAAAGACGTAGCTCCCTGTCTCACCCCCCACGAACCTCCGAGGCACGCATATGTACCACATGCTCCTATCCACTTTCCTCCCGTCGATCTCGCTCCTGACGCGAATAGGCCCTAGGGCGAAGGGGGACGCCTTCTTTCCGACGAACATCCTCTCAGACAAGATCGACAGGTACGCGTGGTCGCTGACCTTCTCGACCCCCAGCTTAAACGGGTCGTTGCGCGACAGGATGTGTGTGTACTGTAACCTCTTGACGATGCCGAAGACCCGGGTGGAAGAGTCGATCTTCTCGACGATCCCGAGTCTCCTTCTCATCAGGAGACTCCAGTTCTCCTTGTAGACGTCTATGAGGCGGCTTCTTCCACGCGCCTCTGTAACCGGGTGTGTGGGGAGGAACAGGGGGCCGTCTAGGAAGACTAGCTCCCCCCAACTCAGCACGTTCTCGAGTACATGGTTCTCGAGCTCTACGCGGTGCTCCTCGAGGGCGAGGGCCTTGTTGTACTCGGGCGGGTATGGGCGTGATGAGGGGTCTTTATACTCGACCCCCAGCTCCTCCAGCACGTTGTAGTTGAACGGCTGCACCTCCGGTATGACGAGTATGTACTTGTGGTCGCCTTGCGTCAATATCGAGGAGGGAGATGGTATATCGAACGCTTTGAGGCCTAGCCTACTAATCCCCGTCGCCGAGCCCACGGCTATGAACATGTACGGGGTGTCCACGACGCGGCTGCTGCTGTCCACGCCTACAATACCCTTTGGCACCGTCTGCGTACAGTATTCGCGGCCCAGCTCGTAGACCCCCACCTCCGACCCTTCCACGTCCCCGCTCTCGACGGACACGGTATACTGCCTAGACTCCTCTACTCTGACCACCCGACCGGAGCTTCTGCTTATCTCGTATAGTGCGCTGAGTATGCTGGCCACCAAACGTGTTTACCGAGTATTAATGTATCCTTTAAAATTGGTTTAATTATGTCTCTATAGCTTGAGCTGAGCCCGTTAGCGTGTCGGCCCATGGAGAAGCCCAAGAGAGTTCTGGTCGCCGGCGACTGGGACGCCGACGGCATCGTCTCGGCCGCCCTGCTGGTCTACACGCAGGAGAAGCTGTCACTCTACCCGCTCAAGAGCGTGAGCATAGTAGACAGGGTCCCCGTAGACCCCGATAGGTTGAGGTACATGCTCAACAGCATCTCGGCACCCTATGACCTGGCGGTCTTCCTAGACCTCCCATACGTCCCCTACACCGGCAACGTGCTGAAGATGATGAAACAGCACTTCGGAGTCGGGAAGATAATGTACGTAGACCACCACTTGTCAACACTGCAGCACGAGGAGGAGCTCAGGCAGATAGTAGACGTCCTCCTCGTAGACCACAGGCAACCAACGGTGGGCCTTTTAATGGACGAGCTCTCGAAGAACGGCATTAGGGTTCACAAGCGGCTCGAGAGCTTCGCAACGGCGGTCAGGTACATGGACGCCGGTAAGAGGGTGCCGCCCGAGTACATGAAGATATTCGAGATAACGAAGATGATCTCGAAGGCTTTGACAGCGGTCAGAGACGACGAGTTGTGGGTTAAGATCGTGAACTGGCTGGCAGACCCTACACCGCTACCGATGCCTCTCGACGAGCAGGTCATGGCGAGGGTCAAGGAGGTGATCGACAAGAGGGACAGCGAGCTGAGAGAGGTAGCCATGTCCCTCGCGATCGAGGCAGTCAAGGTCGGGGACCTCAGGTTCGTAGACGCGAGGAAGAAGTGGAAGAAGCGCGGAGCCACGGCACTGGCCTCCAAACTCGCAAGCATACTCAGAGCTCCCGTCGCCCTGCTGGTCGACACGAACAAGAACCACAGTCTCCTGGTGATTAAGGCCTCGCGGGGCAGAGCCTACAGGATAGCAAAGTACCTAGTAGGGGAGGGCGTGGCCTACGACATCGCGGGACACCCGAATCTCGCGATCGTCAGAGTAGAGAAGGAGATCGACAAGAAAACGATACTGGACGCCCTCCAGCAGGCCCTTTTCTACACTGCCTGAGCCCTGCAAAGGGTATTAAGGCCCCTGACCCCTACCTACACTCCTGAGGCATGGCGTTTTGCTCGAGGTAATCGTAACAAGGAGTTCGCTGACAAAGCACAAGCCCTGGTTCGACCACCCCGAGAACCCTGGTAGAGTGGTGAAGATCCTCGACACTCTCAAGAGGATGGGCTCGGTACCGTATAGAGTGTGGAGCGACGTAACGGACGCTGGGGAGGCTGTTGACGTCGCTAGCATGGTTCACAGCCGCGACTACGTCGAGAGGCTAGTCGACATTTCTAGGAGGGGTAGCGCTCTCCTGGACGGCGACACGTACGTTGCCCCTGACAGTCTCGAACTGGCTCTAGAGTCGTTCCTGCTCTCTTACAGGTTTGCGGGCGAGCTGAGAGGCACCTCCTTCCTAGTTACTAGGCCCCCGGGACACCACGCCGGGAAGAGGGGCAGGACGAAAGGTGTCTCGAGCAACGGGTTCTGCCTCTTGAACAACGCAGCGGCGGGCGTTCTCGGCTTCAGGCACAGAGGCTTCAAGAACATCGCCATACTAGACTTCGACGTCCACCACGGAAACGGTACAATGGAGATATTCTACAGGGAGAGGCTCCTCCACATAGACCTCCACCAGCACCCCGACACCCTCTACCCGTACACGGGTTATCCCGATGAGATCGGGGAGGGCGAGGGGTTCGGCTTCAAGGCGAACTTCGTCTTCCAGCCGTACACGGGCGACGACTCTTACACGGCGGCACTAGACTACGTTGGAGACCTGCTCTCAAGGTACCAGCCCGACGCACTCGTGGTCTCTGCGGGCTTCGACGGATACGCGGGCGACGGGCTGGCGGACCTCTCGCTGTCTGAGGCGTCGTATTACAGGCTGGGGAGACTGGTGAGAGACCTGGCCGTTCCCACACTAGTAGTGCTCGAGGGAGGTTATACAAGGGGGCTTGAGGGGGGCTTCAGGGCCTTCGTCGAGGGGCTCGCTGGACTGGACAGGTCTTACACCCCAACAACCAGCCCTAGGGGCGTCGCCAGGTTTAACGAGCAGGTCAACAGGGGTGTTTATGAACAGCTGGCGAAAAGGGTGGGGTGATGTACGAGACCGAGGCTAAGATAAGAGTTAACGGCAGCAAGGAGGGCGTGGTAACCTGGTTCGCTAGCATGGGGTTCCAGTACGTTGACACCTGCTACGAAGAGGACGTCTACTTCACGCACCCCTGTAGGGACTTCGCCGCGACAGACGAGGCGTTGAGGTTTAGGTACAAGAGATGTAGTAGCGGTGATGCCTACCTCCTGACATACAAGGGGCCTAGGGTTAACGAGGGCTTCGTTAAGACCAGGCTCGAGCTGGAGACCAGGCTCGAAGAGGGCCAGGTGAAGAGTATACTAAAGACTCTCGAGATGCTCGGGTTCACAGGAAGGTTCGTCGTGAGGAAGAGCAGGGTCATACTAAGAAACGGGGGGATAACGGTCAGCGTTGACGAGGTCGAGGGTCTGGGTGTCTTTGTCGAGGTGGAGGGTGGGGGTATCGAACCCCTATTGAGAGAGGTCGCCTCGGCTCCTTGGTTTGGCGGCTTCGTCGGTAAAACATATCTAGAACTCATGTTAGAGAAGAGTAAGGTGTGAGAATTGTCCCACCAGAAGCAAGCTGTCCGCGTGAGGGCCTCCGAGGGTCGCGTCCTCTCTCTGGTCTACAACAGGTTCGTGAAGGAGCAGGTCAGCAGGATGGGCGAGCTGACCGACCCCCGCGTAGTCTACGTCACCGACCTCGTGTCGTGCCACCACAAGTTCCACTTGAGGAAGCTGTACCCGGAGCTCTCCATCGGCTTCGAGCCCCCGGCGGTGGTGGGGAACCTGATACACGCGGGCGTGGAGTCCATAGTGCTCCAGCACGGCTTCGTCCCGGAGTACACCGTGGAGAAGCACGTGGACGTCGGCGGCTCCCTCTACGTCTTGAAGGGCAGGGTCGACGCCTACAACGTAGAGACGAGGGAGGTACTGGAGATAAAGTCGGTGAAGACCTTCCAGGGGGAGCCCTACGACCACCACGTCCAGCAGCTCAACATATACCTCAACCTCCTGGGCTCCCCCAGGGGCTACCTCCTCTACGTCTCGCACGACAGGATAGTGGAGTACGTTGTGGAGCCCTCCCACGTAGACGTCGAGGAGGAGGTGGCGAGGCTCCTAGCGGACGAGAAGCACCCGCTCTACCCCTGGGAGTGCCGCTACTGCCCGTACAGGAAGATATGCCCGTACAGGAGACCAGAGGGCGAGGCCGAGCGCGAGGCAACACTATGACAGTAAAGCTCGCGTCAGGGGTAACCGGTTCAAGTAGCGTCTATGTTTCTCTGCTCTCGGTTTTCCAGCAGTTTACGAGGGGTCTTAGCTACACTACCAGCCCGGCCCCTATAGCCATGGCTACGAGAACGTGCGTGCGTGGGGTTGACAGCGACTATTACAGCCGAACTGGGCCTCGGATGGCCAGCGTGCCCTTTGTTTTGTCGTGCCACGGCAGTGCTGAAGGGTCCGTCAGCACTCAAGACCCATTTCATCCCATCGAGGTAGTCAAATACCCGAGCTCATCACTCGAATAGGTACATGGTTGTCTAGGCGTTTAAAGTGTTGCCCACTCAACCGGCCGTTGGCTTACTGGGTTTAATAGGTGTGAGGGCCATTTTCTCTCCTCGGTACCTGCTCTGAGGGTGCCCAGAGTGGAGAGGGACAGGGTGGGCAGGACCATACTGCTCCTCGCCCTTCTGAGCGTAGCTGGCGGCCTCCTCAAGATCTACGGCAGTCTCACCGGTGGTTCGAGGGCCGTGTTCGTCGACGCTATGACGTCGATAGGCAACAGCGTCACTATAGCCCTGACCTACAAGTACTTCAGGGAGAGCTTGAAGCCCCCCGACCTCGACCACCATTACGGTCACTACAAGATGTTGATGGGGGCCCCCGTGTCAACCCTAATGGTCTACTCTTTCGTAGCGGGGGTCGTGTTATTCGACCTAATAGAGTCCTACGGAAACCCCTACAAGGTGGGCTACGAGTCCCCTCTTTTCGCGGCGCTAGCGGTCGTACCCTACGGAGTGGCAGTGGCTATATCGAAGAGCTCGAGGAGCTTCCTAGCCGTATACGGGGGCTTCACAGTTATCGAACTCATAGAGAGCTCGGTCTCTATAGCGTCGTCCATTGGCGGAATGGCGGTGAGTTACACGATCGACTACGCTGGAGCGCTGGTCTTGCTGGGCTACCTGCTCTTCGAGCTGGTGTCCAGCTTCCGAGAAGTCATCCTCTCCTACAGCGACGTGGCCCCGAACGACGTCGTCGAGAGAGTTCACGCCATAGTCAAAGAGCTCAACGTCGAAGTCTCGAGGGTGAGGGTTAGGAAGGTGGCCGACGGGCTGTACCAGGGAGACGTAGTCGTAAGGGTCAGGCCGGGGACTCCTGTAGAGGAGGCGCACGCTATCATGGACAGGGTCGAGAAGGAGCTGGCCAAGCACGGTATCGAAGTGGTGGTCCACGTCGAGCCGTAGGTCCCCCGCGCGTCTAGCCCGCCTTCTTTATCACTAGCTCGTCGTCAAGTCTAACACCGAGTTCGCGGGACGCGTCGCCCATGTTCACCCCTAGCTCGAGGTAGTCGAAGCTGCTTATGTAGCAAGCCAGCTCTCCCACCTTGACTAAGCTGAAACTGCGAGTAAGAGTGCACTCCCTCCTCACACTCCCCGCCTCTACTAGCAGCGTGTCGCCCATCCTCCAGCCGAGCGAGTCCAAGAGCCAGGGCTCAACGTTGGTCAACACATTCCCGTACACGTCTATGTATATGACCCTCGCTCTCACGGCCCCACCGTGGACCGAGGGCTTGGGTATCTCGATCACCTGTATACTGTTCGAGTCCACTCTCGCGCCCAGCTCGCTCAGCGGCACTCCGAGGCTGGCGTAGGCCGCCACGGGGGCGAATATGTCCCTACCGTGGAAAGTCCCGGACACCTTCTCCAGGCGGTACCTCGACTCACCTATGTCGTAGACCTCCTCGATGCCGTCCTCTATTGCTAGGAGCGAGAGCAGCCCGTTGTCCGGCCCGACGAGGATGTAGTTTCTCGTCTTTACCAGGATACTCCTTCTCTGGCTGCCGACTCCCGGGTCTACGACAGCCACGAAGATCGTGCCTGGGGGGAAGTACTTCGCGGAGGACTTTAGGATCAGGGCGCCCTCTCTAATGTTCTGTCTCTCGACCCCGTGCGTCAAGTCCACTATCTCGGCGGCGGGGTTTATCCTCTTGATGACGCCCTTTAGGATCCCCACGTACGGGTCCTTGTAGCCGTAGTCCGTTAACAGGACGATCAAAGGCATGGCAAGCCCCCAGCTAAAGACACATTATTATAGGCGCCTATAACTAAGTCTTAAATAGCCGGGGATGAGTACGACGGGCGGCCTGACACGTGATGACCCATTGTAGCACTAACCCGGCCCAGGGTTAAACCGCCCAGAGAGAAAGTGGCTCAAGCCTCAGCTTCAACCGGTCCTAGAAGGGGGAATGGTCGTAGAATCATTAACCCCCTTACCAGACATGGTTATTTAGTGGAGCCCGATGATTGACAGCGGATAATCGGATGAGTTGGTGAAGAGTTACGTGGATGAGGGCCGTTTTAAGCTTTAAAAGAAGAAGTCTAATCAGATAGATGGGGGCCCGTAGCTCAGCTTGGTGGAGCGCCCGGCTGATAACCGGGAGGTCCGGGGTTCGAATCCCCGCGGGCCCACTCTCCTAAAGGCCGGCTAAATACTCCACTATGCTGGGGGGTTGGACGAGCAGGTGCTCGCCTTTCTCGAACGCCACTTCGCCCCCTACGAACACGACCTGCGGCCCTCCCCGCATGGCCACTACTACTGGGCTCAGCTTACTGAGAGGCAGGGATAGTACTGGGTCGGACAGGTCGTAGACAACGAGGTCGGCCAGAGAGCCCCTCTCAACGAAGCCGCTGTCGAGCCCGAGAACCCTGTACGGCTGGACAAGGGTCCTTAAGAGAGA
>ERZ1669248.861-NODE-861-length-12718-cov-3.974335_pt1 | contig 12718 bp, 8 predicted proteins | sample MGYA00579296_ERZ1669248 | MGnify/ENA primary metagenome ERZ1669248 (study PRJEB41166, sample SAMN08046057) | hot springs metagenome | biome: hot spring; feature: neutral hot spring; material: thermophilic sediment; isolation source: thermophilic sediment from...
GAACAACTGGCGCAGCTACAGCGAGCGAGACGACGACGGTCTGTCTGGCTAAGGCGACACAAATCAGTCCTTGTGATGATGCGCGCCGGTGTGCGGGATGGGATGCAAGGCGCACACCAAGACAATCGCCCAAGCGATGGCGAGCGAGGGCTGCGCCGCAGACCGCCCGCAGGCTGGATGCGCAGCGCGCAAGAGACTTGTTCCGTGTTGCCCTGAACCTTGCCTTGCTGGATCAGGCGCGTGATCACGCCCGCCGTGCTCCGCTCCGACACGCAATTGCGCCGCAACAGCAACTCCGCCCACGACGCTGCATGGCCCCGTCAGCAATGCGCTGTGGAGGACGCTGGCTTGGCAGTTGCGGCCGATGGTGGTGAAAATCCAGCAGCGCTGTTTCCGGTCAGGCTGGATCGGGGTCTGTTGAATGTCGCCGCGCGGGGCGTCAATTGACCACGAGTCATCCGCCTCGGTTGTCGTGCTGCACAAAAACTCCCGCGACAACACCCGCAGGAAGCTGGTCAGATCGCGCGCAGATCCTGCGCTGTGCATGGCCGGAGTTGAAATCGACGCACTGTTCGAGGGGTCGAAGCCACGGACCCGGTGTTGCGCAGGCCCTTGGGTCAGTCGTCGCCGCGCAGCGCGAACCAGCGCTTGCCGGGCGCATGCACAGGCAGGCCGTCAGCTCCCGGAGGTCGGCGCGGTGTTGCTCGCGGTGTCGGCGTCCGGCGGTGTCGCGCTGCCGGAATCCTCGCCGTGCATCTGCGTGCTGCCCGGCTTGTTGGCCTTGCGCTGCAGCTTTTCCTGCTTCTTGCGCTCCTTGGCGAGTTCTTTCTGACGTTTTTCGTAGGAGTAATTCGGCTTGGCCAATGAGCGGTCCTGGTTGGAGGGAAGATCGGACGCAACCGCATGCAGGGATGCGCGGAGAAGGTTCTCAGGTTGACATGCTATCGAAAGGCCCGTGGCGTGACCGCGCACCGCCAGGCGCGCATGGCGCTCAAGCCAGTTGGTGCTGATCGACCAGTGCCATGATGCGCTCGATCTCGGCATCGCGGATACCGATGGCGCGCAGGGCGCGGGCGGTGCGCGCCACATACTCCAGCGTGGTGCCATACCGGCCACGGCAGTTGCGCAGAATCTCGATCAGTTGCTGGTCATCGAGTTCGCCGGTGTAGCTGGGGCTGTCGGGATGCAAGGTGAACGCAAGGGCCTGCACCACGCCATGCGGCGTGCGGGTGCGCAGCCAGCGCGGGTCATACACGGCGCGGGGCATTTCGCGCTTCCAGAGTTGCCGCAGCTCGCGCTCGGCGCAGTGCTGCGGCACGCGCAGCGCAATGCCGCTGCAGGAGCCGCCGGACATCAGCGCAAACACAAGGCCGGGCGCCTGTTCCGTGCCGCGATTGATGCGCGACCACATGCGCAGCGTCCGGCGCCAGCCCCACACGCGCGCGGGGCGCACTTCCTCGTGCACGACTTCCGGGTTCCAGATCAGCGAGCCGTAGCCGAACAACCAGAGATCCCCGTCGGGACGACTGGCGAGGGTGGCCTCCAGCATGTCCTGCGGATCGCGACCCGGGAATTGGGGCAGGCCGTGATGGTCATCAACGTCTCGCATCATCCCCGCATTGTCCGAAAATCGCCGGCCGGACCGGCCCTGCATGGATCAAAAGACCGGCGATCCGTGCGGGCCGGGCGCTGCATCACCGTGGCAGCTCGGTCGATCCGGTGAGGAAGCGGTCGATCTCGCGCGCGGCCTGGCGGCCTTCCCGGATGGCCCACACCACCAGCGACTGCCCGCGACGCATGTCGCCTGCGGCATAGACCTTGGGCACATTGGTGGCATAGCCGGTCTCGTCTTCGGTGCCGGCCTTGGCGTTGCCGCGGGCGTCCTTGTCGACGCCGAAAGCGTCGAGCACGCTGCCCACCGGATGCACGAAGCCCATCGCCAGCAGCACCAGATCGGCCTGCATGGTGAACTCGCTGCCCGGCACTTCCTGCATGCGGCCGTCCTTCCACTCCACGCGGCAGGCCTTGAGTTGCTTGACCTTGTTCTTGTCCTTGCCAGTGCCGGGGAGGAATTCCTTGGTGGCCACGGCCCAGTCGCGCGAGCAACCTTCCTCGTGGCTGCTGGAGGTGCGCAGCTTGATCGGCCAGTACGGCCACACCAGCGGCTTGTTCTCCTGCTCGGGCGGCTGCGGCATCACCTCGAACTGGGTGACGCTCGCTGCACCATGACGGTTGCTGGTGCCCACACAGTCGGAGCCGGTGTCGCCGCCGCCGATCACCACCACATGCTTGCCGGTGGCCAGGATCTGGCTCTTGAGCTTGTCTCCGGCGTTGACCTTGTTCTGCAGCGGCAGGAATTCCATGGCGAAGTGAATGCCGTCGAGCTCTCGCCCGGGCACGGGCAGATCGCGTGGGCATTCCGAGCCGCCAGTCAGCAGGACGGCGTCGAACTCGGCCTGCAGTTGCGCGGGGGTGATGGATTCCTTCGCCCAGTTGGCCACGGTGGCACCGGGACCGTCCTTGGGCAGTTCGGCCACCAGCACGCCGGTGCGGAAGGTCACGCCCTCGGCCTGCATCTGCGCGATGCGGCGGTCGATGTGGCTCTTCTCCATCTTGAAGTCGGGAATGCCGTAGCGCAGCAGGCCGCCGATGCGGTCGTTCTTCTCGAACACGGTGACGCTGTGCCCGGCGCGAGCGAGTTGCTGCGCCGCCGCCAGCCCGGCCGGGCCGGAGCCGACGATGGCCACGGTCTTGCCGGTCTTGTGCGCGGGCGGCTGCGGCGTGACCCAGCCTTCGTTCCAGCCCCGGTCGATGATGGCATGCTCGATGGACTTGATGCCCACCGGCAATTCATTGATGCCCAGGGTGCAGGCCGACTCGCACGGCGCGGGGCAGATGCGGCCGGTGAACTCGGGGAAGTTGTTGGTGGAGTGCAGCACGTCAAGCGCCTGTTTCCAGTCGCCTTGCCAGACCAGATCGTTGAAATCCGGGATGATGTTGTTGACCGGACAGCCGTTGTTGCAGAACGGAATGCCGCAGTCCATGCAACGCCCGGCCTGGGTTCTGGCCTTGTCTTCGGGCAACTCGTGGACGAATTCCTTCCAGTGCTTGAGGCGCACGGCAGGCGCTTCGTATTGCTCTTCCTGCCGCTCGAATTCCATGAATCCGGTGATTTTTCCCATGATCAATCCTTAATCGATATCTGAACACTGGAGCCGGTGAGGCAACACCCGCCGGGCCGCCCCAAGAGTCTCGCGCGCCTCGGGGGCAAACCCAGCGCAGCGCAGGTTCTCGGGGTGGGCTTCATTTGGCAGGCACGCTGGCGCTTGCGGGAGCCCTGGCCTTTTCGGTGGCGGCCTGCGCTTCGCGCCTGGCGGCCATTTCGCCCAGAGCCCGCCTGTATTCATGCGGGAACACCTTGACGAAGCGGCCGCGCGCGTCTTCCCAGGTGTCGAGCAGCTCGCGGGCACGCTGCGAGCCTGTCCAGCGCAGATGGTCCTGCAGCAGCTTGCGCAGCTGGGCTTCATCGGTCTGGCCACGGTGCCACAGGGCTTCGGCCATCTGCGCCTTCTGCTCGGCGGCGGGCAAGACCTTGTCGAGCGCCACCATGGCGGTGTTGCAGCGCTTGGCGAATAGACCGTCCACGTCATAGACGTAGGCAATGCCGCCGCTCATGCCGGCGGCAAAGTTGCGGCCGGTCTCACCCAGCACCAGCACGGTGCCGCCGGTCATGTACTCGCAGCCGTGGTCTCCGGTGCCTTCGACCACTGTGGTGGCGCCGGAATTGCGCACGGCGAAGCGTTCGCCGGCCACGCCACGGAAGAAGGCCTCGCCTTCGATGGCGCCGTACAGCACGGTATTGCCGACAATGATGTTCGCCGGTGCATCGCCACGGAAATCGAGGCTGGGGCGCACCACCACGCGGCCGCCGGAGAGCCCCTTGCCGGTGTAGTCGTTGGCTTCGCCGATGAGGTAGAGGGTGATGCCACGGGCGAGGAAGGCACCGAAGCTCTGGCCGCCCGTGCCTTCCATCTGGATGTGGATGGTGTCGTCGGGCAGGCCGTCATGGCCGTAACGCCGAGCCACCTCGCCGGAGAGCATGGCGCCCACGGTGCGGTTGACGTTGCGCGCGTTCTGGATGAACTGCACCTTCTCGCCGCGCTCGAGCGCGGGGCGGGCGCGTTCGATCAGCACATGGTCGAGCGCCTTGGCCAGGCCGTGATCCTGCTCTTCCACCTGACGGCGCGGCACATCGGCCGGCACGTCGGGCTGGTGGAACACGCGGCTGAAGTCGAGGCCGCGTGCCTTCCAGTGCGCAACGCCCTTGCGCGCGTCGAGCAGATCGACGCGGCCGACCAGATCGTCGAACTTGCGCACCCCGAGCTGGGCCATGATGGAGCGCACTTCTTCGGCGACGAAAAAGAAGTAGTTCACCACATGCTCGGGCTTGCCGGAGAACTTCTTGCGCAGCGCCGGGTCTTGCGTGGCCACGCCCACCGGGCAGGTGTTGAGGTGGCATTTGCGCATCATGATGCAGCCCTCGACCACCAGCGGCGCGGTGGCAAAGCCGAATTCGTCGGCGCCCAGCAGCGCGCCGATCACCACGTCGCGGCCGGTCTTGATCTGGCCGTCCACCTGCACGCGGATGCGGCTGCGCAGGCGGTTGAGCACCAGGGTCTGCTGGGTTTCGGCCAGGCCGATTTCCCAGGCCGAGCCCGCGTGCTTGATGGAGGACAGCGGCGACGCGCCGGTGCCGCCGTCATGCCCGGCAATCACCACATGATCGGCCTTGGCCTTGGCCACGCCGGTGGCCACTGTGCCCACACCCGACTCCGACACCAGCTTGACGCTGATGGATGCGCGTGCGTTGGCATTCTTCAGATCGTGAATGAGCTGGGCGAGGTCTTCGATGGAGTAGATGTCGTGGTGCGGCGGCGGCGAGATCAGACCCACGCCCGGCACCGAGTAGCGCAGCATGCCGATGTATTCGGACACCTTGCCGCCGGGCAATTGCCCGCCTTCGCCAGGCTTGGCACCCTGGGCCATCTTGATCTGGATCTGGTCTGCCGAGGCCAGGTACTCGGCGGTGACGCCGAAGCGCCCCGAGGCCACCTGCTTGATCTTGGAGCGCAGCGAGTCGCCGCTTTTGAGCGGAATGTCGCTGACGATGCGCTCGGCCCCGAGCACGCTGCCGAGGGTATCGCCGTCCTGGATGCCGCTCGATCCGGTGCGCATTTCCGCGCGGTAGCGCAGCGGGTCTTCGCCGCCTTCACCGGTGTTGCTCTTGCCGCCGATGCGGTTCATCGCCACGGCCAGGGTGGAATGCGCCTCGGTGGAAATGGAGCCCAGCGACATCGCCCCGGTGGCAAAGCGCTTGACGATCTCGGCAGCCGGTTCGACTTCCTCGATCGGGATCGCCTTGCTCGGGTCGATCTTGAACTCGAACAGCCCGCGCAGCGTGAGCATGCGGCGCGACTGATCGTTGATGATCTGGGCGTATTCCTTGTAGGTGTTGTAGTTGCCCGAGCGGGTGGAATGCTGCAGCTTGGCAATGGCATCGGGCGTCCACATGTGCTCTTCGCCACGGGCGCGCCAGGCGTAGTCGCCGCCTGCGTCGAGCATGTTGGCCAGCACCGGTGAATCGCCAAAGGCGTCGCGGTGCATGCGCAGCGCTTCCTGCCCCACCTCGAACACACCGATGCCTTCCACCTGCGTGGACGTGCCAGTGAAGTATTTGTCCACCAGCTCGCGCGACAGGCCCACGGCCTCGAAAATCTGCGCGCCGCAGTAGCTCATGTAGGTGGAGATGCCCATCTTGGACATGACCTTCTGCAGGCCCTTGCCGATGGCCTTGATGTAGTTGGCCATCGCCTTGTCGGCGCTGAGATCACCGGGCAGATCGCGCGCCATGGCGGCAATGGTGTCCAGCGCCAGATAGGGATGCACGGCCTCGGCCCCATAGCCTGCGAGCACGGCGAAATGGTGCGTCTCGCGCGCGCTGCCGGTCTCCACCACCAGCCCGGTCTGGGTGCGCAGGCCGTGGGCGGTGAGGTGCTGGTGCACAGCGCTCATCGCCAGCAGCGCGGGAATGGCCACGCGCTCGGCGCTCATGCTGCGGTCGGTGATGATGAGAATGTTGTGGCCGCTCTTGATCGCATCCACCGCTTCGGCGCAGATGGACGCAATGCGGGCTTCGATGCCCTCCTGCCCCCAGATCACCGGATAGCAGATGTCGATTTCATAGCTGCGGAACTTGCCGCCGGTGTGCTGGGCGATGGAGCGCAGCCGCGCCATGTCGTCATAATCGAGCACGGGCTGGCTGACTTCCAGGCGCATCGGCGGATTGACCTGGTTGATGTCGAGCAGGTTGGGCCGCGGGCCGATGAACGACACCAGCGACATCACCATGTTCTCGCGGATCGAGTCGATCGGCGGGTTGGTGACCTGCGCGAACAACTGCTTGAAGTAGTTGTACAGCGGCTTGGCGCGGTTGGACAGCACGGCCAGCGCGGCGTCGTTGCCCATCGACCCCACGGCCTCGTCGCCCTTCTCGGCCATCGGCGCCATCAGGAACTTGAGATCTTCCTGGGTGTAGCCGAACGCCTGCTGGCGGTCGAGCAGAGGAATGGGCGAGGGCTCGGCGTGGCCGAGGTGGTCGAGATCGTCGATGCGGATGCGCAGGTTCTCGATCCACTGGCCATAGGGGCGCGCACTGGCGAGCTGGCTCTTGATTTCCTTGTCGTCGATGATGCGCCCGGCCTCCATGTCGATCAGGAACATCTTGCCCGGCTGCAGGCGCCATTTCTTGACGATGTGGCTCTCGGAGATGGGCAACACGCCCGACTCGGACGCCATGATCACCAGATCATCATCGGTGACGATGTAACGCGCCGGGCGCAGGCCGTTGCGGTCGAGCGTGGCGCCGATCTGGCGGCCATCGGTGAAGGCGATCGCCGCCGGGCCGTCCCACGGCTCCATCATCGCGGCGTGGTATTCGTAAAACGCGCGGCGGCGCGGGTCCATCAGGGTGTGCTGCTCCCACGCCTCGGGAATCATCATCATCATCGCGTGCGACAGCGGATAGCCGGCCATCACCAGCAGTTCCAGGCAATTGTCGAAGCTCGCGGTATCGCTCTGCCCCGGGTAGATCAGCGGCCAGAGCTTTTGCAGATCGGCGCCGAGCACCGGGGACGACACGGCGCCTTCGCGCGCCCGCATCCAGTTGTAGTTGCCCTTGACCGTGTTGATCTCGCCGTTGTGCGCCACCAGCCGGTACGGATGCGCCAGCGGCCACTCGGGGAAGGTGTTGGTCGAGAAGCGCTGGTGCACCAGGGCCAGCGCCGAGACCACGCGCGGGTCTTTCAGATCCTTGTAGTACTCGCCCACCTGATCGGCCAGCAGCAGGCCCTTGTAGACGATGGTGCGCGCCGACATCGACGGCACGAAATACTCCTTGCCGTGACGCAGGTCGAGCTTCTGGATGGCGTGGCTCGCGGTCTTGCGGATGACGAACAGCTTGCGCTCCAGCGCATCGGTGACCATGACGTCGGGGCCGCGTCCGATGAAGACCTGGCGGATCACCGGCTCCTTGGCGCGCACCGTGGGCGACATCGGCATGTCGGCATCCACCGGCACATCGCGCCAGCCCAGCAGCACCTGCCCTTCGGCGCGCACCGCGCGCTCGATCTCCTGCACGCACGCCAGGCGCGACGCCTCCTCGCGCGGCAGAAAAATCATGCCCACGCCATACTCACCCGGCGGCGGCAGTTCCACGCCCTGCGCCGCCATTTCTTCGCGAAAGAACGCATCGGGAATCTGGATCAGGATGCCCGCGCCATCGCCCATGAGCTTGTCCGCCCCGACCGCGCCGCGGTGGTCGAGGTTTTTGAGGATGAGCAGCCCGTTCTGCACGATGTCGTGCGATTTGCTCCCCTTGATGTGCGCGACGAAACCCACGCCGCAGGCGTCATGTTCGTTTTGCGGGCAATACAGGCCACCGCGGGACAGCGCGGCGATTTCAGAGGGTGAAGCGGGAGTTTGAGGCGAGGACATGGCGGGCTCCGCGAAACGTCGACAGGAGAAGCGAATTTACTGCATCGCAGCAGTGCGCGCAAGAAAAACTCTTTATTTTGTCCCCAATAAATATTTGGGCCGAGTTTGACGAAAATAATTTAGGGACAGATTAGAGGCCATACACTGACCTCATGTGCTCGGTTTAAGCAACTTTCATGCGAGGTCGTCCACGCGGGGCGGGCAGCAGGCGTCGTCCGATGTCTCGTTCGAGTTGCAGCAAAAACGCCGCCTCGCCCACTGCCGACCCACTGCGCAAGCCGTGCTCCAGCGCGCGCACGCTTGCGCTGCTGATGCCCTGCTGCAGCCGCTGACGATAGGCGGCCTCGCGTTCGAACGGGGTATTGCCCAAGGCCCAGTAGGCCGCGGGGAAAGACAAAACGGGAGCGCCGGTGCTCGGTTCGCCACAGTGGGCTGCGCGGCTGCTCCAGGGCCAGATGTCCGCGACAGCGTCCGCCGCCCGGTCGATCCAGAGCATCGCGGCCAGTTCCCACTCGCCCGGCTGGACGACGGCGCTGCGAAATCGCCCCGCCCAGACCGGATTGCGCGCAGGCGACGGTGCGATTGCGTCATCCGGGCTTGGGCGCTCCTGCGCCCTGCTGGTGCGTCGCGCCAGCCCCTGCACAAATGCGGACAGTTCCGGCGCCGTATCGGGCGTGATCAGCAGCCAGACGGTCTGCGGCAACACGGCATAGGCGTGTAGACGCAATGTCGAGCTCCCCAGCCCCTCGCGCATCCAGAGCAGAAAACGGTCGCGCTGCGACGCATTGGCCAGCGGTTGCGCGCCGATGGCGGCCTGCAACTGGACCAGATGGGCGTATCCGGGGCAGAACAGGCGAGCCTGACGCGCCATGAAAATCCGTCAGGCCTGCGTGCTGCGGCGCAGCGCATCGATCTGATCCAGCAGATCAAGCACCAGCGCCGTGGCTGCCGCGTTGAGTTCCAGATCACGCTGCAGCCGCACGGCGCGGCGCGCGCGGTTCAGCGTTTCACCGCTGAACCGCCACTGCGTGCGCTGCGCGGCCGAGCCAAGGGCAGGCAGCGGCTCGATCACGCCTTCTTCCACCAGATGCACGATCTGCGTGCGCTCGACCCGGCACACTGCGCACAGATCGTCGATGCTGATGTCGACCTGCTCTTCCATGACGATGCCGCACAGCGGCGCGGCGGTATCGGAGGTGCTCATGCCTTGGCTCCTTGCTTGAGATGGGCGCGCGGATTGAATTTGGAAAATTCGCCCTGCAGGCGTTGATAGGCCGCCCGCGCCGCGTCAGTGTCGGCTGGCGGCAGCACGATTTGCGTGACCACATACAAATCGCCCGGCGTGGCTCCGGGAATGCCGCGCCCCTTGAGACGCAGACGGCGGCCCGGCGCCGTGGTCGGCGGAATTTTCAGCTCGACCAGCCCGTCCGGGGTCGGCGCCTGCACTTCGGCGCCCAATGCAGCCTCCCAGGGCGCCAGCGGCAAATCGACAAACACATCGCGCCCTTCGACGCGGTAGAGGCTGTGCGGGTTGAAGGCGATTTCCAGGTAAAGGTCACCTGCCCCGCCCTCGCCCAGACCTGGCGCGCCCTGGCCCGCCAGACGGATGTGCTGACCGGCGCGCACGCCTTTGGGAATCTGCACCTGCAGGGTGCGCTCGCGCATCACCACATGGCCTTGCGCATCGACCTCGGGCATGCGCAGGGTCAGGGTGCGCGTCGCGCCGCGGTAGGCGTCTTCCAGATCGATCAATACCTGGGCGTGATGATCCTGGCCGCGCAGATGCACGCCTGCTGCGCCCGCGCCCGATGCCGACCGCCGCGCGGAACCGCTGCGCGCGAACAGGGTCTCGAAAAAGTCGCTGAAATCGGCTTCGTTGTCCGGCGTGCCGCCGCGTCGCTCGAAGCCCGCGCCCCAGCCGGGCGGCGGCTGAAAGTCCTGTCCGGCGCGCCAGTTGCTGCCGAGCTGATCATAGGCGGCGCGCTTTTCCGGGTCCTTGAGCACCTCGTAGGCTTCGCCCAGTTCCTTGAACTTGGCCTCGGCTCCGGCCTCCTTGCTCACGTCGGGGTGATACTTGCGGGCGAGCTTGCGATAGGCGCGCTTGATGTCGTCCTGCGTTGCGCTGCGCTCCACGCCCATGACCTTGTAGTAGTCCTTGTAGTCCATCGTGCGTTCCTGTGCGGGGAATGAATTGTTGATTAAATGAGGGCGGAAGCTGAATTTGCAAAAGGTCGCGTGCAATTTTCTGCTGCGCCGCCCGTGGCGTCACTCGCCTAGAATACAGAGTCGATGAATCCGCTGCGGCAGGCAGTTGTCCTGCAATCCCCTGGCGGAACTCTGCGCGGGCCGCGACGCCCGCCCGCTGACAAGCTCAGCGTCCGGGCCGGTTTCACCTGATGTCCGGCTTCTCAATTTTCCATCGCCGCCAGCAAACACCGCACGGATGAACACCACGACACCCCCGACCGACGATATACCGCAGCCCGAACGCTTTTCCGACCTGGCGCTGGACGCACGCATTCTGCGCGCCGTCAGCGACATGGGCTACGAAAAGCTCACGCCCATCCAGGCCAAGGCCATTCCGCTGCTGCTGGACGGACGCGACATCATGGGCGCAGCGCAAACCGGCACCGGCAAGACCGCTGCGTTCTCGCTACCCATCCTGCAACAGCTCCTGCCGCTGGCCTCCACCAGCGTGTCCCCGGCGCGGCATCCGGTACGGGCGCTGATGCTCGCCCCCACGCGCGAGCTGGCCGATCAGGTCTACACCAATCTCAAGGCCTATGCCAAGCACACGCCGCTGCGCTGCGCCTGCGTGTTCGGCGGCATGGACATGGCCCCGCAGAAGGCCGAACTGCGCAACGGCGTCGATCTGCTGGTGGCCACGCCCGGGCGGCTGCTCGATCACCTCGAAGCCAAGACGGTGAATCTTGGGCAGGTGCAGTTCGTCGTGCTCGACGAGGCTGATCGCATGCTCGACATCGGCTTTCTGCCCGATCTGCAGCGCATCCTGGGTTTCCTGCCCAAGCAGCGCACCACCTTGCTGTTCTCTGCCACGTTTTCGCCGGAAATCAAGCGTCTGGCGCAGAGCTATCTGCAAAACCCGCTTCTGGTCGAAGTAGCCCGCCCCAACGCCACCGCCACCAATGTGGAGCAGCGCGTCTATCAGGTGGAAGAAGACGACAAGCGCGCCACGCTGGTGCAGTTGCTGCGCGACAACCCGCTGCCGCAGGTCATCGTGTTCGTCAACAGCCGCCTCGGAGCGGGTCGGCTCACCCGGGCGCTGGAACGCGACGGCATCAAGGCCGCGGCGATGCACGGCGACAAGTCGCAGGCCGAGCGCCTGACCACGCTGGAAGCCTTCAAGCGCGGCGACATTCAGGCGCTGGTCGCCACCGATGTGGCTGCCCGCGGTCTGGACATCGCCGAACTACCCGGCGTGGTGAATTACGACGTGCCGTTCAGCGCCGAAGACTATGTGCACCGCATCGGCCGCACAGGCCGCGCCGGGGCGTCTGGTCTGGCCATCACACTGGCCACGGCGCGCGATGCACGCGCACTGGCCGACATTGAAAAGCTGATCAAGCGCCAGTTCGAAAAACTCACTGTGCAATTGCAGCCCATTTCGCGCCTCCGCCGCGAGGCGGATGCGCCACGCAGCCCGCGGCTGATGCCCTCGCGCGGCATGCCCGAGAGCATGGGCGCGGCGGCGGCGCCGTATCCACGCATGGGCCGCACGCCCCGCCAGGACCCATGGTTCGACAAACCCTACGAGCCCGATCCGAAGGCCCAGCCGGCGTGGGAACCGGCGGAGTCGGCGAACGCCGGCAATGGCCAGCGTTCCATCTCCCCCAGCATTCGTCCACGCCGCAAGATTGCCGCCCTGCTGGGCGGCCACGGCGCCAAGTAAGCGGCACGAAAATCTCGGCCACGCGAAGTCAGCCGACCGAAGTCAGGCACTCTCTCCCGACGGGTTCGGTTTTTGCGGGGCCTGTTTCGGTGCCTCGCCGTCGCGGGGTTGCAGCTTGAACTCCGAGGACGCAGCAGGCCCTGGCGCCTCAGCCGCTGAAGGGATCTCGAGCGGCAGTTCGAAGTCGAGGTTCAACCCGGCAGGTTCCACGCGGGTGATGAGTTCGATGTGCTCGATTGGCGCTCTGGTTGGAGAGGCGTCCGGGAACAGGTCGCGCGCCACGGCGTAGAGCATCAGCAGATCGCGGTACGCGGCCAGATCGAAGCCCATGCGGTGTTGCTGCGGATCATCCAGCAGCATGTGTTCCAGCACCGAGACGCTCTGCGGCTCCCCCCAGGCCAGGGTGATGAGTTTCATCGCACGGTCGTAGTCGGTCAGATCGCGGCCCTGCCCCTCGGGTTGCTGCCCCCACGGGGGCACAGCCACATTGAAGCGCCGTTCAAACCGGGTGTAGAGCGCCTCGAACTCCTTTTTGAGCCCGTGCTTGCGGTACAGATCGAACAGCAGCAGGTAAGGCAGTGCAAAGCTGTCGCTCGCGTTGTCGTCGAGCGATTTTTCGAGCAGGTCGATGGCGCGCTGGTCATCTCCCGTCTCGATGAAATATTCGGCCAGATGACCCGCATCCATCAGCTCGTCGACATGCACCTGCTTGTCCTGGCTCATGGGCTGCAGGAAACGCGAATCCCAATCGAAGCC
>ERZ1669248.863-NODE-863-length-12711-cov-4.338180_pt1 | contig 12711 bp, 12 predicted proteins | sample MGYA00579296_ERZ1669248 | MGnify/ENA primary metagenome ERZ1669248 (study PRJEB41166, sample SAMN08046057) | hot springs metagenome | biome: hot spring; feature: neutral hot spring; material: thermophilic sediment; isolation source: thermophilic sediment from...
GTCCTCGACCACGCGGTGTACCTCGGCATCGCTGACAAAGGCGCCATGCACCCGCTGCGGCATGCCCGAGCCCGGCGGCAGGTAGAGCATGTCGCCCATGCCCAGCAGACTCTCCGCGCCCATCTGGTCGAGGATGGTGCGTGAATCGATCTTGCTCGACACCTGGAACGCCATGCGGGTGGGGATGTTGGCCTTGATCAGCCCGGTGATCACGTCCACGCTGGGCCGCTGCGTGGCAAGAATGAGGTGAATGCCCGAGGCCCGCGCCTTCTGCGCCAGACGCGCGATGAGTTCCTCGATCTTCTTGCCGACCACCATCATCAGGTCGGCCAGTTCGTCGATCACCACAACGATGTGCGGCAGCTTCTCCAGCGGCTCGGGGGCATCCGGCGTCAGGCTGAACGGGTTGGTCAGCGGCTCGCCGCGCGCCTTCGCCTCCAGCACCTTGGTGTTGTAGCCCGCCAGGTTGCGCACGCCGAGCTTGCTCATCAGCTTGTAGCGCCGCTCCATTTCGCCGACGCACCAGTTCAGTGCCTGCGCCGCTTGACGCATGTCGATCACCACAGGTGCGAGCAGGTGCGCGATGCCGTCGTACACGCTGAGTTCGAGCATCTTCGGATCGATCAGGATCAGGCGCACATCGCTGGGCTCGGCCTTGTACAGCAGGCTGAGAATCATGGCGTTGACGCCCACCGACTTGCCCGATCCGGTCGTCCCTGCCACCAGCAGGTGGGGCATCTTGGCCAGATCGGCCACCACGGGATTGCCGACGATGTCCTTGCCCAGCCCCATGGTGAGCAGGGACGCGGCCTCGTGATAATTGTTGGAACCCAGAATTTCCGACAGCTTGATGGTCTGCCGCTTGGCATTGGGCAGTTCGAGCGCCATGGTGTTCTTGCCCGGAATGGTCTCGACCACCCGGATGCTCACCAGAGACAGCGCGCGCGCCAGATCGCGCGACAGATTGACGATCTGCGCACCCTTCACCCCAGTGGCCGGCTCGACTTCATAGCGGGTGATCACCGGGCCCGGATAGGCCGCCACCACGCGCACCTCCACGCCAAAATCCTTGAGCTTTTTCTCGATCAGCCGCGAGGTGAATTCCAGGGTTTCATGATTGACCGATTCCACCTGCACGGCGGGCGCCGGGTCGAGCAGGCTCAGCGCCGGCAGGGTGGAGTCGGGCAGTTCATTGAACAGGGGTTTCTGCTTTTCCTTGAGAACCCGCGGCGACTGCGGCACGAAAGCCACAGAGGGCTCGATCAGCACCGGTGCGAGCACCTCGCGCTCTTCCACCAGCGGACGCTGCAATTCGACTTCCTTTTCGCGCTCCTGCGTGGCCTGCTGTCCGGCCAGTGCGTCTTCTTCGCGGTCACGACGTTCCAGCTGCCAGGTCCACAGCCGCTCGATCCAGCCGCCCAGACGCTCAGCCGCGTCCGCCCAGGAAAAATGCCCGACCCAACTCAAGGCAAGCAGGAAGACGGCCAACAGCACCAGCGTCCCGCCCGTGTCGCCCAGCAAGGTATCGACCCCGGCACCCAGCGCATGGCCGAGCAGTCCGCCAGCTTCTCCAGGCAGACGCGCCGCAAGACTCCAGAGCCGGGTGGACTCCAGCGCCGCACTCGACAGGGGCAGCAACAACACCCCGGCCACCGCAGCAACCGGACGCAATGTCTGCCAACGGCTGAGAGTCTCCTCGGCCTCGGCCAGTGACGGAGTGCGTTGAGCGTTGCGCCACATGCGCAGCACGCCATACAGCCCAAGGGGGATTAGCCACAGCGCCGAAAAGCCGAGAAGAAAATAGGCCACGTCCGAAAACCACGCACCCAGCACGCCCACCCAGTTGGCCACGGCGCCGCCGGTGCCGGAACTGGACCAGGAGGGATCGGACTTGTGAAAGCTCAGCAGACTCAGGCTCAGCAAAATCCAGCCGATGAACGCAAAGGTCAAGCGGACTTCTGCCGCAAAACGCTGCAGGCGACTGCGCGGCTCAGGACGTGGCGAGGTCTGGGAGGGGCGGCGTCGGGTATCGATTTTCGGCATACATCACAGCAGTGTGGCGAGATGCTCGCGGATCAGCATGCTGCCATCCTCGCGCTCGATCACAAAGCCTTGCTGTTCAAAGTCTTTCATCACCCGGCTGACCATCTCGCGCGAGGCGCCCACCATCTTCGCCAGATCCTGGCGCGACAGCTTGTTGCGGATCACATGCTCGTTCTGCATCTCGTCGGTGAGTTCCATCAGCGCGCGTGCCACCCGTCCATAGACATCCATCAGCGCGAGCGACTCGATCTTGCGGTCGGCGCGGCGCAGGCGCAGCGCCAGGCCGCGCATGATGGCAAACGACATGCTGGTGTTCTCGGGCAGGCACTGCAAGAACGCCACGCGGCCCAGCATCATCACGTCGGTCTGCACCTCCGCCTGCACCGTGGCGGAATGCGGCTCGCCGTCGATCAGACTCATCTCGCCGATATAGTCGCCCGCGTGCAGCACGGCAATGATGACCTCGCGCCCCTTGGCGTCCACGCTGACCACGCGCGCGCGGCCCGACAACAGAATGAACAGCGCGTTGGACTTGCTGCCCTGCTCGACAATGTTTTCCCCGCGCTTGTAGCGCCGCTTGACGATGGACTGCGAAATCGACCAGGCCTGCGACTCGGTGAGCACGGCAAACAGCGGCACGCGCCGAACGAGGTCAATATCGGTGATTTGCGACATCAGTGTCTCCAGTTGCCGGATCTTCCGGGTCTTGCAAAGAGCGGGCGTGCGAAACAACGGCTTTCCCGGCGCATCGCGCACCCTTTGCACGGCCCTTCTAAAATCTTAGCGATTGTGTTGCGGTGCCAAACCTGTCATCCGGCCTCTCAGCCAAGCCCAGGCAGCCCCGCATCTCCCAACTTACAGCCTCCAGTTTCTCACACATCATGACATCCAAACACGCCAAAGTGCTCATTCTGGGGTCCGGCCCCGCCGGTTACAGCGCTGCGGTTTATGCCGCGCGCGCCAATCTCCACCCCTTGCTCATCACCGGCATGGCGCAGGGCGGTCAGCTCATGACCACGACCGAAGTCGACAACTGGCCAGCCGACGTGGACGGCGTGCAGGGCCCCGATCTGATGGCGCGCTTTCAGGCGCATGCCGAACGGTTCAACACCGAGATCGTGTTCGATCACATCCACACCGCGCACCTGAACGAAAAACCCATCCGCCTCGAAGGCGACAGCGGCGTCTACACCTGCGACAGCCTGATCATCGCCACCGGCGCATCGGCCAAATACCTGGGCCTGCCCACCGAACAGGCCTTCATGGGCAAGGGTGTGTCGGGATGCGCCACCTGCGATGGATTTTTCTATCGCAACCAGCCGGTCTGCGTGGTTGGCGGCGGCAACACTGCGGTCGAAGAAGCGCTGTATCTGGCCAATATCGCCAGCAAGGTCACGGTCATCCATCGCCGCGACAAGTTCCGCGCCGAGCCCATTCTGGTGGACAAGCTCATGGCCCGCGCCGCCGAAGGCAAGGTGGAACTCAAGCTCTGGAGCGAGCTGCAGGAAGTTCTGGGAGACGACTCCGGCGTGACGGGCGTGCGCATCCGCAACACCCAGACCAGCGCGTCTGAGGACATCGAACTCAAGGGCTGCTTCATCGCCATCGGTCATCAACCCAACACCGACATCTTCAAGGGTCAGTTGGACATGAAGGACGGCTACATCCTCACCCGGGGCGGCAACGACGGCATGGCGACCGCCACCAGCGTGCCCGGCGTGTTTGCCGCTGGTGACGTGCAGGACCACGTTTATCGCCAGGCCATCACCAGTGCGGGCACCGGCTGCATGGCGGCACTGGACGCCCAGCGTTATCTGGAAAATGCCGAGTCCTGATCGTCTTTCCCGCCACGTCTTCTTGCCGCGCACGGACGAAAGGCGTGGACACGCCGGTCTTTCAGGCTATAATCTTTAGCCTTTGTTCTACACAATTTCGAGGTGTGCCATGGCACGTGTATGCCAAGTGACAGGTAAAGGGCCGATGGTCGGGAACAATGTGTCCCATGCGAACAACAAGACCAAGCGCCGCTTCCTGCCCAATCTGCAATATCGCCGTTTCTGGGTGGAGAGTGAGAACCGCTTCGTGCGCCTGCGCGTCACGAGTTCCGGTCTGCGCACCATCGACAAGAAAGGCATCGATGTCGTCCTCGCCGAGCTGCGCTCGCGTGGCGAGATCTGAGCTTTTCCACTTTATCCATTGACCCGGACTGACCCTAGAACTGCACGGAGCCCATCATGGCAACCAAAGGCGGACGCGAAAAAATCAAGCTGGAATCCTCTGCGGGCACCGGCCATTTCTACACCACCACCAAGAACAAGCGCACCACACCGGAAAAAATCGAAATCATGAAGTTCGATCCGGTTGCGCGCAAACATGTGAGCTACAAGGAAGGCAAGATCAAATAATCTGATCAGCCCTCTGTCGCATCACCGATCCGCTGGATCTGCCGCAAAAACGGCAAGACCAGCGGATTTTTCATGGGCGGCTCTCGGCAAGACTTCTGCACACACCGCGAAAACGGTTCGACGCTCGATCTCGCGGGCCGTCGTGACGCCAAGACAGGCCAGGATGGCCTGCCGAATTTCTCGCAAGCGAGTCAGTTCGCCGGGGTGTAACGGCGCAGGCGCAGTGAAATATCGCGCAGAGCCGCCACGCCACTGTCTTCTGCGCGATGGCACCAGTCCTGCAGCTTTTGTCTGAGCTGCTCGGCGTTCAGATTGGTCTGCTCCCAGACCGACTTGAGTTCTTCGCGCATGTTCAACAGCTTGCCGAGATTGGGACTGGCATTCGCCGCCGCGTCCACCAGGGCACGCGAGCGCTCGCACAGAATGTCGCGCTCCATGCCGATCCAGCGCCTGGCCGCGCGCAAGGCGGGCAGATTGCCTGAGGCGCCCTGCTCTGCGGCGCGGGCCAGTTCTGCCCTGAGCGTCGCCTTGAGCCCAGCAGCGTAGCGCGCCATCAGTTCATAGCGGTTGGCAATGACGGCCTGAAGCGTGAGTTGATCCACCTCGGCCCGCACGGCGCCCAGCCTGAACTGGGGCGGCAGCTTGCGCGGCCTGGCCAATCCAAGCCAGCTCAAGGCGCGGATATACGCCCAGCCGATATCGAACTCCCACCACTTGACCGACAGCTTGGCCGACGTGGGATAGGTGTGGTGGTTGTTGTGCAGTTCTTCGCCGCCGATCAGAAGCCCCCAAGGGGAAATATTGTGGCTGCGGTCGCGGGCGGAAAAATTGCGGTAGCCCCACCAGTGACCCAGACCGTTGATGACCCCGGCTGCCCAGATGGGAATCCAGAGCATCTGCACGGCCCACACCGTGGCGCCGATCGCGCCGAACAAAAGAACGTCGAGAATCAGCAGAAGCCCCACGCCTTGCCAGACGAAGCGCGAATAGACATTGCGTTCCACCCAGTCATCCGGCGTGCCGTGGCCAAACTTGCTCAGGGTCTCGGCATTCCGAGATTCGGAACGATACAACTCGGCGCCACGCAGCAGGACGGTGTCGATGCCGCGTGTCACCGGGCTGTGCGGGTCGTCTGTCGTTTCACATTTGGCATGGTGCTTGCGGTGGATGGCAACCCATTCCTTGGTCACCATGCCGGTGGTGAACCACAGCCAGAAGCGGAAAAAATGCGACGCGATGGGGTGCAGTTCCAGCGCCCGGTGCGCCTGGGCCCGATGCAAAAAAATCGTGACCGCAGCAATGGTGATATGCGTGGTGATCAACGCAAACAGCACGATTTGCCACCAACTCGCCAGCAGCAGGCCGTGCCCTGCCCAGTTCAAAAATACATCAAACATCAAACACTTTCAGATGGATACAACACACTTGGAGCCGCACATGACGCGTAAGTTGCAGACATGTGCGTGACAAATTATCCGTCCTGCCGAGCCGACTGCGCTCGGGACAAACGCCTAAGGCCCTGTCAGCCCGCAAGTGGGCGTGGCATGGCGTCTTGCTGCGCAGCAGATGGCGCGACGCGGCGCTGCAGCACCGCGGCATAGAACCCATCGGTGCCATGCCGGTCGGGGCGGAGTTGCAGATCGCCCTGCGCTGTCAGTCCGTCCGCGCTCACGCCCTGCTGGACGAGGACCGAATCCGCCGGAACACGCTCGAATTCGGAATGTGCCGCAAGAAACGCGTTGACGATCCCGCTGTTTTCCTCCGGCAAGATGCTGCAGGTCGCATACACCAGACGCCCGCCCGGCTTGAGCAGAGTCGCCGCAGATTGCAGAATATTGGTCTGTTTTGCGGTCAACTCGACAATATCTTCAGGCTTGTGTCGCCATTTCATGTCCGGATTGCGGCGCAGGGTTCCCAGGCCAGAGCACGGTGCATCGACCAGCACGCGGTCGACCTTGCCCGCCAGACGCTTGACCCGCTCATCCCGTTCGTGGGCGATGGCGACCGGGTACACGTTGCTCAGCCCGCTGCGCAGCAGCCGCGGCTTGAGCTTGGCCAGGCGGTAGTCGGCCACGTCGAAGGCATAGAGCCTGCCGGTACTGCGCATCATCGCGCCCAGCGCCAGGGTCTTGCCACCGGCACCGGCGCAAAAATCCACCACCATTTCTCCGCGGCGCGGCGCCAGCAGCAGCGCCAGCAACTGGCTGCCCTCGTCCTGCACCTCCACCCACCCCTCGCGGAACACGGTGAGGTCTTGCAGCGCAGGCTTGCCCTCGAGGCGCACACCCCAAGGGGAATACTTTGTTGCCTGCGCTGGGATGTTCAAACGGGCGAACACGTCGAGCACGGCTTCGCGTCGGGCTTTTTGCACATTCACCCGCAGATCCAGCGGTGCCGGGCGCAGCAACGCCTGCGCCAGCGCGGGATAGTCGTCGCCGTACTGCTGCTTGAGTGCAGCTGCCAGCCATTCGGGCAGACTCCAGCGCACCGCCTCGGGCAGGGCCATGGCATCCTGTGTCAGCAGGCGTTTGCGCCATTGCAGTTGCTCGGGCGAAAACGCGGTGTGCACCGACGCCGCATTGCCCGACCAGCCGAGAATGGCGAGCCGCAATTCCATGGCTCCGCCGATGCTCTCGTCACTCGCGGCGAGGGTCTGGAACAGGCGCAGATGCCGCAGAACCTGATAGACCGTATCCGCCAGAACCTGACGGTCGGCCTTGCCCAGTTGCGGCCGGGCGCGGAAATGCCGCGACAGCACCGCGTCGGCCGCGGCATCGAAGCGCAGCATGTCGCGCAGCACGTCGCGCGCGGTGTAGAGCAGATCACGCGGTTTCATGGCGCACTTTCAAGAGAGATGTTCAGGAGCTGGCAGGATGCGGGTGCGCAAACCGTCGGTCTGCACCCGGCCTTCCAGCAAGGCGCGCACCACGGGAGGGTAGATGCGGTGCTCCTCCACCAGCACCCGCGCAGCAAGGGATTGCGGGGTATCGTCATCCAGAACAGGCACCACGGCCTGCGCCAGAATCGGTCCGTGATCGAGCGCGCTGCTCACGAGGTGCACCGTGGCCCCGTGCCATTTCACGCCTTCTTCCAGCGCGCGGGCGTGGGTGCGCAGGCCGGTGAACGCCGGCAGCAGGGACGGATGAATATTGACCAGCTTCCCCGAAAAGCGCGTCACGAACGCCTCGCCCAGCACCCGCATGAAACCACACAGAGCAATCACGTCGGGCTGCAGCGCGGCGATGACGTCACCCAGGGCCTGGTCGAACGCCTCCCGGCTGGCGAAATCGGTATGCGTCACGATCTGCGTGGGCACCCCGAAGGAGCGCGCCACGTCCAGCCCGGCGGCGTCCGCCCTGTTGCTGATCACTCCGCGCACGCTGTCCATCCAGCCCTGCTCACGCGCGGCCTGGAGAATGGACTGCAGATTGCTGCCGCGCCCGGAAATGAGGAGAACCAGATTTTTCATCGGCGGGCAGTGTAGCCGTGACCGAGAGTGCGAGCGCTGCGCCCAGCGTGAATAATGGCGGTTTCCCTTTCCGAACGCTGCAATGAAATGCCCCTTTTGCCAAAGCCCCGACACGCAGGTGATTGAAACCCGCGATGTGGAGGACGGCACCGCCCTGCGGCGGCGGCGGCGCTGCGGCCAGTGCGACAAACGCTTCACGACCTACGAGCGGGCCGAGGTCAGCTTTCCCGTGGTGGTGAAAAAGGACGGCCGCCGCACCGACTACGACCGCAACAAGCTGCGCGCCTCGTTCCTGCTCGCGCTGCGCAAGCGACCGGTCAGCGCGGACGCGGTGGACACGGCGATCGTCCGCGTCGAGCAACTGCTGCTGCAAAGCGGCGCGCGCGAGCTGCCGTCCACCCAGATCGGCAGCTGGGTGATGGAAGAACTGCGCGCCCTGGACAGCATCGCCTACGTGCGCTTCGCCTCGGTCTATCGCAGCTTCAAGGACTTGAGCCAATTCGTCGATGTGCTGCAGGAGATGCAGCCGCCCACCCCCCCGAAGGCCAAGCCCCGAAGCGGCAAGGCATCGAGATGACCCAACCAGACGCCCTGTTCAGCGAAGACGACCGGCGCCACATGCACCGGGCGCTGGACCTGGCGCGCAGCGCGATGTACCGCACCAGCCCCAACCCGCGCGTGGGCTGCGTGCTGGTGCGCGACGGCATGGTGCTGGGCGAAGGCGCAACCCAGGCCGCTGGGCTCGATCACGCCGAGGTGCAGGCGGTCAAGCAAGCCTGGGAACGCGGCCACGCGCTGCAGGGCGCCACCGCCTATGTGACCCTGGAGCCGTGCGCGCACCATGGCCGCACCCCGCCCTGCGCCGACCTGCTGGCCACGCAGGGCATACGGCGCGTGGTCGCGGCGCTTGCCGACCCCAATCCGCTGGTGGCGGGCAAGGGGCTGGAACGGCTGCGGCAAGCCGGGGTGCAGGTGCAAGTCGGGCTGATGGCAGACGAAGCGCGCGAGATCAACATCGGCTTCCTCTCCCGCATGATGCGCGGCACGCCCTGGGTGCGGCTCAAAGCTGCTGCATCGCTGGACGGCATCACCGCCCTGCCGAACGGCACCAGCCAGTGGATCACCGGCGAGGCGGCGCGCGCCGACGGCCATCATTGGCGCGCCCGCGCCTGCGCCGTGCTTACCGGCCTGGGCACGGTGCGGGCGGACGATCCGCAGCTCACCGTGCGCGCGGTGGACACCCCGCGGCAGCCGATCCGCATCGTGGTCGACAGCCGGCTGGAGCTTCCCGCAACCGCGCGACTGCTGCAGAGCACGGCGTCGCCGCTATGGATCGTCCACGCCCTGCCCGCTGATGCCGCTGCGCCCCGGCTTGCGGCGTTGCGCGCTGCGGCGGCTCCCGGGCTCGACCTCCAGGACATCGCCCTGCCCGCTGATGCCGACAAGCCCGGCAAGACCGATCTGCGGGCGCTGATGCGCGCACTGGGCCACCGCGGCATCAATGAGCTGCACTGTGAAGCCGGTGAAAAGCTCAACGGCTCTTTGCTGCGCGCCGGGGTGGTCGACGAACTGCTGCTGTATCTAGCGCCCACACTGCTCGGCCAGGGCGCGGGGCTGGCCGCGCTTGGCCCGATTGAAACGCTGGCCAGCGGCCTGCCGCTGCGCTGGCACGCGGTCGACCCAGTGGGCGACGACCTGCGCATCCTCGCACGCCTTTCTTCTTCCTATTTCTTCTGAATCGCCATGTTCACCGGACTCATCACAGCCACTGCCACCATCGCCAGTGCCACGCCGCTGGGCGGCAACAGCCAGCACGGCAAGCGCATCACCCTGCGGGTCGCACCAGACTGGCTGCAGGGCGTGCAGCTGGGCGACAGCATTGCCATCAGCGGCGCCTGCATGACCGTCGTGGAGCTGCAGCCCGATGGCTTTGCCTTCGACATCTCGGCCGAGAGCCTGGCGCGCACGGTCGGCCTCGATACGGTGGGCGCGCTGGTCAATCTGGAGCAATCGCTGTCGCTGTCGACCAAGCTCGGTGGCCATCTGGTGACCGGGCATGTGGACGGCGTCGGTCATGTCGCGCGGTTCGAGCCGGTGGGCGAATCGTGGTTGCTCGAGGTGGACGCGCCGCGCGAACTGGGCCGGTTCTTTGCCTACAAGGGCTCCATCGTGGTCAACGGCGTGAGCCTCACCGTCAACCAGGTCGACGACCTGCCGCAGCATTGCCGCGTGCGCATCAACCTCATTCCGCACACCCTGCAGCACACCAATCTGCACCGGTTGCAGGCGGGTGCGGCGGTCAACCTCGAGGTCGACCTGATCGCACGCTATGTGGAACGCATGTTGAACGCTGACCGGAGCCAACCCCATGTGTGAACTGTTCGCCTATTCCAGCCGGGTGCCTGCGCGGGTGCGGTTTGCCTTTCGCGAATTCGCCCGGCACGGCGGCCCGCACGCGGCCAACCCCGATGGCTGGGGCGCGGCCTACTTCGAGGGCGCAGACGCGCATGTGCTGCGTGAAGCCCAGCCCGCGCTGTCCAGCGCCTTCGTCCCGGTGCTGGAGAAGCACGACTTCCACAGCCCGTTGGTGATTGCGCACATCCGCCGCGCCTCGCGCGGGCCGGTCGCGCTGGTCAACACCCAGCCCTTCGCGCGCGAACTGTTCGGGCGCCGCCATGTGTTTGCCCACAACGGCGACCTGCCCGACATCGAGCATGCGCTGCCGCTGGCCCATGCCGCGCACCGGCCGATGGGGCAGACCGACTCCGAACATGCTTTTTATGTGCTGATGCACGATCTCATCGATCTCGACACCGCAGGCGGCAGCGACGATCTCAAGCGCCGCATCGAACGGGTTGCCGAGTTTGCGAATCGGCTGCGGGCCATTGGCCCGGCCAACTTTCTCTACACCGATGGCGATCTGTTGTTCGCCCACGCCCACCGCCGTCTCAGCCATCCGGGCAACACCTGGGTTCCCGGGCTGCACATGCTCACCCGCGAGGCGGCCAGCGAGCATCAGGTGCGCGCTTCCGGCTTGCACATCCAGGGCCGGGACGACAAGCCCGCGCCCGCCGTGCTGCTGGCCAGCGTGCCCCTCACGCCGGAAGTCTGGGAGCCGCTGCCCGAAAACACCCTGCTGGTGTTGCAGCAGGGTCGCCTGATTGCCCGCATGACGTCGTGAACGCGTGCGATGCACTGCGCTGCGTACGGGTTGCAAACGGAAACAGCGCGCCATGTCCTCGCTGATACAGTTCCCGCGCAGAAAATCGTTTCTCGAACCCAACAAAACCCCATGACGATCGCTCGCTCACGCTTCATTTCCGTGCTTGTCCTCGCCTGGCTGGCGCTTGCTCCGCGCATGAGCTGGGCACTGGGCCTTGGCAGCGTGTCGGACTGGGCACAGGGCACCTGGAACACCGCCGTCAACACCACCGAACACGGCAAGGACGATCTGTATTTCAGCGGCTACACCTGGCATGACCCCGGCACCTACACCGCAGCAAAGCGTGCCACCCTCAACAAGCGCGCCTGGGGCATCGGCTGGGGTCGGCATCTGATGGATGCGAACGGCAACGAGGACATGGTGTATGCCATGATCTTTTCCGACTCGCACTGGAACGCCGAGCCCGTGGTCGGCTACGCCCATCAATGGATGTTCAATAACGACGCCCCGGTGGGTTTCGGCCTGGGCTACACCCTGGCGGTCACCTCGCGCGCCGACATTTTCAAGAACATCCCCTTTCCCATCGCGCTGCCCATTGCCTCCATTCGCTTCGGCAAGTTCTCGCTCTATGGCACCTTCATCCCCAAGGTCAACAACAAACTGAACAACGGCAACGTCGCCTTTTTCTTCGGTCGCTACGACTTTTGAACACCAGCACGCCAGGCCGTGCGCTTCTAGAATGAAGGGCTTTTCGCAGCAGCTTGCCCATCATGCCCCTGTCCCCCATTCCAGACATCATTGCCGAGCTCAAGGCCGGGCGCATGGTCATCCTGGTCGATGAAGAAGACCGTGAAAACGAAGGCGATCTGGTCATCGCTGCCGAGCACATCACCCCGCAGAGCATCAACTTCATGGCCACGCACGCGCGCGGCCTGATCTGCCTCACCCTCACCGCCCAGCGCTGCGCGCAGCTCGGCCTCAAGCACATGGTGGAGCACAACGGCTCGTCCCACGGCACCGCGTTCACGGCCTCCATCGAAGCCGCCGAGGGCGTGACCACCGGCATTTCGGCGGCTGACCGCGCACGCACGGTGCAGGCCGCTGTGGCGCGCAACGCCAAGGCCAGCGACATCGTGCAGCCCGGTCATGTCTTCCCGCTGATGGCGGCGGAAGGCGGTGTGTTGATGCGCGCCGGACATACCGAAGCGGGCTGCGACCTGGCCGCGCTGGCCGGGCTGGAGCCTGCAGCCGTGATCTGCGAGGTGATGAACCCCGACGGCAGCATGGCCCGCCTGCCCGACCTGGAACACTTCGCTGCCGAGCACGGTTTGAAAATCGGCGCCATTGCCGACCTGATCGAATACCGCAGCCGCACCGAATCGCTGGTGCAGCGCGTGGGCGCACATGCCATGCAGACCCCGTTTGGCGCGATGCAATGCGTGGCCTATACCGACCGCGCCGGGCATGGCCTGCATCTGGCTCTGGTGCATGGCGACCTGGCCACGCAGTCCGCGCCCTTGGTGCGCGTGCACGAGCCGCTGTCCGTGCTCGACCTGCTGGACAGCACGTGCCAGCGCCATTCCTGGAATCTGCCGCAGGCGCTTGGCCGCATCGTGCGCGAGGGTGCCGGC
>ERZ1669248.866-NODE-866-length-12688-cov-4.752711_pt1 | contig 12688 bp, 9 predicted proteins | sample MGYA00579296_ERZ1669248 | MGnify/ENA primary metagenome ERZ1669248 (study PRJEB41166, sample SAMN08046057) | hot springs metagenome | biome: hot spring; feature: neutral hot spring; material: thermophilic sediment; isolation source: thermophilic sediment from...
GGTCTCGGGCAGTTCGGCCAGCAGGCGGCGCAGGCGGCTGCGCGCCAGAGGCTCGTCGTCAATCAGCAGCACGTTCATAGGGGCAAGCGTAACCGCGCGCGCCAGCGGGGCGCACCCTCCTCCACCACCTCGCCCTGATCGACCTCGGCGGCAATGTCGTACAGCAGGTGCAGGCGCTGGCGGATGTTGCGCAGCGCGGTGCCGGTGCCGTTGCGGCGTGGCGCGGGCGCGTCGTTCATCGCGGGCAGATCGTTGCGCACCGTCACCTCGATCTGTCCCAGCCGTCGGCCGACATCGATGTCGATCCGCACTGGGCGGCTGCTGCGCTCCACGCCATGCCGCACCGCGTTCTCCACCAGCGGCTGCAGGGTGAGCGTGGGAATGCGGATCTGCAGCAGGGAGTCATCCACCGTCCATTGCACCTGCATGCGCGCCCCAAACCGCACCGATTCGATGTCGAGATAGCGCCGCGCCAGGTCGATCTCCTGCTCCAGACTGACCAGGGTGCCGGGCTTGCCCACGCTGGCGCGGAACAGCTCGGCCAGATCGTCCAGCACCGCCTCGGCCCGCTCGGGTTGCTCGCGCACCAGCGCGCTGGCCGCGTTCAGGGTGTTGAACAGAAAATGCGGACGGATGCGCGACTGCAATTCGCTCAGCCGCGCCTGCATGTCGATCGGGGTAAAGGCGCGGGCGCGCAGCTGCAGGTAATGCACGAACACCAGCGCCAGCGCCGCCCCGGCAAGCGCCGCCTGCCAGGGCTGCTGCGCCGCTCCGGGCGCCAGCACGGCAAACAACGGCTGCACCATCAGATTCAGCCCCAGCGCAGACGCGCCGCCCAGCGCGGCCGAGACCCCCAGAACAACGGCAGCGGCGCGCAGGCGCCAGAAGCGCTGCGTCATGCACATCAGCGCCAGCCACAGCAGGGCCGCGGGCTCCACCCACGAGAGCAACAGGAGCATCGGGACATGGCCATCGCCCGCGGGCAGTCGCATCAGCACAACCAGGGCCAGCAGGGCGTTGAGCGCCAGCAGGGCGCGCACCAGGCTGCCGGCCCCACAGATATCGAGGCGCACTGCCGTATCGTTTTGTGTGACCGGTTCCGCCATGTCCCTGGTGTTGCAGGCCCATCCTGCAAGCCTTCTCTAAAATTGATCGTTTCCGACACTGGCGCCGCGACGCCGTTCTCCCAAGCCTCCCCATGCACGATCAATTCGAACACAAGCAGCAAGCCTGGTCCGCGCGCTTCTCTGAGCCAGTCAGCGATCTGGTGCAGCGCTACACCGCCTCGGTGGGCTTCGACAAGCGCCTGGCGCTGTTCGACATTGCCGGGTCGCTCGCGCATGCCACCATGCTCACCGAGCAGGGCATTCTGAGCGCGGACGATCTGGCGTCGATCGAGCGTGGCATGGCGCAGATCCGCACCGAAATCGAATCCGGCGCATTCGAATGGAAGCTCGAACTCGAGGACGTGCACCTGAACATCGAAGCCCGCCTGACGCAGCTCGTGGGCGATGCGGGCAAGCGTCTGCACACGGGTCGCAGCCGCAACGATCAGGTGGCCACCGACATTCGCCTGTGGCTGCGCGACAGCATCGACCAAACCCTCCATCAGCTGCGCGCCCTGCAGCGCGCGCTGGTGCAGCTTGCTGCGCAGCATGCCGACACCATCATGCCGGGCTTCACCCATCTGCAGGTGGCACAGCCGGTGAGCTTCGGCCACCATCTGCTGGCCTATGTGGAAATGTTCGGCCGCGATGCCGAACGTCTGCGCGACTGCCGTGCCCGCGTCAATCGTCTGCCCCTGGGGGCCGCGGCGCTGGCCGGCACCACTTTCCCGATCAACCGCCCGCGCGTGGCCGAGTTGCTGGGCTTTGACGGCGTGTGCCAGAACTCGCTCGACGCGGTGAGCGACCGTGACTTCGCGATTGAATACAGCGCCTGCGCCGCGCTGATCATGGTGCACATCAGTCGCTTCAGCGAGGAGCTGGTGCTGTGGATGAGCCCGGCGTTCGGCTTCATCGACCTGGCCGACCGCTTCTGCACCGGCTCGAGCATCATGCCGCAGAAGAAGAACCCGGACGTGCCCGAACTCGCGCGCGGCAAGACCGGACGCGTGACCGGCCATCTGATGAGCCTGCTGATGCTGATGAAGGGGCAGCCCCTGGCCTACAACAAGGACAACCAGGAAGACAAGGAGCCGCTGTTCGACACCGCAGACACGCTCATCGACACCCTGCGCATCTTCTCCGACATGGTGGGGGGCATCCGCGTCAAGGCGGCCGCAATGGAGCGCACCGCGCTGCAGGGCTATTCCACCGCCACCGATCTGGCCGACTATCTGGTGAAGAAGGGCCTGCCGTTCCGCGACGCGCATGAAGCGGTGGCGCATGCCGTGCGTTTTGCGGTCGAACGCGGCATGGGCTTGGAGGACATCAGCCTGGACGACCTGCGCAGTTTCTCGCCGCTGATCGCAGAGGACGCGCCAGAGGCCCTCAAACTGCAGGGCTCGCTGGCCGCGCGCGACCATCTGGGCGGTACCGCACCCAATCAGGTGCGTTCACAGGTGGCGCGCTGGCAAGCTGAACTCGGCGCGGCATGAGGCAGGCAGCGGACGGCCACGGCCCGCGGCATGGCCGTGCTCAGGCGCGCGGCAGGGTGACGCCGTGCTGGCCCTGGTACTTGCCGCCGCGATCCTTGTAGCTGACCTCGCAGACCTCGTCACTCTCGAAGAACAGCACCTGCGCGCAGCCCTCGCCCGCATAGATCTTGGCGGGCAGCGGCGTGGTGTTGGAAAACTCCAGAGTCACGTAGCCTTCCCATTCCGGCTCGAACGGGGTGACGTTGACAATGATGCCGCAGCGCGCATAGGTGCTCTTGCCCAGGCAGATGGTCAGCACATTGCGCGGGATGCGGAAGTACTCCATGGTGCGTGCCAGCGCGAAGCTGTTGGGCGGAATGATGCACACATCTCCGCGAAAATCGACGAACGATTTTTCGTCGAAGTTCTTCGGGTCGACGATGGTGCTGTTGATGTTGGTGAAGATCTTGAATTCGTTGGCGCAGCGGATGTCATAGCCGTAGCTCGAGGTGCCGTAGCTGATGATGCGATGGCCACCAGCCTCGCGCACCTGGCTGGGCTCGAAGGGCTCGATCATCGCGGTGTTTTGCGCCATGCGGCGGATCCACTGATCGGATTTGATGCTCATGATGTCGGGGCAGTCTGGTTCAACCGGACTGCTGCAAGAAGACGGAAAGCCGCAACCATACCGCATCGACAGGCGCATCGATGCACACACGCTTGCGCCGCGTGGTCAGTCCACTCTTGATGTGCACAGCGCGACGCGGCAGCGCGCAACACGTCGCCAGAAAGTCGGTCAGTGCGGCGTTGGCCTTGCCGTCCACCGCGGGCGCGCCCAGCCGCACCCGCAGCATGTCGCCGTGTTCCCCGTCGAGTTCCGTGCGTCGCGCATTGGGCACGACATGCACATCGAGCAGACTTGCTGCGCCGTCGGGGTGAAGCCAGGCGGGATGGCGAGACGATGAGGACATGCGGATCGCAGAAATGAAAAACCCGGGCGGCCTGCCCGGGCTGGAAAGAAAGCGCTGGGCGGTCCCAGGCCTTCTTGCCGCCCCTTGAGGGGCAACCAGATGCGCTGAACGCTCAGGGCTTGCTGGTCGGGAACGGCCAGGCTGCTTGCGGGTTCAGCTTGGTTTGCGCAGGCGCTGCCTTCTTGGCAGGAGCCGGCGCAGCCTTCTTCGCCGGCGCTGCCTTCTTTGCGGGTGCCGCAGCTTTCTTCGCGGGAGCTGCTTTCTTCGCAGGCGCAGCCTTCTTCGCCGGAGCCGCTTTTTTCGCGGGCGCGGCCTTCTTCGCCGGAGCCGCTTTCTTCGCAGGCGCAGCCTTCTTCGCCGGGGCCGCTTTCTTTGCAGGTGCTGCGGCCTTCTTCGCCGGTGCAGCTTTTTTCGCAGTTGCCATGGTGATTCTCCTTGATCAAGTCTTGTGAAATTGAGCCGGTCGCCAAATCGCGTCCGAGCGCCTCACGGCCCCGCCTCCCGGCGGTTTCCTGTACGGGACATCGGCACGGCGTTCAGCCGGCACCACCTGCGATCGGCTCAGCGCTGATCCGTGCAGGGGATTCACTTCCCTCGGCGTCCAGGCCATAGCGGGAAGGAATGGGGAGCGGCGCGCGCAGCCCGCACCTCTGGACACCCAGAGCGTGCAGCGCCTGCTGGCGCACCGAAAACAATTGATCAGGATTTTTGGCATCACCACGGATGCCCCGCGCTGCGCGCCGCTGAAAAACAGAGGGGGAGGTTCCACCCTCCGGCTCTGCTGGGCCGGATGTCGTTGGGCGGAATGGGCTCGGTCAACAATCACTCTGTTGTGCGTGCTCGCAGGTTATTCGTGCATCATTCCCAGGACAGCGCGCCACCCGACTGATACTCGATCACACGGGTTTCGAAGAAGTTGCGTTCCTTCTTCAGGTCGATCATCTCGCTCATCCAGGGGAAGGGATTTTCCTCGTTGGGAAATAGGGCATCGAGGCCGATCTGCACCGCACGGCGGTTGGCGATGAAACGCAGATAGCCCTTGAACATCGAAGCATTCAAGCCGAGCACGCCGCGCGGCATGGTGTCTTCGGCGTAGCGGTATTCCAGATCGATCGCCTGATGGAACAACCCGGTGAGTTCACGCTTGAACTCGGGTGTCCAGAGGTGCGGATTCTCCAGCTTGATCTGGTTGACCAGATCGATGCCGAAGTTGGCGTGCATCGACTCGTCGCGCAGGATGTACTGGTACTGCTCGGCCGCGCCGGTCATCTTGTTCTGCCGACCCATCGAGAGGATCTGGGTGAAGCCGACATAGAAGAACAGGCCTTCCATCAGGCAGGCGAACACGATGATGGAACGCAGCAGTTCCTGATCATTGCGCTCGCTGCCACCGAACGCCGAGGTGCGGAATGCGGGGTTGGTCAGGGTGTCGATGAAGGGGATGAGGAACTCGTCCTTCTCGCGGATGGAAGCGATCTCGTGATAGGAATTGAAGATCTCGCTTTCGTCCAGGCCGATGGATTCGACGATGTACTGATAGGCGTGGGTATGGATGGCTTCTTCGAAAGCCTGGCGCAGCAGGTATTGGCGGCACTCGGGGTTGGTGATGTGGCGATAGGTGCCCAGCACGATGTTGTTGGCCGCGAGCGAATCGGCCGTGGTGAAAAAGCCGAGGTTGCGCTTGATGATCAGTCGCTCGTCATCGGTCAGGCCGTTCGGGTCTTTCCACATGGCGATGTCGCGCGACATGTTCACTTCCTGCGGCATCCAGTGATTGGCGCAGGAGGCCAGGTACTTGTCCCAGGCCCATTTGTACTTGAAGGGGACAAGCTGATTGACGTCGACACTGCAGTTGATGATGCGCTTGTCTTCGGCGCGGACCCGCGCAGTGGAGGCCGCGCGCTGGCTGTAGAGGTCTGCGGCCACGGCCAGCGCTGGTGCCGGTGTGGACACCGGTTGATGCGACGTCGCTGCACCGCCCATGGATTGAAGTGCACGCTCCGCCTGCGCGGCTTGCGCAGGGCTTGCAGAGTTCGTTTGTGGTTCGTCCCAAGTAAGCATGTTCATGACCTTCTTTAGATTATCAAGTGTTCAGCACAAAGGCTCAACACAGATGAAGTGGTACTGCGTGGTTTGCTTGCTGCGTGTTGTGCAGGCGCATCGCAGGTGGCTTACAACTTGAGCACTTGCGATGCGCCAACCCTGCATGCCGGGCTTACTGACAGGCCTCACACTCCGGGTTGTCGATGGCGCAGAAACGGATGTCACCGGACTGCACCACGGCCTGTGCCGAAGCTGGTGTGGAAGATGCCGTCGAGGCCGCAGCCGACTGGCCTGAGGACTGGGGCACCGCGTTGAGCTGACCTGCCTTGACCGTGGATTTCTCGGCATGCGTGGCCCCGATGGTGCGCAGGTAGTAGGTGGTCTTGAGGCCGCGCACCCAGGCCAGCTTGTAGGTGTCGTCGAGCAACTTGCCCGATGCGTTGGCCATGTAGATGTTGAGCGACTGCGCCTGGTCGATCCACTTCTGGCGCCGCGCTGCCGCTTCGATGATCCACTTGGTATCGGTCTCGAAGGCGGTGGCATACAGCGCCTTGAGGTCGGCGGGAATGCGGTCGATGCGCTGGGTGCTGCCGTCGAAATACTTGAGGTCGGCGACCATCACCGCGTCCCACAGGCCGCGGGCCTTCAGGTCGCGCACCAGGTATTGGTTGATGACAGTGAACTCGCCCGACAGGTTGGACTTGACGTACAGGTTCTGGAAGGTGGGCTCGATGCAGGCATCGACACCGACGATGTTGGAGATGGTGGCCGTGGGCGCAATGGCCACGCAGTTGGAGTTGCGCATGCCATGCTGTGCGATGTGGGCGCGCAGCGCGTCCCAGTCGAGCGTGCTGGAGGTGTCGGCCTCGACATAGCCGCCGCGCTGCTCGGCCAGCAGGCGCAGGCTGTCCAGCGGCAGGATGCCCTGGTCCCACAACGAACCGCCATAGCTGCTGTAGCGGCCACGCTCGCGCGCCAGTTCGCTCGATGCCCAGTAGGCCGCATAGCAGACCGCCTCCATGGAACGGTCGGCAAACTCCACGGCCTCTTGCGAGCCATAGGGAATGCGCAGTTGATACAGGCAGTCCTGAAAGCCCATGATGCCCAGACCCACCGGGCGGTGCTTCATGTTGGCATTGCGTGCCTTGGCCACGGCGTAGTAGTTGATGTCGATGACGTTGTCGAGCATGCGCATGGCAATCTGCACGGTGCGCTTGAGCTTGGCCTGGTCGATGATCTTGGTGCCGTTGGGGCCATCCTTCAGATGCGCGACGAGGTTGACCGAGCCCAGGTTGCACACCGCGATCTCGCTTTCGTTGGTGTTGAGGGTGATCTCGGTGCAGAGGTTGCTCGAATGCACCACGCCCACATGCTGCTGCGGGCTGCGCACATTGCAGGCGTCCTTGAAGGTGATCCAGGGGTGGCCGGTCTCGAACAGCATCGACAGCATCTTGCGCCACAGTTGGACCGCGGGAATGGTCTTGAACAGCTTGAGTTCACCCAATGCGGCCTTCTGCTCGTAGCGGGTGTAGGCCTGCTCGAAGTCCTTGCCGAACTTGTCGTGCAGGTCAGGAACGTCGGCCGGGCTGAACAGCGTCCAGTCGCCGCCTTCCATCACCCGCTTCATGAACAGGTCGGGCACCCAGTTGGCGGTATTCATGTCGTGGGTGCGGCGGCGGTCGTCGCCGGTGTTCTTGCGCAGCTCCAGGAATTCCTCGATGTCGAGGTGCCAGGTTTCGAGATAGGCACAGACTGCGCCCTTGCGCTTGCCGCCCTGGTTCACCGCAACCGCGGTGTCATTGACCACCTTGAGGAAGGGCACGACACCCTGACTCTTGCCGTTGGTGCCCTTGATGTGACTGCCCAGGGCGCGCACCCGCGTCCAGTCGTTGCCCAGACCGCCGGCAAACTTGGACAGCAGCGCGTTTTCCTTGATCGCTTCGTAGATGCCGTCCAGATCGTCAGCCACCGTGGTGAGGTAGCAGCTCGAGAGTTGCGAACGCCGGGTGCCGGAGTTGAACAGCGTGGGCGTGCTCGACATGAAGTCGAAGCTGGACAGCAGTTCGTAGAACGCGATGGCGCTGGCCTCGCGGTCGACTTCGTTGAGCGACAACCCCATGGCGACGCGCATGAAGAACGCCTGCGGCAATTCGATGCGTCGGCCATCCTTGTTCACCCGGGTATCGGCACGGTTGGCGAGAAAGTAGCGGTCGTACAGGGTTTGCAGGCCGAGGTAGTCGAACTGCAGATCACGTTCGGCCTTGAGCGCCGCGCCCAGCCGGGCGAGATCGAACTGGCCCAGCCGCTCGTCGAGCAGTTCGAGTTCGACACCCTCCTTGATGCACTGCGGGAAGTACTCGGCGTAGCGTTGCGCCATCTGCTCCTGCGCCACGTCTTCGCCCAGGGTTTCGCGCCGCATGGTGTGCAGCAGCAGTCGTGCAGTGACCTTGGAGTAATCCGGGTCGCGCTCGATCAGGGTGCGCGCAGCCAGAATGGCCGCCTTGTAGACCTCGAGCATCGGCACACCGTCGTACAGATTGCGCAGGGTTTCCGTGACGATGGGCTCCGCCTTCACATCCGCACTCAGATGGGCGCAGGCCGATTCGATCAGCCCGACCAGCGCGGCCTGATCGAGTGGCTTGCGCACGTTGCCATCGAGCACATGCAGCACGGGCGCGTCAGTCTGCGCGGCCACGGTGGCCTTCTGCTTGGCGCGCTCCTGCGCACGGCGCTCGCGATACAGCACGTAGGCCCGTGCCACTTCATGCTGGCCGGTACGCATCAGCGACAGCTCGACCTGATCCTGAATGTCCTCGATGTGGAAGGTGCCGCCGCTGGGACGGCTGCGCAGCAGCGCGCGCACCACGCTCTCGGTCAGCGCGTTGACGGTGTCGCGCATGCTGGTGGAAACCGCGCCCTGCCCGCCCTGCACTGCCAGGAAGGCCTTGGTCATCGCCACGGCGATCTTTCCCGGCTCGAAGCCCACGACGGCGCCGTTGCGACGAATGATCTTGTAATCGGAAAAATCACCCAGTGCGGTCTGCTGCTGCATGTCCACATTACGGTGCGAGGAATGCGGGATTGCAGAAGCAGTTTCGGGAGCGGCGTGGGGGGTCAGGGACATCAGGAACTCCTTGGGACGAATGGCGCTGTGCCGCAAACCCGGTATGCGCTGCGGCACGATGCGACGGGGTTCAGGGACTGCGCGAAATGATTGGGCGGAGCGGGAAAGACGTGCTGGATCGGGGCGTCCGGCGCGCATGTATGCGCGCATGCAAAGGACGCCGGGCATGTGTTCTCAAACCGCCAAGACACTATATCTAGGGTCGGATCGAATTTCAACCACTATTCGTAGTGTCGAACAAATCGACAGTCCACCCACAGCTTATGCACAGGGTCATGCACAAGCCACGACCGCGCAGCGCGTCAGAAACGGTGGAAGGGAAAGGCGCTCGCGGGCAGGGCGAGACCATTCTTGAGCTGTTTCCAGTCGAAGCCAACACCGGGATCGGTCTTGCGTCCTGGCGCGATATCGCTGTGGCCCGCAATGGCGCGCAAGGGGTAGCGCAACAGCAACTCGGACCCCAGGGCGATGAGCGTGTCATATTGCGCGGGCTCGAACGGCGTGTCATCGCTGCCTTCGAGTTCGATGCCGATGCTGAAGTCGTTGCAGCGCGTGCGCCCGAAAAACTGCGATGCCCCGGCATGCCATGCCCGTTGCGCGCAGGGCACATACTGGGTGAGAACCCCGTTGCGCTGCACCACGAAGTGCGCCGAGACTTTCAGGCCAGCCAGCGCAGCGAACGCGGGGTGCTCCGCCGGATCAAGACGGTTGCAGAACAGTCGCTCGATCGCATCGCCACCATATTGCCGGGGCGGCAGGGCAATGCAATGGATCACCAGCAGATCAATGGGCATGCCTTCTGGCCGGGCATCCACATTGGGCGACGGCACATGACGGGCATGCGGCATCCAGCCCATGTCCAGCTGGCTGGCGGCTGGGTGTGGGCTGGCGTTCATCCGGCGAAGTCGTCCGGCGCATCCGCCGGATCATGGATGTTCAGCCGCTCCATGCGGTAGCGGATCTGGCGCAGGTTCAGGCCGAGCAACTGCGCGGCGGCGGTGCGGTTGAAGCGGGTGCGGCGCAGCGCTTCGCACAGAATGCTGCGCTCGACCTGATCGAGATAGGTGCCAAGATCGGGCGGCAGCGGCGTCTGCGCCGCGAATGACACCATGGGCGGCTGATGCGGATCAAGGGGCGGAGTCTCCTGCGACTGCACGGCGTGCGCGACAGGCTGGGCAGGTTGCTGAGACGCCATGGCCCGCGCTGGCAATGACACGTCCGGCACCATGGCCACCGGTGAGGCCACGGCCACTTGCGCTGCATGATCGGGCAGGGGAATGTCATCGGGGCCGAGCAGGTCCTGCATCGACAGCGCCGCCGCACGGTGCAGCAGATTGTCGAGTTCACGCACGTTGCCCGAGAAGCGATGCTGCCGCAGGTGCTGCAGCGCCAGCGGGCTCAGGCGCAGGCCGGGCCGGACATTGTCGCGGCGGATGTCACCCAGCAAGGCCTCGACCAGCAGCGGCAGATCGTCCAGGCGCTCGCGCAGGGGCGGCAAGGCCACGGCGATGACATTGAGCCGATAGAACAGATCCTGGCGAAACTGCCCCTGAGCCACCATCTGCTCCAGATTGCGATGGGTGGCGCTGACCAGCCGCACATCGACGGCGATTTCCGCCGTCTCGCCCACCGGGCGCACGCGACGCTCCTGCACCGCGCGCAGCAACTTGGCCTGCATCGCCAGCGGCAATTCGCCGATTTCATCAAGAAACAGCGTGCCGCCCTGCGCTGCGGCGAAGAAGCCGGGGTGATCGGCCATCGCCCCGGTGAATGCGCCCTTGCGGTAGCCGAAGAACTCGGCTTCGAGCAACTGTTCGGGAATGGCACTGCAGTTCACCGGAACGAAAGGCCCGGCCGCGCGTGCGCTGCACTCGTGCACCGCCCGCGCGGCGAGTTCCTTGCCTGTGCCCGACTCCCCCTGAATCAGCACTGGCGCCATGCTGCGCGCCACGCGCTGCAGTGTCTGCTTGAGCGCGCGCATCACGGTGGACTCGCCCACCATGCGCTGCAAGGCGCTGCTGACCGGCGCCTGCGCTTCCACAGCGGCAGTGGCGATGGCCGCATGCACCGTGCGGCGCAGCGCAGCCAGATCCACCGGTTTGCTCAGATAGTCGAACGCCCCGGCCTTGAGCGCGGCCACCGCGTTGCCCGCGCTGCCGTAGGCGGTGATGACAATGGACTTCTCGTGGCGGCCGGGCTGGCTTTCCAGCCAGCGCAGCAGATCAAGGCCCTCGCCATCGGGCAGGCGCATGTCGGTGAGCATCAGGGCGTAGTGCTGCCGCGACAGGTGATCGCGCGCCTGCGCCACGGTCTCCGCCACGTCGATCTGCCAGCCCTCGCGCACCATGCTCAGGGTGTAGAGCTCGCGCAGATCGGGCTCATCGTCCACGATGAGAATGTGCACATCTGCTGGATTCATGTCTCGGGGCCCGGTGCGGTCTGGATGACGAAGGAACCACGCGCCTGCGGCGTCCCCTCCCGCTCGACGCGGTACAGCAGGCGCGCGCCATTGCGCAGACAGAGTTCGTGGGAAATATACAAGCCCAGCCCCACGCCCCGAGTGCTGGTGGTGCGAAAGGGCTCGAACAGTTGTGCGCGCAGTTCCGCATCGATCAGCGGACCATCGTTCGCCACTTGAATTTCGCGCACCCGTTGCGCGCCGAGCTGGCGGATTTCAATGGCGCGCGGCTGATTGCTGGCATAGCGCCGCGCGTTGCTCAGCAGGTTGACCAGCACCCGGCGCAGATGCAGGGCGTCGAAATGGATCTGCGCCGTGTCATCCTGGATGAACAGGCCGATGCGGCCCGCATCAGGCGCATCGAACGCGGCATGCAATTCATGCAGCAACGGCGCGCATAACATCAGACCGATCTCGCGCGGTGCGCTGCGGCCAAGCTCCAGCACGTCTTCCACCGTGCGGTTGATGCGTTCGACATTCTGGCCGATGAGGTGATGCAGACGTTCGAGCTGCGCAGCATCCGATGCAAACTCTTTGGCCAACTGGTTGGCCTGGCCGATGGCGCCCAGCGGGTTGCGGATCTCGTGCGCCACGCTGGCCACCAGCCGCCCCATCGCCGCCAGCTTTTCCTGCTGGATGCGGGCGTCGATCTCGCGCAGGTCCTGCAGCACGATGAGGTAACCCACGCCACCCGGCAGATTCTCCAGGGTGGACAGGCGCAGCAGCAACCTGCGCCCCGCAGGCGTGCGCACCTGGACCTCCAGCGCCTCCTCGCCGTCGATGGCCATGCGCTCGATTTCCTGGCGCACCACGGCAGCGACCGGCAGATCACCCAGCGCCTTGCGACCGCCCAGCCAGCGCGCGGTCACGGCATCGCTCCAGGGCAGATCCAGCAGTTGCTGCGCCGCGGGATTGAGCGCCTCCAGCACCATGTGCCGGTCCACCACCATCACTCCGTCATGCTGCGCCTCGATCACCCGCTGATTCAGCGCCATCTGCCGCCTGGCCATCGACTCGCTGGCGCTGGCGCGCGCCTCCTGCCGCGCCAGCCGCTGCGACAACTGCCAGGTCAGCACTGCCACCGCAAAGTAGGCGGCGCCGACAAATGCCGCATTGAGCAGATGCTGCTCGGCCTCGGCCACACCGGCGAACAAGCCAGACACCGCGCTCCCGAGCAGGATGAGCGTCACCAGCGCAGCGACAAACAGCGTCAGGGACAACGTGCCATAAATGCCGGCCGCCAAGACAGGCAAGGCATAGATCAGGGAAAACTCGCGCGACGGATAACCTGCGGTGAACTGCAGCACGGTGAAGACCAGCAGATCGACGGCAATGGCGACCAGAACCTGCCAGGCCAGGCCGCCGCTGTGGCGGAAACTCCACCACAGGCTCAATCCCGTCTGCACCGCGTAGGCTGCAGCCATCCAGTAGCCCAGAGTGACCGCCGACGGCTGGCGTGCCGGGGCCGCCTGCAGCATGGGCAGCAACACCAGCCAGCCCAGCAACATCAGGGC
>ERZ1669248.867-NODE-867-length-12673-cov-12.570138_pt1 | contig 12673 bp, 7 predicted proteins | sample MGYA00579296_ERZ1669248 | MGnify/ENA primary metagenome ERZ1669248 (study PRJEB41166, sample SAMN08046057) | hot springs metagenome | biome: hot spring; feature: neutral hot spring; material: thermophilic sediment; isolation source: thermophilic sediment from...
CAAGTGGGCGTTGAAGTTTTTTCCGCAAAGCCGTTCGGTCAGAACAATTCGCATCCCTCGTTCGTCCAAACAGCGAACCATAATTTGCCGTTGGGAGGTGCGTCAGAGATGCGAAAGAAATGGATTTACGGCGGGCTTGCGCTAATCCTTGTGATCGCAGTTGGTCTTTCGGCAGCGTATGTGATTTTTCTCGTTACCCGACCTCGTTATGCATCGTTAGAGAAACCGCGTTATGCGCCGTTAGAGGTTCACATGGGAGAAACGGTTATGCCTGCACCCCCAGCACTTGCAATGGCTGCATCGGGTGTGTCTTTGCCTTCTGGAGCAATTAAAGTCGCTTTGACCCGCAAACTCATTCGTGAAGCGGGGCTGACCCTGATGGTGGAGGATGTGCCGAAAGCGGCTCAACAAGTTCGTCAAGTTGCCGAGCAATTAGGTGGCTATGTAGCCTCTGCATCCCAGTCAAGGGAAAGGGATGGGAGATGGAGCGCTAATTTGACTTTGAGAGTTCCGTCAGAGCGTTATCACGAAGCCCTCTCACGGCTTCAAGGACTGGGGCAGGTTGATGATTTGCGGGAAAGCGTTCAAGATGTCACTGAAGAGTTCATTGACTTGGAAGCCCGATTGAGAAACTTGAAGCGGTCAGAACAGCACTTGCTTGAATTGCTCAAACGGACAGGCAAAGTCAGCGATTTGCTTCAAGTTGAGCGGGAACTTTCCGAAAGGCGCTCGGAAATTGAACGAATTGAGGGTCGGCTGCGATACTTAACGCACCAGACAACTTTCTCAACCATTCGCGTCACGCTCCGAGAATTCCGAGCGAGGCTGATGCCAGAAACGGTTTTCAGCGTCGCCAAAGTTTTTGCCGATGCGTTCCGAGCAGTTGTGGTAGTGTTGCGCATCGCGTTGGTCATTGCCATTTGGGTTCTCGTCTTCGGCATCATTTGGGTGCCGATTGCGGCGGTAGCGTGGTTGTTGGTGCGGAAGTGGCGTCGCCCCAAAGAGGCAGTTGCAATGGGTGAAAGCAAGTGAGATTTCGCCGTTCAGTCCTGTGTTGGTTTCTGTTTTGCCTTTCGCAATCGTTTCAACCTCTCGGCGATGGCTTTCTCACAACCTTGGTCTGTCGGCTCATAAAAAGGCAAGCCTTTGACCGTCGGCGGCAAATACTCCTGCGGGACATAATGGTCGGGGAAATCGTGGGGATACAAATAGCCGACACCGTGCCCCAACTTTTGTGCACCCTTGTATGAAGCATCTCGCAAATGCATGGGAACAGGTTGCGGACCGTGCTGCTCAATCTCGTTCATCGCCTTACTGATTGCCTTGTATGCGCTGTTTGACTTTGGAGCGGTTGCAAGGTAAATTGCCGCTTCAGCCAGTGGAATTTGAGCCTCAGGCATTCCGACAATTTCAACCGCATGAGCAGCAGCGACGGCTACGACCAGCGCCATCGGGTCGGCAAGCCCGATGTCCTCTGCGGCGGCAATGACCATCCGCCTCGCTATGAAGCGCGGGTCTTCGCCAGAGGCGAGAAACCTCGCCAGCCAGTAAACTGCTGCGTCGGGGTCGGAGCCGCGAATGCTTTTGATGAAAGCCGACGCCACATCGTAATGGTCATCGCCAGTCCGCTGGTAAGCCAACGGCGCATCGGACATTACGCTCTGGACAGTTGACAAGGTTATGCGAACGGGTTCTCTTTCTTCCCTACTCTGCCTTGTTTCCATCGCTGTCAAGAAGGCTGCCTCAAGGGCATTGAGCGCTCTTCTCGCATCCCCACCACTCCGTTCAGCGATAAACTGTAAAGCCTCCCCGTCGGCTTGGACATTGAACTTTCCGAGCCCGCGCTCGTCCTTCAGTGCCCGTTCAAGCAAGAGCAAGATTTGCTCAGCAGTCAAAGGTTCAAGCCGGTAAAGCCTGCACCGTGAAAGGAGCGGTGGGGTCAGGTAAAAGAACGGGTTCTCGGTTGTCGCACCGATGAAGATGACTATGCCTTGCTCAACGGCGTGGAGCAAGGCGTCTTGTTGGGCTTTGTTGAACCTGTGAACTTCGTCAAGGAACAAAACCGTTCGCTGTCCTCGTTGGAGTCTCCTGCGAGCGGTTTCAATCACTTGCCTGACTTCAGCAACTCCGACAGTTACGGCACTCAATGCCTCAAAATGCGCTTTCGTGTATTTTGCCAGCAGAAAAGCGAGTGTGCTTTTCCCGCTCCCCGGCGGTCCCCACAAAATCGCCGAGTGAGGTCTGTCTCGCTCTATCGCAACCCTCAAGGGCTTTCCCGGACCGACGAGGTGTTCCTGCCCGACAAATTCGTCAAGGGATTGAGGTCTCATCCGAGACGCTAACGGTTCGTGCTCAGCAGTTGTGCCTTCTGCACTCAACAATTTTTGTTGCTCCATAATGGGTCGCCCGCCTTTATCAGGTTGAGTTTGTTCGGAAAGTTGTGACCAATCAACCGTAGGGCACGGGTTTATCCCGTGCCGACAAATTCTTTATCGGCGCAGTGTGAAACTGCGCCCTACAACGACGCAAAATTTGTGGCTTGTCCTTGACAAATTCTCGCCGCCGTCCGTGAAAGGCGACACATTAACCCACTGCCTCAACTTTCACCATCCCAAACCCTTGAGCGTTTCGTTCGCCGAAACCCGCCTCGTATCCGACCTTAAGCAACTTTGGGTCACCTTCAGCCCAAAATTTGAACTCAAACCCGCGAACTTTTGTCCCCTGCACTTCGTAAAGCCTTGAGCGAGGTTCACCGGCAAGTTGAAACTTCAAAGGCTCACTGGAAACGGTCAAGTCAAGGGCTTGAGCCTTGCGACGCAGGTTCGTTTCAATCACGCGCCAAAAGTCGGGTTCGTCTGGGGAAAGGAATTTGTGCTCCAACTTTTCGCCCCTTCGGATGCCAGTTGACGCCACGATGGGCGAAAGGGTTTGGAAAAGACAGCGCCTCTCAAACTTTGGTGTTTCTTCAACCTCAATGTGCTCAACTGTCAAACGAACTTTCCCGATGCTGATTTGGTTGTCTGTTAGCAAAGTCATCGCCAGCGCTTCCATCGGTGCGGGGAGAGGGGACGAAACCCACCATGAAATCGGCGGCGTCATTTTCAAGCCTTCATCGCACGGTTGTGCCTTCTTCGGGTAGAGGAGCGAGAAGGTTAGCAGTTTGTATCGGTGGCTCCCGACCACGAAACCCTGCTCGTGCAAGAACTCGCCCAACTTGGGGCTGGCTCGGCGAATCGCTTTGTAGATAAAGCCGTGCAAAAGGTGAAGGTAGTTCCACGGCACAACGACAACTTCGTCAGCGGGCACAAAGGTGATTTTAAGTCGCATCAGCACCACTCCGTCGTTGAGATGTTCATGAGCACTGTTAAATTCAAGCCAACGCTGCGTTCCCTTCACCTACTTCCCAGCGTGACCTTGAATTTGAGACGCTTGTTGCTCCGCAAAACCTCAACTTCAACGACGGCGCCGCCTGGCTGCTGAAGGACGAGCCTTTTCAAATGGGATGCATCCTTTACCGGCACCCCGTTAAACTTGACAACGACATCTCCCGGTCTCAAGCCGGCGATGTAAGCGGGCGAGTTGAGAGCCATTTGGACTATGACAGCGCCTTCCTTCACTTGGATTCCAGCCTCTCTTGCATCGGGCGAATCGGCATCAATCAACGAAACACCCAAAAAGCCGCGAGTTATTCGTCCCCCTTTCAACAGCCTGTCAAGGATTCGCTTGACCTCGTTGATGGGCAATGCGAAACCGATTCCGATGTTGCCACCTTGACCGATGATGAAGGTGTTGATGCCGACGACCTCGCCGTTGAGGTTCAGCAGCGGTCCTCCACTGTTGCCCGGATTGATGGCGGCGTCAGTTTGGATGTAGGAAGTGACGGCGGGGCGACCGTCAAGTTCCTCAAACTCACGACCCTTTGCACTGACAACGCCAACGGTCACGGTTTTGTCAAGCCCAAACGGGTTACCTATGGCAATGACCCATTCGCCTTTCTCCAACCTGTCGGAATCTCCCAAAGGCAGCGCTTTAAACTTCGCACTCGCTTCCACCTTGAGGACTGCTACATCCAAAAGCGGGTCGTATCCTACCAACTTTGCCGGAAACTCGGTCTTCTCGTCAATCCCGACCCGAATGGTGTCGGCGCCTTGAACCACATGGAAGTTGGTGAGGACATAGCCATCGCTGCGGAAGAAAAAGCCTGAGCCGTAATTGGCAGGGACTCTTTCGGGAACTTTTTCGCCGAAGAAAAACTCCCTAAAGAGGCGATACTCCTCTGGAACAGGGGCAGTCGTTGCGATGTGGACTACCGACGCTTCTGCCGACTTAGCGACCTTGACGAAGGTTTGAGAGAGCGAAGCGACATCTTTTGGTGTTGCCGCTGTCAGAGGAGCAACTAAATCGCTCCTTGTAGAAGGGCTTTGCAACCTCGCAATTTGGTAACCAATCAGACCACCCACAGCAAGACCGAAAACCAGCACCAGCCAAAGCCAACGCAGTTTCCCCATAAGCACCGGGCGCAGATGACCGTAGTTTTGGGCTACGGAGGGATGCGCCCTTTCACCTCCTTTCACGCACCGAAAGGATGTTCCTTGAAGGGGCATTCGCCCCTTTCGTTCTTCAGGTTCGCCCCACCTTGTCAAGGCAAGTAGATGTGAAGCGGACTTGTGCCCGACAGTCGCCAAAATCATTATGCGGAAGGCAACCAAACAGAGAAAGTGCTACCTTTGCCTACTTCGCTTTTGACAACGATTTTACCGCCGAGGTTCTCAACGATGTGCTTTGCTATGCTCAACCCTAACCCAAAGCCACCTAATTGTCGGCTTCTGGCTTTGTCCACTCGGTAAAACCGTTCAAAAATTCGCGGCAAGTGCTCTGGCGGGATACCTATGCCTGTATCGGAAACGCTTATCACCACCCAGTCCCTGTCCGCTGTGGTGACCTTCTCGCATCTGATGGAGACCTCGCCTTCATGGGTGTATTTGATGGCGTTGTCCACAAGGTTGAACAGCGCTTGAGCCAATGCGTCTGGGTCTGTTTCCAAGACCAAATCCTCTGGGACATCGCTCACCAAAGTCAAGCCCTTCCGAGATGCGGCGAATTTGAGTCGCTCGGTCACTTGGTTGACGACCTCGCAAACCTTCACCGTTTGCATAAGCCATTCCCTTTGTCCCGCCTCAATGCGAGCCAACTCTAAGAGGTTGTCAAGCAACCTGCTCATCCGCTCCGTCTCACTGACTATGGTTTGCAGGAAATCGTCTCTGACTTTTGGGTCGTCTTTCCCGCCCATCAAGAGGGCTTCCGCAAGGGACCTGAGAGTAGCGATAGGCGTTCGCAACTCGTGGCTAACATTGGCAACGAAATCTTTTCGGATGCGTTCCAACCGTTTCAACCCGGTCAAGTCGCGGGCGACCAGCAAAGCGCCCGCTCGTCTCCCGTCAACGAAAAGTGGTGAGGCGTAGACTTCAAGGAAGCGTTCCTCTGGGAACAGAAAGTGAAGTTCATCCCACTGAGGCGTTCCTTGTCGCAAGGCTCTTTGCACCAAATCCAACAACTCAAAGGGCAAGGGCAACTCTGTCAATCGTTTCCCAGCCCAATCTTTTGGTAGCCGCAACATACTCTCAGCGGCAGGGTTAATCAGCAAAACTTTTCCATCCTCGTCGGTGGCGATGACGGCTTCTGCCATCCGTCCCAAAATTGCTGACATCAATGTTTGCTCCCCTTTCAGTTGCTCAAAAGCCTCCTCCCATCTTTGCCAAGCGGATGACAGGGCTTGACCCAGTTCGCCCAGTTCTTTAAGGAGCAGGTTGCTCGGTTTTTCGTTTGCCTGAAGCGACGCCGTTAATCTTTGCAGGGGCTCAGTCAAAGAACGCAAGGAGACAAAGACAATGGAGAGGGCAACGAAAATTCCTGCCACCACTGAAATGAAAGCCCTGCCCAAAGGCTCTTGCAGCCACCACGCTATTGCCGTCCCAAAGGCTGCTCCGAAAACGGCAGCGGAAACCAACGGAGCAATTAGCCGCTTTGCCAACTTGCCCATTTTAGCGAACCCCCTCGCCGATTTTGAGGCTGTTTGTTAAAGGCAATCTCAATGCTGCCAAGCATTGACCACTTCAATTTTAGTGGGGTGAAACTTTGCCCATGTGCAACAAATCCGTGCCGACGAAAAAGTCGGTGTAGCCTTGTGGGGCACAAATCGCATGCCTTGCCCCCAACAAGGCTGTCACCTTGCGCCGTTTAGAACCTTGTCAGAGTTCTGTCAGAGTCGTGGTGCAAAATCGGGGCGCACAAGGGTGCCTCAGGGAGGTTGAGACGAGATGTTCGGAAGGACGGGCGTCGCTTTGTTGGTCAGTGCCGTTGTGCTGGTAAGTTTCGGTTGGGCGACGGATGTTAGCCAAGACATCACCACCGACACGACTTGGCGGGCTGCCGACAGCCCGTTCATCATCCGCAACAACATCAGCGTCCGCAACAATGCCACCTTGACCATTGAGGCAGGTGTCGTCGTTCGCTTCGCGGGCAACTTCACCTTGACCATCCAAAATGGCTCTCGCTTGATCGCTCAAGGACAAGACAACAACCGTGTCCAGTTCATCCCCGACAATGACGCGGGGGCAGGTCCTAGCGCCTATCGTGGCATCGTCTTTGAAAACGGGTCAACGGGATTGATGGAATACTGCCTCGTAGACCGAGCCCATGACGGTGTAACGATTCGTTCGTCGGTCAACGAAGGGCAAGTCACCCTTCGCAACTGCACTTTCCAACGCTGTAGTGCTTCAGGCGTGGTCGTCGACGCTTCAACGGTCATCCGTCCTGTCATTGAAGGCTGCACCTTCCAAGACTCCACTTACGGCGTTTTTTGCTTGGGATTGCGGGGCGAACTGGCAGCCCCTCGGCTGCGCAACAACACTTTCCGCCGCCTGTTCCGACCGGTCAATTTCTGGAACGCCCGCTTAGCAGAGACGATAGACAACATGAGCGGCAACACCTACTCCGACAACACCAACAACTTCCTACAACTGGGCGACCCAGGCGGAGGCGCCCAAGTCGTCGTTAGCGATTACACTTGGCGACCTCAAACTCCCGACGGCTTGCCCATCGTCATCGGAAATCTCAATGTCGCGGTTTCCAATAGCGGCATCTTGCGCATCCCAGCGGGCACGGTTGTTCCCTTTGTTACCAACGGTTTGCTGTTTGTCGGTGATACGAGCGGTGTCGCAGGCAGCGCTGGCACCATCATCGCTGAGGGAACAAGTGGTAACCCCATCATCTTCCGCCCTTGGGCTTCTGGTCAGCAATGGGCAGGGATTGCCGTCCGATACACGCAGGATGTCTCAAATGCCGTCCCACCTTCCCCCTTACCGCGCCTCGTCAATTGCGTCATAGAGGGGGCAAGCACTGGGTTAAACATTTACGGGAACAGCCGTGACTTCCTGACCGTTGCCAACTGCACCGTTCGCCAGTGCGGCACGGGCATCGCTATCGCTCAACGGTCTTTCCCGACCATTGACGGTTGTCGGATAGAAAACTGCGACCTTGCCCTTCGGGTCGCAACGAACGCCGACTACTTTCGCAACTCAATTCGCCTGCCGACCATTCGCAACTGCACCGTCACGAACAACCGACTGGCACTTTCCTTGGGCGGCAACTTCCCCTTCGCAGACTTGAGCCGTTGGGACAACGCCAACAACTCCTTCACCAACAACGACCAAAACATCGCCTTGATAGAGGACATGAATGTGGGCTTTACGGGAAGCAGCGACATTACTGCTCCCGAATATGTCTGGCGGGACACCATCATGGGCTTGCCCGTTATCGTCAAAGGCGGGCTGCACATCAACAACCGAACGGTCATTCCAGCGGGGACGACACTGCGGTTCATGCCCTCTGGCTTCGGTCAGTTTGATGTTGTTGGCACTCAAGGCGTTTTGGTCGCTCAAGGCACTGCCGCCAACCCTGTCCGCTTCACTTGCACCGACCCCAGCCAGCGATGGGGTGGCATTCAGGTTCATCAGGGAGGCACCGCCCAGTTGGAAAACTGCATCATTGAAAAGGCGGTCATCGCTATCCACCCCTTTGATGTGACGACAAGATGGAGCGGCGCTGTGACGGTGCGAAACTGCACTATCACGGACGGAGACACAGGCATCTACGACTATCGTGACTACGCTGGTGGGCTGACGGTAGAGAACACGACCTTCCGCAACTTGGCGGTGGGCATTGTTGCCTCGCCCCGCTTCAACGGCATCAGAGGTTGCCGCTTTGAAAATGTGCAGAAAGCAATCTGGTTGCGGGCGTCCACAAGTTCCAACGCCTTTTCTTCCGACGACCTGAACAACATCAGCGGCAACAGTTACATCGGCACCACCTTCAACATCGTCTTGGGGCTGAGCAATCAAGACTTGCTACGCACTTCCGTGACTTTGCCGTCGGCAGCCGATGGTCAGCCGTTGGTGATTGGCGGTCTCCGTGTCACAAACAACGCCACCTTGACAGTGCCTGCGGGGGCGACCGTGTTGATGGCGCCAGGGGCACAAATCGTCGTGGATAGAGGTGCTTTGCAGGCAGTCGGGACGGCAGATGCTCCCATCCGCTTCAAGCCCGCTCAACCGACCGCAGGGATTGGTGGGCTGGCATCGCTATCACCTTTGAAGGCACGGGTCAACCGGAGCATTGCCTTTTTGAGGGTGCTTCCGTTGCCGTCCAAATCACTTCCAACACTCCGCCGACCATCCGCCATTGCACCTTCCGCAACAATGTGACGGGCATTTTAGTCCCGTTCGGCTCCGGGTTTAACGCCACCTTTAGCGTCGCCAACAGTCTCTTTAACGGCAACGACACGGGCATTGACATCGGAGCGGGTGCGGTCGTTGTGTCGGACAGTGCCTTTTTCGGCAACACCATCGGCATTAAGGTCAGTGCGGCAGGCAATGCGACCGTCCGCAACAGCATGTTCGTCGCCAACGCTCAATTTGCCGTCCAAAACACTCGCAGCGACAATGTTGTTGTGGACGCCAAACAAAACTGGTGGAATTCGCCAAACGGACCGAGCCATCCTTCCAACGCGCAAGGGGATGGCGACAGGGTTAGTGACAAGGTGGACTTCAGCAACTGGCTGACGAGCGCGCCTGCCAACTCGCCGCCGTCAAAGCCGACCATCCTTGCGCCTTTAGCGGGCGGTCGCGTCCCGACACCTCTCGTCGTGAAATTGACGGCGACCGACCCTGATGCGGGTCAGCGGCTCAAGTTCAAACTGGAGTTGAGCACCGACAACTTCAACACCGTCGCCCGCACTTTTGACCAGACCCAATCGCAAGCGGGCTGGAACCAACCCAACTACCAATCGGGCGAGACAGCGTTGTTTGCGGCGCCCAACGATTTGCCCGCAGGCACTTATCAGTTGCGTGCCTACGCCATTGACAACTCCGGTGTCGTCAGCCCTGTCAGCGACATTGTGGCTTTTGAGTTGTTCGTCAACCAACCGCCGTCGGTGCCCCAACTCATCGCCCCTGCCAATAACGCTGTCACTTCTGCCACACCAACTTTCACGGTCAAAGCCACTGACCCTGAAGGTGGGAAAGTGCGCATCGTCATTGAGGTGCAAGATGCAGCGGGCAATGTGGTGCGAAGGTTGGCGACAGGCGAAGCCGATAGCGGCGTTGAAGTGAGCGTGACGCTCCCTGCCGACCAAGCCTTGCCATCGGGCACTTACCGTTGGCACGCCAAAGCCAGCGATGGTTTTGCGGAAAGCGATTACAGCGCCCCTCAATCGTTGCGGGTGCAAGCCGCTACCCGAACCATCCCTGCGGGACTTTCCTTCGTCACCTTGCCCTTCGCCACCGACCAAAGTTGGCAGGAATTGCTGGGCTTGCCTCCTGAGCAATTGAAGGTGGCGACTTGGGTGGCGAACCAAAACGCTTACGCTTTTGCCTCGTCGGCTACCGCTCCGCCCGGCGCTTTGGTCGGTCCGCCTGCCGACAAACCCGCTGTCGGGCGGGGGTTCTGGGTGAAGTTGGACAGCCCCAAAGAAATCGCCATCGTCGGCAGGTTGATAGGTGGCGGCGATGAAGTCGTCATTGACCTGCCCGTCGCTGGTTGGCATTCCATCGGCTATCCCTTCACCCAAGCGGCGCAGTGGGACATCAACCGCATCAAAGTCCGTAGGGGCAACGAAGAGAAAACTTTGCGCGATGCTCAAATGGCAGGCTGGATGGAAAGTTACGCTTGGGGCTGGCAACCCAACAGCAGCGACCCTACCACAGGCAGTTACTTCCTCGTTTACGATGCCCAAGTATTGCCTGGCGCCGTGACGACCGTTGAGCCTTTTTCGGCTTACTGGGTGCGAACGAATGTGGACAACCTGAAGTTGGTCTTTCCGTCGGGATTTGCGGCGCCGCCAGCGCCAATTCGGCAACGACGCTTGCCGACCGACGGCTTTGCCTTGAAACTCGTGGCGCAACAAGGGAACGAAACCGCCAATGCTTTCGTGGGCATGGGACATCGTTTGCAGGCGCTCCTTCCGCCGACACCACCGACGGGCAGCGGTTTGCAAGTCTTCGTGCTAAGTGGCGGGCAACCTGTCGCCGCTGAAGTGCGAGAGGGCAACGCTCCGAAAGCCCTTTGGGAATTTTTGGTGCGTTGGCGACCGAAGCGGGGAAGCGCTGAGGAAGTGACCCTCACCTTTGACGGGTTAGTCAACTTGCCCAAAAATGTCAGCGCCTACCTCGTGGACACGGTGACCGGCAAACGCCTTTACCTGCGGACGGTCAGCAATTACCGCTTCACACCTCAACAAGGGGAAACGGAGCGACGCTTCCAACTTTTGATGGAGCAAGGCGGAACAGGTGTCCTGCGCGTCGTCAACCTGAAAGCCCAACCGCTGCGCGGTCAAGGCATCGCTATCTCCTTCAGCCTCACCAAACCTGCCCAAACGACGGCGGAAGTGCTGACCTTGACAGGGCGACGCATCGCTGTCTTGGAGCCACAGCAAACTCGGCAAGCGGGTGCCCATCAAATCATCTGGCGAAGCGACAGCGGATTGGCGGCTGCCACCAACGGCGTCTATCTCATTCGCATCACCGCTAATGACGAGGAAGGCAGGCAGGTTCAAGCGGTGACGACGGTGCGGTTGAAATGACGCCTCAAAGGTTGCAAGGGGGCGAACTTGCTCGGAAAGTCGTGCGGGTTCGCTCCCTCAACTGCCATCAAAAACAGGGGTGACAATGCTATGAGGCGATGGTTGATGGTGAGCCTTGTGGGCATCGCAATGTTGTCAGGTTGCGGGGGAGGCGTAAACCGCACACCGACAGGGACTTTGAGCGTCCGCATCAATTTTCCGCCCCAACGCACCATCCCGTCAGAAACGCAGCGGGTGAGGGTGCAAGTGAGCGGGGAAGGGCTGACAGAACCGCTCCAACAAATCGCTGAGCGCCCATCATCCGAGGGAGGCGAAGTGACGGTCTCTTTCACCGATGTGCCCCTCGGCAACAAAACGGTGACAGCGACCGCCGAAGACCGCTACGGGACGAAGCGAGCCATCGGTTCGGCAGAAACAACGGTTGTCGGCGGGCAAACGACAACCGTTACGGTGGAACTGAACTTGACAAACCTCGCCAGCGTCATCGGGCGATTGGTGAATGCCCGAACGGGCGAACCTGCCGTCGGCGTGACGGTAAAGGTGGGCGAGCGCCAAGCCACTTCTGGCAACGACGGCTCTTTTGCCATCACCGATGTCCCTGAAGGTCAGGGACAACTTGAGTTTTCGTCCAATGACTATTGCGGCTACACGAAACCCGTTACTGTCACCGTTCCCCTCACCGATTTGGGCGAAATTTTGTTGCTGCCTCAGCAATTGCAAACGCCCCCTTCAACTCCGCCCTTTTGACCTGTCCTTTTCCCTTGCCCGCAAAAATCCTGTCGTCATTCAACGAACCTGTAGCCGACGCCCCGAACGGTGACGATGCGGCGGGGATTTTTCGGGTCAGGCTCAATCTTCTCCCGCAGCCAATGGACATGGACATCAACGGTGTGCGGGTCAATGAACTCTTTGCCGCCCCAAGCCAACTCCAAAAGTTGCTCCCGCGACATCACCCGACCTTTGTGGAGCATCAAAACCTTCAACAAAGCGAACTCACGCGGCGATAGGGCTAACTCCTTGCCATCTAACTCCACGCGGTGCTCGGCGACATAAAGGGTCAAATTGCCGCTTTGTAGCACTTCAGGTTCTTCAGGCAGCAGGGAGCGTTTCGCCCGCCGCAACAGTGCCCGCACGCGAGCGATTAACTCCCGCATGGAGAAGGGCTTGACGACATAATCGTCAGCGCCAAGTTCTAACCCGACGACCTTATCGTGCTCTTCACCCCGAGCCGTTAAGATGAGGATGGGCACAGAGGATTTCGCTCGCAAAGTTCGGCAGACCTCCCAACCATCCAACTTCGGCAACATCAGGTCAAGGATGACCAAATCAGGCTTTTCCGTCAGCGCCACCCGCAATCCCTCTTGCCCGTCCGTTGCAATACGAACCTGAAAACCCTCTCGCCTAAGGGCATAAGCGACCGCTTGTGCCAAGGACACTTCATCTTCCACGATGAGGATTCGTTCGTTCACACAGCATCACCCCTCTCCGAATTTGCGATAGCAATGGAGCATGGGAGGGCGAGGCTCCTGCCGAGCC
>ERZ1669248.868-NODE-868-length-12672-cov-17.397480_pt1 | contig 12672 bp, 12 predicted proteins | sample MGYA00579296_ERZ1669248 | MGnify/ENA primary metagenome ERZ1669248 (study PRJEB41166, sample SAMN08046057) | hot springs metagenome | biome: hot spring; feature: neutral hot spring; material: thermophilic sediment; isolation source: thermophilic sediment from...
ACAAATGCGAACGAGACCGATGGTCATCGCCCACAGGGGCTTTTCGGGTCGTTACCCAGAAAACACGCTCAGGTCGTTCAGCGAGGCGTTGAAATTACCCGTTGACGCTATTGAATTGGATGTTCGGCAAACGAAAGATGGCGTGTTGGTCGTCATTCACGACGAAACCGTTGACCGAACAACGAACGGCAAAGGTCGTGTCCGTGACTTGACTTGGGACGAAATTCGGGAGTTAGACGCTGGTTCGTGGAAGGGAAGCGAATTCTCTGGGGAACGAATTCCGAGGTTGGAGGAGGCGCTGCAACTAATCAACGGACAAGTCATCGTTTTCCTTGAAATCAAAGAACCCGACACTTCACAGCAAGTCGTTGACACGCTTCGTCAACTCAATGTCCTCTCGTGGGTCAAAATCGGCAGTTTCCACCCACAAGCGATTTCCTCGGTCAGGAAATTAGCGCCTGAAGCCTCCTGCTCCCTTATTGGAAGCGCCAAAGTTGGTGCAACCGATGAAACCTTTGCCGAGTTCGTCAAAGAAGCCCTCCGTTGCGGCGCAAATTCAATTACTGTCAACTACGCAGGCTTGACGCCAGAGCGCATTCGCTACTGCCACCAACGCTACATCTTCGTCGGGACATGGACAGTCAACGATGCTGGGCTGGCGAAGCGGATGATAGATATGGGCGTTGACGCAATTGCTTCCGATTTTCCCGACCTTGTCTTGACAGTTCTGGAATGTTAGGGTGAGCGACACGGACATGGCTCGCACCGTGACATTTGAAGTGCCGAAAGAATTTTCCGGCACAAGACTTGACAGTTTCTTGGTTAAGCGACTTCCAGATTTTTCCCGCTCAAGATGCCAGCAAATGGTGCGGGAGGGTTTGGTGAAAGTTAACGGCGTCGTAGTGACCAAGGCTGGGTTCATCCTGTGCGGTGGTGAACTCATAAATGTCCAACTTCCCGAACCCGAACCTTCGCCTTTACAACCCGAACGCATCCCGATAACCATCCTTTACGAAGACGATGACCTACTTGTCGTTGACAAACCGCGTGGCATGGTTGTTCATCCCGGCGCTGGAGTTAAGGGTGGGACGCTTGTTAATGCGTTGCTGGCTATGGGGATTCCGCTCTCGGACATCGCCGGTCCAGAAAGGCTTGGCATCGTCCACAGGCTTGACAAAGGCACTTCTGGGGTGATGGTGGTTGCAAAAACGAACTTCGCTCACCTTCATCTTGCCCGCCAATTTGCCGAGCACAAAGTTGACAAGCGATATCTGGCTCTCGTCGTCGGCGAGCCAAAGTTTGAGCACACCGTCGTCGCAGCGCCTTTGATGAGGCATCCAGAAAACCCAGAGAAATTTGCCGTTGTTACGAACCGAAACTTACGCACATCGCAAGTTGTTGAAGCGGTGACGGAGTTTTGGGTTCGGGAACGGTTTAAAGGTTTCGCTTTGCTTGAAGTCAAGCCGATAACGGGGCGAACCCATCAAATTCGCGTTCACCTTCAGCACTTGGGTTTGCCTGTTGCTGGCGATGAAACTTACAGCGGTCGCAGCAAAGCCATTAAAGTCGCCCGCGATTTTAAGCACCTTGAATTGCTCCAAGCCATCCAGTCTCTCAACGGTCAAGCCTTGCACGCATGGAAGTTGAGTTTCGTCCACCCGCGAACAAACGAAACTGTGACTTTTGAAGCACCGCTGCCAAAAGATATAGAGCATTTGCTTCAATTGCTCTCAAATTTCGGTAAACGCTGAACTGAACCATAAGCAAAGCCAGGTGGCACTTCCGCTGAGGCAATGAAAAACTTGGTTGAGGTGATGGAAGATGGAACTGCCAGAAGTTGTTGCCGTCTTGGGGATGGGCATTTCCGGTTGTTCTGTTGCTGAAGTTTTGTTGAAGCGAGGCGTGAAAGTTATCGGCGCTGACGAGAAAACCCTTGACAAACTCTCACAACGAGAGTGGGTGCAAAATCTGGCGGAGCGAGGAGTTGATTTGGTTTTGGGAGAAGGAGCGTTTGAGCGGCTAACGGAAATGAAATTGCCCCTTGCCGTTTTGAGCCCGGGCATATCCATTCACCGCAACTCAATCAAAGCGCTTGCTCAAGCGGGGACAAAACTTATCGGCGAAGTGGAGTTTAGTTACCGACTTTTGGTCAACGAATTTGGGCGAGATAAGGTCTGCCTTGTGGCGGTGACGGGGACGAAAGGAAAGACCACGACGACCCACTTAATTGCCGAAATGCTCAAGGCATCGGGCTTGACAACAATACTGGCAGGCAATGTCGGCGAGCCTTTGGCTAAATTCGTGGATGAACTCCCCCAAAGTGAAACTAATTTGCCTTTGCGGGTTGTGATGGAAGTGAGCAGTTTCCAACTGGCGACCTGTGAGACTTTCCGACCTGACATTGCAGGGGTGACAACCTTGTTCGTTGACCACCTTGACTGGCACGAGAGTGTTGACGATTACCGTCGTTCAAAGGCGAAAATTTTTGCCAACCAGAGAGGCGACGATTGGGCAGTTTTGAATGCCGACAACGCGGGTGTCCGCTGGATGGCTCAATTTGTCAAGGGCAAAGTTTTGTGGTGCGGCAAAGAGGTGACGGCAAGTTGCCCATATTGCACCCATTGGGTCAGTGACGATGGAGAAATCGTCTGGGCGGCGCTGGGCGGCGAAAAGTTCCCTGTTGCCCGCTTGTCAGAGTTCATGCTTCGCGGTGAACACAACTATCAAAACTTGCGGGTCGCTATCGGCGCAGCGCTGCTCGCAGGTGCTCGCCCTGACATCATCCCCGATGTGATACGCAACTTCAAAGGCGTCCCTCACCGTCTTGAGTTAGTCGGAGAGGTCAACGGAGTTCGCTTTTTCAACGATTCCGCAGCAACTACACCCGATGCAGCAGCGGCAGGAATCCGCTCTTTTAACTCGCCGATTGTGTTGATCGCTGGCGGACTTGACAAAGGTGGCAATTGGAGCGATTTCAAAAAAGCGCTCCGCGAACAAGTTAAAGCACTGGTGGCAATTGGTAATTTCGCGGACAGGTTGCTTGAAATGGCAAATGAAGTCGGGATAAGAACCGTGAAGGCGAAAGATATGGACGAGGCTGTCTTGAAAGCCTTTGAGTTCGCTTCGCCGGGCGATGTCGTTTTGCTCTCTCCCGGCTGCTCAAGTCACGACATGTTCACAAACTACGCTCAACGCGGGGAGAAATTCAAGGAAGCGGTGATGAAGTTGGGGAGGTAAGCCTTCGTCCGAACCAACCTATGGGAGTGTTCTTTGCTCCCAAGCGGGACAGTAGTGTGTTGCCTTGCGCTGATAAAGGTTTGCTCCAAAACGAGCAGGGTGTAGGTCAGGTTAAGACCTGACACCGAACTGTTGGGCGTGAAGCGAAAATTGAGATGATGGAACGACCACGACAATTGCTTTGGGCAAAACTCAGGCAGGCGAAGCGAGATGAGCGACATTTTGCTACAAGTTGAGAACCTGAGCCTGAAAAGAAACGGGCGATACATCCTGCGCCAAGTCAACTTGTTGGTTCGGCGGGGCGAAATTCACGGCATACTCGGGCTAAACGGTGCTGGAAAGTCCAGTTTGGCTTATACGATTATGGGCTGTGCCGACTACATCCCTGACGAGGGGCGGATTTTGTTTGAGGGGCGGGACATAACACATCTGTCAATAACTGAGCGAGCCCGCTTGGGAATCACTTTGGCTTGGCAAGAACCGGCGAGGTTTGAAGGTTTGAGGGTGAGCACTTACTTGTCGCTTGGTATGTCTCAACCCGACCGCGCTCGCATTATGGAAGCGTTAGAGGCGGTCGCCTTGCCTCCATCCGCTTATATGCATCGCTTCGTTGACAACACGCTTTCAGGCGGAGAGCGGAAGCGGGTTGAACTTGCAGCCGTCTATGCGATGCGCCCAAAACTTGCCATCTTGGACGAGCCGGATTCTGGAGTTGATTTGCTTTCGCTTGACGATATCTTGTCTCTCATCCGCAAGATGGCTGATGAAGGGACAACGGTTTTGCTCATCACGCACCGAGACGAGGCGTTGAAAATCGCTGATTCGGCATCGCTAATGTGTCAAGGGACGATTTTGTATCAAGGCGATGTGGAGCAAGTTCGACAGTATTACGCTCAGCGCTGCCGACTTCACCCAGAGATGCTGAAAACTCCTTAAGGGGGCAACCGCTTTGAGACTGCACCAATTGAGAGCGACAGAACCTGCGTGGGTTCGCGAATACGAAGCGATGTTGGAAGCACTCAAGCAAGCAGGAGGAGACCCGAACGCGATAACTTCGGGCAAGTTTGCAACTTTGGTTGTCAGTGCCAACAAGGTTCTCGCCAAGAGCGAGATACCAGGCATCCGCTTTGAAGCGGATGAAATCCCAACGGGCGTTAAAGTCCGAATCATTGTTGAGCCGGGAACAAAAGTTCCCCAACCTGTCCACCTCTGTTTCGGGATGCTATCAGAAGAAGGCATCCAAGAAATCATCGCTCACTATGAAATCGGGGAAGACGCCCAAGTCGCATTTTTGGCTCATTGCACCTTCCCGAACGCCCAGCGGTTGAGGCACCTGATGAAAGCGACTATCCATGTCGGCTCAAATGCGAGGATGAGTTACACCGAGTCGCACTATCACGGTCCTTATGGCGGAATTGAAGTCAGACCCCATGCGAAAGTGGTGGTTGAAGATGGTGGAAAGTTCATGAACAACTTCAACCTGATTCAGGGACGGGTCGGAGTTTTAGAAATTGACTACGAGGTTGATGTCGGAAAAAGTGGGATCGTTGAGTTGGTCGCGAAAGTTTACGGTCAGGAAGATGACCGAATTTCCGTCAAGGAGTTTGTGAGGCTGAACGGTGAACAGGCAAGAGGGTTGACAAAAACTCGCGTGGCTGTTCGGGGGCGTGCTTTCAGCGAGGTTTTCACCACGATGGAAGGGAACGCCCCTTACACAAAGGGGCACATGGATTGCACCGAAATTGTCCGTGACCAAGCCGTCGCAAAAAACATGCCGCTGGTGATCGTCCGAGATGACCGAGCCCAAGTCACCCACGAGGCTGCGATTGGAACTGTAAACCGCAAGGAACTGGAAACGCTGATGGCGCGAGGGCTGAGCGAAGAGGAAGCAGTTGACTTGATCATCAAAGGTATGCTTCAATGGGCTTGAAGCCCAGCGGAGTTCACTCCAAGCACGCTTCATATTTCCCGCCAAGGAAAAAGGTCTTGCAATTCCTTGCGCTTCGGGTCATTTTTAGGAAGAATTCGCCATCTTGCACCTTACCCCACATAGTTTTTGTCACCAAAAAATTTTGGAGCGGGCGACGGGAATTGAACCCGCGACCCCCAGCTCGGGAAGCTGGTGCTCTGCCTCTGAGCTACGCCCGCTCCTGATTTGTTCCGTGCGTAATTATGGCACAAAACGGATGAGGTTTCAAGGCGCTGAAAGTCGTAAGGGGCAAGGCTAAGCCTTGCCCCTCTTTGATTTCAATTTCCCTCGGCAAACTGCCGAGGCGGAAACTTAAATGCCTCAGGTGCCGCCATATCCGATGGAAACTTTGCCTCCTTCCACAATCACGGGGACGCGACGCTGCCCGCCAGAGTATTTGAGCAATTCCTCAAGATACTGGGGATTTTCCTTTGCGTCACGGTAGTCAACCTTGTAACCCTTCTTGGCGTAGTCCTCACGGGCCGCTTGAGTGTAGGGTCAGCCAGCCTTCCCGTAGATGATCACGACTTTCTCCGCCATCTTCTATCCCTCCTTGGCTCGTTGAAATTTTGCGCCGCCAAAAGTATAACGCAGGGTCTTAAACTTTGCCGCGCATCTCCTTGATTTTGTCCCACAAGCGCTCCGCAACTTCCCTCTTGCTCAAAAGCGGGAGGGGTTCCACTGAACCGTCAGCGGAAATGAAAATGCATCGGTTTGTGTCAACGCCGAAACCTGAATCGGGCTGTGAGATATCGTTGGCGACAATCAAATCCAATCCCTTTCGCTTGAGTTTTTCCATAGCACCTTGAGTTGGTTCGCCGACTTCAGCGGCGAAACCGACCAAGAACCCGTCAGGGCGGCGCTGTCTAACTTTGGCGAGCAAGTCTGGCGTGGGTTCAAGTTCAATCACCAAACTGCCCATTTCGCTTCTTCGGATTTTTCCCTCCGCTACCTGCCTCGGTCTGAAGTCGGAGATAGCGGCAGCGGAGACCAAAACATCAAACCAATCAGCATACTTGAGCACTACTTCAAGCATTTCATCAGCGGTCTTGACTTTCTCAACCTTGACACTTTCCGGTGGCTTCACTTCTATGTGACCGGCGACGAGGATGACTTCAGCGCCCCGCTCTTTTGCAACTTCAGCGATAGCAACACCCATTTTCCCCGAAGAAGGGTTGGAAATGAACCGCACGGCATCAATGGGCTCGCGGGTCGCCCCTGCAGTCACCAAAACTTTCCATCCTGCCAAGTCAAACTTTCGTGTCAAAACCTGCTCAACCGTTGCGATGATTTTGTCAATACTTGCCAGTCGCCCTTTCCCCTCTTTCCCAGAGGCGAGCCAACCCTCCTCGGGTTCAACGATAATGGCACCTCGTTCTCGCAAAACTTGTATGTTCCTTTGAGTTGCCGGGTGCTCCCACATCTTCGTCTCCATTGCAGGGGCAATGACCAAAGGCGCTCGGCAAGCGAGCGCGGTTGTGGTTACTGCGTCGTCGGCAATTCCGTTAGCCAACTTTGCGATGATGTTGGCAGTTGCAGGTGCGACCACAAAGACATCAGCCTTGTCGGCTAAAGCGACATGTTGTATTGAATGCTCCTTCGGTTCAAAGAGGTCAACGATGACGGGGTTGCCCGACAACGCGTGGAAAGTCAAGGGTGTGACCAACTTGGTCGCATTTTGGGTCATCAACACATGCACTTCCGCTCCCCTTTGCCTCAATTGGCTTACCAACTCGCACGCTTTGAAAATCGCTATGCTGCTTGAGACGCCAACGAGAACCGTTTTCCCTTTCAGCATCCTTCATCACCTTCAGGGCAGGGCTCAACCGCCCTTCTCAATCAACTTGACCAATTCTTCCACAGCGTCTTCCAATCTGTCGTTGAGGACTATGTGGTCAAACTCACTTGCCTGTTCCATCTCCCACTGGGCTTTCGCCAATCTCCTCTCAATCACTTCTGGCGGGTCAGTGCCTCTCGCTTCAAGTCGTCTCCTCAATTCCTCAAGGGACGGCGGTTTGAGGAAAATCAACACCGCTTCAGGAATTTGCCGTTTGACTGCCAAAGCACCTTGAACATCCAAGACGAGCACTGCATCGTGACCACTTGACAAAATTTGTTCAACTTCGTCCCTCGGCGAACCGTAAAAGTTGCCGTAAACTTCTGCCCACTCCAGAAATGCTCCCTGTTCCTTAAGTCGTTCAAACTCTTCGCGGGTGACGAAGTGGTAATCCTTGCCTTGTTCTTCCCCTTGTCTCGGTTTTCTTGTCGTGTAGGTCACTGCTCGTTTCAAATTGGGCAATCGTTTCAAAACCTCGGCGACGACCGTTCCCTTACCTACGCCCGAAGGTCCCGAGATGACGAACAGTCTCCCTTTACAATCCGCTTGCGAAGCCATCACCTCTTTAACCCTCCTCAGACCCACAGGATCAAGGTGCGAGAACTGCTAAAGAGACCTGCAACTTTCAAGTCCCTAACTTTTCCTTGACGCCTCTGAAATTCTCCAACGGTGATAAGCGAGGGCGATTGCAAACAGTGTCAAGGACAACCATTGAGCCTGAGTCAGACCATTGACAACTTTTGCTGTAGCGCCGGCGCGCCAATACTCAACTACGAACCGAAGCACTGAATAGAAGATGACCCACCAAATGAAGGCTGCACCCTCATATTGGGGTTGACGGCTGTAACGGGCGAGCAGGAGGAACAGAACCAACAAACCCGCTGCCTCGTAAAGTTGGGTTGGGTGACTTGGCAAAGTTTCAATGCCGAGAGCGGGGTTGTGGAAACTGACACCCCAAGGCATTGTCGTCGGAATCCCGTAACAGCAGCCATTGAGGAAACAACCGATGCGACCGAAGAAATGACCAAGTGCCAATGCCGGAGCGACCGCATCGGCGACCTGCCAAAACGAAACTTTGTATCGTCGGCAAAGCCACCATCCTGCTAAAATTCCACCGGCAATTGCGCCGTGAAAGGAAAGACCGCCATCAGCCCAAATCATCGGGATAGCCAAAAGGTTCGTTCGGTAAGTTTGCCAGTTTAGTGCAACATACATGAGCCGAGCACCAAGAACTCCCAACGCAATCGCAGCGATGACGAAGTCGTAAAACAAATTTTCAGGCAACTTCCGCTGCTTAAACTCTTTCCAAACCCAAGCCATTCCTGCGAGAACCCCTGTAGCGACCATGACCCCGTAACTTCTCAGCGGGATCGGACCAAGTTTGAGCAAAATTGGGTGCACATCTGCGCCTCCCTTCGCAAAACGCAAACTAATGTGTCTGAGACCAATGTGCTCAGCAGTAGAGCAGACACTCAGAGCGCTGTCTCATGAACTCGTCGCCGGGCGTCAGGTCAAGTTCCAAGGCGACAGCGATGGGCTCATCGGTTTCGTCCATTGCCTCACGGACAGATTTCGTGCCCATCAATCGGTCAAAGGTTGTTTTTTGCCAAAGAAAATTTTGCCGACAAAGTTGCTTGAAGGCAGCGACAATACAAAGTCCAGTCCGAACAGGCGAAAATTTTTCTCGGTCGGTGACATGAACTTGCACGCCTTTGCAGATTTCACCGGCATGTTTTGAAGTTGAGGGGACAAACCGGATGGGTCGGAATTTCACTCCCCTCAAGCCCAAACTGTTGAGCAAACTGGCAACATCATCTTCATCGGCGAACGGAGCGCCAATCCATTCAAAGGGGTGGGAAGTCCCTCGCCCTTCCGACAGGTTTGTGCCTTCAACAAGGCAAGTTCCGCAGTAAACTGTTGCGGTGTCAAGGGTCGCCATCGCAGGAGATGGCGAAACCCAAAGCAGACCTGTCTCGTCCCACCACATTGAGCGTTTCCAACCCTCGCAACGAACAACCTCAACTTTTGCACTCGGAAAGTAATTGCGCTGAAGCCAAACGGCAAGTTCGCCCAAAGTCATCCCATGACGAATTGGTGTTGGAAACCGACCGACGAGTGAGCCGTAAATTTCGGTTTGGCACTTGCCTTCAACTTGAACGCCGTTGATAGGGTTTGGACGGTCAAGGACGAAAACAGGCAAATTCGCCTCGGCTGCCGCTTCAATCAGGTAACTCATCGTCCAAGCGTAGGTGTAGAACCTGCAGCCGACATCCTGCAGGTCAACCAAAAAAGCGTCAAGACCATTAAGCCACTCGGGTTTTGGCTTGACTGTTTCGCCGTAAAGGCTGAAAACCGGAACACGGCGCTTCTCGTCGTAACTGCTCGCTATCTTCTCACCTGCAGCCGCTGCACCGTGAAAGCCATGTTCTGGAACGAACAAGGCTGTGATTTGAAAACCAGCCGCAAGCAGCGCATCAACCGATGGGACGAGTTCGCTTGTCGTAGCCGATGAGTTTGTCAATATCCCAAACCGAAGACCTTTCAAGTCGTTGCGAGACAGAAACTGTTCAACCCCAAGCCGCACCCGGTTTGGGTCGTCAGTCTTCCTCATCCTCATCTTCCTCCTGCCTCGTCAAGACTGGATGCAAGTCCCTGCGACCGTCAAAAAACACGGCTACCCACTGAGCCAACCTTTCGCCAAGTCGTTCGCAAGCAGCGATTTCCGATTCAGCCCGAGGTTCACCTGCCACAACAGCGCCGTAGTGAAGCGTGAACTTTTTGCCCACATAGTCAGTCACGCCAAAGACGAGGAAGCCGAAATTCATCAAAACTGTCAAGATAGACATGCAGGCTAACTCCGCTCCACCTCCCCATCCGCCAGAAGAGGAAAAAGCGCAAGCAATCTTACCGTCAACCTTGCCCCATAGGTCACCGACTGTTTCGTCCCAAAAGCGCTTCATCCTCCACGAAAGCACTCCCATGTTCGTCGGCGAACCGACGGCTAAGCCATCGCACCATAGAATGTCCTCAGGCGTTGCTTCGTCAACTGATTTTAGCCTGACCTCTGTTCCCGGCACTTTAGCGGCGCCTTTTGCCACCAACTCTGCCATCTTTTTCGTGTTGCCCGATGCGCTGTCGTAAAGCACCAACACTTTGCCCATTTCATTGCCTCCTTTCGTTCATTTCAACTTCCAACCGCTCTTTGTCACCTGCAAAAATTTTGCGCCTTTGTGCTCATCAAACACCCTCTCCATTTCATCAACATCGTCAAAGTATCCGACCAAGTGGACAGCGCCGAAACTTTCGCCCTCTTGAACGCGCCAACCGCCAATTTCCTGAATGAGGCAAACATAACCCCGTTGATGACACCACGCTTCGTAGACCGCTGGTGGGTGCAATGTCATCCCTGCAAGCCAAACGCCGTTTCTCAGTTGATATGCTCGGATGAACCTCTTTGGCACTTTGCCATCTTCTCGGCGATACAGAAATCGCTCGTCGGGGGCGAAATCCTCAATGAAAGTGTCGGAAGGGATGAAGCCGTGATAACTCAAGTAGACTTGCTGAAAAGTGTCGCCTTTGTTGTGGCGGATGTGGCTCGGCATGTCTATGCGGAGCAACAAGCACTCAACCGTGTTGGCGCTCGTTACCCTGTCCCACGCCAGAAACCAACGAACTCCGTCGGGGAAAACCAGCCACTGCTCCCAAAGCGAGCCCGGTTTGTAAGGTGGTCGGGCAATTGTCCACCTGAACCACTGTCTCACGGCAACGAAGTTTTTGCTCTCAACGATTTCAACCGGCAATTTTTTCGCTTGGGTGCAAATTTGCGGCAACTCAACATAGCGTTTCGGAATTTTGCCGTGAATTTTGTCGCCCCACTGATAACGCAAATTTTCGGGTGTCGCTTCATCATCTGCTCCCGGTTCAAGCAGGAAATCAACGATGACGAGCCCAAATCCTTGATCCTTGCTTCCTGTTTGCTTGTCAAGGAAACTGCCCGCCATCACCCCGCTGACATAACCTTCAGTTTGAACGGCAGCGAAATACTTGTCGGTTTCAATTCGCACGACAGAACCCTCAATCCAAACACGAGCCATTTCGGTCACCACTGGGAAAACTTTGTCGCATTCTGGAACGGCAGCGCTATAATCAAAGCGTGCATACTCAAGCGGAAAGGAGTGGTTAGGACATGGCGACTGACGGGAAGGAACGCAAAGGAGTATCTCGGCGGAAGTTTTTGAAAATAACGGGTGCTGGGGCTGCTATAACGGGCGGCGGGGCTGCTTTGACGGGACTCTTGACTACTCGGGTTGAAGAAGCAACTACTTCGCCAGCCAAAGCGGTGCGCATCCCCAAGAACCAAACTGTCCCTGTGACTTTGAGGGTTAACGGCAAAACATACAAACTCCAACTTGAGCCTCGCGTCACCTTGCTTGATGCCCTTCGCAATCACCTCAACTTGACTGGCACGAAAAAAGTTTGCAACAGAGGCGAATGCGGTGCTTGCACAGTGCTGATGGACGGCAAACCCGTTAACTCTTGCATGCTCCTCGCAGTTGATGCCGAAGGTCACGAAATAGTGACGATTGAAGGGCTGGCAAAAGGCGGAAAACTTCACCCTGTGCAAGAAGCATTCGTGGAACACGACGCCATGCAATGCGGTTTCTGCACACCGGGTTTCATCATGGCTGCCGTTGGATTGCTCAACCAAAACAAAGCACCTACCCCTGAGGAAATCCGTAAAGCCTTATCGGGCAACATTTGTCGGTGCGGTGTCTACCCGCGCATCCTTGAAGCCGTTGCGGATGCAGCCAAGCGATTGCGCAGCGGCGCTTGAAGGTGGGTGAATCTCCATGCCCCGTTCATCGGTAACTTTGAGAGAAGTCCGCGAAGAGCGAACGCTCCTTTTGACCACTCGGCTCTTGACTTTTGACGAGTTTGTTCGGTTGTTCGGCGAGGATGACGATGTTGAGTTGGTTGATGGATTGGTGGTGCAAAGAATGGCTGCAAAGGACATACACGAGGACTTGCAAGGATGGTTGTTAACGCTGATGAGGTTCTGGGTTGAGGAAAAGCAAGTAGGCATCGTTCGCGGTTCGCGGACGCCGGTGAAGATAACGGAGCATCGTGCTCGTTTGCCCGACATAGTTTTCGTTCGCAAGGAAAACGCCCACATCGTTCAAGAGGACGGGATTTTCGGCACGCCCGATTTGGTCGTTGAGATTTGGTCTCCCGGCGAAAGACCCTCAGACATGATGGCGAAAGAGGCTGACTACAGAACCATAGGCGTTCAAGAAATTTGGTTCGTTGACCTGCAGCGGAAGCAGGTTCGGGTTTTGAGGAGGAGGGGCGACAGGTATGATGAGCAGGTGATGAGGCGTGGCGTTTTGAGGTCAGAAGTCGTTGAAGGTTTTTGGCTCAAAGTTGAGTGGCTGTTCAAAAAGCCACTTCCCAATGTCGTTGAAACGCTTCAGCAAGTTTTGGAAGGGCTAAATCTGAGAAGGTGAGGGACTATGGGTCGTTCTTCAGTCACTTTTGCCGAAACGAGAGAGGAAAGGACATTGCTTGTGCCGACGAGGCTCTTGACTTTTGACGAGTTTGTTCGGTTGTTCGGCGAGGATGACGATGTTGA
>ERZ1669248.871-NODE-871-length-12660-cov-15.581039_pt1 | contig 12660 bp, 11 predicted proteins | sample MGYA00579296_ERZ1669248 | MGnify/ENA primary metagenome ERZ1669248 (study PRJEB41166, sample SAMN08046057) | hot springs metagenome | biome: hot spring; feature: neutral hot spring; material: thermophilic sediment; isolation source: thermophilic sediment from...
GCTGCCCGCACCCACTTGCCGAAGGTCAAAAGCGCCAGCAACTGGCGGGGGTTGAAGACATCGCACCATCTGGGCATGTTGTAGAGATAAAGGTCGTCAAGCCACACTGGAAGGGGACGCTGCTTCACCTGCTCAACCTCTTCCTCCGGCACCCAGGGGAGGCTGAAAGCCCAAGGGGAAGGGGTTTGCGTTAGCGCTTGCAAGGCTTGTTCGGCATTGCGGAAGGCGGCGAGGTCTTCCTCGGTGGCCAGGCGGTAGTTTCGTCCCTGCCCTTTGCCCTTTGTGGTCACGACGGCGACCAAACGATGCCCCATGCGACCTGCTTGCGCCTCGGCTTTCACATACTTGTCCTTGGCGCTGGTGTGGCAAACGAGACAGACAGCATTGCCTCGGCTGACCGTGCCCTTTGAGGGGTCAAAGTCAAGGGCGTCTCCTTCCACGATGGAGAAGTCCACCCGCTTCGCCGTTCGGTTCGGCATGGGCTTGAGGGCGACTTTCTTGTTGTCCTTGCGGGCGAGCCAGAACTGGCGAAAGAGGGGGATTTCAGCGCCGCACTGCGGGTTGGGGCAGCGAATGGTGCGGCTCCAGATGTAGGCGATAGGCGTTTCGCCACCGACGGCAGGGTAGAAATCAGCGAGTTCCTTTCTGGCTTGCTCCAGCACCCACTCGCCCCAACGCTTCACTTCGTTGACCAATTTCGCCCCGTAGCGCTGGGGATACTCAATGGTTGCCTTGAGGATGAGGTAGGCGACGGGGTTGTATTCAAGGGCGTAGGCTTCGCAACCCAAGCGGAGGGCTTCCAAAGGGATGCTCCCGCCGCCGGCAAAAGAGTCCAGCACCTTCGGCGGTCGGTCGCCGAACCGCTTTCTGATGAGCGTTCTCGCCTGCTCCAGAAGATAACGCCCTGCAGGGTCGCCGTCATGGACTTCCCATCGGCACAGGTTGGCGAGAAACCGTTCGTCCACATCATCGTTTTCGGTGAGCAACGAGCCCAAGACGGCTGCACGAGCCACGACAAGGGGTCGCCGCGCCCACCAGACATGCAGCGTAGAGATGTGCCCGTGTCGGATGGCTTTTTCTCTCCTCGCCTCTTCCGACAACGCCTTGATGGGCAACGCCCGCTCAATGAGAAACCGCTCCGCCATCCTTAATTCACCCTTTACTTGTGGGCTCGCTACCGCTGCTTTCATTTTGACACAAGCCCTTCCAGCCGCTCACGAGGACTTTGATGACGCCCGTAATGGGCTGAGCCTGAAGGGAGGCGGCGGGGTTTTGGACGATGTGCAACTTCGGTTCAGTCAACGCATTTTCTACGACATAGAGCCAGTAGGCGTCTTGCAGGCGTTGTGCCATTTGCCATTCGTGGGGTGTCAGTTCCACCGTGCCGGTCGTCGCAAAGGCTTTGACCTCAATGTAGCGGGTCTCGGTTTCAGAACGGGAGACGAGGTCGTAGCCGAGGAACAGGTCGCTGACATCTTCTGGGGTGCGTCCTTGCCCTCGCTCGTATTCCATCGCCACTTTTATGCCCGCTTCTTCCACTTGCCGCTTTGCCTCTTCGTCCGCCCCCGCTGGCTTGGTGACAAGGGTGTTGGGGACGATGAGGGCGACGGCTTCCAGTTGTGGCTCCAGCGGCATCAATTGCCGTTCCTTTTGCAGTTCTTCCAGCCGCTCCTTTTGCTCTCGGACGAGGCTTTTCAGGTTTTCCTCTTCCTGCTGAATTGCGAGCCTCATGTCTTCGCCCTCTTCATCGCGACGGCGGTAGTAGTCAAACAGTTTCTCGTTGGCTTCCTTGATGAGGGCGTCAAAGGACATTGTTAGCCATCGTTCCTTGATGCTGGTTTCTCGCTCTCGCCGCTGCTTCGCCTCGTTGAGAACGGTCTGCAGGGATGTCAGTGCAAAGGTTTTGGCGCTTTCGTGGGCGATGGACAGGGCGGCAAGAAGTTCGTCTGGCAGGGAAGCGTCCTCGGGCAAAGGTTGCAACTCCCACAACATTCGCGGGTCTACTTCCCGAATTTCGCCAGTCTGTCGGTCGCAAAAGAGGGCGATAAGGCGCTCCAAAGCGGGGCGACCTGCGCCGTCTTGGATTTGCAGCCGATACAACCAAAGGCTTCCGTCTCGCCCTTTCTCGTCCATCAAGATGGTTCGGACTGGGCGATGTTTGGTCAGTTGGTGGTCTATCAGGGCTTCCAGCAGGGGATGACCGGGGGCGAAAAATTCGGCGTTCTCCTTTCGGGCGACAGGGCGTTCAAAAGCGATGCGCAGCCCACGGGCAAAAATTTCGTCCTGCAAACCATGTTGCTTGAGGAATTCACGGGGGACGCTAATTCGGAAGACCTTTGGGTGACGACGGTCTTGGGTCAACTGACCGCCGACAGTTTGGACGGCGAGGCGAGTGAAACGCTCCACATCCCAAGGCACCAACCGCCAACGGAGGGACTCGGCATCGCCCTTCTGGACAGCGGAAAGGTCAATGTGGTGGCTAACAAGGGCGTTTTCCTGCAAGATTTGTCGGAACTCTTCTATCCGCCGCTCTATGTCCACTTCCAAAACCCGCTCCAATTCGGGGGAGTCGCCCTTCAGGATGGCTTCCATGATGAGGTCTTCCAAGTGGATGCCTTCCAGCAAAGTGCCGATGACATCGTAAACGGTGTCGCCAAGCCGTTGTCTCATGCGGTCCAGTTTCTCCATCAACCGCTGCAGAACTTTCCCCTCACGGGTTTCGGGGTAGAGCAAGTTGAAGATGAAGCAATCGCGCCGTTGCCCGTAGCGATGGATGCGTCCCATCCGCTGCTCCAATCGGTTAGGGTTCCAAGGCAAGTCGTAGTTGACCATCAGTCGGCAAAACTGCAAGTTGACGCCTTCACCCGCAGCGTCGGTGGCGACCATGACTTGGACTTCGTCTCGGAAACGGCGCTCCTGAGCGATACGCTCTTGCAGGTTCATCTGACCGTGAATGACGGCACAAGCAAAGCCCCATTCACCAAGCCGCCGCTTCAATGCTTCAAGGGTGTCTTTGAACTCAGTGAAGATGAGCAACTTTTCGTCGGGATGGTGGCGCAGGTGTTCTTCAACGACAGAGCGCAACTGTTGCATCTTGGCTTCCTCGCCTGCTTTCTCGGCTTCCAGAGCCAACTTGATCAACTCGTCCAACTCTTCCAGTTCCTCTTTGAGTTCTTCAGGCGTTCTGGCAGCCGTCGTTCCCTCCAGGCGTTCTTGGAAACTTTCCCAATCTCTCGCCGTCATCTCCGCCAAGTCTTGAAGGACATCTTCGTCCCATTCGGGCAAATCTTCTTCTTGCTGGAGGCGCTCCCATTCGTTTAGGAGCGCTTGCAACTTGTTCTTCCGTCGGCGCAGTGATTCGCGGACAGCAAAGAGGCTGGAGGAAAGACGGCGTTGCAAAATGGTCAACGCCAGTGCCACATTGCGGCTCCTTCGGTCTCTCTTTTCAGCGACGGTCGCATACCACCGTCGGACATAATTGGTCACAGCCTCGTAAAGCCTTCGTTCCGCTTCGGTGAGGGGAACGCTCAGCGTTTTCACTGTCCGTTCCCGAAAAAGTTTTCGCCCTTGCAAATCTACGACTTGCTCTTTGGTGCGTCGGAGCACGAAGGGCAAGCCATCCGAACGCGCTGCCGTTTTCAACTGGACTGTGTTGGCAAACAAGCGAGGCTCTAAAAGGTTCAGCAGCAGAAAGTAAGCCTCGTCGTCGCCTTTATGGGGTGTGGCGGTCAGGAAAAGCAAGTGGGTGGCTTTGGGGGCGATGGCTTCACCCAGTTGGTAGCGTTTGGTCTTGTAAACTTTTTGTCCGTAGCGGGTCGCCGACAGTTTGTGGGCTTCGTCCACGATGACCAAGTCCCAATGTTGACGGGCAAGAAGTTCCCTCACCTCTTCTTTGCGGGCAAAATCCAACGACACCAAGATTTGTAGGTTGCGCTCAAAGAAGTCGGCAGCGTAAAGATTGTTCAAGAGTTCCCGCCGAAGGACGACGAAATCTTCCCGAAACCAGTCCATCATTTCTCGTCGCCATTGGTCTTGCAGGTGGGCAGGGACAATCAGCAAAGTGCGCTTCACCAAACCTCGCACCTTCAGTTCCTTCATGACCAACCCTGCCATGATGGTTTTGCCCAAGCCAGGGTCGTCTGCCAGAAGGAAACGGATGCGGGGCATAGGCAAAATGTGCTGATAGACGGCATCCACTTGGTGGGGCAAGAGGTCAACTTGTGTGACGCTGATGGCATAGTGGGGGTCAAAGGTGTAAGCGAGGCGCATCCGCAAGGCTTCCACGAAAAGCAGGAAGGCATCCCGCATCAAAGCGTCTTTCTGAAAGCCTTCCCAGAAGGTCGGCAGTTTTTGAACCCGTTGCGCCAGTTCGTCAACGCCCAAAACTAACCGCTGCGCTCTTTGAGAGGGGTAGAAGATGACGCCCAAAATGACTTGGTTGCCCACCTGCTTGACCTCAAAGACTTCCGCCTCCTCATCAAAGGGAGCGATGCGGATGCGGTCACCGGGGTTGAGAACCATCATCGCTCTCACACCCTTCTCGCCGTAACGGACGATTGCGCTGAACCCTGTTGCCGAATGTTTTCATCCCTACATGGCATTGTTGCATGGAAGATTGTAGCAAGAAGGCGGTGAGATTTCAAGTTAGAGTTCGTTTCGGCTCACAGCAGAACCACAGGAGCGGCTTAAATTGAGTTGTGGGAACGGCGTTAGCCGCGAACCCTTCCCGTGTCGGTTCGTTCGCGCCGGACGGCGCTCCTACAATGAAGCAAAAACCTGTCTGTTTCCGAACACACTCTCCCGTCGGGTTGATTTGCTATTTTGAAACTTCCGAGTTTGTTCGGAGCAAAGAAACGATGGCGATTGCAGCAATCCCTTCCTTGCGACCGATGAAGCCCATTTGATTTGTTGTCGTTGCCTTGACGCTAACTGCATCAATTTCAACCCCGAGCAATTCAGCAACTTTTCCCCTCATCAATTCCCTGTAGGGGGCAAGTTTTGGGGCTTGGGCGACAATCGTGATGTCAACATTGTTCACTTGCCAGCCACGCTCGCGAACTAAAGACATCACCGCTTGCACGAAAGTGGAACTGTCGGCGTCTTTGTAGCGTGGGTCAGTATCAGGGAAATGCTGTCCGATGTCCCCCAAGGCTAACGCACCTAACAAAGCATCGCACAAGGCATGAAGTGCGACATCCGCATCAGAGTGCCCAATAAGCCCTTGTTCGTAAGGGATAGTTACCCCGCAAAGTTTCAAGGGACGACTTGGGGCGAACTGGTGGGCATCAAACCCTATACCCACTCGCCACTCCATCTTTCGCATCACTCCCATGTTCCCGTTGTGTGCTCGGCGAATTGTAAAATTCAGCCCTCATTTGAGGGTGCAAGTTCAGTTTTGTCGCTTTCGGTTTTCGCCTCTTCAAGCAACTTGGCTGCTCTTTCCTGCCACTCTCTCAAAGGCGGAAGTTCCTCCAAAGAGCGCAAACCGAAAAGTTCCAAAAACTTTTGAGTTGTTGCGTAAAGGCGCGGGCGACCGACGGTTTCTTTGTAACCGACAACCTGAATCAAGCCATGCTCAAGCAAACTCTGAATTGCCGCTGAACTGTCAACGCCTCGCAACTGCTCTATTTCGGGGCGTGTGATGGGCTGGTGGTAGGCGATGATTGCCAAAACTTCAAGAGAACCACGAGAGAGGCGGATTCTTTGGGGAGGATGCAACCTCGCAATGTAATGAGCAAACTCCGGACGAGTCACCATGCGCCAACCACCCGCAACTTCCACAACTGCTAACCCACTTCTCCGCTCATATTCAACGGCGAGTTCGTTGAGCAACATCAGCGCTTCATCCAAGGGGACTTGAAGTATGCGTGAGATTTCCTCAAGGGGTAACGGTTTCGTTGCCACAAACAGAACGCACTCCAGCGCTTTGCGCAATTGGGAACGAGTTTCCTCGTCTATGGTCTGAGCGCTTGCCTGCTCCATTTCCCTCCTTTTCACCCCCTCAAAAAACCAGTTTCAGCGAAGTTTAACTTAGCGAGCGGGGTGTAGGTCGGACCTTCCCGTGAAAGGTCACTGCGAAACAGCGTGAGATGTGAAACGAAAACTTCGCCAAACTTCACATCCTCATACTCGCTCAAAATTTCCCTGACTTTTTCCATCCCCGCCATTGTTTTGACTCGCCCGATTGTGATGTGAGGGTGGTAAGCCCGTCCTTCAGGTGCGAAACCTAAACGCTCCATTGCCTTTTCAACAATTTGTTGCAACCTGACCAAAGGTTGCACCGCTTCAACGCCCACCCAAAGAACGCGCGGACGCCGCAAGTCCGGGAAACCGCCAACACCTTTCACTGTGAACGAAAAAGGCTCGGTGGCTTGGGCAACCGTTTTCAAAGTCTCCGCAACCAAATCAATTCGCTCCTCAGGGACTTCCCCCAGAAACTTTAAGGTCAAGTGCAAGTTTTCCGGTTCAACCCACTTGACGGCAGCACTTGTTCGTTGCAGCCGATGCAGCAGGGTGACCAAACGCCCCCTCACTTCTTCAGACAATTCCAACGCCACGAAACTCCTGATCGCCATGTCCACACCTCCGTCTGGGACAATGTTCGCTTTGCGCCTTCATCTTCGTCAAGCATTTTGCCGTAAGGGGCAAAGGAGTGTAATCCTCAACCGCTTGGATGGGGTTTTTGCCTTGGCGACGAAAAGAAATGGGTCTTGCAGATGCCCCTCACGCCCTTGCCTTTTGATTTAAGCAATGTTATAATGCATTGCATGGCAAGGAGGTGAGGGCTGGGCATGTTCATTCGGCGGACAGCGCCTCAACAACAGGAACAACATAGGGCAACGACTAAGGAACCGATGGATGGTCGCGGGGTAGGGGAGATCGTTGAGAAAAAGCCTCTTTGGACTATACCGAAAGACGAAATTTCTTGGGAAGACACCGCCCCGATCAGTGACCGCCCTCGGTTGAGCAAAGAGGAGAGAGAATTGATCTTGAGGCTCAGGGGCAAAGTGCATCAAAGGGTCGTTTCTGATTTTGAGCGCGGGTTTGCGAAAGGTGTTGACATGAAGAACCCACAACAAGTTCGCCCGCTGGTGGAACGGGTGGCACAGGACATAATGGAGGAGGAGCATGTTCCGCTCCCGGCAAAACTCAGGGAAGTTCTTATCCAAGAGGTTTTGGACGAGATAATCGGCTACGGTCCGCTTCAAGCCTTCCTTGACGACCCAACCATCACGGAAATCATGGTTAACTCCGCCGACAAGATTTTTTACGAGCGCCGAGGTCGCATTTACCTGAGTGACCAAAGGTTTGACAACGACGAGCATGTTTTGCGCATCATTGACAAAATCTTGTCGCCTTTGGGACGGCAAGTGAACGAGAGGACTCCCCTTATGGATGCCCGTTTGCCTGACGGTAGCCGTGTCAATGTCATCATCCCCCCACTGGCGATCAAAGGACCTTGCATTACCATCCGAAAGTTTTCCCGAAAACCCTTGACAATTGAAAAACTCATTGAATTCGGCTCCCTCACTGAGCCGATGGCGATTTTCCTTCAAGCGGCGGTTAGGGCTCGCTTGAACATCATAGTTTCGGGTGGAACTGGTTCAGGTAAAACGACCTTGCTCAATGTCTTGAGCAACTTCATTCCCCCTTGGGAGCGGATAGTTACGGTTGAAGACGCAGCGGAATTGCAACTGCAACACGAAAACTGGGTTGCGCTGGAAGCCCGTCCGCCGAATATTGAAGGGCAAGGTGCAGTCCCCATCCGAGAACTTGTCCGAAACGCCTTGAGAATGCGTCCCGACCGAATAATCGTCGGCGAATGTCGCGGTCCTGAAGCCCTTGACATGATTCAAGCGATGAACACCGGTCACGAAGGCTCCATGTCCACTTTGCACAGTAACTCCCCTCGCGACACCATTTACCGCCTTGAGACGATGATAATGATGGCTGGGACGGAACTGCCCCAAAAAGCGATTGCGAGGCAAATCGCCTCTGCATTGAACTTAATCGTCCACGCCTCCAGATTGTCCGACGGAAGCCGCAAAATCGTCTACATCACGGAAGTGCAAGGGTTGGAAAATGACACAGTGCTTTTGCAGGACATTTTCGTCTTTGAGCAAAAAGGCGTGGACGCTCAAGGAAAGGTGATCGGAAAGCACAGGGCAACAGGTTTCCGACCGCTGTGCGCCGAACGAATTCGGGTCGCTGGGATAGAGTTGCCTGATGATTTGTTCATCCCAGATTAAAGTCCCGTGAGAGGTGAAATTTATGACGACGACCGAGACCGTTCCGACCGAAGAAAGAGAGCGTTTCCCTTTGCTGACGAGACTGTTTGCAAAGACCCGTTGGGCACGCATTTACTCGCGCAAGATGATGGAGGCGGGTTTGCCCGTTCGCGGCGAGGAGTTCTTGATTCTCCTCCTCTTCACGACAGTGGGATTATCCGCCATCATCGCCCTTATCCTTCAACACCCCGTTGGTTTCTTGGTAGGAGGCTTTTTAGGGTTTGCCGTTCCCAACTGGGCACTGCAGTTCAGAATCAATCAACGCAAAACACTTTTGGAAAACCAACTGGCAGATGCGTTGACAATCATTTCAGCAGGTTTATCTGCAGGTTACAGTTTCCTGCAAAGTGCCAAGTTGGCAGCAGACCAATTGCCTCCCCCCATCTCCGAGGAATTGGACAGGGTTGTCCGACTCGCTTCATTAGGGATGCCTGTGGAGCAAGCCTTGCAACTGATGGCGGAAAGGGTTCAAAGTTACGATTACGACATAACGGTTTCAGCAATTCTCGTCCAACTTAGGCGGGGTGGAAACCTCTCCAGAATTTTGTCAACAGTTGCTGACACCATCCGGCAAAGAATTGAACTGAGAGGGGAAATTGCTGCCTCAACCGCACAGGCGAGATTCAGCGGTTGGATTTTGATGGGGTTGCCTTTTGCTGTCGCCATTTTGGTCTTCATCATAAACCCCGGCTGGATGCGTTTGCTCCTTGACACCGAACTGGGACACAAGATGATTTACACTGGCATCTTCATGCAAGCGATGGGAATGTTCTGGATTCGCAAGTTGCTTCAGGTTGAACTGTGAGGTGAATTGCTGTGAGTGTTGAACTGATGGTCGTTATCGGGCTTTGGGTTCTCGCTTTATCGTTGGCGGGTTTCAGCATCTTTCAAGAAATCCGTGCCCGCCAACTGAGGGAAAGAATTTCGCGAATGGTTCGGACGAGGATTCTGGAAGAGGAAGAGCAAATTCTCGCTGCGATAGAGGAAGAAGAAATGATGCTGTCCTTGCCAGTCCGCTTGTTCCGAACCTTCATCCTGCCGATAATACAACGCTTCAGCAGGTTTGTGCCTCAGGCTGGTGCTTCTTTGAAAGTTACGGAGGAACTCTTGGCGATGGCTGGTTACCCTTTGGGGTTATCTCCTGCCGACCTAATGGGATTGAGATTGTTGTTGACTTTGGGAGGGGCATTCTTGGGTTCTTTCCTGCCGCTCTTGCTCGCTTTTAAGTTCCCAGGTCTACTGACTCCTTTGAACATAGCGATTTCTGTGAGCGTTTTGAGCATAATCGGTTTCCTTGGTCCCATCTTCTGGCTGCGACGGGTTGCAAACCAGCGCCGACGCCGCATAATGAGGCAACTCCCAGACATGCTGGATTTGATCACGCTTTCAATTGAAGCGGGTTTGGCGTTTGACGGTGCTGTCTACGAAGCCACCCGTAGGTTCAAAGGACCGCTCTCCGACGAACTAAGGAAGGCAATGAGGGAAGTCACCTTGGGCAAGCCTCGCTCTCAAGCCCTACGAAACATGGCTGAAAGGCTTAAGTTGGAGGACATCTCCTTGCTCGTTTCTGCTGTCCACCAATCTGAAACCTTAGGTTCACCCCTCTCCGACGCGCTGAAAGCGTTGGCAACGGAGTTAAGGAAAAAGCGATTGCGCATGGTTCGCGAGCAAATTGCCAAACTTCCAGTCAAACTCATTTTCCCCTTAGTGCTGTTCATTTTCCCGACCCTCTTCATCGTGATTCTCGGTCCCGCAGTGATTCAACTTTCCCGCACAGGCTTGGGAGGAGGTTAGCGACCAAGTGTTCAAGGACAACTTCGGCAGCGGATGGATGGGGAAGTTTGGGTCGCCGTTGCGGGGCAGGACAAAGAGGCGACGGCGAAACTTTTGCACGATTACACTGATGTTGTCGCAGAAGTTTTGGCTGGGGATGTTCAAGCAGGCGGTTTGGCATTGATTTTGCAGGTGACTGAAGTTGACTTTTCTCCGACCGTCCGATGGCAAAACGCCCTCGTTCGGATCGCCCGAATCCGCTTCCAAGCCATCACGCAGCATCGGAGGGGTGGTTAGCCTCTGTAGGAGCGGCGTTAGCCGCGAATTCTTTTGTTCGCGCCTCACGGCGCTCCTACCAAACATGTCGTTGAAAAAATTGTAGGAGCGGCATTAGCCGTGAACTTTTTGCCTGACAGGTTGTTCGCGCCGGATGGCGCTCCTACCACAGTTCCCGCAAGCGAAAAGCAACTTCGTCTCCCATGGGGTCAAGGGCTTCCACGCCACCAAGCCTGATGGCAGTGGTGACGGAAACCCGAACGGCAGCGACCAGCGGGGCGTTTCGCTTCCCTTCGGCAATTTGCCTAAGTTGCTCAAGGTTAATCGGCATGGTTGGTCACCTTTTCGGCACAATGGTTTCCTTGTTTGATTGCCATGACTACGAAAATTTTGCCATTGCAGCAGGTTCGGTCGGCAGAGGCGATGACGACGGAAAAGCGCTTTGAGTGCCAGATGCTTCTTTTTCAGGATTCCTTAAGGGCTTGTTCCAGCGCTTTTGAAATTTCCTGCACCTGTGGGTGATCGGGCGCTATTGACTTAGCCTGATTTAGATACTCGCGTGCTCTCCTGGGAAACCCGACCTCAAGGTAAAACTTCGCCCAGTGCAACGCCTCTTCCAACGCTTTTGCCTGCTCATCAGATAGGGTAGGGGAGGACTGGGTTGACAGAATTGTTTCCAAATTTTGCAACCTTTGGCTAATTTCCTGCGCCAATTTCCCTGTTGGAAAGCGTTGCAAGGCTCGTTGATATGCTTCTCTTGCTCTCCTCAACCTACCTGTCGCCTCCAGCGCTTTCCCGAACAAAAAATGGCTTTGCGGGTTCGCATTATCAACCTCGCAGGCTTTGCTGAGTATTCCCACAGCCTCTTCCGCTCTACCTGTTTCCATCAGCAACTGCCCCAATGCTAACAATGGGTCAGGGGCATCAGGGACTTTCTCAATCGTTTCCCTCAACAAGTTTTCGGCAATTGCCAGGTTTCCCTTTGACCACTCTTGAAGAGCCAGTTGGTATTTTTGCCTCGCCTCACGGACGATGAACTCCGCTATTTTTCCGTATCCAAATCGGAGCAACTCTCGTCTTTCCTCCCAAAGTTTTTGTGCCCTTTCCTTTTCCTTCCTCGTTTTCGCCACAGTTTTTCCCTCCTGTCACCAGTTTCCCTGCAGGTTCGGGTCAAGGACTTGGACTCTCGCTTGGCGCAAAAGTTTGTTGGGGAGTTCTTGTTTCAATTGCCAAACTTTTTGTCGCTTCAGTTGAGCGATAACCTGTTCGCGGACTTGTTCAAAATTTTTCTGTTCTGCCGGGAAACGAGCCTCTAACTTTAGGATCACCCACTCCCCATCAACCTCAACCGGTTTGCTGAATTCACCGATTTTCATTCGCCTGACGACCGACTGCAATTTGGGGTGAAGGTCTTTGATTGGTATCGTGCCCATATCCCCACCGCGCTGGCGAGTCACTGGATTGGTGGAAAAGTGGCGGGCTAAGTCGGCGAAGTTTTCACCCTTTCGCAATCGCAGCGCCTCCCAAATCGCTTCAGCATTTTCTCGGCTCTCCAGAGTTATTTCTCTCAAGCGAACTCGTTCAGGTTGCTGAAACAGCGATTTGTTTTGCTCATAGTAACTCCTTGCCTCAGCCTCAGTCACTTCCGTCATTGCACTTGCTAATTTCTCCAAAATCAATTCCATCCTGACCCTTTGTCGGTTCTCTTGGTTGTCGGGCAATTGATAACGCTTAAGGGTTTGAGCGATTTCTTCTTCGGTGATAACAATTCCACGCCTCTGCGCTTCCCTTTCTATCAACTTCTGCTGGACTAACTCTCGGAGCATCAAAGACCCGAACTTCCGCCACAAACTCTCTTGCAACTCTTTTGCAGTCACTGTGACTCCATCCCCACGCGCTACGATGCGCTCGCTGGGACGACATCCGACCAGAACCAAGGCGATGCCCACTAAGAGCAGACAGCGAACCAACTTGCAACTCACCTCCACTGTTGAGTATGCTCTGAAAAAATTCTGTGCCCTTTACAACAAACACTGTTGGTGCGCATACAACTGTAGGGGCAGGCGGAACCTGCCCGAAAACTTAAGGAAGGATTTCATCCACATAGGGACAGGCAAAGCCTGCCCGAAAATTTTTTGCAGACGGTTTTCATCCTCAATGTAGGGGCAGGTGAAACCTGCCCGAAAATTCTTCGGGCGGATTTCATCCGCCCCTACGGTTTGGGTCGCTAATCGTCGTGGACAAGCCCCGACGCTACATATTAGCCCACCAATTCATTGGTGGGCAATTGGCGACCGACAAGTGGGAGGGCGAACCTCCTGGT
>ERZ1669248.872-NODE-872-length-12620-cov-4.107043_pt1 | contig 12620 bp, 10 predicted proteins | sample MGYA00579296_ERZ1669248 | MGnify/ENA primary metagenome ERZ1669248 (study PRJEB41166, sample SAMN08046057) | hot springs metagenome | biome: hot spring; feature: neutral hot spring; material: thermophilic sediment; isolation source: thermophilic sediment from...
AAATATAAATGATGAGTTCGGGCAAAAGCGTTATAGAGGCGCTTTACACCTCCTACAGTAAAAAGCAGTCTTAAGGGGTTACGGCTTCAGATTTCGAGTGCCGCATTCCAGGTTCCTAGGTGTTTCCTCTAAGTATAACTCTCCTGTCACGTGTTTCATTCAACAAGTGAAGCACTAGTTGCCCGCTCCTCGTGTATGGCTCGAATAGAAGTGTCCCGTCTGACAATGCTCTTATCTGGTAGCCCCGTTCTCCAATAGAGTCTACCAAGCTGACCCGTGAAGTAGATAGACCTGTACCCCTTTTCTCTTACAATGATTGAAGGATTATTTGTTGTGGATGGAAGCGGTGGGGGTGACCTTGCCATTCTCGTATTTATGGCCATGCTTGCCGCGTGGAGACCTATATAGCTTGTAGACTCAGCCACTCTAAGGGTTTATTCAGCGTATGCCAGGCTATACCTGGTTTTATCCTCCTATCCCTCCACACGTGGTAATTTTAAAAAGAAACTTCAGTTGTATAGGTCTACAATGCTAAGGGGACTCTGACAAGAACGTCGATATTTTACCCATAATCCATTGTCTTAAGCTGTTCTGCAGTTTGTCGAAGTAGGAAGACGCTTCGGATGGATTCATCCTTGAGAGCCTGGCTTGAACTTGAGCTAAATACTCTGGGTTTAACTCGACAAGGCTTCCACTCCAAGGGTCCTGCACTTTTATATGGTTGCTTAGACTCTGGATTACTTCCTGTGCCTTGATCGGGTTGTTTTCCTGCGCAATCTTCTGGAAAAGCTTTTTGAGACTCGCCTGGACTTCTTCTTCGAGGAAAACTTTCTCGTAGAGCTGTAAAGCTAGGCTGCTGTAGTTTTGTGTTTCAGGTTTCAGTGAGTAGTTGAATATTTCTTGGTTGCCTAGGTATTTGATAGTCGATGATAGATAATCGATCTTGTGGTTAGATGCGTTTGTATCGGAGAAATTAACAGGTATGTAGTCTGTGTATGTTAGGAACGATTTCTGGCCGTCTCTTGAGAGGAACCAAAGTATTAGTTTTTCGACGTAGACCTTTTTACCTGTTTCGAGTGCCGCTAAAGTCAAGGGCTCATAATTAGTTTCCTTTATGAACATGAGGTCGGCATCTCCTCCGCTTAAAATGTAGGCTGAGAAGGCGTTGTCGTTATTTCCTATAGTCAAGGGATAGATTCCGAGTGCTACCTGGGCAGCGGCATCATTAGCCCTCTCTGTAACTGTTGATAGACCAGCTAGGACGATTAGTATTTGGAGTCCTCTCTCCCACCCATGGATCTCAAGGGTTTTAGAGAGTAGATATTGTGTAGGAGTGTTAGCTGAAGGTTTAGGCATTATGATTGTAAGTTTGATTGCCTCCGAAGGATTAGCAGTGAAAAAGTCATAGATGTTTGAAAGACTGTTTATCTCGGGTAGGCCTAGCTCATTCAGCATCTTCTTGTTAACGATGATGGAGTTCACCCTGAAAGCCACAGTAACGTACTTGCCATTGCGATCCACGAATACGGGTGGAACCCTATTTATTATCGTCTTGTTTAGCACTGAAAGCATCGAAGCGTGCTCTCTCAAATAATGGATCGAGTCAGGTTGTATCAGCATAAGTCCATCGACGGATCTATTGCCCGAGGTTAGAGTACTCAGTCTTACAAAGGTGATGTTGCTTATACCTATCTCTTTGGCTGGAGGAGGAGGATAGGCCCAGGCTGGGTATATTGGTGGTTTAACAAGCAACCAAAATCTCAGATTACTCGTGAATGAGAGCGAGAGATCTGTTGCTATAGAGATGTGTTCCCCGGTTAGAACCGTAAGAAAAGACTTTTCATAGATTTCTTTAAGCCTTAGGTACTCAATGTATGCGTAAATAAATAATCCTATGAAAATTGCGATAATCGCCACAAGTATAAGGACTCGAAGTCTCAACGAGGCTTCACCTCAGGATCATATACATAGTTCTCGAGAACCTCGTTCTCGTGAATAATGTGTTTCAAGACTATAGCACTAGGCCTAATCCTTCGACGCTTAGTCACATAATCAATCTCTACGAGACCAAACCTTGGTCTGAACCCTGAAGCCCACTCGTAGTTGTCTGTAAGTGCCCAGTGCAGATAGCCTTTCACATCAACCCCTTCCCGGATGGCTTTGAAGACAGATCTTACATGCTCAAAAATGTACTGATGCCTAATACTGTCTTCCGCATCAGCTACACCGTTCTCGGTAATTATCATAGGGAGCATGTACTCCTTCCAGAGCTTTAACAAGATCTTGTAGAGCCCCTCAGGGTAAAACTCCCAACCTATATCGCTACATACGCGGTCGGCTAGTGATTTCCTCGCACCACACGAGAATCCCAGGCCCTTAACGTACCTGTATCCGAGCGAGTTCTTTGCCTCGTCGACAACGTGCCTGCTATAATAGTTCACTCCTAGCCAGTCAATGTGGTTCCTGAGGTCTTTCCGAGGCGAAGGATAGAAGAAAGATTGTCCCCTGGTTAGTGAGTCCAGGACTCCTTTTTGCCAGAGTTCCTCGGCTCTATTAGTAGCTTTAATGGCCTCCTCTGTATCAGACTTGGGTTCAAACCATATTATTGCATGTATGAGGCCTACAGGTTTCCTGGAATACTGCTTGACGGCATCATAGGCACGGGCAACTGCCTCTATCAGGTTTCGCGCCGCGTTCATCATGTATTCACGGTTTATGATACCAGGAGGAAACCCTGTACCGAAATAGCCCCCCATGTATACAACGTTCGGCTCATTCATTATGCTCCAGTAATCGACTATTTCATCAAAGACGTGAGCCATGTAAGCGGCGAACTTGGCGAACTCTACAATTGTATCTTTTGAAAGCCAGCCCGAGGGCGCGTGGAGGGGTCCGTACCTTCGCACCATCAGGGGGTCGTGAAGCCACGTCGGCATGGTCCAGTGGTATAGGTTTAGAATGAGTAGCTTATCGCGGTTTTTCCAGTCGGAGAGGAGCTCCCTGTATCTCTTGACGGCTTGCTTATTTGAGAGTTCGTCTAACTGCTTTATGGCGGTATCTGTTATCTCGATGAACTCTATCCCACCCTCACTGCTCTGCTGAACATGTACTTTCACACCCCTAGTGTCCCTCGGGAATATCCTGCTCCACTCGACCCCAATACGGGCAGCGTCCATGCTTAGGAACTCGGCTATGTTGTGATCCACTTTGTAGAGATCCCAGTACCCTGTACCGTTCTCGGGCAGGTCTCCGCTAACCAGGCCTGAGGCTATGTTATCGCCATCGTGAACCCATACCCACCAATCAGAATTAGGATCCTCGCTTCCCGGAATCCCCATCTCAAACTGAAACCCGGACTCAGAGAAACCAAAGAAGAATTTTTCTTTACCTTTCAAGTCAGTCACCCTCGATGTTGCCTTGGACAATTGAATGGGTACCGGAAACCTTCAAGGCTGCAAGCCCGTTACCGCTTAAGACGTTTCCTTGGAAGATATTATAGTCGCTACTCCCATCCTCGTAGATACCGAATCCTTGTGTCTTTTGTCCTGGTGGGGAAAAGTCGTATATGAAGACGCCTTGAATCAACACGTTCCTTGAGTCCTTTAGGTATATCCCGGAGTACTTTAAAGGAGATCCGATACTGTTGTTTATTATTCGGCCTCCGATGATCCTTACATCACGACAATTTATAAGCTCGAGACCGTTCCCACGCATCCCTGCTATTTCCACGTCTATGAAAGCTATGTTTATGCAGTTTGTGAATCTGGAAGTCTCGGGCCTCATGTCTATTCCCTCAAGGTTACAGTGTACGAAACGCTTGTGCTGAACATAGCCTCCCTGGGTGTTATACGCCAAGACGCTGTACTTACCGCTGTTAAAACAGTGAATGTTATTGAACTCCATCACACCGTCCGCAGTGTCTTCCAGGACAATACACGCATTACCGGAGTTTGCAATATTAGACTCCTTGACGTATAGCACGTTACCATATCCCTTAACAACAAGCCCGTTATTGGACATGTCGTGGACGTGAACGCCCGATATTATTATCCCCCAAAAGTCCTTGGGAGGCATACCTCCCTCAATGATGATGCCGTCGTAATGACTGAACAGTTCGAGGTTAGCTATCCGAATAGTAAAACCATGTTTTTTTATTCTTAGGAGGGCTCCACTCCTGCTTTCCTTAGAGCCCCTTATTATAAGACCCGATATTTCAACATATGAAGAATCCTCGCTTATCACTATGCCATCACTGTTAGCTGGGAAGACAAGTGTTGGAAAACCATTTCCTTTCAAGGAAATTTTCGAGCCAAGCGTCAGTGGTTTCGTAAGGGTGTACGTTCCTGGGTTAACTATGATAGAGCCGCCCGTGGGGGCGAGTAGCTTCACAGCGTGTTCAAATACCTCGTCGGCGCTCCTGCTCCGGATGATAACGTTGCCCTTTACCCAGTCGAAGAGCAGGTAGCCTGTTTTTTCCTCTGTTATTCCTAATATCATACTTCTATTCACCTCTTCAATATTTATATAACTTTGTCTAGGATAAATATTATAAAAATAATTTATTTTAGAATGTAAATCAAAGTACGTAGTTAAAATAAGTAATGTTAATAATATAAATAAGATAAATATGAGCGGAATTGTAAACCTGTCTTCCTGTGACTTCATCGCACCACCCTTGGAAGACTGCTGATAAGAGTTCTAGTGTATTCTTCTCGGGGCTGTGACACTATTTCTTCGGGTGAACCTTCTTCAACTATTCTCCCCTTGTACAAGACGATCATCCTGGTAGCCACGTGGTAGGCAAGGCCAATATCATGGGTGATAAAGATCATTGATGAATCGGTAGCTTGGACGAGGTCCACGAGCAGCTTTAATATTAGTGCCCTTAGTGAAGGGTCAACCATGGAAACAGGCTCGTCGGATATGATAAGTTTAGGCTTGATAAGGTACAGCCTTGCTACTATAAGTCTTTGCTTTTGTCCTCCTGAGAGCTGATGCGGATATCTCCCTAGGACTTCTTGCGGGTTTAAGCCAACGCTCTTAACGGCTTCAAGGATACTTTTCTTTCCCTCCTCGCTCGAAGGATCTATTCCATTTAGCTTCAGCGCGATTTCAAGTACCCTGTCCACTTTATGGAATGGGTTGAAGACAGCGTAGGGATCTTGCAAGATTATGTTTAGGTTCCTGTAGAACCATTTAATGTCCTCCTTTTCCCGTATATCCTTCCATACGTTTTTGCCTAGAAAGACGACGTCCCCCGATGTCGGAGGCTCTATCCTAGCTATTATCTTAGCTAGGGTTGTTTTCCCTGACCCGCTCTCGCCCACAATGCTTATTATCTCTCCCTGGGAAACTCTCAAGTTGACACGATCGAGTGCTTTAACTTGTGTAGTCCTGACGAAGCCAGATTCATAGATCTTTGTTATATTCCGGGCATCAAGAACTACTCCCATATCTCTCACCGTACATCAAACAAGCAACATAATGATTGGGTCTCACTTCAACTAGTTCAGGTATAACCTCCCTGCATACACTCCTCGCAAATGGGCATCGTGGGTGGAATCTACAACCGGGTGGAGGATTGGATAGATCTGGAAACTCGCCGGGGACCCATTTAAGTTTTCCCCTCTCCACTCCTTTTTCAATGGTGACGAGTGATTCAAGTAGGAGTCGTGTGTAGGGGTGTAGAGGGTTTCTCGCTATCTCTGCAGAGGGACCTATCTCAACAATTTTCCCGGCATACATGACCGCTATCCTGTCGGCGACTTCAAAGACTGCTGGTACATCATGAGATATGAATACGACCGAACTTACAAGTCCGACGTCGCGGATCTGTTTAAGCGTCTCGAGAACTGTTTTAGCTACGACGACGTCCAGGGCAGCTATTATCTCGTCAGCTATAAGGATGTCAGGGTTTAAAAGTGAGGACATAGCTAGGACGACTCGCTGTTTCATACCGCCACTAAGCTCGAAGAAGTACTTGTTGAGCGTTTCAGGCGGAAGCTTAAGCTTCTCGAATATCTCGCTTAAGTGGGCAACGACTTCTTCCTTAGTCTTGACTATACCGTGAGATTCGAAAATATCCCTCGCAATCTTCCATAGCTTATGAGCGGGGGGTAGGGCAACCATTGCCGTTTGAGGGGCGATGGCTATCCTGCTCCCGAATACGTGGTTTTGCAGATACTCGTAAGTCTTTGTGGACAGTTCTATAATGCCTTCCTCCTCATCGTGAAATGTTACCTTACCTTCAAGGAATCTTAGAGGGGGGCGTATGTTCATCATCATAACTTCGGCAAGGGTTGATTTTCCCGAGCCACTCTCACCTATTATTCCTAGAATCTCCCCATTATAGACCTTCAGCGAGACTCCATCAACTGCCTTTACGGCTCTTTCCACTCCACGGTGAGTTATGTAATAGTATGCCCGAACATTGTCCAGCTCCAAGAGGATCTTTCCGTTGAGAGTCATAGTGATTACACCTCGGCTATACCAACCTCTCTTAGCCTGGGATTGAAAACGGGTTCGAGTGATGTTGCTAGTACCTGTAGAGAGGTTACTGTAGCCGTTATTATGATTCCGGGAGGAATAAACATCCAGTATAATCCCCTTCTTATGGCGTCTAGGGTTCCAGCCCAGTAAAGGAGTGATCCAAGGGATATTGTCCTGAGGGCTCCCACACCTATGAAGGAAAGAGCTGTTTCCATCCATATACCAGACCCGAGAAATGAGGCAAAGTTCACAACTATGAACACCATAATGTTGGGCAATATGTCCTCTAAGAGTATCCTCCAAGAGCTCAGTGCCGAGACGCGGCTGAGAATTATGAAGTCGCTGTTAAGCAGGCTTTTTATCTGTCCTCTTATTCCTCTCGCGTAGCCTGGCCAAAGAAATATGCTCATTATCACTGCGAGTATCTCGACTGTCCTATTGGGTATGTATGCTGTGACTATTATCAGCACGAAGCCTGAGGGTATTGTGAGGAGCATATTGGTCAAGCCGTCAACAATGCTGTCGAGCCATCCGCCAAAGTATCCTGCGAGAGACCCGAGAAGGGTTCCGAGAAAGGTTGAGACTACCGCAACTAGGAAGCCGATGTATAGTGAGGTTCTTATGCCGTATAGAAGTTGTGCTAGAATGTCTCGTCCAAACCTATCTGTTCCCAGCGGATGGGACCAACATGGAGGAAGCTGGATGGGAAACCCCATGTAGTAGGGATCTACAGGGTAAAGTATTGGTCCTAACAATCCAGTTAGCAGTATAGCGGTGAAGACAGTGAAAGCTATCAAGAAACGCTTGTTACGCTTGAAGAGATATGTTATTGTCTCCATATAGACGTTCCTACCGCTCATCTTCTACACCCTTGCCCTGGGGTCGAGAGCCAGGCGTAGCAAGTCTACTATAAAATTTGATAGAAATACGAAGCCCACGATTAGTACAAAGAATCCTTGGATAAGCGGGTAGTCCAGAGAGCCTAGCGCCGCGCTGACAAAGTAGCCTATTCCGGGATAACTGAAGACCGTCTCTACGAAGAGGTTTCCTACAACTACTCCACCCATAGCGACGCCAAGCCCTACGAGCTGGGGGATCATGGCGTAGCGCATGACATACCTGAAGATTATGCTGTCCTTTACCCCCATGCTCCGCAGATAGTTCACGTATTCGCTTTCAAGCTCGGATGAAACCAGGGCCCGCATGTTGCCAGTCCAGCCCGCGGTCCATATTATGAAGAGCGTTACAAATGGAAGTGTATAGTGCCACAGAAAGTCGGATATAAATGCCCATGAGAGAGAAGGGGTTATTCCCGGTGAGAGGGCTCCACCCGATGGGAATAACTTGAGCGTGAAGGAGAATGTGAAGATCATGAGGAGGGCAAGCCAGTAGGATGGAATATTGGAGATTATAAACGAGAAACTCATGAATATTTTCTCTATTCTTTTTCCACGCTTATAGCCTATATAGGCTCCTAGGAGGGTTCCCACTGTCCATGAAAGCAGGATTGAGGGGACTAACAGTGCTAGGGTCCATGGAATAGCGCGCATAAAGATCTCAACGACCTTGGCTGGATAGAACGAGATAGATGTTCCCAGGTCTCCAGAGAAGGTCCGTACTAGGAAATCCATGTACTGCCACCATAACGGCATACCTACACCGTACTCTCTTAGAAGACGGATCTCGTAGGCCTTCAGCGTTTCAGGATAAAGCATGTACTGTTGGTAAAGGCTTTGAAGATAGTTCCAGGCGGGGTTCTGAGGGATAAGCCGGGGTAAAATGAAGATGATTGATATCGTGATCCAGTACGTCAGGATAAGCCAGGTTATCCTCTTTAGGAGGCTTATCAAAAATTTTCTACTTAGAGCCAGGGAGGAAAAAAACATTTTTTTAAACACCGGTTTTGTTATAAACCCTAGCTAGAAGTCTTTTTCGGCCGCTTTAAGTATAGGAGGGCTATGATAGCCACTAGTATTATGACTACTGCTAGTGCAACAATTAGCATCGTGTAGTCGGTAGGCTGTGCCGCAGGTGGTTGCTGTGGGGTAGGCTGCTGGGTTGTGGGAGCGGGAGCCTGCGTAGCGTTTTGTGGTGGAGGCTGTTGGGGCTGTGTTGAGGGCTGGGATTGTGGCTGCTGGGTAGTGGCCTTGCCTAGAGCTATTTGGACGTCAGGTAATGGGATGTAGAGGCCTCCCTGTGAAACCGGCTTAGCCCACGCTGGAACTGAGGGAGTTGCCCCTTTGGGTACGAGGGCTAAGATTACAGGAAGACCCGACGATGCTCCCGCCCAGGTCTCTCCCCAGAACGCGTTGGAGGCGTTGGGCCAGCCGACCCAGTATTTTGTGCTGTAGGCGTACCATATTGCGCCGTAGAAGAGCGGTACGGCAGGCATATCCTTATAGTAGAGCTCCTCCAGCTTACTATAGGCTTGCTTTATTGCTGTGGGATCACTGAGAGTGGGTATGACGTTTATAAGCTGGGCTGCCTGCGGGTTTGAGTAGTTCATCCAGGATGCTAGCCATGTCACCATAATTGATCTGAATGTGTTTAGCGGGTGCTCGGGTCCTGGACCTTCAGCTCCAGCCATCCAGAGGTCGATGTCTTGGCCCTTAGAGATCTTGTCGAAGTATACGCCTGCATCGTAGTAGACCACACTGGTCTTGAGGCCAATCTTGTTGAGGGAGTTCGCGATTATCTCTATTATAGCCATCCAGTCAGTCCAGCCTTGTGGAACTGAAGCCACCAGTTGAATGGGTTTGCCGTCGGGTGTAACGAAGTACCCGTCAGAGCCGATCTTATAACCAGCGTCGAGGAGAATCTGCTTGGCTTTCTGAGGGTCGTATGGTACTCTACAATTAGAGTTACCAAAGTACTTTACACAGAGATTGGTGTCGAGATAGCTTGCATAGCTCTTATAGACGTCGACTATGCCACATGCGGTTGACTGAACCGAGTAATTGTAATATCCTTTAGCGATGACGTCGTTATACGGGATGGCATACGCTATTGCCTTTCTCACGTTAGGATCTGCGAGAACGGGATTACGCATGTTGAAGCCTAGAATTATTGGGACTCCGGCTCGGAAGTAAGGAGGCTGTGAGCTCCAGGTTCCAATTCCGTATTTGAAGAGCTCGTTCACCCCCGCTATGAAGCCTGTCCACCAGTCGATCTCACCGTTCTGTAGTCTTCCTAGGGCCACGGTATTGTCCTTGCAGCCTAGGAAGACAAAGTACTTTGGCTTCGGGAGACCAAAGATGTCTTTACCCCACCAGTTGTCTATTCTTTCAAAGACAAGTGAGTTGTAGGGGTCAAAGGACTGTAGTTTGTATGGTCCTGAGACAACCATCTTGGCAGGGTCGTCGTTACGCCAGTTCTTCACGCCGTCGGCACCGCTCGAGTTGTAGATTCCCATGAGTACATGAGAGGGATAGACCTCAGCTAGAAGTATCCCAAGTAGAGATGAAAGGCTGAGAGAGGGTGTGTCAGGCTTAGGTCCCTCGTCTACAAGGTAGGTGCTGTAGTCGAACACCTTGTCGCTTACTATCTTGATGTGCTTGTAGCAATCGACACAGGGACCGCTGGCAAGCTGTGTGGAAAGCCAAGAAGTGTAGTAAACGTCCTTGGCCGTGATAGGTTTTCCATCACTCCACTTCGCCTCTGGTCTGATGTAGATGCGCACGGTATACTTGTCGATTATCTCGAACTTCTGGGCTATAAAAGGCAGTAAAACGTTGTTGGCGCTGTCGTAGATGAATAGCGTGGGATACAGGAAGCCCATTCCAGGCTTACCGCCTTGGGGGTTGTAAGGGTTATAAGCTATAACTGCATCGTAAAAGCAAGAGGCGACATACTCATTTCGGCTGGGAATCGATTGAGGCTGAGATAATGCAGGCAATATCGTTGCAAGAGTTATTACAAGAAGTAAGATGACATTAATCGCTCTATGTTTCATGTTTTCACCTTTTACAGTATAATAATTGAAAAATCTACTTATAAATTTTGCTGCAATTTATAAATAAGCAGGTTTTTTATATGTTTATAATGGATACAAAGGTGATGTTTAAATATAAGGTTAGAGATAAAAATATAGATGGAGCTGCGCTTCAGCGATAATTTCAAGTGGGGGGTTTCAAGCTCTGGGTTTCAATTCGAGATGGGAGACAAGTACAGGCGCTACATAGATCCTAACAGTGACTGGTGGCACTGGGTGCGCGACGCCGATAACATTTCACGACAGCTTGTGAGCGGCGACTTGCCAGAAGACGGAGTAAACTATCTCGAGTTGTTTCGAGAAGATCATGCTTTGGCACGAGAAATTGGCTTGAACACTTACAGGCTTAATGTAGAGTGGAGCAGGATATTCCCCTACCCTACTTCTTTCATCGAAGTGGATGTTGAGCACGATGGGCTTGGCTTTGTAAAGGAAGTAAGGATTACGGATGAAACATTGTACCAGCTTGAAAAGATAGCTAATATGAACTATGTGTACTTGTATAGGGAAATAATACGGGATTTGAGATCCCGTGGTTTCAAGGTTATCCTGGCACTTTATCACTTCACACTGCCCTACTGGTTGCATAATCCTATACGGGCTCATCGGACAAACCTACAAGAGGGTCCCAAGGGGCTATTGGAGGATGTTTTCCCCGTTGAGTTTGCTAAGTACGCCTCGTTTGTCGCCTGGAAGTTTGGGGATCTTGTTGATACATGGGTTACATTTAATGAGCCTATTGTGCCGCTGGAACTTGGATATATTGGAGGCTATACGGGTTTCCCGCCTAGTGTAAACATGCCTAGTGTTTTGCCAAAGGTGTTCTCGAATATCGCAATAGCACATGCCCTCGCCTACTCGCTCATTAAGAGGTTTGATAAAGTGAAAGCAGATGTGGATTCAAGGGAGGCTGCTGAGGTGGGCCTTATACACAACATGATCCCGGCTTATCCGGATAGGGAGAGCCGAAACTCTGAGAGTGTCAGCCATTACTCTTATTTCCATAACGAGATGATATTAGAGTCTGTGGCTAAAGGAAAATTGGACCTCTACATTGACGGGAAAAATATCGTGAGGCCCGCTGCTCTGGGAAGTACCCTGGACTGGCTCGGGATAGACTATTATTCTCGAATAGTTATAAGGGAGAATAAGGAGAGATATAAAGAACATCCTCTCCTCGACTTCGAGGCTGTTGGGGGCTACGGCTTTGCATGTGAGCCGTTCGGCTTCTCGAAGTCTGGTCGAATATGTGACGGGATGGGGTGGGAGATGTATCCTGAGGGTATGATTGAAACACTTGAACTAGGCATGAAGTACACGTCTAATATCATTATTACTGAGAACGGTGTCTCTGATCCCTACGACGACATTCGTCCTCGCTATATAGTTAATCACCTATATGTCGTCCAGAGGGTTCTCGAGAACGGTTTTCCTGTTAAAGGTTACCTTCACTGGGCTTTGACCGATAATTATGAGTGGGAGAACGGGTTTGAACCAAAATTCGGCTTATACGAGGTAAACTTGTTAACGAAGGCTAGGAGGGCAAGGAAATCTGTACAATTATATAAGGATATTGTTCAAAATAACGCACTCCGCAATGAGTATTTGAGCATGCTCTTAAAGTTTGAAAGGGGTGATCTCTTGTGAAGACCATAGCTGTCGATGAAACCACCTGGAAGAAACTGAAGGAACTTAAAGACAGGCTTGGATTGCAGAGCTACAATGACTTGATAGCTACCCTTGTGGAGGAGTGGAAGCTCGCAAAGATAAAGGAACAAGTAAACGAGCTTGAATTTGACATTGATCCAAAAGATGCTATTTCATTTTTCAAGTCAAGGCAAAGCTCTCAGAGGAGGACGTGAGCCCAAAATGGAGGGGAAAGGATCTACCTCGCTCCTGCTTGACTCAACAGCCCTTGCAGTCCTTCATAGTAGAAAGTATAAGCAGCTTTTGCCCCTGCTTGTAGCCGATTACAACCTACACGTGTCTATCATATCGATAATAGAGCTCCTCACTTATCTATCGCATGAGAGGAAGGTTGAGATAACAGGAATTCTTCCCAAGTTGCGCAAGATATACACGGTCATAGACCAATTCGAGGATAAAGTCTCTGAGATGATCGCGCAGATACAGAGCGATT
>ERZ1669248.873-NODE-873-length-12609-cov-17.215708_pt1 | contig 12609 bp, 11 predicted proteins | sample MGYA00579296_ERZ1669248 | MGnify/ENA primary metagenome ERZ1669248 (study PRJEB41166, sample SAMN08046057) | hot springs metagenome | biome: hot spring; feature: neutral hot spring; material: thermophilic sediment; isolation source: thermophilic sediment from...
GAATTGGTGCCGGGGGCGGGAGTTGAACCCGCACGGGCGTTAAGCCCAGGGGATTTTGAGTCCCCCGCGTCTGCCAGTTCCGCCACCCCGGCAACTGCGGGGCACACGAAATTATAGCATGACCAAACTCGTTTGTCACATTCGTTGGAGTGCGTTCGGAAACAGACAGGTTTTTGCTCCATCGTAGGGGCGTCGTAAGGCGCAAATAAACTGACACAGGAAGAGTTCGCGGCTGACGCCGCTCCTACAACTCAATTTAAGCCGCTCCCTTGATTCTGCTGTGAGCCAAAACGAACCTAAAGGCGGATTTTTAGAACGCACCCACACTTCGGGAGGGTGTTCGGAAATTAATTCCCGATTGGGAGCAAACCTTCCAGTGAGCCCAAATTTCATTGGTTAGGCTCTACTAGCCCAGCATTAAAATGCTGGGCTACATTTACGAAGTCGGCTGAAGCCGACTGAAAAACAGCCTACTTTAGCAGGCTCTGTAGATGTAACCCACCAATTCATTGGTGGACAATCTTTTTCCCGACCTGCCTGCCTACCTTACGACCTGCCGAAAGTTTTGGTTCGGCAAGAGCCTCGTTCCCAGAAGTTGATTTCACTTGATGGGAAAGCCGCTCAGAAATGAGGATGGCGTCAACGACTTCAGGTTGAAAAAGAAAAACCTGCGATGCGGGTTCATATGTGACTTTCAACCACGCCCATTTGCACCGGTAAGGGATTGCGCTATAGTTTGCTTTGGACTACAGAGGTCGGAATGGAGGTGAGACGCAAATGTGGTGGGTTTTGCTTGCTGGAGTGACGGCTGCTCAACAGCCTCAAGCGGACAGGCTTGCTTGGTGGCGAGAGGCAAAGTTCGGCATGTTCATCCATTGGGGTCTTTACGCCATCCCTGCAGGTGAGTGGAAAGGCAAGCGCATCCCCGGTATCGGCGAGTGGATCATGCACAACGCTCAAATCCCCATCCACGAGTATGAGCAGTTGGTGCAGCAATTCAACCCCGTTGAGTTCAACGCCGACGAGTGGGTTTTGTTGGCGAAAGAAGCGGGAATGCGCTACATCACCATCACCACTAAGCACCACGACGGCTTTTGCCTCTTTGACAGTGCCTTGACAGATTACGATGTCATGAGCACTCCTTTCAAGCGGGACATCATCCGCGAGTTAGTTGACGCTTGCCGCCGTCACGGAATTCGCATCCAGTTCTACTACTCCCTCCTTGACTGGCATCATCCCCACTATGTCCCACGCCCCAAATGGGTTCAAGACCCGCCCGGTCACCAGCGCGATTTCAACCGCTACCTTGAATACATGTTCGGTCAAATCCGTGAACTGTGCGAGAAGTATCGCCCTGACGGTATCTGGTTTGACGGCGGTTGGGAACACCCACCTCAGGAGTGGCGAGCAGAAGAGTTGTTGAAGATGATTTGGAGCATCCTGCCCAATGCCGTCATTAACAACCGCACTGGACTTCCTGCAGACTACGACACTCCTGAGCAATATGTCCCAGCCGCAGCAACCAGAACGCCTGAAGGCGTAAGGCTTTGGGAAACATGCATGACAATGAACGACACTTGGGGTTACCGTAAGGACGACTTCAACTACAAGTCGGTGCGCCAACTCATTCACACACTCGTTGACATCGTGAGCAAAGGCGGAAACTTTTTGCTCAATGTTGGACCAATGGCAAACGGAAAAATTCCGAGGGAACAAGTTTCGCGATTGAAGCAAATGGGCGCTTGGTTGCGCCAGAATGGCGAAGCCATTTACGGAACAGAACCATCGCCGTTCCTCGTCCACCAGCACCCTATTGGCGGTTGCACTGTCAAGGGCAACAGGTTGTTTGTCCACCTATTTGAGTATCCTGCCGACCCAATTGAACTTCGTGGGCTGAAAACGAAGGTTTTGCGAGCCTACATCATGAAGGACGGCACACCCGTTGAATTCAGGCAGGAAGGCTTAACACTCGTCCTTGACCCACCTCCAATCATCCCTGACCCTTACGACACTATTGTCGTTTTGGAACTTGACGGCAGACCTGAGGTTGATAATGCCCTGTATCAAGCGAAGGACGGGAGCATTGATTTGCCCGCCCGTTTCGCCACCATTCACGGCAAAACTGCCAGATACGAATATGGTGGCGGTAAGGACAACATCGGCTTTTGGACCGACCCGAAAGATTGGGTTTCATGGGATTTCGTTGTTGAGCGAGGCGGGAACTTCCGAGTTGAAATTGTCTACGCTTGCGAAAAAGGCACTGGCGGCAGCGAGTTCGTCGTGGAAATAGCAGGGCAAAAGTTGACAGGCACTGTTGAGGAAACTGGCTCGTGGACCAACTTCGTGACAAAAACTTTGGGCACAGTATCGCTTCAACCGGGGCGCTACACCTTGTCGGTCAGACCGCAGAAGATGAAAGGTTACGCCATCATGAACCTGCAGCGCATCAGGTTAGTCCCGCAGTAGATTGGAGAGCCGATAATGATTGTGGGGACATTAAGCCTGCCCATGTTTTGAGGCAAATTTTCAACTTCAAGAGGTGGTTGCGTTGGAAAGGGCACCGAGGTATGAACTTATGCGTCCGGGCGAAATTGATGAGGTGTTGAAAACCGCTCCAATCGCCTACATCCCTTGGGGAGCGCTTGAGTGGCACGGAAATCACAATTGCATTGGCTTGGATGCATTAAAGGCTCACGCAATTTGCATTGATGCTGCAAAGAAGACTGGAGGTGTCGTCCTACCTCCCATCTTCGCTGGCTTTCACACAATGAAACCCTACAAAGGCTTCAAGCACACCATTGAAATTAGTGCCGAGGCGATTCAAAGACTGCTGCGAGAGTATCTTGAGCAACTGAGGGACGAAGGGTTTAAGGTTCTGGTCGTGTTGATGGGACACTATGGCAAGGCTCATGTTGATGCTGTGGTGCAAGTTTGCGACGAGTTCAAATCGGAATACCCTGATGTCATCGTGCTTGCGTTCCCCGAATACCTTGTAGCCGTTGATGACGGAGTTCGCGGCGACCACGCAGGGGCGTATGAAACGGCTTTGATGATGCACTATTACCCCGACACCGTTGACCTAAGCGCGTTGCCTCAGGAAAGACCCTTGACAATTGATGAAGACGGCATTGGGGGAGAAGACCCACGCGAAAAAGCAACTGCCGAATACGGCAAATGGCTCGCTGAAACAATTGTCAAGAGGGTGGTGGAGAGGGTCAACGATGCATTGAACAAGTTAACCTGAGAGGGCAAGACGGTTTGATGACAAAGTTTTCCCACTTTGCCATCACCGAAGTTTGGGCTTTGCGGCAATCAGTATCGCAGGAGCGAGCCCTTTCTGGGTTATTGTGCCTTTCGCTCACTCCAAGCCCATCTTCTTTGCCCAATCATCAAGGGTTCGTCCTTCGCTAATGTGGGTAATTCCCGCTTTGCGAGCAATTGCAAGGAACTTACGCAAAAGTTCAATGCGTTCGTCACCCGCCACTCGGTTTGTGGCAATCTTGACATACCAAATTGGCAATCGGGCAACTTGAACTCGGAAGCGAATTTCCTCGCTTTCGGCAAGTCGCTCTGCTTCGTCAAATAATCTCTCGGCAGTGTCAAGGAATTCGTCGTCGTTCAAGTATGGAGCAGTCGGGGAGTCGTAAATGTGGGCGTGGTAACCTTTTTCACGAACTTGTCGGTGAAGCAACTCCATGTAAGCCCTGATTGGACCTGCTGCTCTGCCGTAGTAGCCGTGCAGGAAATCGTTGATGTGGCGCTTGACATCGGTGTAGGGGTTCCAAAGCAACTTCGCCAAAACATAAGCCCTGAGCGGCGCCATTTCGCCGTTGCCGCCGGGAGAGTAGTTGCCTTGCTCAAACAATCCTTTGACACCGTGCTTGACGAAAAATTGGACATTCGCTTGTAGCACTTCAAAGTTTGGGAACGGCTGGATGTAATGGGCGAAATTAGTCGTGTAATCCCAGACATACAACAACGGCGCAACGGGCTCCCACGCTTTAATGTCCTCGCGAAAGCGGCGGTTCTCCTCGGACGGGCAGGTTTCCAGTGGGTGAGCGAAACAGCACTCAATGGAACAAAGCCTGATGATGACATTTTTGCGTGGGCGCAAAGTCTTCGGTGGTTTTCGGCTGTATTGGTAAGCCAAAGTTTCAATGCGGATGTGAGGGTATTCGCGCTCAATGGCTTCGGCGATTGTGTTGACGAACTTGATGATGGAAGCAGAAGGGCTTCCCTCAGCGTCGTCAAGGGCTTTACAATCAGGGCATTGACACCAGTTGCCTGTATCGTTCTGAGAGACATCAATGATGGTGGCTTCAGGGTGCTCTTTGATCCATTGTTTCACCCGCTCAATTGCCATCTTGACCAAATCGGGGTTTGACAGGCACCTTTGGACATAACCGCTAACTCGCTTGCCGCCAATCATTGGCCAGAATTCAGGGCGCTGCTCACAGACTTCCCTCGGAATCAAGGCATCAAAACTGTGGACGAAGGGGTAAAAAACGACGGCACGACCGCCATGTTTTTCCGTCAAGCGGTAATGATGACCGTTAAGGCGATGCCGGGCAGCGAAATCTGCCTCTTTACCCCACTGCAACATTTCCGTCCAGAAGACCTCGCGATACTCCAACGCAGGCACTTGCGTTTCGTTCAAAGCGGGCAATTCAACCCGTCTCATCCTTGGCACAAACTCAACTTCAGGTGTGAACCAGCGGACGCCGAGTTTCTCTTCAAGCAGGGCATAAACTCCGTAAAGTGTTCCCCTTGGCTTGCCTCCGGCGATGATGAGATGGTTTCCGTGAGTTTTCAGCACAAAGCCGTCAGTCCCCAACTTGGCGAAATCAATTTGAACCCCAAGTTCGCGCAAGTGGGAGTTGTCTCCCAACAAGATTTCGTGGCTGCTCATTGGCTCCTCGTCTGTCACAATTGGCAAATTTGCCCCGCAAATTTGCATCAAGTAGCGTTGCAACTCTTCGGCGGCGTAACGCTCCGAGGGGATAGCGTTTCGGGAGACAACAATGCGGTAAAGACTTTCACCGTTGTCCGCCAGCGCCACTTGTCCCATCACAATCCCTCCTGTCGCCATCTTTAACGCCACGACCATTGCTAAAACTACCCGCCATCTTTTCACGCCGACCCACCTCCTTGCTGGTTGCAAATCACCACCCCAAATTTTGTCGTGAATTTCCAGTCTTCTGCCCTGCAACATCGGAGGGTGGGTTTCCTGTTATGCCGAGGGTGAGTTAAAAGATGGACGCTCTCCGCTCCCAGAACCCGTTATTGGCGCTTGTCCGTCTACACCCCTAAGGGGCGAGAGTGAAATTGGCCGTGATACCTACACCCTCAGGTGTGACCGTGACAGTTTGCAATTGAACTTGAAGCGGTGCAAGGTCAAAACGGATGAGAGGGTTAAGTTGCTTGAGGCGCTCTTGTAGCCATCCCGTCGGCAGGGGCAAAATTTCGGCTACAGTTGCTCGGACAAGTCTCCAGTGGATTTCGTTTTTGACGGGAAATAATTCTGCGACGGCTTCAAAGGGGACATGAACGATTGGGACACCTGCTAACTCAACCCGCCACTTACCCTCAAATTCAACGCTTCCGCTCCTCAACCTAACTCTTCCGTCTTCAACCCCATACTTTGATGCGTGTTCGGCGAGGTAACGCTGAATTGAACTGGCAGCAATGAACCCAGACATTGTCCCAGATGCTGCTGAGACGAGGACAAGTCGCCTTTCGCGAAGTGAACTTTTCAGGTCAAAACGGACAGCCTTAGCCTGCGCTTGAAATTCGGAAATTGCCAGACCTTCATAGTTCGCATTGCTGAGGAGCAAAAGGACCTCCCCTACCTTACCCTCCTTCTTTGCTCTGTCCGTGAACCGAATGGGCAAAATTTCAAGCAACTCACCGCCTGCAAACGACAACCCATCAATCTTGACAGTCATTTTTCTGAACTTTCCTTGCAAAGTCGGGAGACCCGGCGAGCCTTCAAGTTCAACATCCACGCTTTTCGCCGTCAGGGCTTCCCTCAACGCTTTTTCAAGTTCTCGTTCAACTCTGTCGGGAGTCACTTGAGTAAAGAAGAGCAGGAGCAAGACCACGAGACCAGCCGCAATTTTTTCCATCGCTTTTGAGCCTCCCGAAAATTGCTCTCACCAAATCACAAACTTTTGCTGCCTCGCTCCAAAATGATTTTGCCCGTCCTGACGACCTCTCGGATTCCGAAGGGGCGAAGCAATTCAATCAAGGCGTCAATTTTGTCGGAACTGCCGGTGATCTCAATGGTCATGGTGTCGGCGCCGACATCAACGATTGATGCCCGAAAAATTTCAACGAGTTGAATGACATGGGGGCGTTGCTCCAATTCACAGTTGACTTTGACAAGAGCCAATTCGCGCTCAACGACTTCTTCGCCCGTGTGGTCTTGAACCTTGATGACATCTATCAGTTTGTTGAGTTGCTTTGTGATTTGCTCAATGGTGTCGTCGTCGCCCCCAACAACGATTGTCATCCGAGAAGTCTTCGGGTCGTCGGTAATGTTGACCGCAAGGCTCTCAATATTGAATCCCCTCCTCGCAAACAACCCAGCAACCCGAGCCAGAACACCCGGTCGGTTCTCAACAAGGACTGAAAGGGTGTGCAATCGGTGACCTTGTTTGCGACCATTAGTTGACGGCATCTCGGACAATCCCTCCTTGAGCAAGGCAATTTGTGGAAGGCACAAACCATTTTAGCACCATCCGCTTCCAATTCACCACAAACTTTATGGCGTGAGTTTGGAGCGATTTGCATTGAGCCTAAAGCGAGGTGACCTTAAATGGCAAAGCGCGAGGTCTCTGAAATCGGAGTCTCAATTTTGTCAACCCGAAAGCAAGGTTTGGAGTTCGTCCGCCAGAAACTGAAGCGGGCTACTTTTGACCCCGTCGCTATGTCGGAAATTGAAGCGAGGGTTCGTGAGATTATCGCAGATGTCCAAGAGCGAGGTGACGATGCCCTCATTGAGATTGAACGGCAAGTCGGTTGGAAGGAGTGTTCAGTTGAGCGGCTCAAAGTCACCAGAGAGGAGATGGATGCTGCTTATGCCTCCACACCGACCTCACTTCTTGAGGCGCTTTGTCTCGTTCGTGACCGACTTGAAAGATTTCACCAACAACAGTTGCCGCGCTCTTGGTTTGTTTACGAGAACGGCTCAATTTTGGGGGAAGTTTTTCACCCAATAGAGCGCGTTGGCATTTATGTTCCCGGCGGCTTGGCTGCTTACCCATCAACGGTTCTGCATGTCGCTGTCCCCGCAAAAGTTGCAGGGGTTAAGGAATTGTATATCGTCACGCCTCCAGACAAGGACGGCAAAATCCACCCGTTAGTTTTGGCAGCGGCTCATTTGGTCGGTGTCAACGCGGTCTTTCGCATCGGAGGCGCTCACGCAATCGCTGCCTTAGCCTTCGGAACTCAAACAATCCCAAAGGTTGACAAAATTGCCGGTCCAAGCGGGATTTACCCTGTAATCGCTAAGCGGTTGCTTTACGGTGTCGTTGGAATTGACTTGTTGCCTGGACCGAGCGAAGTCGCCGTCATTGCCGACGAGACCGCTCCGCCAGATTGGGTTGCCCTTGAGTTGCTCGCCCAAGCCGAACACGGTCCAGATTCAGTCGCAGTTTTACTGACTCCTTCGGAGGCGTTGCTGAGAGAAACCGCTGAAAAACTTGCCCGCTTTCTCAGAACATCTCAGCGGCGGAGATATCTTGAACCTGCTTTGAGAAACAACGGCGCTTTAGTCCTAACGCGAAACTTGGACGAAGCCGTTGCGTTAGCGAACGAACTCGCTTATGAACATGTCGCCTTGATGGTCGCTGAGCCGATGCGGTTGGTCGGCAAATTGCGTTACGCTGGCGCAATCTTTTTGGGATATCAGACCACAGTTGCATTTGGAGATTACTTGGCTGGTCCAAGCCATGTCTTGCCCACAGCGGGAACTGCTCGCTTCTCTTCGGGTTTAAGTGTCATGGACTTCATGGTCAGGTCATCGCTGATTGGGTTTTCAAAGGAGCAGGCAAAACTCTTAGCCGATGCCGCTGCTGCGTTGGCAGAAGCCGAGGGCTTACCCGCCCACGCTAAGGCATTGAGGGTTCGCCGAGGAAAGTGAGGCAAATCGCGCAGCCGCGAGAACTACCCGCATTTTTGTGTTGCGTTTTCGCATTTGCTGCGTCATCTTGTTGGGGGCAATTACGGAGGGTGTCTGGCAATGAGTTCTGTGTTTGCGTCGCAAATGGAAGGGACATTGATGGTTCGGCAAGAGTTGCTGGATTTGCTCCCGAAAGTTGAGGCGTTGATTTTTGACATTGACGGTGTGCTCGTTGACGCCTCGGAAAGTTACAGGTTAGCCGTTTGCGAGGCTGTCCGCTTCTTCCTTCAAAATGAACTTGGCTGGCTCGTAGATGCGTTGCCGCTGACCCCAGAAGAGGTGGACATGTTCAAGAGGGCAGGCGGGTTCAACAATGACTGGGATTTGACGCAAGCCGCTGCCCTGTTTTTGCTTTTCAAAAGCCTCAGGCACGGAGTTAAGAGAGTTTCTGCCCTTAAGAGGCTTCGCCCTTCCTTAGAGGAATTTCTCGCTGAGGTTTCAGCGGAAGGGGGAGGTTTGTCTAATGCGGAGAAGGTAGTCGTTGACAAACTTGAGTTGAGGCAGCGGCGGGACTTGGCGAGATTGTGGAAACGAAGGTTGCTCGTTCAACTGGCTCAGGAGTTTTACGCCGGTCGCAAGTGGTGCGCCCGTTTGTTTGGGTTTGAACCGCAGTATGTTGATATTGAGGCTGGTTTCTTGGAGCGGGAACGAACCTTGATTGACCTTTCTTTGCTCCCTGAAGGCATGAAATTTGGCATCCTAACAGGGAGGGCAAAACGGGAAACAAGGTTGGCACTTGAGCGAATCGGTTTGTTGCCAATCATCCCTGAAGAATTTTGGGTGACCGACGATGACCCTATTCGGAAACCAGACCCAAAGGCGTTGTTGGTTTTGATGGAGAAGTTGGGAGCAAGTTCTGCCATCTATGTCGGCGACACAATTGATGACCTGCAAATGGTCAACAACTACAAGGAGAGCGTGAACCTGAATGCACCTGCAGTTTGGGTTTGCATGACTTTGACCGGACCAAATGGCGAGAAGAATAGAGGGCTGTTCCTTGAGCAAGGCGCTGATATAATTGCAACGGACATCAATGCGTTGCTCGGCTACCTAAAGTATGTCAGGGAACGGGCTCTTTGACGAAAGTAATGAGCCAGGGAAGGGGCAAAAGTCCCCATGTCCGAAAGCGGGGTGAAGTCAAGTGACCAGACCAGAATTGTTGGTCATCACGGGAATGTCAGGTGCGGGTAAAACTCTTGCCTTGCACGCGCTGGAGGACGCCGGCTACTTCTGCGTTGATAACCTCCCACCGCTGCTGCTTCCGACATTGGTTGACCTTTGCGCTCAATCAAGGCAACCAATCTCAAAGGTGGCTTTAGTTGCCGATATCCGAGGTGGGGAGTTCTTCCGAGACTTGACGGAATCCATCAACCGATTGCGAAATGAAGGCTACAATGTCCGAGTCTTCTTCTTGGAAGCAAACGACGATGTGCTGGTGCAGCGATACAAGGAGACCCGTCGCCGTCACCCTCTATCCAATAACGGTCGCGATTTGCTGCAAGCAATTCAAGTGGAGAGGGAGCAGTTGGCTGAAATTCGCGCAGTCGCCGATGAGGTCATTGACACTTCAGGATTGACACCTCAGCAATTGAGGGATGAAATCTTGAGGAGGCTCCAGTTGGGCGATGGGGCAGTAATGCAGGTCAAAATCGTTTCCTTCGGCTTCAAATACGGCATGCCCGTTGATGCCGATTTGGTCTTTGATGTCCGCTTCTTGAACAACCCAAATTACGACCCCTCACTCCGTCACTTAACTGGGCAGGATGAAAAAGTGAAGGAGTTCGTCTTGAAGCAAGCAGAAACGCAGGAATTCCTGAACCGTTTGAGAGCGCTGCTGGAATTCACACTACCCCTTTACCGGCGCGAGGGCAAATCCTATTTGACAATTGCTATCGGCTGCACAGGCGGGCGACATCGTTCCGTCACTTTGGCTGAAGCGATTGCCGAAATTGTAAAAGCCCAAGGCTACAACTGCACCGTGTTTCACCGTGACATCAACCGGTGAACTGTAGGGGCAGGTGAAACCTGACCGAAAGTTATGCAGGCAGATTTTCATCCGCCCTTATGGGAGCATTGGAAGGGTAAGACTCCTGCCAAACCAAAACCCCGCCCCTTACCCCTGCGTCCCTTGCACAATGTCCCGCAGAAGAACTCACAGCAAAGGCAGGATTTCATCCTGAAGCGGCAGGGTTGTAACTTCCACACTCCTCTCATGAACAGCGACATTAATTTCAGTGCGAGTCCCGATTTCTGGACCATAGATGCCCGGCTCAATTGTCACCAAAGTTCCGGAGACCAACAGGCGCGTGTCTTTGGTTTCGTAGTCATCCAAATTGACGCCCCATCCGTGAACTTCCGTCCCCAGGCTGTGACCCGTCCTGTGGATGAAGTCTTTTGCTCGTCCGTGTTCAGCGACGACTTTTCTGGCGACGGCATCAACATCGCAACCTCTGACGGGTTCTCCTTTTTCAACTCGTTCCCTGAGAAACTCCAACGCCGCGTCTCTCGCTTCCTTGACAATTGCAAACTGCTCTTCAAACCTCGGTGGGACAGTGCTTCCGGTGTAGCCACACCAAGTTATGTCGGCGTAGATGGCTTTTGGGTTGTTTGCCACTTTTGCGAAAATGTCAATGAGCACGAAATCGCCCCAACCGATTTGAGCGGGGTTCTCTATGGGCAGGTAATGGGGCGAGGCACTGTTTCCCATCACCGCCACGATAGGCACATGGTCAGTTGTCAACCCCTCTTCGGAGAGACGACGGAGCAGGAACTCAACCACATCCCGTTCGGTGATTTTTTGACCCCTGACCAAACTCTCAGAGATGAAACCAAAGGCTTCGTCCTTGAGCCTCATGAGTTTTTGGGCTGCTTGGCGATGCAATTCAAGACCTTCCTCATCAACTCGCCCGAAAAGCCAGTGAACTAAATCCGCTGATGAGACAACTTCCACGCCGAAACTTTTGAGCAACTCAAAAGTTCCAGCATCCATGAAGGAAACCATCGGCAATTCAGCGTTGGGTGAGTATTCTGCAGCGACGCTTCGGATACTCCCAAGCAGAGCCTTTAATCCTTCGGTCAACTCGTTCCGAGAACCGTAGTCAGCCAAAATCCCAGGCACTTTTGCAAAGCAATCTCTTTCCATGCGAGGGACAAGCCAATGCGGTTCACCTTCAGCGGGAATCAAACAAAACCATCGTCTGGTCGGAATTTGGCTCAACCCTGCTAATGAGTTGGCAATCGGGTTTCTATCGCGAAACCCAAAGAGCAGCCACGCTTCCAAACCGAAATACTTGAGCGCCTCTTGAACCCGCTGCAAATCCATCCGCTCTCACCGAGGCAATATTTTGAGGCAATAGGGGCAAATTTGATGGGGTAAGGGGCGGGGTTTTCTTCTGCCCCACCCCTTTTTGCTCACTCCACTACTTGCTGAATTCAACGCCAAAGCGTGGCGCTTGAGGGGCGACTTTGCGGACAGCCTCAAACCTCGCCGCTACATCGTCCCAATCCAAGTTTTTGAAGAAAGCGTCAAGGTAAGCGACGCGATTTGTGCCGTGATCAATGAAGAAGGCGTGCTCAAACATATCGCACGCCAAAATGGGGGTGGCGTTCCAGACGGGGAATGTGTTCTGCTCATCGCCGATGTAAATCATCAGCCGCTCAAAGTCGTAGTCCCAAGCCAACCACGCCCAGCCGCGAGCGGCAATGGCAGTTGCTCGGAACTCTTGAACGAACCGTTCGTATGAACCGAAGTCCTTCTCAATTTGCTGTCGCAGTTCGCCGCTCGGTTCACCACCCTTGCCACCCAAGTTGCTGAAGTAAAGTTCATGGTTCTTCACCCCACCTATTGCGCGGGTGAGTTCAACTTTGAGAACACGGATTTGGCTGTATGTCGGGTTAGGCTTTGGCGGGGTCAATTCCTCGGACGATAGTTGCTCAATCAGCGACATGATTTCGTTGAACTTGGCAACATAGCCTTGGTAGAGTTTGTAGTGCTCCACCATCGTCTTTTCCGAGATGCCCTCCATCGTATGCAACGAGGGCTTAATTTTCGCCCAGTCTTTCGCCTGCAACGGTCTAAACGGCATGAACATCCCCTCCTTTGGTTTCTCTGCACGAGGTGCCATTTGCTTCACCAAATTGGATGCAGCGAGCCAACAAAGGTTACTTCACTGACTTGCAAAGCGAATTTTTGAGCAACCGCTCCGCAATTATAGTGTCGCCTCAAGGGTATGTCAATGCGGCGAGAGTGTTCGGAAATTGAGCCTTGCGGTGAGGGCGAACCTATCGGTGAGACAAAAATCAGGCTTGTAGGGCGCAGTTTCACACTGCGCCGACAAAATTTGTCGGCACGGCATAAAGCCATGCCCTACGGCTGATTGGTCACAACTTTCCGAACACACTCATGCGGCACGAGAGTGTTCCAAAAA
>ERZ1669248.874-NODE-874-length-12602-cov-8.637443_pt1 | contig 12602 bp, 13 predicted proteins | sample MGYA00579296_ERZ1669248 | MGnify/ENA primary metagenome ERZ1669248 (study PRJEB41166, sample SAMN08046057) | hot springs metagenome | biome: hot spring; feature: neutral hot spring; material: thermophilic sediment; isolation source: thermophilic sediment from...
ACTTTGTATGTGTTGATTATATTTTGGGTAGAATAACCTCCCGCAATTAGTTCTTCGGCAACTGTAATGTTACCTGCATTCAACTGTGCTGCTGCGTTAGCCATCGTTGCAGTTGCTAAAACTGCTAAACCTAAAAGTCTTCCTTTCATAACTATACCCTCCTACAAAAAATTTTTACACTATAAGTTTAACATACAGAGTATATTTTGTCAAGAGTTTTTTTACTTTTTTCCAAAAACTCTAAAACTATATCTGTAGCATCTTTTATAAACGTGAGAAAGTCTTCGTTATTAACTATCCTAAAAGTTGTATTGTATATGTATGTATGAAAGTGCCACAAACTACCTCTAAAAAGTGTGTGCTGCTGTAGTGGTAAGTTTATTATATAGTGGTTTATTTCTGTAAGGGTTTGTATCAAGGTAGGTTTATCTTTTACTTGGTAGAGTTTTTGATGAAGTTCTATCAGCTGGTCGGCTGTTTTTTTGCTTTCTTCTACGTATTTTTTTAAAGATTCTTCTGGGTTTATGATTTCTAAGTAATCTGTTCTAAAGTTTTTATAAAGGAACTCTAACACTTCCTGTTTGGTGTATTTTGGAGTTTCTAACTTAAAGTCTTCTTTTTTTAGTGGTGTGGTGCCGTTTATGTATGCTCCGTCTGATAGGTTAAAGGCTTTTAGCCCTGCATTTTTAAAAACAGACAGTTGGGATTCTAACACAATCCTTGAGTAGTCATAAATTGGTTCTGTGTAGACTGTCTCTCTAAAGTTTCCTTTTACTTCAAAGTAGTTTTCAAACTCTTCTTTGTATGCAAAAAAGTCTTTGTCTTCGTAAACTGTTTTTGATGCGTGGTGTTTTTTTGGGTCTACAAAGCCAAAGTCCGTTCCGAAAAAGTAAAGCTCTCTAAAACCCATACTTAAAGCAAGCATGGTTGCTCCGTTGGTTACGGTCGGATTTACTGGTTCTAACCTTTCTATGTTTTTTACGTTTTCAAAAAACAGCATTCCACTGTCTCCACCTTTTAAAAACATAGCACTTTTTCCAGTTAGTAAAAATGTGTCTGGATAGACGTTGCTTGCGGCAGTCAAAAACAGATTTTTAAAGTATTCTTCGTCGTACTGATACATTAGCTTATCGTATGTATCTTTGGTTCTTTCTATCTCAACGTGAAAATCTGGGACTATACCTTCTTTCATAAGTCTTTTTAAAGCTGTTCCACAGGAGAATATTACGGCTTTGTCTTTATGTTCTTTAACCAAGTCTATCGTTTCATCGAGAGAAGGACCAGAAGCTACTATAAAAGCTGGCATAGTATCTGGTCCTACTTTGTAGTTTCCGTAGTATACTGGTATTTTGTTTTTTATGTTTCCGTAGGTATGCTCTACAGCCCATATTTCATCGTCAAAAAATCCAAAACCTTGAATCACTTCTGAGTATCTATCTTTTAGATAGTCTTTTGCAAGGTTGATAAAATCGTTTTCGTAATGTTCGTAAACGAAAGCGTAGGTTCCAAATGCAGGGTGCAGCTGTTTTATCTTATTTACAAGTGCCATAATACCGTCTAACGGGTTTTCTGTCTCTATTATAAAAGATATACTACCTTTTTTAGAAGTGATAGAGTCTAAAATCTTTTTCCAGTTTATCGTATAAAGGCTTGGTTTTATAAGTTCAAAGTCTATATCAACTACTATGATGTGGTAAACGTCAAATTTTTCAACCAACCACTGAAGATGATAGCCAAGGCCTACACCAAAAACGATAACAAGTGGCATAGTTTTCATATCTAAAACTATAGAGTTTCTATCTATCTTAGAGTATATAGGTAGTTGTGAGAACTTTTTAGTTGTTTCAAAGTGTAGGACACCGTCGTAACCATCTACCTTAGAAGGTAAAGTAGACATAGCTAAAAGCCCGGGGTTCTTTACGAAATCTTCAAACTGTTTTTTGTAAAACTCTAAAGGTCTGTCTGTCGGCAAAACTGGGTTTGAACCTACTAAAAGGTTTATTTCTCCGTTGTTTTTTATATCTATAGAAACGTCAAGCTTTCCTTTTTTTGACAGTATAACTTCGTATAGTGGATAGTATTTTTTTACGATATAGTCAAAGTTTTTTTTGTGTCTTTCTTCCAGCTCTTTTAAAACCTTTTTTGCTTTTAAGCTAACTGCCATATATTCTCCTTGTTTAAAATTTTACATCTTTACAAAGGGTGTCTCTTAAGGTTCTGTAAGGTGAGCCTTCTGGTAGGGATATTTTATACATTAAAGAGTCTTGACAGAGTGCATCTAAACTGTCTGATTTACAGTCAGTTTTTACTATACAACCCATAGATTTTTCTAAAACTGCGTCGTATGTTAGTGCGTCGATGTTTACAGCTGGTTTTTGTCCTGTTTCTTTTTCTACATCTTGGTAAAGTTTTTCAAAATCTTTCCTTATTTTATCTTCTTCTTCCTGAGGTATAAGGTTTAGCATTAGGGCTCTTACTTCTTTTTTCTCTTTGTCTACGTATACGGACTTAGTGTCGTAACAAAGCCTCCAACCAGTTTTAAACGTTCCAACACACTTAAAATGCATATCTTGATAGTCAAACTCTTTTTGCTTTTCTTCTGCAAAAGCAAAGTAGCAAACTAATAACGTAAGTATAAAAATTTTCTTTTTCAAACGTTTACCTCTATAAAATTTTTTACCATTATACCATAATCTAAAATCTACCTTTAAAATCCTTCTTTATTTCATCTGTTATAATCTTGGCTTCTTGGAAGTTGTTTATTATAAGTGGTGTGATGATTATAAGAAGCTCTGTTTTTGTTTTACCTATAGCTTTGTTTTTAAAAAGTGTGCCTAAGATTGGAATATCACCAAAAAACGGAACTTTTGTCTCTGCAGAGCTTTTATTTTCGGATATTATTCCTCCCAAAACCAACGTCTGTCCATTTTTTACTACGACGGAAGTGGATATTCTTCTTGTAAGTATGATTGGAGAGTCTATTCCAGAAGTTGTGTTTTGCTGGGCATCGCTTATCTCTTGGTTAACGTCAAGTATAATCGTTTCTTCTGTGTTTATTGTAGGTTTTACTCTGAGTATTGTTCCGGTTGTCCTGTATTGGACACTTCTTGTTACGTTTGGTGTAGCTGTGTTGGCAGAAGGAGTTGCAATTTCACCTGTAATAACAGGGACTTCCGTTCCTATCTGAATGGTTGCCTCTTTATTGTTTAACACCATAAGCCTTGGTGTTGATACTATGTTTATCAGGTTATTTTTTGCTAAAAGGTTTAGCACAGCGTTTACCCTTTGAGTGTCGCTTATGAACCTGAAGGTTAAACCTACTCCGGGTAAGCCAAGCTGCCCAAGAGTTGATAAAGAGTAGTCTCCTTGGTTCATTCTATTTTTTAAAAACCATTCTACACCGTACTGTAAGTCATCTTTTAGTGTAACTTCTGCTATGGTTGTTTCAAGTAATACTTGTTTTGGTGGAATATCTAAGTTCTCAAGATAAACAAGCAGGTTTCTGTAATCAGATGGTTTTGCGTTTATAAGTATGGTGTTTGTTTGGTCATCGGCTACTATTCTTATTTTTGGTGTGTTTATTACCTGCTGTGTAGGTTGACTTTGGGTTGTGGTTGTTGTAGGAGTAGTTGCTGTTGGTAAAGTTGTGGTTGGTGTAGGAGTTGATATTACACCGTATATTTTTTGGATAGAGTTAACTAAATCGGTAGCCCTTGAATACTTTGGTTTGTAGACAAAAGATTTTTCTTCGGAACCTGCCGATTCTGGTGTATCGAGCTTTTCATACCAGTTTAAAACATAGTTTAAGCTTTCTTCATCGGGAGCTACTATTAAAACACTGTTGGCAAACTTTATCGGTATAAAACTTATTCCAGCTTCTTTGTAGTTTTTAGAAATTTTTATACCAAGACCTTCTAAAATCGTCTTAATCTGGTTGATAAACTCGTCAGGTTGCCAGTAAAGTAAATTAACTAACCTTACCTTTTTATCTTGAAGGAAAGGCACGTCAAATATCTTTATCAGACTTATAGCTTCCTTTATAGAACTTCCAGAACCTCTAAATATTAGAGCGTTTTCTTTTGGATAGCTTTGGAAGCTTACCGAAGGATAGAGATTTTTTATCAAGAATTCTATATCTGAAACGGAAGAAAACTTAAGGGGAACTATCTGAACTATACTTTCAAATGTATCCGGAGTTTGGTCACCTATAATTATATCTACAGGTTTAGTTTGCTGTGATGGCTTTGAAAGATATAAGACTCCTGCCCTTTGACTGACTTCAACACCGTTTTTTTCAAGAAGGTCTATTATAACGTTTAACAGTTTATCAGGGTCCATTGGGTCTGTCATTCTCAACGTTATTGGATTTTTCATATTTTTAACTTGCTCGTCTATAAAGTAGGGTGCTTTTAAAACATCTCCCAACACATACTGAACAAAGTCTGAAAGAGGCATACCTTCTACGCTTACTATAACTGGCTGAGTTGTTTTAACAATAGTTTTTGGGTCTATAGGTTCTTTTTTAGGAAGCTCTTTTTTAGGTTTTTCTATCTGATACTTTAATATGGGGACATCTTCTATCTTCTTTTCTTTTTTACTTTCTTGTATTTTGGCTTCAGACTCTCCGCTTTTTTCTTTTACTAAGTTTTCTTGCTGTATTATCTGGGGTAGAGTTCTTGGTTTTTCTGGTTGACATGATATTAAAAAGAGTGTAAATAATATAAACATCAATAGTTTTACTTTTCTCATCTTAACACTGCTCCTTTTTCAGGTATTTTTATGTCAAACATTTTTATTACTTTTACTTCCTCCTTTTTGTCTTTCTTGTCTTGTTTTATTGCAATTGTTATACTGCTTGGTTGTATCTCTTTTACAACGCTACCATCTGGAAGAATTTCTCCTTCTTTAATTGTTATTTTTTTCCCTGTGCCATCTACTATAACCGCAGTTTTGATACCGTCATAAATAAAAATACCAAGTATCTTAAACTGCTCCGTGTTTAAACCAAGAAGTGTTTTAAGGTCTGGTAAATCTTTAAAATCCTTACTACCACCAGTCTTACTTTCTGAATACTTCCCATCTATAGAAAATGGATTTCTCTTTAACAGGTAAGATAAGTCTGGTTTGTTTAAAGATAATACGTATTCATTTTGAGAGTTTTTTTGTATTTGACCGTAGCCGAAAACTTTAAGATTTACATTAGGATTTTCGTAAGTTAAATAAAAGACAAACAACCCTATTAAAAAACCTACTATTTCAAACTTATACTTTTCAACCATCAAATCCTCGGTCTGTAGCAAGATATTTTTAGGTAGTAACCTTTATCATCACCAAGCTGGTAAACGTCCATTTTTGTTACCTTGTAAAAGGTTTTACTTTCATAAATACGCCTTAAAAAGTTTTTAAAGTATATCGGGTTACCTTTAAACCTTATTCCTACAGATATGATTTCGTAATCTTCTTTTGAAACTGTAGGATAAAACTCAAAGTTAAGGATTTCAAGCTTTTCTTTACTTAAACTATCCTTTAGGTAGTTTAGGGTTTCTACTTGCAAGATTATATCTTTTTCGTTTTTACTTACAAACCCTAACTTTTGGAAAAGTTGGTCTACAGTTAAAGGTTTTTCTTTACTTTGAGCTGTCTTTTGGAGTAGGGTGTTGTATGTCCTATACTTTGTTTTGTAAGTGCTTTCAAGTTCTTTTATAACTTCTCTACTTTCTTTTATGTTGTTGTTTAGAGGTTGAATTACAAATTTCGCAATAAGTAATACTACTATTAGAAGTATTCCATACTTCTGAAAATCGTTTTTAATCATTCTTTACTTCTACCTCTAAAACCATGTTAAAGGAGTTTTCCTGATTTTTCGTAGGTGGAGATTTAAGTCTAATATCTAAGAATTTTATATCGGCAAGTTTTTTAAGGGTTTTTGTAGGTTCCTTTGACACAACTGTTAACGTAGCAGTGTTATTTTCGTAAGAATACAATAAAACGTAATCTTGTTCCGGTAAGTTAGCGGTTATGTTGTTTAGTAGTTGAGTGGCATCCATATCTTTGTTTATGTCGTTGACAATGTTTATAAATTTCTCAATGTTTTCACCTTTATCGCTTATTTGCAAAGATAGAGTTTTTATGTTTTTGTCTAACGTTTCTATTTTTTCTTTAAGTTTTTCTATCTGACTTTGGTAATTTCTGTAGGTTAAAAACGTAGCAACTCCATAAAAAAACAGAACAATCATTGACGCGTACACCAAACCTCTATAATCGATTTTTATCTCTTTTTTTACTTTGTACTGTGGAATTTTAAGGTTCTTTGGATTATGCAAAAATGCCGGGTATTCTAAGTGGTAAGTGTAAACATTAAATCCTTGGGATTTTATAAACTCTGATAAGTCATAATGTCCGTAAAGGTTAAGAGTTTTGTAATTTATTCCACCTTGAGAAACACTTTTTAAGAATATGTCAAATCCTTTTTTGAAATCGTCCTTTGTCTTAAACACTCCAGACCCAGCAAAAACTCTTCCATACGATGCTACAACTCTTATAACGTTAGGGTTTTCGTAATCTGGATATAGATTTATCGTTGGTTCTTCTGATAGAAAACATAAATCTTCAACGAGAATGTAATCACATTCTAACTCCAGTCTTTCGTAAGTCCATACGTCAACTATCAGAAAGTTTTTTGTTGCTTTAAAGATGTTGTAAACAAAGTTTTTATTTTCTATATTGTTTTCGATTGCAGGTTTTAAATCTTTCTGTTCTATTGGTGGTAGTTTTATTCTCTGATGTACTGTTTTTTTGTAAGATATTATGCAAACTTTAGACGTAAAATCTAATATACTATCCTTAATCTTAAATTCGTAAGTTTTATCTGTGATGTAATAAACTCTCATAACTTAACAATTATACCACAAGCTAATCTTCATTAATTATCGTATAAGGCTGTGTTAAGTTACCCCTTGTATCTATTATAAGCTTTTTGTAAAGATTGAATTTATCATCATTTTTAACAAAAATCTTTACAATAAAGACCTGCGAAGGATAGAAATAAATTCCTTCCTCGTTTATTAGCTGTTTGCCAGTCAAATTAAAAAGTGTGTTATTATCAAAGATTGTTCCATTTTTTAGATAATTTTCTACCTTTTCAACTTCAGAGTCTCCAATGTTTAAAACAGCTTTTAAAACTGGTATCGGAGCTGTGTTTGGGTTAAAGCCGATGTTTCTACCTAAGGTTATGTAATCTTTGATTTTTTCATAACAATTCCTTGTCATTCCTCTTATAAGTGTAAGTTCTTGTTTATACTGGATAGGATAGTTTCTTGGTTGGTAGTTAAATCCATTTGCCGTATAGTAAAACTTCTCAGCACCGTTTAACCTTTCATAATCATCTTTATCTATCCAGTCAAGGTAGGAATCGTAAAAAATATCTGCGTCTTTTTCAGAATAATTACACTGGTTAATCAAAAGCCTTTTTATTGCGTAAAAGTTATAACCGTTTAGAGATATTAATCCGTTTGTGTCTTGGATACTTAGATATATGTTGTCCTTAACCAAGGTTAATGTACCATTTAAAGGTATAACAGTGTTTTTAAAAAAGTCTCTACATTCTGACAAGTTTATATGTTTATTATCTAAAGAGCCCATCTTTATACAGTAAAGCGCTTCATTTAAAACAGAGTTTACTTTTAACTCTAAATCCATACGTTCCTTAAGATAAAAAGCGTTTCTTAGATACATTTTAACAAGATAGTTAAAACCTATTGCAACTGTTAGTATTACTAACGAAAAAAGAAGAGATATAAGCGTTATAGAACCTTTATTATTTTTGGTATAACTCATTGTAAATAGCCTTATAACTGCTGTTGTTGTATATTTTAAAGTAAAGCTCTTTTCTTTGTCCGTTCTCATCGTACTGAAAAGCTACCATAGATGGTAAAAATACATTTTTTTTAGGGTCAAACTGATAACTCCAGTCATATCTTTTTAGAAGATTATCGTAAACGTAATACCTTATCCTTAAGTTATCTATTTTACTTAAGAAAACGAATTTTTCAAACTGCTTATAATCTTTGAAAATTAATAGTCTTTCTACTGATTCATAATCTTTAAAGTAGGCTTCCGTTTCGTAAATAACCAAATCGTAGCCTGATTCACTGTTTTTTTCTTTCTTGATAATTACAAGTTTTGGGGAGTCCCCAGACAAGCCTTTAAAAGATACAAAAACCATACTATCTTCATCTCCTTTAAACAGTAAAAACCAGTTGTCTGTATTGTCTTTTATATAGTAGTCAGAGATGTTTTCGAAAACTTCATCAACCCAAAGGTAAGGTAGATACTTCGACAATGAAAAGGAACTTTTTCTTAAGTTTTCATAATAATTTAATATCTGACTCAACCCAGCAGTTGCCAAAGCTATCATAGAAGAAAATATAACGACAACTACTAAAACTTCTATTAAAGTATAACCTTTACAACAGTTCTTGCGGGTTAACATTTCCAGTGTATCTCAACGTGTAAAATTCATAACTTCTTGAATAACCTTTATATGATATATCAAACTCTACCCTGTATAGATAAAGTTCAAAAGGAGACTCTAACTTTGTGCCTTCGTAGAAAAATTGTGGTCTTCCTTTTTTTTCAAGAGTAAATCTATATGTAACAACCGTCTGCTCGTCTAATTTAAACGTTCCCTGAGACGGTTGCAAAATTTCCAACCTATTTTTTACTACTGGAATTAATGAACTTACATAATTAGCTTTTTCTACTCTGTCAACGTAGTTTAAACCGTTTCTTACCAAAAAAAATCCAGCAGCGATAGCGGAAGATAATATAACTCCTGCTATAAGCACTTCTACTAAAAGAAAACCTTTTTTATTCATCGAAGTGAAATCTCACACTCTACCTGCTTTATAAATATTTCGTAGTTATAACTACCTATAAAAATTTTTATAACTCCACCACTACAGGACCCGTTCTCGTAAAAAGTTATAGGTTCATCAATCTGAAAAAAAACATCTGGAAATTTATTAATTTCCATACCATTTACCAACAATTTTCCATTGTTTGAACTTAAAACTTTTTTTTCTTTTTTGTAGAAACTTTCTCCCTTAAGTTGGTTTATATATTCTAAAACTTTCGTAGCCATCTCTTGAGTTTGATATTTTTTTAGCGTGTTTACTGAAACTGGTAGAATAACAGATAGAAGTAAAGAAAGTATTACTATAACAACCAAAAGTTCTATCAAAGTAAAACCTTTTCTAAAGTTTAACATTACTCATACTCATTACTGTTAGTATAAGGGATATAACTATAAAACCAACGATGATACCAGTAAGGGTTATAACGGCAGGCTCTAAAATCGTTAATGTTCTCTTAACGAATGTTTTAAACCTTTCTTCAAATATTGTATAAAGCTCGTAAAATATATCTTTTAGGTTTCCACTTTCTTCTCCTACGTTTATTAGGCTAAGCATAAATGAAGGGAAATATTCTATTTTTCTAAAACTTTCTGTTATGGTTTTCCCAGACCTTATATCTGGTATAACACTTTCAAGACTCCTTTTAATTTTTTTATTCTGTACAACGTTTGTAGATAACTCTAAAGATTTTAGAAAGTCTATACCACTGCTTAGCATAGAGTACATAGAGTAAGAAAACCTCGAAAGTTCAAGGTTTATAACTACATTCCTTAACAAAGGCACGTTTACAGAATAATCCAATAAAACCTTAAGTTTACCAGTTCTTATTAGGATATTAACTCCTACAATTAACATAATAAAAGTTCCTATAAAGTAAGGATTTAACGTAAAAAAGTTTGATATGTTTAGTAGTATTTTTGATATCAAAGGTAATTCTTCGTAATTTGCTGAAAATATTGAAAAAAACTTAGGTATAATAAACTTAAACATAGCGAATATGGTAAGAAAGCTTGCAAAAATTAAAAAAATTGGATAAACTAACGCAGATTTTATCTCCTGCTTAAACTGGATTTTAAATTTTAGATACTCTGCTATATTACTGAAAGATTCAGATAGGGTACCTGTGCTATCTCCCGTTTTTATTACAGCTACTATTAAACTATCGAAAATACTATGTTTCTCAAAAGCCGATGGAAGTGTAACTCCACTTTTAATATCTTTTACAATTTCATTTACTATTTTTTTTAGCTTAACGTTATCTAAAGACCTTTCTATAACAGTTAAAGCCTTTTCTATCTTAACACCAGATTTTGTCATTATAGACAGTTCTTTAAAAAAGTTATACAGTTCTTGTTCTGTTATCTTTCCCTCGAAAAGTTTAAATGAAAGATTCTTTTTTATAGGTTCAATTTTAACAACTACAAACTCTTGATTTTTCAGTAAACTTTTAGCTTCTTCTAAACTCTGAGCACTTATTATATTAGAAACCTTTCTTCCGTTTTTATCGTAAGCTTCGTAAAAATACTCGTTCACGTTACTCTTAAAACCTCTTCAAGAGTTGTAATCCCTTTCAAAACCTTTATAATACCATCATCTCTTAAGGTTCTGTAGTTATACTTCTCTATAAGGTAATTTTTTAGGTCTGTTGAAGATTTATTATGTATGAACCTTTCTTTTAGGTCATCGTTGTATTCAAATATTTCGAATATAGCCACTCTACCTTGGTAGCCTGTTCCTGCACATTTTTCACACCCTTTTCCTCTGTAAAAAACAGGTTTATCCTTAAACAAATTTTTAAATCTATCGTAGATTTCATAAAACTTATACTCTCTTTTAATATCCTCTGGATAATCATACTCTTCTTTACAGAAAGGACAGACTCTTCTAAGTATTCTCTGAGCAGATACGCTTAGTATTGCAGAGTTTATAAGAAAATCTTCTATTCCCATTTCAAGAAGTCTTGATAAACTACTTGGTGCATCATTTGTATGTAAAGTAGACAAAACAAGGTGTCCAGTTAAAGCCGATTGAATGGATATTTCAGCAGTTTCTCTATCTCTAATTTCTCCAACCATTATAACGTCTGGGTCGTGTCTTAAAATAGACCTTAACGCACTTGCAAAAGTAAGGCCAATATCATTTCTAACCTGTATTTGGTTTATTCCGTTAATTTGGTATTCTACAGGGTCTTCTATAGTTATTATCTTTCTTTCGTTGTTGTTGAGAATAGTTAGTAACGAGTAAAGTGTTGTAGTTTTTCCTGAACCTGTTGGACCTGTAATCAAAAACATTCCATAAGGTTTTTTTATTGTTTCTAACAGAATCTTTATATGGTCTTCCTCGATACCTAAAGTTGATATATTAAAAGAAAGTCTTTCTCTGTATAAAAGTCTTAAAACGGCACCTTCTTTAAACACCATTGGAATAGTAGAAACCCTTACATCTATAACTTTAGACGCAACCTGAACGGAAAATTTTCCGTCCTGTGGAAGTCTCCTTTCTGCTATATCAAGATTGGCAAGTAATTTTATCCTTGATAATACAGCAGTGTAAAAGCTCTCGTTTAGTTCATCTATTTCTCTGAGTATCCCGTCTATTCTAAATCTTACTCTAAATTTTCCTGCCATTGGCTCTATATGGATGTCTGTAGCCTTAAGTTCTGTTGCTCTGTTTAAGAGAGTGTTTAGATACTTTATAACTGGAGATTCAAAAGCAACTTCTTTAAGTTTTTCGAAATCTTCATCACTTTCCAAAGATAGAACTTTTTCTGAACTTATACCACCAAATACGAAATTTTTAGATAACTCTTTTACTACATAATCTTCTGCAAGCATAAGCTGGTAGTCCAATCCTAACTGGTTAAGGTAGTTTAATACATCGAAGTTTATTGGATTATTTGTTACTAAGTATAACTTTTCTTGTTTAGTATCGTAAAAAACTGGGATAAATTGATTCTTTAAAAGAAATTCTACGTTTAAATTGCTGATGTTCTCTAAGCTTTGAATATCTAGAAAATTTTTATCGTAAATCGGTAAATTCAGTTGGTACGATAAGGCTTCTATTAACTGACTTTCCGTTATTACTCCCATCTGTATCAGTATTGTACCTAACAACTCTCCCGTTTCTTCTTGTATTTTAAGAGCTTGCCTTATGGAGCTTTCTGATATACCAAATTTATCTCTTAAAATTTCTCCTATTAACATACAGTTTACCAGTTTGTTATAGCCTTATCATCAAGTTTTCCATTTGGTCCTAATGAGTAAAGATCAAATGGTCCATGGTCACCAGGACACTTAAACTGGTAAGGTCTACCCCAAGGGTCTAACGGTATTTCCTGTTTGGAAAGGTAAGGTCCTCTCCACTTTTTATCGTTAGATTTTATTAATTCTTCCAAAGATGTTGGACATCTACCTACGTCTATTATAAAGGACTGAACTGCAGAAGATAGCATCTCAACTTGTGCTTTAGCGATTTCTTCTTTCGACCTTTCAAACTTACCCATGATATTAGGAGCTATCAGAGATGCAATCAATCCTATTATTACTACAACTATCAAAATCTCGATTAAAGTAAAACCTTTTTCTTTTCTAACTTTTTTCATATCCGCACCTGTGTTTTTTTTTAAAATTATACAATACAATATAATATTTTTTTAAGAAAGATTAAGTGTTTTTAGAAGTTTTTCAA
>ERZ1669248.876-NODE-876-length-12593-cov-15.824613_pt1 | contig 12593 bp, 11 predicted proteins | sample MGYA00579296_ERZ1669248 | MGnify/ENA primary metagenome ERZ1669248 (study PRJEB41166, sample SAMN08046057) | hot springs metagenome | biome: hot spring; feature: neutral hot spring; material: thermophilic sediment; isolation source: thermophilic sediment from...
ACAACCCCTGTTTGCCCCAATCCCCAAATCGCCACCATGTTGGCTGGAACGGAAAACCGCTCAATGCGCTCTTTCAGCGTCAAAATGACCACCTCCAGAATTCGTTTGGACATCCTCGTGTAGTTGCTAAGTCGTCACAAATTCTGCAGCATCGCTTCGTGGCGCGGGCACAAGTCGTAAGCGCCGTTCAATTGAGCGTGCAGCATCTCTTCCTGCCAGTGGGCGTTGTAAAGCCGACAATCTTTATCGTCGCAAAAGGCTTCGCCAAACAAAGCGTAAAAGACAGCCTGCAAAGCGTAACCTTTAGCAACTTCTGTCAAGCGCTCGTCGTTCGGTAGAAGGCAACGGTCTTTCAACTCGGAAGCCAAGATGGGAGAGACCGCATCCAAACCCATAGCGCGAAATTGCTCGCGGGCAAGGTAAAACTCTCTGGGTTTCGCTGGCGCTTCCACCAATCCCGTTGTGGAGACGATGGCTGGGTAACCCAAAATCACCGTCCGCAAGTGATACCTTCGGTCGCTTTCGTCAAAGGTCGCCAAAAGTTGGTTAGTGAAGATGAGGGGCAAGCGCCAGCGGTTCATCTCGGTTCGGTCAAATAAACTCGCCAGCAACTCTTGCACCATGAAACCGTCGTAAATGACTCCTTTCGCTTCACCCCTTTGCGTCAATCGTCTTCGTTCGTAAGCGACTTCCCCATAAAGGGGCTCACGGTCGGCAACAGATTTGAACGGGTCATGAACTCGCGCTTTGGCGAAGCCAACCGCAAGCCTTTGCAGGACAGTTTCCTTCCCGCCGCTTTCAAGGCTTGACAATTTCTCGTGAACTAATTCGCCGTGCGCGACGATTTCGGCTTTGGGCAATTTCGTCCGCAGGTAATCAACAATTTCGCTCAGCCTGAAAGTCGGCGTGAATGGGTCATCGTATAAATCGCAGCGAAACGAATTTCGGTTGACCGGCGACATTTACGGCAACCTCCATCGGTTTTGCGCGGCGTTCAGTCACCTGCCAAACCTATCGCTGCAGCGGCAATTGCGAGCGCCAGCGCAAAATCGTGTTCAACCCGCTTGTATTCCCTCTCCTTCTGCAACGGCAGCGGCAACTTGGCTGCATATTGTGGGATTGAAATGACACGAACCTCATCGCCCGTTCGGATTTGAACGCCTGGCTGAACCGTCGTCAACGCAACCAAACTGCTGCCGATGTCAACTTCAACGACCCGCCCTGAAGCGACTGGACTGCCTCTCCTCAAAATCATAACTTCCGACCCAACTTTAAGCCCGCTTGTCATGTCCAGACTAATTCTCACCGTTCGTTCGTGGAGTTGGTCTTTGTCTTTGTAATGCGTTGCAGGCAAAATTGAGTAAACAGGCGGCAGCAAAACCTGCCCTTTCAGCGCAACAGCCAGTGACAATTGTTTTGCGATTTCGGCAGCCGCTGCTGCTACCGCTTTCGCAACGGCGCGACCTTCGGCAGGGTCATCACCTTTGCCTTCCGCCAACGCTTTGAACACGACCTGAGCAGCCTTCACTGGAATAAGTTGTGTCTCCAAGACGACGGTTGCTTTCGGGTCTCGTTTGGGTTTTCGGATTGAAACTTTCTTGACAGTGGCTTGGGCGACTGCGGAGACATTCATCTCTCTTGCAATCCCTGCAAGCATTTGAGCATTAAGCGGTGTCGTCACTTTGCCATGTAGGTTTTGGGCGAGAAAAACTTGGGTGGCGTTTAATGCCTCAACCAAGGTCTCCGCAACTTTCTCCTTGAACACTGCACCGCCGTAGCCGCTTTCATCCTCAACACCCCAGAAGGCTACTTGAATTGGTTTTTGAGCAGCGGCGATTGCGGCGCTGAAGGACAAAATTGCCGCCAACCATAAGCAAGTGCACCTCATTTTTCTCACCCCCAAGTCAGGTTAATGGGCTTCGGCTACTTTCGCATCCTTCGTCGCTAAAATTTTGATGACCGATGAAACAGGATGGTAGTGGGGAGGTTTCAGATTTAGCCTATGCCCGAAGAGTTCATAGTCATCCACGCTGAATGGGGACGACACTGGTCTGGTGGGACGCAGCAAGTTGCTTTGCTGCTGGAAGGTTTAGCGCAAAGGGGTGTCAATGGTTACCTCGTTTGCCAAGAGGGCTCAATGCTTGCCGAACGGATGCAAGGGAAGGTGCCGCTGAAAACTTTCAACTTGCGTGGCGAACACGATTTGCGGGCATGGTGGGATTTCGCCCGTTGGCTCAAAGTCTTTTGTGAGCGTCAATCCTCGCTCAATCACATTTTGCTCGTCCATGTCCACAGCCGAAGAGGCGCATTGCCAACACTCTTCATTGCTCGGAGGCTCAATTTGCCAACTGTGCTTCACTGGCGTGTCGCTGCACCGATAAGGTTTCCACTCAAATTCGTTGATGCTGTAATCGCTGTTTCGGACGCTGCGGCGCAGCAGGTTCTCAAAAGCGGTTTTGCGCCGGAGAAAGTGACTGTCGTGAGAAGCAGCATTGACACGAAATTCTTTGAACCCACAGACGGAGCGAAAGAACTGATGCGCTCCTACTTGGGAATAGGAGGCGACAAGTTCGTTATCGCTGCTGTCGGGCGCTTGGTTAAAGGCAAAGGTTACGATGTGCTCTTGAGGGCGCTATCACAATTTCCACCTTCAGACCGACCCATTTTGCTGTTAGCGGGTGAAGGAAACGAGCGTCAGTTCTTGGAAAATTTGTCAGCCGAGTTGGGGGTGTCGGAGGAAGCAAGGTTTTTGGGTTTCCAAGCCGATGTCAGACCTGTCCTGTGGTCGGCGGATGTGTTCGTTCATGCTCCAACCAATTTCCCAGAAGGGACGCCCAACGCTATCTTGGAAGCGATGGCAGCAGGGTTGCCCGTCATCGCCTCAAAAGTCGGAGGTATCCCTGAAGTCGTGAGGGATGGGGAAACTGGTTTGATTGTCCCTCCCAATGACCCCAAAGCACTTGCGGATGCAATCAACAAGTTGCGTCAAGACAAGACCTTAAGCGAGAAACTTGGCAAACAGGCTCAAGCGTGGGCTCAAGAGCATCACGACACCCGTCAACTGCCAGAACGAGTGCTCCAAGTTTACAATCAGGTGATGGTCAAAAGGCTTTGACTTCTCAGTGAACGCTCTTTGCTCAAAGGATTGTTGGTGGCTGTTAGCCCTAAAGTGTAGGGGCGGATGAAATCCGCCCGCAGAATTTTTCGGACAGGCTTTGCCTGTCCCTACATTGCCGATGAAATCTGCCCGCAAGTTTTCGGGCAGGTTTTCACCTGCCCCTACAGTTGTCTGCACACCAACAAGTTTGTTGTAAAGAGCGTCAGCGAAACGCGCTCAGCAACGACATTCATGCCCGTTGCAAGGAGGCAAAAACGGCGGTGCGGGTCGTCCACATTGACAGTGGCAAGTATTGGCGTGGTAGTCAAAAGCAGATTTGGCTGCTAAGTCGTGCCCAAATCAAGCAGGGTCTGGATTGTTGGGTCATAGGTCGTCCCAACTCGCCCTTGCTCAAACAATGCCGTGAATCAGGCGTTCCAACTTCAGGCGTTAAAGTTCGCCTTGAAGTTGACCCGATTGCGCTGGCAAGTTACCTTCGTGTCTTTGCTCAATTGCGACCAACAGTTGTCAACATCCATTGCTCCCGCGCTCACCTGCCAGCGGGCTGGGCTGCAAAGTTGGCTAAAGTCCCGTTAGTTTTGCTTTGGAGGTGGCTTGACAATCCTATCCGCAACGCTTGGCAGCGATGGAAATACCAGCAAGGCTACGATGCCGTCGTGACAATTTCGCAAAGGGTTGCTCAGGTTCTTCAGGAAGGTGGCGTCCCGCCGCAGAAAATTCACCTCGTCCACATCGCAATTGACCCAGAAGAGCATAAAGTTTACGAGCGCAATTTTGCTAAGGCTCAGTTGGGAATTCAAGACGATGGGTCGCCAGTCATTGGCACTGTGAGTTTTCTCGTCCCGCGCAAGAAGGTTGAAACCCTTTTGCAGGCTTTCAAAATCCTTCAAGAACGCACCCGTGTCCATTTGCTCATCATCGGCGACGGACCAGACCGAGCAAGGTTGGAGAGAATTGCCGATGAAATTGGGGTTTCGTTAGGAGTGAAATTTGCTGGCTACCGCATGGACGCTTCGGCGTTGATGTCGGCGTTTGATGTTTTCGCTGTGACATCAATTCGCGATGCCGCACCGATTGTCTTGCTTGAGGCTGGTTTGGCAAAGTTGCCCATTGTGGCGTCAAGGGCAGGGGGTATCCCTGAGTATCTACGGGACGGCGAGACGGGGTTGCTATTTCAACCTGAAGATGCTCACGATTTGGCGAGCAAAATCAAGATGTTGCTGGACGACAAAGAACTTGCCCGCTCACTGGCGGAGAAGCACTTTCAATTCGTCTCAACCAAGTGCACGGCTGCTCACCTTGCGAAGGTGACCAATGAACTTTACGAAAAGTTACTTGAAACTAACGGAAGGTGATTCTTCGTGAGCGTCTCCGTCGTCGTCCTCACTCGCAACGAAGCGGAAAACATTGAGCGATGCTTGAGAAGCGTTCAATGGGCAGACGAAATCGTCGTCATTGACGACGAGAGCACGGACGGGACGCCCGAAATCGCTGAGCGGTTAGGTGCTCGTGTCATCGTGCACTCGTGGGAGGGGGCTGGGGCGCAATACGCCTTTGGCATCGCCCAAGCCCGCAGCGATTGGGTGCTCATCTTGGACGCTGACGAGGAAGTGACGGCGGAATTGGCGAACGCTATCCGCAAAGTGATTGCCGACACGAGCAACCCTTTTGCGGGCTACAAAGTTCGTCGGGTCAATTATGTGCTGGGGCGATGGCTGCGCTATGGCGGATGGCAAGAGTGGGTTTTGCGCCTTTTCTTGCGGGAACGGGTGACTTCACCGCCGACGCTTCACCCTCGCTTTCAAGTGGACGGGAAAGTGGGCGTTCTGCCTTATCCTATCCGCCACTACATGGCACCTGACTTGGTGGCGTGGTGGGAGCGGAGTTTTCGGCTGGCGCGCATTGAGGCGGAAACGGAGTTTTTGCATGGGAAGCGTTTCAACGGCTTAGCGGTTGTCGGAGGCTTTTGGAAGTTTTTGCGGCGCTTCCTTTTCAAGGGCGGCTTTTTGGACGGATGGGCAGGCTTTTACGCTTGCCTTCATCGCTTCCTCTACATCGCCATCAAACAAGCCCGCCTTTTGGAGTTGCAACGAGGAATTGCTTTGCCGACTTCTCAACCACACAAGTTACCTTTCCGATGAAAGGGGCATTGAGGGCGATGACGGTCGTTTGCATCAGCAGCATCGCTTTAAGCAGTGAACGGGGAACACCTTGCCATCTCATGCGGGCAATGGCGGAGCGGGTGACTGTCTTTTACATCAATCCACCCCACTCGTATGCTCGTGCCCGAAAACAACGAGTTGCGAATGAGGAAGGCTTGCAAGTTATCACGCCGACGCTCCCGACGACTTTTCGGTTTCTTCCACGCCGATGGCGGCGGTGGCTCGTTAGCCTTTTAGCAGTTCCTCAAGTTGTCCGTCGCCTTAACCTTCGCCCACCTGTTGTCCTTTGGTCTTACTTGGGCGAATTGACCCTACCCCTGTGGAGAGGGTTGAAGGCGGATGTCCTTTGCTATCATCGCTTGGACGACTATGCCATTTTGCTCCCTAAAGACCGACCATTGGAGCGAGCCATTGAGGCAAGGGCAGATTTGCTTTTTGTCGTCTCCGCCCCATTGCAAGAGCAGTATGCCCGACAAGGGAGAAAAGCCATCCTTTTGCCCAACGGGGTTGATTTTGCCCACTTTGCACAAGCCCTGCGGGAGGAGGTTGAAGTGCCGAAAGAGTTAGCGTCTCTGCCTCGTCCGTGTATCGGCTTTGTCGGGCTTGTTGATCCACTTTGGGTAGACACGGAATTGCTGATAGAGTTAGCACGGGCACGCCCCCAATGGTCAGTTGTCATCGTCGGACCGACAAAGAAATGGCGCTTGCCTCCCAATTTGCCACCCAACTTGTATCTCTTGGGGGCGCGTCCCTATCGGCTTATCCCCAGTTACCTAAAAGGGATGGATGTGTGCTTGGTGCCTTTCAAAGCGAATGCCGTCAGTCAAGCCGCCAGTCCCCTCAAACTTTACGAGTATTTGGCGGCGGGGCGGGCAGTCGTCAGCGCGCCTGTGCCAGATTTGGCTTTTCTCGGTTCTGTCGTTTGGTGTGCCCAAAGTTTGGATGAGTTTTTGAGCACTATTGAAGAAGCCTTGCCCCTCGCCCACGACCCAAGGGAACGACAACGACGGTTAGAGGTTGCCGCCCAGCATTCCTGGCAACAGCGCGCCCAAATTGCCCTTGAGTGGATTGAGAAAGCCTTGATGAATTCCAGCAAGCAAGGCTTTTAACGACGCTTTTGCAAGAGGGCGACAAGTAAATAGTCGCGCATCCATTAGGGGGAAAAGTTTGATGACTTGCCCTGCCTGCGAGGAGAGAGAAGTGGTGTTAGTTTTCGTGGACAAATGGCCGTCAGGATTTGAAAAGCGCATTTATCGCTGTCAGCGGTGTGGGTTAGGCTTTGTTGATCCGATGCCCTCAAGAGACGAGTTACTTGCCCTTTACGATGAAGGCTACTTCCAGTCAACTGATGAAAGCCTCGGTTATGCCAATTATGAACCGCCAAAGGAATGGTTTGCCGAGTTGCTTAGGAAGTTGCGATGGGCAGGAGCAGAGAGCCCTTTGCTGGATATCGGTGCTGCCACAGGCGACTTCCTTCTGCTGGCTAAAGAGCACGGCTTTGAAGGTTTAGGCATAGAACCCTCTTTTGAGGCAGCGAAGAAGGCAAAACAAAAGGGGGTTCAGATTTTAGTCGGCTTGTTTGAAGAGGTTGCCGCTTCGTTAGCGTCCGCTTCCTTCGGCGGAGTGGTGATGTCCCATGTGATTGAGCATTTTCCTGCTCCCTTTTGCGCCTTAAAAGAATGCGCTCGTCTGTTGCGACCCAACGGTTGGATAGCCATTTTAACTCCCAACTATGCCTCGCCCAAGTGGAAGGACAAAGATAAGACCTATCGGATTTCCCGAGAGCATCTCTTTTACTTCACGCCTTTGAGCCTTAGTCTAATGGTTGCGAAGGCGGGTTTCACTGTGCGCCAGTGTCGCTCTCAACCTTGCCCATCACCTTTGGCTTGGGCAGAAATAGCCCGAAGGGAAAACACCTTTCGTTGGCTTCGTTTTATCAGCAAGTGCTTCACTTGGGTCTACAAGAGATGGTTGCTGTCCACCTTAAGGAGGCAATGGAACGACCTTATCCTTCTCGCCCAGAAGAAGTCGTCTGCGAAAGATCGTTAAGGCAAAAGGGTGTAAACGATGGCGGCGGTTGTCCAAGGTCACAAGGTGAAATGTTAAGGGCATGGGGGCAAAAACCTATCAGTTTCAAGGCTTGACATCCGTTTGGTGCAAAAATTGCCACAGCGATTCCGCTGCCCTTCTGTTCATGTGGGGAACTTTCGCGAGTTCGTCAATTGATGCCTTCATCATTGCCTCAAGGGAGCCAAAGTGCTGCATGAGAGCCTTTTTCCGCAGCGGACCGATGCTTGGAACTTCATCCAAAACCGTTCTCAAAGCCTTTTTAGCCCGCCTCTTGCGGTGAAACTTGATGGCAAATCTGTGCGCTTCATCACGGATTCGTTGGAGCAAGTGCAGTGCTGGACTGTTGAAGGGCAAAGCGATTGGCGCTTCGGAGTTGGGCACATAAAGCAGTTCGTGCTCTTTCGCCAGTGCAGCGACAGGGATGTCCAGTCTGAACTCGTTGAGCACTTTCAAAGCAACCGAAAGTTGACCTTTCCCGCCGTCAACCAAAATCAGGTCAGGCAGGTCAGAAAATTTGGGGTCATTGTCAAGGTAATGTTTGAACCGCCTCGTTAAAACCTCACGCATCGCCGCGTAATCGTCTGGGCGGGGCTTTCCCGTTACTTCGTCGACGACCCAAGAGCCTTTGATTTTGAATTTGCGATACTCGCTTTTTGTCGGTTTGCCGTCAACGAAGACGACCATTGAACCTACGGTCTCAACGCCCATTGTGGTTGAAATGTCGTAGCATTCAATTCGTTTTGGCGGGGCAGGCAAATTGAGGTGCGATTGCAAGGATTTGAGAGCATACTCGCGGGTGAGTTTCTCCTGCTCCTCTCGGAACAACTCTTCCTTAAGCGCTTGCCTTGCGTTGCGTTCGGCGATTTCAAGCAAATCCTTGAAAACTCCACCTTTCGCTGTTCGGACAAAAACAGGTTCGCCTCGCTTTTCGCTCAACCACTCGGCGATTAGTTTGGCATCCTCCAGTTCTACAGGAAGCAACAAGATTTTCGGGATTGGCACACCTGATGAATACCGCTGCTTCACGAAAGCCCCCAAAATTTCCGCAGCGCTTTGTCCTTCGTTGACCCGTAGGATGAAGTGTTGGTCGCCAAGCAACATGCCGCCCCGAACGAGCAGCATTTGAACGCAACCTAACCCCATCTCACTTGCGAAAGCGTAAGCGTCAATGTCTTCACGGATTGGCAAGTGAACTGCCTGTCGCTCGGTGACCGATTGAATTGCCCTAATTTGGTCGCGAATTTTTGCTGCCTTCTCAAACTCTTCTTTCTCCGCTGCCTCCCACATCGCCCTTTCAAGTTGCTTCATCACCTCGTTGGTCTTGCCCTCCAGAAATTCGCAAAGCCTTGCAGCAGCATAGCGATACTCTTCCGGGCTAATTGCAGCCACGCACGGACCTGAACAACGGTGCAGGTGATATTCAAGGCAAGCGCGGGGCAAAGGCTTGCTTGTGTCCCGCCAAGGGCAACCGCTTTTTCGGCGCTCGTTGACAACAGTTAAGGTGCGAACCCCAAAAATCCGCTTGAGCAACTCAACAGTTTCGCGCAAAGCCCTACCGTCAGGATACGGACCGAAATAACGAGCGCCGTCGTCTTTCGGTTGCCGCGTGATGACAAGGGCGGGGAAAGGTTCGTTGACAGTGACTTTCAGGAACGGGTATGCTTTGTCGTCTTTGAAGCGAATGTTGAAAGGTGGACGGTGCAACTTGATGAGGTTGCACTCCAAAATGAGCGCTTCCTTCTCGCTTCGGGTTGTCAAGACTTCAATGTCGGCAATTTTGGGAATCATATCCCGAAGCCAAGGACGAGTTGCATCCTCGCCGTGAAAATACGAACGAACCCTGCTTCGCAAATTGACTGCCTTGCCTATGTAAAGGACTCGCCCGTGCTTGTCTTTGAACAGGTAAACGCCCGGCTCTTCAGGCAAGGAAGCAAGTTTTTCTGCCAAGGGTGAAGGCTGCTCCCGCATGGCTCAAGACACCAATTTCATTATGCAACTGCCTGCAACATCGGGTTGAACTTAAACTTTGGCAAGTAACCGGTTGGGAACGCTTTTTGAAGACAGGCGAAATCAGACCACATAAATTGGGGCAGGCTCTATCTGCATCAGGGCTTGGGGTGAGCCGCGCTTTCCTAAAACCTGCAGCGAGTGTATGCGAAAATTAATTCCCGAGCCTAAATTCCGTCGGTTCAGCAATTTAGGCTCTAACTGCCCAGCATTAAAATGTTGGGCTACTTTAACGAAGTCGGCTCAAGCCGACTGAAAATAGCCCACTTTAGTGGGCTTGGGTGAGCCCAAATTTTTCCTGACCTGCCGATTTGCCCATCTCACGATTTGCCGATAGTTTTGGCTCGGCAAGAGCCTTGCCCTCCCGAGGGCTGACTTCAATCGTTGAAAAGCCGCTCAGAAAGACTTTTTGAACACACTGGCTTGCGGTTTACATCTCGTTAACGGCTGAGCCCCTTTTGCCCGTAGTATGCCGTCGGTCCGTGCTTTCGGAAGAAGTGCTTGTCAAGGAGTGTTTTTGGGATGGGTTCAACCTGTCGGTTGATGTTGAGAGTGAAAAAGGCAAGTTTGGCAACTTCTTCAAGGACTATGGCGTTTTCAAGGGCTTTCATCGGGTCACTGCCCCAAGTGAAGACCCCATGATATGGCACAAGCACTGCGGGCATTTCGTCCGGGTCTATCTTTCGCTCCCGAAAACACTCAACGATGACCTTGCCCGTGTTGAGTTCGTAGTTTTCGGAAATTTCTTCTGGAGTGAGCAATCGTGTGAGCGGAACTGTCCCGTAGAAGTAATCTGCATGGGTTGTGCCCAAGCAGGGTATTTCCTTGCAAGCCTGTGCCCAAGCGGTTGCGTAGGTTGAGTGGGTGTGAACGACCCCTCCGATTGTTGGGAACTCGCGGTAAAGGAGCAAGTGAGTTGGTGTGTCTGAGGATGGTCTCAAATTACCTTCAACAATTTCGCCAGTTTCAAGGGACAAGACCACAATGTCTTCGGGTTTCAGTTGGTCGTATTCAACTCCGCTGGGTTTTATCGCCATCACGCCTTCATTTCTATCAACCCCGCTGACATTGCCCCAAGTCAGTATCACGAGCCCGCTCTCGCCGAGTTTTCGGTTGGCGAGGCAAACAATTTCTCGCAACTCACGAAACCTCACATCTCACCAACCCTCACTTTGTCGCGGATGTCAAGCAGTTCCTTCATCAGGTCGTAGAGGTTGTCGGTGTAGTTTGGGGTTCCGAAGATGTCGTGTAGCCTTCGGTAAAGCCGATAGAGCCTGTCGTAGATTTTGACATGGCGCGGGTTCGGGACATACTTTTCATCCTTAACGCCCGTCATTTTCTCCAATGCCTCTTGGAAGTTGTCGTAACCTCCATTCTCCTTGCCGGCGACGACAGCGCCAGCGATGGCGGCGCCGAGAGCGCAAGTTTGACTGCTGCGGGCGATTTCAATGGTTCGGTTCAAGACATCAGCGTAAATTTGCATGACAAGCGGGTTCTTTTCGGGTATGCCGCCGCAAGCGATGATGCGGTTGATTTTCACCCCATACTCCTCAAACCGTTCCATAATGACGCGTGCGCCAAAGGCTGTCGCTTCAATCAGCGCCCGGTAGATTTCCGCCGGTTCAGAGTGAAGTGTCAATCCCACGATCAATCCCGTGAGTCTTTGGTCAACGAGAATAGTTCTGTTGCCATTGTGCCAATCAAGGGCGAGCAAACCGCTTTCGCCGGGGAGCAAGTTCTTTGCCTTCTCAGACAGAGCCTCATGAGAGCCTTCAATTTCTCCCCAAGGTTTGATTTCGCGGACGAACCAGTTGAAAATGTCTCCGACGGCAGATTGACCCGCTTCAAGTCCGTGATAGTTGGGCAAAACGGATTCGGGAACAATCCCGCAAAGACCGGGGATGTCAGGCAAAGGTTCTTCAAGGGGCCAGACGGTGATGTCACAAGTTGATGTCCCGATGATTTTCACCAAGATGCCTGGCGCCACTCCAGAACCGACACCGCCAAGGTGGGCGTCAAATGCACCGATGGCAACAGGAATCCCTTCACGGAGTCCCAACTTTTCAGCCCACTCTCTCGTCAACCCTCCTGCCTTGTGACCGATATGATAAGCTTTGTCGGGCAAAGTCTTGCGGACTTTCAGCAAAATTGGGTCAAGGGCTGCGATGAACTCTTCATCTGGGTAACCTCCCCAAGAAGGGTTGAACATGCCTTTGTGTCCGGCGGCGCAAATGCATCTCTTCAGAACCGATGGGTGAGTTGTTCCGGTCAAGAGTGCTGGAATCCAATCGGCAATTTCAACCCAAGTGTATGCGGCTTCGTAAACCTTAGGTGCAACTTTTGAGCAATGCCAGATTTTCGCCCAGAACCACTCGGACGAGTAACGACCACCATATTTGGCAAGATAATGGGGACGCATCTCCGCCGCTTTCTGAGTTATCGTCTCCGCCTCGGCAAAAGATGTGTGGTCTTTCCACAACCAAGCCATTGCGTTCGGGTCGTCCTTGAATTCATCGTAGAAAGCAAGCGGTGTTCCGTTTTCGTCGACAGGCAAAGGGGTGCTGCCAGTTGTGTCAACCCCTATGCCAATCACATCTTCAGGGGAAAAGTCCCTGCAATTTGCCTTCGCAACAGCAATTGCTTCCTTGATACAACCCTCCAAACCCTCAACATAGTCTCTCGGGTCTTGTCGGGCAAGGTGAGGGTCTTTGAGGTCAACAATAACCCCATCTTCCCCTCGCCGGTAGTTCCACACACTTGTCGCCACTTCCTCTCCATCCTCAACGCGAACAATGACGGCTCGCACGGAATTCGTCCCAAAGTCAAGCCCAATCGTGAATTTGCCCATGAACTTTCCCTCCTTTCCTCAGCACCTACCACCGATTAAGTGATGGCTTTTGGAATTATAGCCCCTTTTGTCAATGATGTGCGAGTGTGTTCGAAAATTCAGTGCCTAAGGGAGGGCGAACCTTTAGGTGAGCCCAAAATCAAGGTTGTAGGGTGCGGTTTTAAACCGCGCCGACCATTTCTGTCGGCACGGCATAAAGCCGTGCCCTACAAAATTGGGTAAGGTAGCGTCGCCTTTTGGGGCGACGGTCGTTAATCGTCGGGGGCGAGCCCCGACGCCACATCGTTGCCCAACAATTCGTTGGTGGGCAATCTAAGTGGGAGGGCGAACCTACTGGTGAGCCCAGATTTTTCCCGACCTGCCTACTTGCCCATCTCACGACCTGCCG
>ERZ1669248.878-NODE-878-length-12555-cov-14.730000_pt1 | contig 12555 bp, 10 predicted proteins | sample MGYA00579296_ERZ1669248 | MGnify/ENA primary metagenome ERZ1669248 (study PRJEB41166, sample SAMN08046057) | hot springs metagenome | biome: hot spring; feature: neutral hot spring; material: thermophilic sediment; isolation source: thermophilic sediment from...
GCCGAGCCGAAATGATTGGCAGGTAGTGAGATGGGCAGGTAGGCAGGTCGGAGAATTTAGGCTCACCAGGAGGTTCGCCCTCCCACTTAGATTGCCCACCAATGAATTAGTGGGCTACGATGTAGCGCTGGGGTTTGTCCCCGACGATTGTTTTAACGACCGTCGCCCATAAGGGGCGACGCTACCTTAGTCGGCTTGAGCCGACTTTGTTGAAGCAGCACTGCATTTCAATGCTGAGCAGGTAGAGCACAAAAGCCGAACCTGCGAAATTTAGGCTCACCTAAAGGCTCGTTCTCCCGTTAGGCTCTTGATTCCCTAACGCATTCGGCGAACACTGACTTTTTCCTGACCTTGCAGCAAAATAAAAGCGGTGAAAGGAAAATGAGGCGTCTTTTGGGAGTTGTCACGAGAGGTTCGTTGACGGAAGGTCTGGAGATGAAACTGGCTGAGGATTGTTCCATTGAGGACATCAAAGCGGGTAAGTTCGTGGTCATTGACGGGGATAAACTTCGTTTCTTCTCGCTCATCACCGACCTTCGTCTGGACGCAACGACCCCTGCGGTCTTGCAAAACCCGCCCGATGTCAGCGACGATTTGGTGAGAGAGGTTCTAAGTGGCACCGCCACATACGCTACAGTCACACTGAAGCCGATGCTCACAACTGAACTCAACGAGAGCAAGGGCGAAGGTGAAATCCCTGAGCGGCGAGAGCCTCAGCCCGTTAAAACCGTCCCGCCTCACTTCTCCCCTGTCTACGAAGCAACTTCAGCGGATGTAGCCCGCATTTTCGGTAGCGAGGACATGGAGCCCAAAGGTCGCTACTTTTACATCGGCACTCCCCTTGACATGGACACGCCAGTTTGTCTGGACTTGCACAGGTTCGTTGAGAGGAGCAATGGGATTTTCGGCAAGACGGGCACGGGGAAAACTTTCCTGACGAGGCTGATTTTGTGCGGGCTTATTCGTTGGGTGACGATGGGCAATGGCAGGGTCGTCACTCTCATCTTTGACATGCACAACGAATATGGATGGAAAGCGCTCAGGGAAACGGGCGGAACTCGCGGCGAGGTCAGAGGGCTGCGTCAGTTGTTTGGTCCGCAAGTTTCCGTTTTCACCCTTGACCCAGAATCCTCAAGGACAAGGCAAGTGCCGTTTGACGGTCAAGTTGTGATTTCCTGCGACCAAATAACAGTTGACGACATCGCACCTTTGCAAGACGAACTCAGGTTGCACCAAACTGCGGTTGAAGCGGCTCACCTTGTTTACACTCGCTTCAGGGAGCGCTGGCTTGAGGAACTGCTGGATTACGGAGACAGGGGTGACATCAAAAGTCTGGCAGAGCAAATTGGCGCAAATAGGGAGTCTCTGGCGGCGCTCTACCGAAAACTCAAGAGAGTTGCCGACTTGCCGTTCATCGTCCCCTCCGACAAGAAACCGTCAAAGGATGTCGTGAAGACCATCATGGAGTATCTGCAAAGAGGCATCCATGTCGTTTTAGAGTTCGGGCGGCAGGGAAGCATGCTCGCTTACCTTTTGGTCGCCAACATTTTGGCTCGGCGCATCCACGAAATGTATGTCCAGATGACCGAGGAATACTTGGCGACGATGAACCCAGAAAAAGAACCGAGGCAGTTGGTCATCGTCATTGAGGAAGCCCACAAGTTCTTGAACCCTTGGGCTGCGAAGCAAACCATTTTTGGGACAATCGCGAGGGAGATGCGGAAATACTATGTCAGCCTGCTGATTATTGACCAACGACCGTCGGGAATTGATGACGAAATCCTCTCGCAAATCGGAACGAAAATCGTTGCCCAACTGAACGACGAAAAGGACATCCAAGCGGTGCTAACGGGCGTTTCTAACCCCGCAGGCTTGAGGAGCATCCTCGCCAGCCTTGACTCAAAGCAGCAAGTTTTGGTGCTCGGTCACGCAGTCCCAATGCCCGTCGTCATTAAAGTCCGCGATTACGACGAATGCTGCACCTCAATCAGTTACGAACTTGCAAACTACATCCCCGAAGTGCACGACCGCCTTCAGGAAGAGGAATTTGAGCGGATGCTCTTTGAGAGCGATGATGGCGCTGATGGGTTCGGGTGGCAAAGTGAGATTGAGGAACGATGGCGCGAAGTTTTCGGGGAAGAATGAGTCAGGAGGTGAAAAGGAATGCCTAAAGTCATTGCGGAAGTGAGCATCGTTCCCATCGGGACTGGAGATACAGGGGTCAGCAATTTCGTCGCCGAAGCAATTAAGGCTCTGGAGAAAGTAGCGGAAGCAAACGGTCTCCGCTACCATGTCTGCGCTATGGGGACGGCAATTGAAGGCGAACTGGATGCCGTCTGGCAAGCGGTCAAAGCAATGCAGGATGCCATGTTCAATTCAGGCGCAAAGAGGTTGTTGACAACTTTGAGAATTGACGACCGAAGGGATAGGGAAGAGACGCTGGAGCGGAAGCGAGAGGCTGTCGCTGAGAAAGGGGCAAAGATAGAACGACTGTGAGTTTCTGGGGCTCAAATTCCTTCCAGTCAATTTTCGCTGATAGGTTCGCTTCGGCTCACAACAAAATCGCATGAGCAGCATAAGTTGCGGTTTAGGGCGCTTTAACGAGAGGCGAAAAACTTGTTTGTCGCCGCTAAACTGCGAATCGCTCAATCCGCTCAACCAAATCCATCGTCCTTGCAGCATCAACGAAGTTTGTCAAGGGCTCTTCGTCACGAAGGATGCAGGTGATGAAATGCTTCGTCTCGTCAAAGTAGCCGTAAGTAATTCGGCGGTCGGTCGTGCCGGTAAGTTGTTCATCGGTCACGACCTCAATGCCTTCACCTTGTCGGTGAATTTCCGCCTGTTCTGGTGCACGGATGTAGGCGCTTATGCCTTGACCGTGAACTTCAAACCGCTCGTAACGGCTGCCAGCAGTCCGCGACGCAGCCAATATGCCGATTGCCCCACTGTCAAATCGGATGAGCGCTGCGAATTGGTTTTGTGAGTTCTCCCACTTCTCATATCGCGACCAGACATGGGCGCAAACTTCAATTGGTTCGCCAAGCAAATCCCTCAAAATGTCAACGGCGTGGATAATGTCGGTTCGCAAGATGCTCATGCCGTAGTATGGACCTTGACCGAGCATATCTTTGTGAAACTCAGCGAAGGCGAGGGACGGACTTCCGCGTTCAAAAACTTTAGCCTTCGCATAACGGTAAACAGCAGCGTAACGGCGGTTGAACCCAACACAAGTTTTGACTTTTTGCCGCAATGCCTCTTCCGCCATTGCCCAAGCGTCGTCGCTTTTGCAACCTGGTGGCTTTTCAATGAAAACATGTTTGCCAGCCCGCAAGCAATCCAAGACAATGGGGGTTAAGCCCATCGGTGGCATGATGACATAAACGGCATCCAAATCCTCACGCTCAAGCATGAGGCGGTAATCGGTGTAGCGATGCCCCTTAGGGACATCATACTTTTCTGCGGTTGCGTTCAAACGCCCCTCGTCCAAATCGCAAATCGCCACCAACTGCGCTTCTTTAAGTTCAACAACGCTTGGGTAATGAACGGCGTTCGCCATACTTCCCGCACCGATGAAACCGACCTTGACTACATCCATGTTTGCCACCACCTCGGTAACAACTATGACGCCAGGCGGGACTGGGGTAGAGTGGGGCATCTTCAAAATGCGTCTGGGATGTGCTCAATTCGCTTGATTTGACCTTGCTCGTCCAAGTCAACGGCTATCAAGTCAAACCTTCGGTCTCGTCCTGACCAACCTCGTTTTGCGAGGAAAATTTCTGCAGCCTTGCGGATGCGTTGTTGTTGGCGCGGCAGTAAACCTTCAACTGGCGTTCCGAACTCATCGGATGAGCGAGCCTTGACCTCAACGAAAACGATCAAGTCGCCTTTCATTGCGACCAAGTCAATCTCGCCCACTTTTAGTTTCAGGTTCTGGGCAATGATGCGGTAACCGCGCCGCCTCAAGTAAAGCGACGCCTCGCGCTCGGCAAGTTTACCCCGCTCGTGCGCTGCCAATGGACGCTTCCGCTTTTCCCACCAATCTCGCAACCGAGAAAGCAGTTTCATGTTAAGCCGCTTCCCCTCCAAATCGGGCAGGTCTCACTTGCTCGTGTATCTTTCCCGCATTTCAATTTTGCGACACTGAGGAGGCAGGTAGGCTTCAACACAGTGGCGGATGGAATCCGCCTGTAGAATTTTTTCGGACAGGCTTTGCCTGTCCCTACATTGTGGATGGAATCCGACTGCAGGTTTTCGGGCAGGTTTCACCTGCCCCTACGGTCGTCTCTGGTGGCACAATAGAGCGAGTGCGGATTAACCGGCTTGCTAATTTGTCCATACTGGAGGGTTGAGGCTCACTTTCCCGCTATATGCAAGGCGCATTTTTGTCGCAATGACATTTTGGCAGCACAGAATAGTTTCATGCCGTGCCTTGCCTTTGTTGGCACTGATTGAAACAACGCTTCGGCTGAGGAGTGTGAACTGCCTATGGCATTTCGTAACTTGCGAGAATACTTACAAGCCCTTGAAAGGCGCAACGAACTGGCACGCATCAAAGTTGAGGTTGACTGGAACTTGGAGATGACGGAAATCATTGACAGAACTGTCAAGCGAGGCGGACCGGCGCTTTTGTTTGAGCGCGTCAAAGGTTACGACATTCCCGTCGCTGCGAACCTTTTCGGAACTTACGAGCGGGTCAAGTTGGTTCTCGGCGGCGACCCAGACGAAATTGCAAAAGAAATCGCTTCTTTGCTCAAGCCAGAAATCCCCGAAACGCTCTGGGAGAAGGTCAAGGTTTTGCCCAAACTTGCCCAACTCGCTAATTTCCCGCCAAAGCGGGTTCGGACTGGACCGTGCAAAGAAATTGTCAAGAAAGGCAAGGATGTCAACCTCTTTGAGTTGCCGATACCAAAGTGCTGGCCTAAGGACGGCGGGCGATATATCACCCTCGGCTTGAGTTTCACCCAAACGCCTGATGGCAAGGGGAAAAATGTCGGAACCTACAGGCTTCAAGTTTTTGACGAAAGGACTTTGGGCTTTCACGCCCAAACCCACAAAGACGGCTACCGTCACTTTTTGATGTGGGAGCGACAGGGCAAGGACATGCCTTGTGCCGTTGCCCTCGGCGGAGACCCAGTTTTGGTCTATTGCGCAACCGCTCCTTTGCCAGAAGATGTTGACGAACTTTTGCTTGCTGGGTTCTTGCGCAAGCAGCCCGTTGAAGTTGTCCCTTGTGAGACCGTTCCCCTTGAAGTTCCTGCCGACGCTGAAATCGTGATTGAAGGTTATGTCAAGGCTGGGGAACGAAGGCTTGAAGGACCGTTTGGCGACCACATGGGTGTCTACTCGCTGCCCGATGAGTATCCCGTCCTTCATGTCACTTGCATCACGATGCGCCGCGACCCAATTTACCCTCACACAATTGTCGGCAAGCCGCTTCAGGAGGATTATTGGCTGGGCAAAGCGACCGAAAGAATTTTCCTTCCCCTCATTCAACTCATCTTGCCCGAAGTCGTTGACATCAATTTCCCCCTTGAAGGTGTTTTTCACAACTGGGCGGTCGTGTCAATTCGTAAACGCTACCCCGGTCACGCCAAGAAGGTCATGCACGCCCTTTGGGGCTTGGGGCAGATGATGTTCACGAAGGTGCTGGTTGTCGTTGATGAAGATTGCGATGTCCACGACATGAGTGAAGTCTTGTGGCGGATGTTCGGTTTCATTGACCCTGGGCGCGATGTTGTCATTGTGGAAGGTCCCGTTGACGACTTGAACTTCGCTTCTCCCCTACCCCGCTATGGGACGAAGATGGGCATTGACGCAACTCGCAAGTGGCGTGAGGAGGGCTTCCAGCGACCCTGGCCTGAGGACATAGTGATGGATGAAAGCGTCAAGCGGAGAGTTGACGAAATTTGGGAGCAGTTGGGAATTGGGTGAAGGTTCGCTCCTTTGTAACGAATTGTGTCGGCTGCTCTCAAAAATATGTGGTCAGGTTCAGGAGCGCAGCCAGCAACTTTCGCTCAGTCTTGTAACGCCACTTTGCCACAAACCGCATCTACACCGTTGAAGGGGTGACAGGAAATGCCAGTCTACGAATTCCGATGTGACCGATGTGGGCACGAATTTGAGGAGTTGGTCAGTTGGCGGGATTTAGAGGAAGGAAGGGTTCAGTGTCCGCAGTGTGGCAGCAAAGAAGTGAGGAAAAAGTTTTCGCTTTTCGCAACTCGTTCTGCAAGGGGGCAAAGCAGCAATTCATCGTGCGGTCCGACAGGGTGAAGGGTTTCTTAGTGAGCCCCGCAGTCTGTCGGGGTTGAAAAGCGGAACGGACAAGAGCACACAAACAAGCAATCTTCGGGTAAGTGTGTCCGAAAAGCCTCTCTCAGCATCTTTCCTACGAGTGAACTCAGCCTATGGGAGGGCGAGGCTCCTGCCGAGCCAAACTTATCGGCAAATCGTGAAATGGGCAGGTAGGCAGGTTGGGAAAAAATTAGGCTCACCAGGAGCCTTGCCCTCCCAAAATCTTTGTTCGGCATTAAAATGCGCGGTTTCGCACTGCGCCGACAAAATTTGTCGGCACGGCATAAAGCCGTGCCCTACGACTGATTGGTCACAACTTTCCGAACGCACTCCCCAAACGAAACACCGAGACTTCAACCAAACCAAACCCCGTAACGCTGGAACGGCGGTTTGCCCGTCGTTGACCACAAGCCCCAAATGACGCCGGCGACAATGTAGTGACCGAGGGCAAATCCGAGCATGAAAGGGACTGTCCTACGATACATCCTGCCGCCACCATATCGCAAGACCAAAAACTTCACCGCCCAAACAATCAGGAAAGGAAACCAAACCAAGTCGCCGTAAGCGCCAGCGATGGCAAACCCAAGAGGATGAAACGGGGATGTAGGGTAGTTGAAGCGAATCGCACCAAACAAAAGTGTCAAGAGAGCACCAAAGGCTGTTGCGATGATGCGGGGAATGTCCGGAGGCAAAGGGGTTGTTCGGTAACTGACGATAGCACTGTATTCGGCGCTCGCATGCCAATGTCCCCAAATGCCACCTTCTCGGAAGTTAATTGCCCCGCCAGCGTAATAGGGCACAAGGTGGAAATAAAAGCCCATCAACACACCAATGATGACAGCCAAGACGCTCAACCGAACCCAAAGCCTCGGCGGGTAGCCAACCTGAGTTCCCAAACGGATGTTTTCAAACTGGGTCGCTGTGTAAGAGTGGAAGAAGCCGCGAGCCATGAAGGTGAAGATGGCAAATGCTGTCATGCTCCTAACCCCGCCCCAACTCATCACCCGTTCCGTTCCGAGGGTGTAGAGGATGACTTTTTTGTGCTGATAGTAAGGGAAGAGCCAAACCATTGGGGCACCGACTTCTGCACGGATGCGGGTATAAACGAGGGCGACAAGCAAAGTCAAGAGCAGGTAAATGGTCGCAAGGGTCGGGTGCATCCCCGCAGCGGTCAGGAACAACAAACACCCACCAACACCGACGAGAAGCCAAATCAAAGTCTCTCTGGGCGACAAAGAGTCATCTTCAAAAGACCAACCTTTCGGGTTGACAATCGCTTTTAGCCAATCTCGCAGGTAATGGCGGGCAGCGTAAAAAAGCAGGACTGCTGTCGCTAAATAAGCGCCCAACCCTTGTTCTTGAGTAAACGGGTAACCAGCCCACTGCCAACCCAACATCCTGCCGGTGAGAGCCTCAATTTTGAAAAGCGCGTAGGTGAACCAAACGGTGAAAGCGACTTCAGTCGGCATCAAATAGCCCAACCCGACAACCTCAGGGCGATACCAGAGTGTCAAGGGGGCAAGTGCGTCAAGGGGCGGTGCAGTGAAGTATTGACCCAAGTCGTAAAATTTTCCGGGCGATGGAAACTGGGGGAAAAAAGCGTTTGCTATGTTTAGCGCGTTGTAGAAAGCCGAAAGGGAGAACCCCAACCACATCAAAGGGTCACGCCAAAACCTCGGCAACCCTTCGGGAGCACTTTCTTCCGTTGCCCTCATCGGCAGGTAAAGCAGCGGGAAGACGAGCCTTTCGTGCTCTCGCCACCGCTTTTCAAACACACACAGAATTCCCGTCAACGCTACCCAGTAAACGGTGAAGAAAACCGTCCACGAAGCGATGGGGATTAACCAAGCGTCCCAAAGCACTTTTGCGTCGGGGCGACCTTGATACAAATCTCGGATGACCGCAAACTCTTTCGGGACAAGCCAATCGGGAATGTAGGGCGTTATCAAGTCAAGCCTCAAAGTGGGCTGCATTCGCTCGTAGTAAATCGGGTAGGTTGTCAGCGAAAGGACAAAACGCAAACTCCCGCATGCCGGAACCGCAGTCGCAACGGTGCAAAAAGCGTAGACGAGGAGCATTTCGCTTCGCGACAAAGCGAGACTTGGGACTAACCGCCGAAGCAAAGGGTTGACAATTATCAGAAGCAGCAACGCCCCCAAAGCAGGGATTGGCGGAACGGATTCAGTTATTTGCGAGGCGAGGACGATGACTTCCGCTTGCTTCATCCACCACCCGCCAAAAATAGTCAAGGCGAGGGACAAACCGAGCAAATAAGGCAACCGTGATAAACGAAAGACCGCAACTTTAGCCGTAGGCAGAGCCGCTGCCAGTTTCCTTGCCATCGCTACTAACGCTCCCCTTCGTTCATCTCAAATGCGCATTTCGCCCCTTCGGTTTTCGGACAAGTTCCGACAAATGTCAAAAGCCAAGATTGAGTTTGCCTCATACAGCACCTCATTGCCAATCCCTGCCAGCAACTCCATCCACAGTGAGGTTGATGTCTGGCAAATCGTTAACGGCAGGGGAAATTTGGCGGCGGCGCAAAAATTTGACATGACCGTCGGCGAAAAGGTAATTTGCGCTTCCTTCCCAAGACCAAAAGCCGCAGTCGCCAGAAAATTTTTCGTGATTGCTGAGCCACTCAGCGCTCAATCCCTTTTGCGTTGGGAAGGAAACTTGGGCTTCGTTTTGGGCAATTGCGGGCAAGTTCCTCAAAGCCGAGACAATGTTTGCCCAAGTGGCGCAACTGCTACCGCGAAGCAACGGCGCGAGGCTGTTGATTTGCGACGGCGAATGGAAGAAGGCTGCGGAGTAAGCGTAAGAGGTTCGCTCCCATACTTGAACTGCCCTCTCGTCCGATGGGCAAAGCAAGACATCGCTGTGTTGAACTGTCAAGGGTTGACTGTAGCCAGGAGGCAAACTTTGCATTGGGCTGCCAGGCAAGTAAGGTTGGATGACCACGCGCCAGTTTCGCCCCATCCACAAGTTCGGGTCGCCGTTGCAAGGGTAAAATCCATCGTGGTCGCTTATGTAAAGGCTGAAGGCTGTGCCGATTTGGCGAAAGTTGGTTTGACAAACAGATTTGCGAGCATTCTCGCGAGCCCTTGAAAGCACGGGCACTAAAATCGCTGCGAGCAAAGAAATGACCGCAAGTGCAACCAGCAACTCTATGAGCGTGAATGCGTGACGCATCAACCAGACCACCTCGCTTCAGGACATGCAAACCACCCGCAAAATTTTGCGCCCATCAATTTTGCAGCAAACTTTAATGCGGGTGAAAGACTGTGCATGGAGGTGCGATTGTGCAATGGCGGTGCGAGTTGGGATTGTCGGTTACGGTTACGCTGGACGGGTTTTTCACGCACCTTTAATCGCACAAGTTGATGGGCTTGAACTTTACGCCGTCGCTTCACGGGATGAAGGGAGAAGGAAGCAGGCTCAAAAGGACTGGGGCGTAATTGTCTACGCCTCGCCAGAGGACTTGTTTGCCGACCCGAAAGTTGACTTGGTGGTGATTGCCACTCCTCACAACACTCACCATCCACTGACAAAATCGGCATTGCAAGCAGGCAAGCATGTGGTCGTTGACAAACCATTCACTTTGACTGTTGGCGAGGCTGACGATTTAATTGCTGAAGCGAAGCGGCAAAATCGGATGCTAAGCGTTTTCCACAATAGGCGTTGGGATTGGGACTTCTTGACAGTTAAGCGGGCGATTGAGAGCGGTTTGCTTGGTGAAGTTTGGTTGATGGAATTGAATGTTGGGCGCTACGGTCCGACAGGGCGTTGGCGTGCGGAACGGGAGACGATGGGCTCGCTCTTGCACGATTGGGGCGTCCACCTCGTTGACCAAGCCTTGCTGCTTATGGGCAAACCGAAGCAGGTGATAGCGTGGCGTAACTTTAGGGTTTGGCAATTGAGCGTTGAAAGTTTCATCCGAACGGTTTTTGACTACGGCGATGGTCGCACCGTCACCATTGAAGTCAACAACTTGCGCAAAGCCGAAAGACCTCGCTGGTATGTCTTGGGCGACAAAGGTGGGTTAATCAAATTCGGGCTTGACCCGCAAGAGGACGCACTTAGACAAGGCGACATAACCAAGGCTCGCGAAGCACCAGAAAATCGCGCTAAGGTCTGGACTGAATTGAACGGACATAGCGTTGAAATGACCCTTGAAAGCGTTCGCGGCGACTGGCGAGAATATTACCGCAACATTTCAGCCGTCCTGAACAAAGGTGCTGAACTTGCCGTCAAGCCAGAAGAAGCACGCGAAGCCGTCCGAATGGTTGAAGCGTCGCTCTTGTCTGCAGAAACGGGACAGCCTGTTAAAGTTGATTGAGCGGGAAATAGGTCGGAGGTTAAGAGCCAAAATGAGGCGACGGAAAGGTGACTTTGCCTTAGAGCCGTTTGGGCGCTTCAAGTTTTTCCGCTCATACTTGGCGGCAATAGCGTTTCTGGTGCTACTGGCACTCGTTTCGCAACGGCAATTCATTCAACCGCGAAGAGCAGTTGGGCTGAAAGTTGTCAAGGTAGTGGATGGCGACACCATCGTTCTGTCGGACGGGCGGACTGTCCGATACATCGGCATTGACACGCCTGAACAAGGAGAGCCTTTCTACGAGGCAGCGAAAAATTTTAACCGCAAACTCGTGCAGGGCAAAACGGTTGAACTTGAGTTTGACCTTGAACGCTACGACCGCTATGGTCGTTTGCTCGCTTATGTCTTCGTGCGGGATAAAACGGGGAGAAGAATTTTTGTCAATGCCGAGATGGTTCGCAATGGGTTTGCCAGAATTTACACGAAACCGCCAAATGTCAAATACGCTGACTTGTTCCTGAGGCTTCAAGAAGAGGCTCGGACAAACAATCGCGGCTTGTGGGCAGTTTACAAGCCAACCCGTTCACCCGTGATAGGCAATAGGCAAACAAAAGTGTTTCACAGACCCAACTGCCCAGCGGTCAGGCGGATTAGCCCGCAAAATCGCATCCTATTCCGAAGCGGAGAAGATGCCCTTAAGCGAGGCTTCCATCCGTGTCGCGAATGTCAGCCTTGAGGTGATCGCAATGAGTTCCGAGAAGTTAGACGAGGCGATTTTGGCTTTCATGGAAAGGGACGATGCCACTGAAGAGGAGTTTAACGAATTGGCGCTGCAAATTTTTGCCTACCAGTTTGAGCGGAACGAGCCTTACAGAAGCCTGTGCGAAAGGAGAGGCAAGACCCCAAAGACAGTCTCGCATTGGTCGGAAATTCCGCCCGTGCCGACACAGGCGTTCAAAGTTTTGGATTTGGTTTGCGAGCCCGTTTCTCAAGCGCAAGCATTGTTTTTGTCAAGTGGAACAACTCAAGGCGAACAGAGGCGCAGCCGCCACTTCATCTTCAACTTGAGGCTCTACGAAACTTCTGTCCTTCGTTGGTTTGAGCCCCATTTGCTGCCTGAGCGGGAAACAATGCCCATCGCAGTTTTGTTTCCACCACCGGACGAATTGCCGAATTCGTCACTTGGACACATGCTTGCGACAATTCTGACAAAGTGGGGCGCAAAAAAGAACCAAAAGGGACTGGGGGCTGGGGACTGGGGACTTCCGAAGGGTTTGACAAGCGATTGGTTTATCCGCAACGGAAAATTGTTGGCGAATGAGTTGGCAAGTTGGTTGAGAAGAGCCGAGGAAAACAATCAACCTATCATGCTGCTTGGCACTTCCTTTTCGTTTGTGCACTTTTTGGACTGGTGTGCCGTCAACCGCTTGAGTTTTCAGTTGCCTTGTGGGAGCAGGTTAATGGACACTGGAGGCTTCAAAGGTCGTTCTCGTGAAATCCCCCGTGATGAACTTTATCGGCTGTCCGAGCAGTTCCTCGGAATTCCCGCTGAGTGGTGCGTTAACGAGTATGGGATGGCTGAGTTGTCCTCGCAGTTTTATGACGGTGTAGTAGGGCAGCCTTATTTTGCTGCTCAAGACCCGTCAAAACGGCTACACAAGCCACCCCATTGGGCAAGGACAAAGGTGCTTGACCCAGAGACTTTGGAAGAAGTCGGTGAAGGGAAAGTTGGTGTGCTTTGTCACTATGACCTCGCCAATCGCGGTTCGGTTATGGCTGTCTTGACAGAGGATTTGGGGGTAAGAGAAGGCGATGGATTTGTATTGCTGGGGCGGGCGAGAGGGAGCGAGTTGAGGGGGTGCTCGGTTTTGATAGATGAATTGCTATCTGCGCAGTAATGCCACTGTCTCTTATACACATCTCCGAGCCCACGAGACTAGGCATGA
>ERZ1669248.881-NODE-881-length-12505-cov-24.827309_pt1 | contig 12505 bp, 12 predicted proteins | sample MGYA00579296_ERZ1669248 | MGnify/ENA primary metagenome ERZ1669248 (study PRJEB41166, sample SAMN08046057) | hot springs metagenome | biome: hot spring; feature: neutral hot spring; material: thermophilic sediment; isolation source: thermophilic sediment from...
AACCAAAAGTTACTTTTATTCCTGCTGCTCCTGCCAAATGATAAGTTCTCATAGTCAATTGAGTAGCGGGTTCAGAAATACTTTGAGCTGCCAATATTCCTATTGCTTCTCCAGGTTCAAATCTACTCTTTAAATATTCCCTTTCTACTTCTTCTAAAAGCTTCTTTTTTTGATCTTCATTCAAATTCATTTTCTTTGCTACATTTTCCACTTCTTCTAAAATCTTTTTAGGCAACATTGAATATCCTCCTCGCTATTTCTTCAACCTTTATTCCTTCTCTCCTAATCTTAGATGGATCTAAGCCATCTTCACAAGGAACAAATTGGATTATTCTGTTTGCTGCATCTCTTATGCTACCATCATAGGCAACTTTCAAATCTTGTAAAGCTCCTATTAATCTTCTTTCCATATAACCAGAATGTCTAGTTTTAAGACTTTTATCCATTAGACTTTCTCTAGAGTTCATGCTATCAAAGTAAAATTCAAAAACATTTAAACCATCAGCAAAAGAATGAGCAACAAAACCTTTTGAGGCTAAACTTTTATCATTAATCTTGAAATGTGGAAACGTTCTCTTATAATACCCTCTTTCTATTCTTTCTCCCATTATCATTTCTTGACCAATTAAACCGCTAATCTGTAACAAATTAATCATGCTTCCTCTTGCACCACATTTAGCCATCTGTAAAGCAGGATTATCTTTAACTCCTTTCTCAAAAACTTGCATAGCCTCATTCAAACATCTTGCTATTCTTTCCTTAATCATATTCTCCAAAGTTTCTTCACTAGTTCTTCCAAAGTATGGAATCAATTCTCCTCTCTTAAACTTTTCAATCATTTCATTCACATCTTTTTCTGTTTTTTGAACAATTTCATTAATTTCCTGCTTAACTTTTAAATCAACTTCTAAATCTGTTACCCCCAAGGAAAATCCAAACATATCCAAGTAGTTTATTCCTAATAAAGCTGCTTTATATATAAAATCTTTAGCAAACCCTTTACCATAATCTTTTTCAATTTTATCAATTATTTTACCTCCATCAGACGATATTCCAGTTTTTTCAATTTCTCCTTCTATCAGCAAACCGTCCTTTATTTTAACAATCCCTGTTTTTCCTTTATATTCAATAAAGAAATCTTTAGGCAACAATAAGCTAAAAACTTCTTTTCCTGTAAAAACTTCTTTATCAGGAATGTTAACATTAACATCAACGCTTCTAATTAGTCTAACTGCATCTTCTCTTCTTATTTTTTCCTTCCTAGTTAAAAGATACAAACCAGTAATTTCATCTCTTATCAAACCTATTATTGGGGCCGAATATCTTGGACTTCTTATATTTCTTTCAACTTTAGCAAGAATTTCAGCTTCACTCCTAGCTTCTGCAGTTTGTGGTATATGCAAATTCATCTCATCTCCGTCAAAATCAGCATTATAAGGAGGGCAAACAGCCACATTCAATCTAAAAGTCTTAAACGGCAAAACTATAACTTTATGAGTCATCATGCTCATTCTATGCAAGCTTGGTTGTCTATTGAATAGAACACTATCTCCATTCATCAAATGTCTTTCAACTATATAGCCAACATCTAACTCTTTAGCAATTTCTTCTTTATTATTTTCAAGAATTCTTTTTCTTCTCCCATCTGGCTTTATTACATAATTTGCGCCTGGCCAAACATTTGGACCATTCAAAACCAATTTTCTCATTTCTTCAATATTCCTTTCATCAACTCTAACTGGAACTGTTAGTTCTTTTGCTATAACTTCTGGTACACCAACTTCATCTATTTTTATTTTTGGATCTGGAGAAATCACAGTTCTTGCAGAGAAATTGACTCTCTTTCCAATCAAGTTTCCTCTGAACCTTCCTTCTTTAGTTTTTAATCTTTGTGTTAAAGTCTTCAATACTCTTCCTGATCTATGTCTAGCAGGAGGTATTCCAGTTAACTCATTGTCAAAATAAGTAGCAATATGGTATTGTAGAAGCTCCCATAAGTCGTTTAATAGAAATTCCGGAGCGCCTAATTCCATGTTTTCTCTAAATCTATCGTTAATTCTAACTATCTCAACAAGCTTATGAGTTAGATCATCTTCGCTTCTTTCCCCAGTTTCTAAAGTTATAGAAGGTCTAACAGTAACTGGTGGTATAGGCAAAACAGTTATTATAAGCCATTCTGGCCTTATCTTCAAGTTTAAAATCTTTAAATCCTGATCTTTTATTTTCTCGAATCTGGCTCTTATTTCTTCTGGATTTATAACCTTTGAACCTTCTACAAATGTGTATGGCTTAATGAATTTTATTTCTTTTTGCTCTGTTTTGCAATGAGGACATTTCTTTAAAGCCATCTTTTCAATTTCTTTCCAAGATACCTTCTTATTCTTTAATTTTTCCAAGTCTTCTTCGCTTATTAAAAGCCTTGAACATTTTCTGCAAGTAACTTTTAAAAGAAAATGAATAAATTTAGCATAGTGAGGATGAATAACTGGTTTTACAAGGTCTAAATGTCCAAAATGACCTGGACATTCTCCTATATTAGCACCGCAAACTCTACATCTTATTCCAGGCTCTATAGTTCCTAGTCTTGGATCCATCACTCCTCCTTCTATTGGATACCCTTCTTCATCATAAAGGTCAATTTTTGTTATTTTTGCAAATGACATTTTTCTTATAGTTTCTGGATCTAAGATACTGAAATCTATTCTTGCAATTCTACCTTCTTCATTAATAACTAGCTTAGGATATATCATTAAACTCTTTAACTCATCTAAAAGCAATTTAAACGCATAACTCATCTCAACATTAACAATTTCAGCGTTATCGCCATCAATAGGACAGAAATACCTATTTCTTATTTTATCGTAAACGGCAACCATTCCACACTTTTTACAAACTGGTAAAACTACTTTATCGGAATCAAATCTCTCTTTTAATGTTACTACAGCTCCATGAGCCAGTAAACAATCTTTCTCCATTTCTCCCAATCTTAATCCACCTTCTTTGCTTCTTCCTTCAGTTGGTTGTCTAGTTAGTAAAGTAACAGGTCCTCTAGAACGAGCTTGTAGCTTGTTAGAAACGAGATGATCAAGCTTCATGTAAAATGCACAACCAATAAAAATTTCTACTTCAAACTTTCTTCCAGTTTTTCCATCATACATTACCTCTTTTCCTGTATCTTTAAATCCTAAACTTTTAAGAATTTCTTTCAGTTCTTTTAAATTAGTTGGATTAAAAGCTGGAGCGTCAATTATTCTTCCTGATAAAGCAGCTACTTTTCCTGCCAAAATTTCTAATAATTGACCTACTGTCATTCTAGAAGGCAAGCCATGCGGATTGAAAATTATATCAGGAACTATTCCACTTTCTGTAAAAGGCATATCTTCTGGAGGAACTATCAAACCAATAACTCCTTTTTGTCCATGTCTAGAAGCAAACTTATCTCCAACTTCTGGTTTTTTCAAATCTCTAACAACCACTTTAACTAATTTTGTTCCATCTGATGTTTGAGTTATATAAACTCTATCTACAATTCCTTTATCGCCATGTCTTAATCTAACGGAAGTTTCTCTCAAATTCTCAATTCCAATTAAAGTTCTATCTGCCTTTCCTAAAAATCTTAAGGGAGAAGTTTTACCTATAAGAACTTGATCAGAAGAAACTTCAGTTTCAGGATTAACAATACCATCTTCAGGCAAATGCTTATACTCGTCTTCTCCTGCATATCCTCTTATTCCTGGCTGTGGAATTCCGATTATATCTTCTTGTCCTCCCATATACCTCTTTTCTTCGGTTTCGTAAGTTCTGTACATATAACTCCAAAACATTCCTCTTTGTATAGAACCTTGATTAATTACGATAGCGTCCTCTATATTGTAACCTTCATATGTTGCTACAGCTATAACAACATTCATTCCATTTGGATAGCTTTCTGTTGCATCAACTATTTTATGAATGTAGGTTTGAACTAAAGGCCTTTGAGCGTATAACAAAACATTTGATTTGCTATCTACTCTATTTAAGAAATTAGAGGCAAAAACACCAATTGATTGGTCTCCCATTTTAGCTCCATAATTAACTCTGTCTCCTCTATTAAATTCTGGATAAGGAACAAATTGAGCAGAAAAACCAAAAACTACTGCAGGATCTATTTCCAAATGAGTATGTTCTTTTGTAACATCTTCAGGCTTAGCAGCTATGTAGGCATTTTCTTCTTCCTCTGTATCCAAAAATTCTATTACTCCAGACTTAACTAAATCAAAAAAGCTAATTTCTCCTTTTTTCACTTTTTCCAACATCTCACTAGTTAACTTTGGTTTACCATTCTCAACAATTATTAAAGGTCTAATAGCTCTTCCTGCAGAAGAAAGAATTCTAACTTCATTTAAATGCTCGTGATAAGCAACATTAACATAATAAGGAATTTTACCTTCTCTTCTCATTTTCCTTATAGTTTCTACAAATTCCTTTGGATTTTCAACCTTTCCTAGATATTTTCCATTCAAAAATACATCAGCCACTCTTCTCACCTTTTATAATATCGAAAATTGGTTTTAATTGTTTCTCATCAACTTCTGTAGTTATTGAAGCTGATATTGCTAAATATTTTCTTAAACCTATGTTTGCTCCTTCAGGAGTTTGACTAACACATAACTTACCAAAATGAGTTGGGTGCAATTCTCTAGCTTCAAAATGTTCTTGAGTAGAAGACAAAGGAGAAACAACTGTTCTCATATGAGTTATTGTTTTATTCCAACTTCCTCTATCTAGCCTTTGAGTAACTCCTGTTCTACCACCAATCCAAGTCCCTACAGCCATAGCTGAAACAATTTGATTTGTTAAAATTGCGTTTTCAACAACAGCTTGTAGTGGTGGTAACTTACCTCTTTTTGTTAGCTTCTGATAATTATAGTTCATTCTAACTATTAAACCCCATTTACCCAAAATTATTGAACGTAAAAGTAGCTCTAACAAATCTCCCGCCATCTTTATTCTTTTATTTGAATAATGATCAACGTCATCTTCCTCAATCATACCAAAATGTAGCTTTAGTATTTTTTCTATAGCCTTTGATAAAAACATAGCTTTTGTTAATCTATTTTCTGGTTCTTGACCTAAATGAGGCAATAGATACTTATCAATCATTCTTATAGCTTGCTTTCTTCTAGCTGTTTTCTGAGGAATTCTTAAATGTTTACCTAGTTCTTCTATTGCCTCTTCAGAGTCTTTTATTGGATGTTCCAAAATGTTTATTAAAAATGCCTCTTGCAATCTTTCATCTAAAGAAATGGCTTCTAACAATTCCTTATCCTTTTCCAAACCTAGAGCTTTTAGAATTATAACAATTGGGATTCTTAAAACATTTGCAAAAGTTATGTAAATTTCTCCGCTTTTCTTCCTTTCAATTAAGTGTTTTTGAATGAAACCTTCTTTCTCAGAATGAATTCTTGCAACTTCCGGAATAGAAGGATCATTGTTTTTTTCAACAATTACTCTATCAGTAGCTATTTCTTCAACAAGCATTAAAATTCTTTCAGTTCCATTTATAATGAAATAACCTCCTGGATCATCCGGATCTTCTCCTTCTTTAATCAATTCGTTTCTATCCATTTTTGACAAGTAGCAATATTTTGATTTAACCATTACAGGCAAATCTCCAATTTCTACCATAACTGGCTTGCTTTCTATTCCATTCAAAATTTGAGTCATTTCAACATACATAGGAGCTGCATAAGTCAAATTTCTAATTCTTGCCTCCATAGGAAGAATTGGTCTAATAGAACCATCTGCTTCCTTAATTCTTGGCTGCCCCAATTCAAATTTTCCTAATTTAATTTCCAGATCCCCAATTTCAGGAACTTCTGGCCTAATTTTACCTATACTTTTAATTAATTTCGGCATTCTTCTATCTACAAAGTCATTAAAAGATTCTATTTGAAAGTTGACCAATCCTTTTTCTCTCAAATAAGAACGCATCAAAATAGTAAAAGCATTTTCCATTTACTCACCTCTTTCAACCACAACTCTATAATAAACTGATTCTCCCGTAACTTCATTTTTTCTTATAATTTTAATAAGATCTCCCGGCTTTGCTCCAATAATTTTTACTTGTGGATCTGAAGAATAAATTTTTGGAAAATGCTTTAGGCTACCATATTTTTTAATTAGCTCTTCTTTTTCCTTTTCGTCTACAATTTCATGCCTAGGCACTAATTCGTGCTTAGAAACGTCTATTTCTTTCTTCACCCTTTCACCTATAATTAATACTTTTGCAAAAATTTATTATTTTTTTATTTTATAAGCTTAATGAGAAATTTAAAATGTTAACCTGATTAATTTTAAAGTTGTATCAATCCTAAAGTCTAGACAAGAAAGAGTTATATGAGAGAAATTTGCTAGAATCTTAGGAAATTTACTAATTGCATTTTGTAAACTTAATTAACCATTTTTTGCTTTATTATTTACCAAAATTTTAGACATTTTTATCTGAAGGCTTAAAATAAAAACCTAGTAAATCAATTGTGATACTAAAATTATTTTTCACAGCTATAATGTCTGTTGATGCAATCTTAATAACTTGACTTTTTACATACTCATAAGCTCTACAACTTTATTGTTCTTCTCTGTAAGATTTATTAGCAATTAGGAGCTTCTTTACCTTCATAAATTTTTTCGGCAGAAACTTCTCTTAGCATACATTATCTACAGCTCTAAATCCGTTAAATTCTTTAAGTAAAATGTAAGCTTGTTGCGAATTATTTACATCATGAATAGAACCAAAGGCAGCTTGAATATCTCAACTGAAATTTTATAAGTATCATTAAACGCTCCAAAATTGTTTTTCTATCGATTTTTAAATTAACAGAGCCCTGGGCGGGATTTGAACCCGCGACCCCCTCATTACCAGTGAGGTGCTCTACCAGTCTGAGCTACCAGGGCATATAGAAAATTTTATAGCAGAAATAAAAATTAGCTCACAATTGAACCTAAGAAATCATATTTAGAACAAACTTCTTTTTCAAACTTTGAGGCTATTTGCTCATTTTCTCTTTCTATAATTCCTTTTATTAGATAAAAGAAATCGTATCTGCAAAGATAGTTTTCTTTTTCCAGCTCTTTTAAGCTTTTTTCTATCTTTTCAAGAACTTCTTGAGAATTTCTTGAAAGCCATTCTTTTACGCCTTTTATTAAAAATTTAGATTCCTCTTTGCTTATTGGCTTATTAATAGGCCAACCACAAACAGCACAAACGTTGGAAGAAAAATCTTCAGTTTCTTTCAAATCAAAATTTTCTTTACAAGATTCGCAAACTATTAATCCTTCTATTACATAGAAGTCTTCAGTTTCTTTGCCACATATATCACAAATCTCAACTTGCGTTTGGTCCCCACTCATTGAAGAAGCAGAAGATGGATCATCCCTTAGAGCCCCAAATAATTAGATTTTAATGTCTTACAAATAGTATTAAATCTTGGGGCTCTCTCCATTTAATCTATCTTTTTTATTAGCTTAAAAACTTTTCTCTCCTGTAAAATATACTAAACACTAAATAAGAAAAGGGTTTTCTGTATAATTCTTAAACTTATTCAATTATTTTATAAACTTTGTCTCCTTCTCTAACCTTACCTTCAACTTTTAATCCAATTGATTGTCCCTTCTCAGCAACATCTATATCTTTATGATTAAGTTGCATAGAACTAACAATTTGAGAAAGTTTTGTTGTTTTTCCTTCGATTTCTATTTTGTCTCCTTTTCTTAAAGTTTCTTCTAATTCAACAACAGCAACTCCTATTTTCGAATAATAATGAGATATTTTTCCGATTAGGGTTTTTTCTACCATATGAAGCTTTGAACTTTCATCTTTTATTTATTTAAAAAGATAGAAACTGAGCTTCAAAGATTAAAATTTTCTTTTTGCCTGGGGCGGGATTTGAACCCGCGACCTCCGCGTTTCTCATCTTCTAAATCAAAGCTCATCGTTATGAGCGCGGCGTTTTAACCACTCAACTACCCAGGCCTATAAATTATTACTTTTTTCATTCTATTAAGAATTTTCATTCGTTACTTTTCGTTTAACAAAGATAGCCAGATTTATTAGTCAAAAATAAATAAGCTAATGAAAGTATTGTTTTTTGTTTTTGACGGCTTAGCAGATTTTCCAAAAAATAAAACTCCTTTGAGCGAAGCAAATAAACCAAATATCAACTATCTAGCTTCTAAAGGATTAGTAGCAAAATTAAAACTTTTGAAAAAATCGCAATGGAATGAAGAAACAAGAGCAAGTGTTAGTCACTTTGCAAACATTTCCTTACTTGGCTATGATATAGAAAAATTCAAATTGAAAAGAGGAGTTTTAGAAGCAGTTTCAGCAGGAATAGAATTTAAAAATGGTTGGCTTGCTTTAAGATGTGATTTTTCAACAATAAAAGATGGGATTATAATCGATAGAAGAGCTGGTAGAGAAACTTTTGGATTAGATGAATTAGCTAGAGATTTGAATAAAATTGATATAGGATTGCCTTTTGAATTTAAGAGAACTTATGGACATAGAGCGGTTTTAGTTTTAAAAGAAAAGTTAGATGAGAATATTCAAACTAATGATCCTTTAAGCAACAATTTGCCACCAAAAGAAATAAAAGCGCTAAGCAAAAAAGCGAAAAGAACAGAAGAAATTTTGAGAAGATTTATACAAGAATCTCATGAGCTTTTGAAAAATCATAAAATTAACGAAGAAAGGATTAAAAAAGGTATGCTTCCAGCAAATTACATACTTTTAAGAGAGCCTGGCAATAAAATTTTTGCTCTATCACCATCTTTTAGAAAAAGGTTTAACGTTAGACCTTTAGTAATCTCTGAAAATGGTGTAATGAAGGCTACTTGCATGCTAGCTGGTTTTGATGCTTTAGAAATTCCAGAAGGCTTAGATTATAAAAAAGGAATAAAATTCATATTTGAAAAAATAGAAGAGAGCTTAACTTATTACGATTTTATATATTCTCATATAAAATGGACAGACGAAGCAGCTCATGACGGAAATTTCGAAAAAAAGAAAAAAATAATAGAAGAATTTGATAAGTATCTTGAAAGCTATAAAGATTTTAAAGAAAAGATTATTATAACTACAGACCATATAACGTCTTGCGAGACAAGAAAACACGAATTTGGAGATGTTCCTGTTTTGATATATCCTTTCAAAAAAGGAAAGTTCAAAACTTTTGACGAATTCGTAGCAAATAAAAGTATTCGATTAACTCCAAATAAATTATGGAAAATTGTGTTCAAAAAAATCTAGCCTAAAATCTTTTTTAATTCTTCAACAATTTTTTGAACAACTTGCTCTGGAGGTCTATTCATCCAAATTTCAATCATTGGAATTTTATTTTTTCTCTTTCTTTTGTAATATTCTAAAACCGGTTTACTTTGCTCTTCATAAATCTTTAACCTTTGTCTTACAACTTCTGGCTTATCATCATCTCTTTGAATTAGCGGAGAACCACATTTATCACATTTCATATCTTCTTTTGGAAGTAACGGTGGTAAAATATATTCTATTCCATCAATAATCTTATGAATGTCAGCAACATTGTAATTTCCGTCGCATTTCGGATTAGAACAGATTCTTCTTCCTGAAATTTTCTCAATCAAAATTTCTTCATGAGCATTAATTTTTATTATTGCATCTATCTTAGCCATTTTATCTAAAGCTTTTGCTTGTTCAACTGTTCTTGGAAAACCATCTAGAATAAAATTATCCAAATTCTTTATTTTTTCTTTAACAACCTCAATAACAATTTCATCTGGAACCAATTTCCCTTCTTTCAGATAATTTTCAACTTTTTTACCCAATTCACTTCCTTTCTTTATTTCTTCTCTAAAAATATCTCCAGTAGAAATTTTCTCCAAACCAAAAATTTCTTTTAAACGAGAAGAATAAGTTCCTTTTCCTGAACCTGGAGGACCAAAAATTATAAGCTTCATTCGAATTTTTTGTTTTCAAATCTTTTAAATTTTATTCCATTAAAGCTCTCAATATATCTGTTCGCGAAATTATACCTACTAATTTTCCTTCATCTATAACTGGCAATCTTCTTATATCTTTTTCGCTCATTATTCTTGCTGCTTCCTCTATAGTATCGTTTGGTCCAACATAAAATACCCTCTTAGTCATAAGATCCTTAACTTTTAGTTTAGCTATTTTTTTAGCATAATTAAAACTTTCTATTCCTTTTTTCAAAAGCATGAAAATAGATAAAGTAACGTTTGTTAAATTTTTTATTTCTGGAAAAGGTGACTTTAAAATTTCTAGAATGTCGCTTTCGCTTATTATTCCAACAACTTTCTCATTTTCAACAACTACCAATCCAGAAATATTGTTCTTTGCCATTAACTCTATTGCCTTTGATATATTTTCTTCTGGGGAAATTGTAATAACATTCTTACTCATTATGTCCTTAACAAACATATGAAAATTTAATGTTAGAAAATTAAGTTTTTATAAATTCTGTGTAATGACATTTACCACAATACCATCTATTTTCATGCTTAGCCATTATGCTATTGCACTTTGGACATCTTTTGTTTTTAAGAGCCTGACTTATTTTCACTTGGTTGTGCTTCAACTTTTTTCACCTCTCTTTTTTCATCATAAATTCTAGCCTTAACTATACTTTCTGCAAGACCGATTTTTGAAACTATATAAATAATTTCAATTTGAGAATCATCCACATTGAATTTTTCTTTCAAAAAACTCTTTATTTTCTCTTTTGAAGGTGTAGCCTCTTTTTCATGCTTAACCAAAATTCTTAAATCCTTTCTCTTAAGAAATGGATTGTATTTCTCTTCTTCAATAATCATTTCCATATTCTCAACCTACATACAAAGCATATCTTCCTTTTTCTTTTATTCCAATCATTTTTGCAATTTCGCTTTCGACATCTAAAATTATTAAAGATCCTTTCCAACTTGTTGTTAAATCTGTTGATTTGCAGTATGGACAAACCTTTTCTGTTGTTAGCCTTTTGCAATTTCTACATGCTTGTAACTTCTTCATAAAAATCACTTCTTCTTTAACCAATGTAATGCTCCTAAGCCAGCTTGCCTCATTGTTAAGCCTATTTTATTTTGCTCCTTCCAAGAAATAGAAATTATTCTTGCTAAAACCTTATCTCCAATTTTTAGAGTCTTTTTAGTTTGCTTGCCAAGAAAAACAGAATTTTTCTTGTCGAATGAAACATAATCATCCATAAGTTGAGAAATGTGAACTAAACCATCTATTGGGCCAATTCTAACAAAAGACCCAAAATCAGTATTGTCAACAACTTCTCCAATTACTAATTCGTGCAATTCTGGCTTATAAACAAACATCTTGAAAGTGACTAAGTAATAAATGTTTGGATCTGCCGGATAAATTTTGCCTTCTCCTATGTTATCGATTGAAACTAAAGAAAGAAAAATCATTCCAAGCTTTGGATCTGTTAAGCCTTCTAAATTTTCTTCTATTGCCTTTGATATAGCTTCCTCTTTGGGCAAATCCAACTTTTCTGGAGTTACTTTTATTTTTTCTCTAACTGTAACTATCTTATACATAAAATCATCCAAATTTTTTCTTATAACTTTCTTTGGCTTTTTTTATGATTTCTTTGGCTTTTTCTACTCCCTGCCACTCTTTAAACTTAACGAATTTTCCTGGTTCAAGTTTTTTATAACTTTCAAAAAAATCTTGAATTTCTTTTTTCAAATGCTCATTCAAATCATTTACAGATTTTATGTTTTTAAACCTCGGATCTTTTACTGGAACGGCAACAATTTTATCGTCAATTCCCTTTTCATCTTCCATTAAAATTACTCCTATTGGCCTTGCTTTTACAACACAGCCAGGAAAAGTTGGATAAGTTGTTAATAAAACTACATCAACAGGATCTTCATCTTCATGCCAAGTTCTAGGAATAAAACCATAGTCAAAAGGCCAAAAAACTGGAGAGTATAAAACTCTATCTAAAGAAAAATATCCTTTTTCATTATCGTACTCAATCTTATTAGAACTTCCTTTAACATTTTCAACAACAACATTAATTTCTTCTTCATTTCCAGCTTCTATATCATGCATTAAGTTCATTCTACCACCTCTATTCTCTTTTTATTCCTTAAACAAATAACTTTTATATTTTCAATTTTTAATTTCTTCCTTAAATTTTTATCGTTTGTCGCAACAATAAAATTTTCCTTTTTAGCCAAAGCAATCAAATCTTTATCAACCTCTTTTTCCAGAGATTGAATTATTTTTATTTTTTCTTTTTCTATAAAATCAAGAGCTATTAAAGCTAATCTTCCCTCTTTAGTTTTTCTATTTGAAATAGATTTTAATTCTCTTAGAGTTTCAGAAGAAACATAAAGTTCTGCATTTTCAAAAATTTCATAGATTTGAAATAAATCAACTTTAAACCTAAAAATATCAAGTAGAAAGTTTGTATCAAGCAGTATTTTTACCATACTAACCTTTTTAAATATA
>ERZ1669248.883-NODE-883-length-12481-cov-25.506599_pt1 | contig 12481 bp, 14 predicted proteins | sample MGYA00579296_ERZ1669248 | MGnify/ENA primary metagenome ERZ1669248 (study PRJEB41166, sample SAMN08046057) | hot springs metagenome | biome: hot spring; feature: neutral hot spring; material: thermophilic sediment; isolation source: thermophilic sediment from...
TATTTCGACTTGGGGCTAATTACTGTTTATAAAAAAATTAAGTTGAGAAGAAGGACTCAACCTCCTTTATCTTGCTCTCCACTATGTCCATGGCCTTGTCAAGGTATTCCTCCGGTATGTTCAGCGGAGGAGCTATCCTAAGCACATTCCTTCCAGCAGTTATTATGGCAACTCCGGCCTTCCATGACCTGATCATGACTTCATTCGCCTCCTCTATACCAGGCTCTCTTGTTCTTTTGTCCTTTACAAGCTCAATTCCTATCATCAGGCCCTTTCCTCTAACATCCCCAACTATCTTGCTTCTCTCCTTAAGTTCATTTAACCTCTTCATAACCTTCTCCCCTAGGTTTTTAGCTCTCTCCAGGAGGTTTTCCTTCTCTATTACTTCTATAGCAGCTAAACCAGCAGCACAGGATACAGGATTCCCTCCGAACGTCGATGCATGAGATCCTCCCTCCCAAACCATTATCTTTTCCTTGGCTATCATGGCTCCAAGCGGGAAACCAGCTCCTAAAGCTTTTGCTGAGGCCATTATGTCGGGTTCAACGCCGAAATGCTCTATTGCCCACCATTTCCCGGTTCTTCCCATGCCAGCCTGGACCTCATCGTCTATGAGAAGAATGTCATGCTCATCTGCTATCTTCTTGAGACCTGGTATGAAGCTATCCGGTGGAACTATATATCCTCCCTCACCCTGTATTGGCTCGAAAACTATAGCTGCTACCTCCTCTGGCGGGACGTATCTTTTCAGGATCCAGTCCTCTATAAATGCCAGAGTCCTCTGGGAGCACTCCTCAGGGTCATCTTTTGAGCCAAATGGACATCTGTATACATAGGGGTATGGAACATGTATAACACCTGGAACAAATGGGCCAAAGTATTTCCTTTGGACAGGCTTGCTCGCAGTAAGACTCATCGCACCATAAGTTCTTCCGTGAAATGCCCCTATGAAGGCTATGATGTACTGCCTCCTCTTGTACCATCTTGCCAGTTTTATTGAAGCCTCTATAGCCTCAGCTCCACTGTTTCCGTAGTAGACTTTCTTAGGGGAGTTTCCTGGGGATATTTTAACAAGTTTCTCAGCTAGAGATATAGAGGGCTCATAGTAAAAATCGGTATTAGAGTAGTGAACTAGTTTCTCCATCTGTTTCTTAGCTGCTTCTATCACCTTTGGATGTCCATGTCCTACATTCATGACGCATATGCCAGCGTTAAGGTCGATGTATATATTTCCATCGACGTCATATATCAGGGATCCCTGGGCCCTGTCAACCACAAGTGGATAAAACCTGACATAAGAGGGGGATATCACTTTTTCGTCTCTCCTCAGCAGCCTTCTTGCATTGGGACCCGGGGGAGTCACAACTATCTTCGGAACTTCTTCCATGTCACCACCCAGAAATGCGCAACAGAAACAATAAAAAGTTTTTCCAAAGTCATACGTTTTTCGTCTCAGACTCGGGTATATACCTGTAGCATATGAGGTCAGCTACTTTCATGTACTTCTCAGCTATTGGTTTTTTGCAGAAAACCCCTTTTTTCCTCGCGGTATCACATATGTCGCAGACTAATCTCATCACTTCTTTCTCGCTCAATCTTCCCTTTGCAAGACCATCGACCAATTTGTCTAGAAGCTTCCTTATCTCAGGTATTTTCTCCAGATCCACAGAGCTTCCTCTATAACCTCTCACATACTGGCTTACTGCTCCCTGTGTGACTCCAAGTATCTCTGCTACCTTGACCTGGGTCATGCCGTAATTTAACACAAGCTCCCTTGCAACTATAGCTCTGATGCATGGTATTATTGTCTTGACCACAAGCTCGCATGGTTGTGCTATCAAATTGAGGCACCCTGGAATTCACATGTTTGCTATTAAAACCGTTTTGTAAGAATGGCAGGAAGCTGCTGGATATGATGCTAATAGATAATGAGTTATATTCTTAATGATCAAAAGTTTAATATCCACCGGTAAGTTTCTAGTCAATGCGGTACTCTGTTATCCTCTTGATGGTCCTGCTAGTGATTCAAGCTCAGTTTTTGCTTGCTAGTGGAGAAATAAATGCTAAAATAAATTTTGATGCAAATCCACCTTATGTAATGGAGATTGACTTAACTGTGGACAACACTGCTGGGAGCAGTGATCTAAATGTGACGAAAGTTGAGATAAAATTATATGGAATATCGAACATAACATTGTATAAGCTAACTGGATCCTCTCTGACAGAGTTAGCCACGTACAGCTATCCTGTTAATTTATCGATCAGAAAGGGGGATAAAGCTGAGATAAAAAGATATTTAACAGTTCCTGATATTATACTTTTTTATAAGTATATAAATGTTATTGTAATAGTAAATACTTCTTCAGGTGTAATTAATAAAAGCTATGAGGTGAAAGTGGAGAGCAAGGCATCTTACCTCCTAGCTGCTGTTACTGTGGGCGCTATATTCGGCGGATATTATGCGATAAGCATCTACAGAAGGAGAAGAATAGTAGACGCAAGGAGGTTTGGAGTAGAGCTGTACAGAAAGTTCATGAAGGAGAGAGATCTATATCTGAGAAGAGCTGAAAAAATAAGGAAGAAAAAGGTGAAAGATGCTGGGGATGGAATGGAGACATCCGTAATACTTCCACTGGAGAGACTCTCTGAAAAAATGAAAAAAGATGCCTTATATCTGAGAAAGATAAGTGAGGAGATCGAGAAGGAGGCTGAAAGAATAGAGATGATTTTAAAGGAAGGGAAAATATGAGGAAGATCTCTAGGAAAGATTGTTTAAGGATCCTTCTGTTTACTATTTCCCTTCTATTGGGAACAATTATTTTCATCGCTGAGGCATATTCCGGCAAAGCTGGATTTAGCTCCATAATAGCAGGCATGATTGTATCTTTCTCTGTTGTCCATCTGCTCAGGATTGAGAGCAAAAGGTTAAGAGTTGTGTGCATTCTGATCTCCGGTATGATGGGCATCCTCGGACCTGCATTTGGTTTGTCTCTCTCCATTCTTCTCCCGATGACACTTTTTCTGCTAACAAGTATAATTAAGACAAAACAGGAAGCAAGATCCGTGAGGAAATCATATTCTCGAGGAATTCTTGTTATAACTCCATCAATAGGATCTATATGCAATTTTACCGCCCAGATATCGCTTTACTTGGTTATTTCTGGGAAAAAGCTAGTTATAGTCGATTGGGATGGCTCTGTGTCGGAGATATTGAGGGAAAGAGGAGTTCCATTCAGACAGGCGGGATGGAGAGATATATCCCTATCATACCCTGGAAGACTTGGCCCCAACTATGTAGCAGTTGCCAGCGTGATATCATCCCTTATCACAGGCATAGGCGCTGAGATCATAGCGAGTGCTATAAAGGAAAGAGCTAGTGTGGAGCTTCCTGAAACGGTGAGATTGATAAGGGATATCATAGCACATGAGGGAGTTCTGCTGGATGATGCCATACCCGGGCTGGGACCCCTCATAATAAATGTATCCGACCTAGATCTCATGTCGAGGGATCTTGTCTCCGCTTTGGTCATGCTGCAATCGCTGTCATTTGGCTACAGAGACTTCATTCTAGTGATTCCAATTATAAGCCCCATATCAGAGAACTCCTTGAGAGCAGCAGGTGGACGAGTTGACATCGTGGAATGGGTAATAAGAGAAGCTGTGAAGAGAGGCTGTGTTATTGTCACTGGACCTGAGCCGAGCATTGTTGCTCTTAGGGAGTTCGACTCCCTTATAGTGACAAGAGGAGTTTACAGTGTGATGGGCAGAGATCTAAACAAGTTTCTGCCCAATTATGCCAAAAAACTTGTTAAGAATGAGGCTGATGTCCTCATATCTGGTGGATCAGCTGAGCCATTTCAGATAGGAGTTTCATCGCTGGATATGTTCTGATTGTTCTCTTCATCGCTATCATGTCCCTCACTACAAGTGATGGGGTAATTTTCGATGCTATCTCCAGCCTTCTGCTGTTGAAAACAATTAGATCAGCTGCCCTTCTGTATACTAAGCCTATATTCACTATTCTTCCAATGCTTTTAGCCAATATTTTCTCATAGCTTTTTGGGGTTCCCTCTTTAACAGCTCTGTATAGAACATGAGCTGATATCATCGCTGTATATATGCCGCCACCGTTTATTGGAACGCACATCCCAGCTGAATCTCCTAGGAGAAAAATCCTTCCCAGCTGGGCTCTTCTCATCCCTCCAACAGGCACAAGCCTACCAGCTTCCCTTTCCTCTATATTAAAGTTTTTGAATTTTTTTATAATAAAACTTTTTAAGGAAGATTTTACATTTATCTTAGATACGAAGGGAAGTCTTACCCCCAATCCCACATTAGCCCTGTCTTTCCCAACTGGTATAATCCATAGATAACCGCCTGGAGCGATGTGAGGATCTACTTCCATAACCACTGAGTTACTCATGGATACACCTGACACTATTGTCCTCAGGGCAAATGCCATGTCCATATCCTTCACATTGAACATCTCCTTGTAAAATGATGCTCCAGCTGCTATTACGAGATTCGATCCTCTCAGGAGCTGCTCTCCCTCTTCAGTGAAAACTCTGACTTTCACCTCATCATTTTTCTCCAGCCAGGAGGAAAATCTGCCGAGAAGAAATTTGCAGCCAAGATCAACAGCTTTTTCTGAGAGATATTTGACAAGTCCTGCTCTGTCTATTCTCATCATTCCATAATCAAGCCGATACTCCCTGCTCCCCATTTTGAATATTATCTGCTTTGTCCTGTTCCTGACAAACTGCTCGAATAGGGAAAAGGTCTCTTTTATCGATTCATCCTCATCTATCGCCTCTAACAAGAACTTTTTCTCCGGAATTATCTCCCCACATATCGCTCTTTTTGAGAATAGAGGATCTCTTTCTATTAAAGCTACTTTTTTGCCAAGCTCAGACAGCAGATACGCTGCATACGAGCCTGCCGGACCAGAGCCAACTATTATGAAATCAAACTGCATTCATCGTGCTCCCGGCGGATTTCTGAAGAGGTGGAAGAATGGTTTATATGTCCTTAAGTATTCCTCCCCTTTGACAAGCTTGGGTATGTCCCTCTTGTACTTCGATGCCTCTCCTATCTTGTCCGGATGCTTCATGGCATACTCCTCCAAGGAAGTTTCATATTCACGTTGTATCCTGTCTCTGTAAATATCAGGCATCACGTTGAACGTGCAGAAGGGTATCACCTTCCCTCCCGGAACTAAGTAGTGTATATCGCACTTTATCACTCTCTGGACATCATAGTTATACAAATCCATAAAATGCATCATACCTAAAAATAATGCCTTGTAGTGGAACTCTCCGAGCGCGCTGTAGTCCCTTCTCAGGAATATCTTCCTCAAGGTGCTCATCAGATCTATCCCCTCTGGCTGCTTATCCTTTCTAATGAATTTTCCTATGTTGAATAAGACTTTCATTGCTGTTAGATATCTGTTAGCCCCTCTTCTTATCTCATCCGCCTTCTCCTGCAGATAATCATGGAAGCCCTCGACATCTACAAATTCAGTTATTGGAACAAGCCTCTTTAACACTTTTTCTCCATCTCTATGAGCGAACTCAGGAAACACGTATGTTGCCATGCCACAAGCAGGATGGTTCGTGAACTTGTACTGAGGCCTTCCAGTCAGAGCCTCGACAAAATCGCTTATAGCAGTTGAGAATGGAACTGTATACCATGCATCCCTTGGGATCTGTCCATTTGTCTGCTCTTCTATCTTCTTTATCACATCAGGTATTGTTATCCTGTATTTATCCCTCTCCCTTCTTGACATCTGGCCTACCAGCGATACGGGCTGGAAGTTCACACCCCTAACTATATCGATATTCAGGGCTGCGAACTCTATTATAGCTCCAAGCTCGTGGTCATTTACCCCTTTTATCACCGTTGGAACAAGGACTATGCTCGTCATTCCAGCGTCTCTTGCAGCCTTGAATATGTATGGAATCTCCCAGTGGTTCTTTGGATTTGCCTCAGGGGTGACACCATCAAAAGAGAGGTATAATGTGTTCACTCCAGCTTTTCTGAGCTCAGCTAGATACTCGGGTCTCTCAACAAAAGTTATCCCATGCGTGTTCAGCTGCACGTGATCTACTCCCATCTCCCTTATCATTTTTACTATCTCCACTAGATCCTCCCTGAGAGTAGGCTCTCCTCCAGTGAGCTGGACTGCATTCCCTGGAACAGGTTTTTCGCTCCTAAGAACCTTTATCATCTTTCTTATCTCGTCTATCGATGGTTCATAAACGAATCCAGCTTTCTCAGCGTAGAAGAAACAATACCAACAGCTCAGATTGCATCTGTTTGTCAGAACTATGTTGGCAAGAGCTGTCATGTTCCTATGAAGAGGGCAGATTCCGCAACTGAATGGACAAATTCCTTTAAATTCAACCTGGGGAGATATCCCTCTTCCCGGCCCTTCATACTTGAAAGCTTTTTTCAGCATCTCCGCATCTCCCCAGTACAGCTCCTCTATCTCCCCATGGTCTGGGCATATCCTTCTTATGAACGTCTTCCCCTCTCTCTCCACAATGACAGCGGGGAGATATCTGTAGCAATCTGGGCAAAGAGAAGCAGTTCTTCTGATCAGCTTCTCCCCCTCTTTCAGCTGAGGTATTGGACCCCCTATTTTTATTATTTTGTCATTAACTGTTATATATCTCTCTTTCAACTCGACTAACGTCATAGAGGTCCAACACTCAGCTGCGAAGAGCTTATTAATTTAACTACTAAAGACTAAATAGGGGAGCTCCAAAGTAGATCAGATGAGGATCTACATAGAGACGCATGGATGCACCATGAATGCATCAGATTCTGAGATAATGGCTGGAATACTCAGAAAAGCAGGCCATGTAATAGTGGATGATCCGGAGAACGCTGATCTAATTATACTGAACACATGCAATGTTAAGCTGCCGACTGAGCAGAGGATGATCCACAGAGCAAAGGAGCTCAGCTCAATAAGACCTCTTATAATCTCAGGGTGCATGGCCAAGACCCAGCCTGAAAAATTGAGGAAATATGCCATTGCCTTACTGGGTCCGAAGTCAATTCATCTGATAGACAGAGTAGTCTCAGGGGAGAGAGCAGAGGAAGAGGTTAATCTCGTAAAGGTATCCATGCCAAGGGAGAGGCTTTCAAGCGTGACAGCAATAGTTCCTATAGCAGAAGGATGTCTGGGAAACTGTAGTTACTGCATAACAAGGTTTGCAAGAGGAAGGTTGTTCAGCTATCCTATGGATCTTATCGTGGATGCAGTGAGGAATGCTGCTCTTGATGGATACAAACAGGTCTTCCTCACGGCAGAGGATGTAGCTGTTTATGGCATGGATAGAGGAACTAATATAGTGGAGCTTGTCAAGTCCCTTGAAGGAATAGATGGCATTTTCATAAGGTTGGGAATGGCAAACCCTGCTTTTCTTAGGATTTTCATCGATGATCTGCTTAAAATCATGCCTAGGAATGTGTACAGATTTTTACATGTTCCTGTTCAAAGTGGAAGCGATGATGTCCTGGCTGACATGAGAAGAGGTTACAAGAGTGCTGATTTTCTGGACATTGTGGGCAAAATAAGGCTGCGTTTTGGAGATGAATCAACGATAGCAACTGACATAATAGTCGGGTTCCCCACAGAGGACGATGATGACTTTGAGAAAACTCTAAGGCTTATTGAGAGGGCAAAACCCGAGGTTATAAACATAAGCAAGTATGGAAGAAGACCTGGCACTGACGCCGCAAAATTGAGGGATCTTCCAGCAGATGTTGTGGCGAGGAGGAGCAGGATAATGACGGATCTATCCTATAAGGTCAAGATGGAGAGAAACTTGCTGCATGTTGGAAGGGAATACCATGTGCTTGTCACAGAGAAAATAGGAAACAGTGTATTTCAGGGAAGAACTGAGTTTTACAGGCCTGTTGTCCTAAAAGGGGATCTTAAGATAGGAGATGTAGTTATCGCTAATATCGATGAGGCAAAGAGCAATTATCTCATTGCAGGCAACTATAGGATTATTTATAGCTAATCATTATGTTTCTATATTCCAGTTTTTACTATTATTGCTGTCTGGGAGGAGGGGGATAGAAGGGAAACCAGTTTGTTAAAGGTGTCCCAACACCATTTTTCATCTGAATAGCTCACTACATTTGCCGCTGCATATGTGTGCTCTGGCCATGTGTGCAGAGCCACATATCCCTCCTTCAGCAGGAGGAATGCGCTCACCCCATAGGGCTCAAACTCATGAACGTGGATCGCTAGAACCTCCTCGCCTATCATATTCGATAGATCCCTGAGAAGTTTCTCCATTAAGGCAGGAGAATCCAGAATCTCACTTCTTGAGACATTATACAGCTCTCCTATAAGATGGTTCTCCGGCAACTGTATCACAACTCCCTGCTCTCACCCGGCTCCAGTTGGATGACCTCTGCTTTTATCCCTCTCTCCCTCAGCTCCCTCTTCAAATCTTCAGGCTTACCGTATAAAACTGGAAACGTCCCATAATGCATTGGCACTACTCTATCAACCCCTAGGAGCTCTACTGCCTTAGCTGCCTCCCTTGGATCCATTGTAAAGTGACCTCCTATCGGCAACAGAGCCAGATCAGGTCTGTAGAGCTCTCCTATTAGTTTCATATCATAAAAAAGACCTGTGTCACCTGCATGATATACAGAGATCCCTCCTGCTTTTACAACAAAGCCAACAGGTGATCCTAGGTCAGAGCTGTGAACTGCTTGAGTCAGTTTTATCAGGACACCATTCACTTCAAATGGTCCTCCTATGTTGGCTCCCACCGAATCCGCTCCTTTTTTGCCAGCATACTCTGCTATTTCAAATATTCCAACTACTTTTCCCTTTTTCCTCTTAGAGAGCTCTATTGCATCATCCAAGCCGTGATCTGCATGACTGTGGGAGACAGCATATATATCTGCTCCCTCACATTCGTTTGTCTTTACTGGGCATCTTGGATTTCCTGCTATCCAGGGATCAAACATTATTCTCCTTCCTCCTGCCTCAAGAAGGAAAGCAGAATGGCCTAGATACATGAGCTTGACCATGCCATCACCACCCAAAGTTATGATAAGACTAAATAAAGATTTTGATCTCAGCAATCCCTCAGTTTTGTGAAGAGCACTTCTATCATCTTGTTCACGCTTTTTCTAGCCCTTTTGTTTGGTATAACAACTTTCACTCCCCTTAAGTCAAGTAAGCTCTTTCTAAAGGTTATAAGAACTTTGATGTTCCTCTTAAGGCAGTAGTTCAGCAGGGCCTCAGGTGTGTCATTCTTAAGGGAGGAGAAAGGCAGCCATATCGCGCCATATCCCATGAGGTTCAGCCTCCTTTTCACCTTGAAATAGAGTTCTTTGGGCACACTTTTATCGAAAAGAAATGGTGTTTCGAGCTTTCCCAAATTCACACCAGATCCTTTGTTTTTATTATCTCAACTCCGATTTCCTCCAGAATAGGGACTATTTTGGATTTATGATCACTTCTTAAGCTCTTCCAGTCCAAAATTGCAACTCTTGCCTTAGGAGTGCTCCTCTCAAATGCCGATACTATGGATGATTTGCTAGCCCCATCTATGTCATAATTCCTCAGGATGTGGCCGATGGCGTAGCTGGATCTAAGCTGTATTTCAGTGAAGTGATGGTTTATGTGAGGCCCTCCAAATCCAACTGCTACCTCAAACTTGCTCTGATCCAGCTTTTTGAGGGCATCTAAAAGAGAGACTGCAACTATTTCTCCTGCCTTCTCGTCAACCCATTCCCTCTCACTGCTTCCTATCTCAACAAATGCTGTTGGAACATCAAAGGATGGGCCGTGATGAGTGGGCTCCATAGCCACTTCATAACCAGATCCGGTGCTATTTCTCTCAGCTTCCATCAAAAAGAGCTTAATTAAGTAAGGGAAAGCTATGCTCAGCTTTCCCGGCTCTCCTCCGTATGGAGCATCTGCAAAGTTTCCTGGTGTATGAGCGGTTATTACTGGCTTTCCAGGGCTTCCACTGTGCCTGGAGAGAAATATTACTGCGTCTGCCCATGGAGCTATATATTTATGTGATTTTAGATATATATGAAGCTCATTTGTCCTCACCAGTTTTATGTTCTCCTCTTCTCCTGAGAGAAGGAGCTCTACATGCCTCCCTATGTTTACAGATGCCTTGTCCTCATCTGATATTGCAAGGGCTATCTTCTGCACATGCTTGCTTGTTTTGATGAAGATAAAAACTTGCATGTTCTTCTGTTGTTGGCTTCTCCTGATGATATCACTTTAATTAAGTTTTTGATAATATTCTTGGCTGAGCTTATGCTCAGAGCAGATCAGAAAATCTTTATAATCAAGATAAATTAGGCTTCATATGAGCTTAGTAAGGGCTCATTTAAGGATATATGGCTGGGTTCAAGGCGTCTTCTTCAGGTCATCTATGAGAAGAGTTGCAAAAAGACTTGGAGTTGTAGGATGGGTGAGAAATCTACCTGATGGAAGCGTTGAAGCTGTTGTAGAGGGGGAGAAGGAGAAAGTGGAGGAGATCATAAAGTGGGCACACAGGGGACCAGAGCTAGCGGTAGTTGAGAGGGTTGATGTGGAGTGGGAGGAACCAACGGGTGAGTTTGATGACTTTTCCATCATCTACTAGCTGCTTTTAGTTAATAACTATTTCTTATTTAATGCTACTAAGGTGGATAAAATCTGTTGAGAAAGTTGATTATGTGTTTATTTACCTCCTCAGCTCTCTCCAGGATGAGGTAATGACCTGCTCCCCTCAGGATGACAATTTCAGAGTTTGGTATATCCTTTAGCCTGAGGGAAAGCGAGGGATCTATCACCTTGTCCTCATCCCCCACTATTATCAAAGTGGGTGCTTTTATCTCCTTTATTCTATCCCCAAGCTCGTATCCAGAGACGCTTAAAGCTACGTTCAAAGGGTCTCCAGGAAACTTCTTTATCTCCTCTACCATCCAATCCAGTAGCTCCCTTGGGACATTTCTGGAGAGGACCTCCTTTAGCTCCTCCTTCAACATCTCTGTTCTGTATCTGTCATCAGCCAGTTTAGCCAGCTCAAATGGGGATGACATCATCTTATAAACATTCTCCTCGAACCTCTCTATGTAATCTCTAACTGGATCATAGCTGTAGTTTCTATGAGCTCTTGTCGCTATCAGGACCAGGGCCTTGACTTCGTTCTCAATGGCGTACCTCATTGAGATTATTCCTCCCATGGACCAGCCCACGAGGGCTACTTCATCCACTTTTTCCCTTTCAAGAATCAATTTTATGTCGTTAGAGAACTCTTCTATAGATATTGGCTTCTTAAGCTCGCTAGAAAGACCATGTCCTCTTAAATCCACTGCTATAACCTTGTATCTCCTTGATAGCACTGGTATCTGCTCTTTCCACCATTTATGAGATGCCCATGCCCCGTGTATCAGAACAACACATCTTCCGGATCCAAATACCTCGTAGAATATCCTTTCACCATCTAGCTCGATGAACGGCACAGCTAAATACAGCCATCTTAAATTTTTTATGATCCGCGATTCCCGTTACCAGTAGTTTCAAAATAGATAGTTAAATAATCATAACCATTTCACACTCGAGGCTTTATAGAATGGTTAATGCCGTTGCCAGCAGTTTCAAAGCAGATAGATTTAAATAGACATAAGTAATAATTTTTGATGGAGAAGCTCTACACACTAAAAGAAGCCAAAAAGCTGCTGGGAGTCACCACGAGGACTATTCAGCGCTGGGATAAAGATGGAAAGATAAGAGTTGTTAGAACGATTGGTGGTAGAAGGAGGATACCTGAGAGCGAGATAAAACGCATACTTGGGCTGAAGGAAGGAAGGGTTGTAGTAGGTTATGCTAGGGTCTCTTCTACGACTCAAAAGGATGATCTGGAAAGACAGAAACAGTCCATACAAGATTATGCTGTAAAGATGGGTCACAGAGAAATCCAAATACTGACTGATATCGGTTCGGGGCTTAACGAGAACAGGAGGAGCTTCCTTAAGCTCTTAGAATTAGTTGCTGAAAGGAAGGTCTCAAGGGTAATAATAGCTTATGAGGATAGGCTGACGAGGTTCGGTTTTGAAACGCTCAGAAAGATGTTCCAAGCTTTCGGCACCTCCATTGAGGTAATAAACCAAGAGGAGAGGACTCCTCAAGAGGAGCTTGTTGAGGATTTAATAACTATAGTGTCTCATTTTGCGGGGAAACTCTACGGCATGAGGTCGCATAAATATAGGGAGGTGGTAGGGGGCGTCAAGAAGCTTGTATCAGGTTAGAGCGTACAACATAAAGCATGATTATGATGTTGAGGATTTCCTTGAAGCATACAGGTTGATGCTTCAAAGAGCTATAGATGAGATATGGAATGGGATAACATGGGTTGAGAAATACAGGAGAAAGAGGCTATTCCGATAATTCCAAAGGATAATAAATTCAAACATCATTACTTAAGAAATCTGTTGATGG
>ERZ1669248.891-NODE-891-length-12422-cov-5.926498_pt1 | contig 12422 bp, 9 predicted proteins | sample MGYA00579296_ERZ1669248 | MGnify/ENA primary metagenome ERZ1669248 (study PRJEB41166, sample SAMN08046057) | hot springs metagenome | biome: hot spring; feature: neutral hot spring; material: thermophilic sediment; isolation source: thermophilic sediment from...
CCTGCCCACAAAAGTAAAAAACCTAAAGCGTTTGCCACAGATATAGCATAACCGTAGGTACTTGTACTTAAGAGTCCGTAGCTTTTTGAAGGAAAGTAGATGTAGATCAAAAAAGAGGAAAATATAGTATCTACAAACTCAAAAAGTATGTATAAAAGGAAAAGTATCATCTTTCTTCACCCATTTGCATATCCAATACTACAGTAAAGACGGAAGCATCTCTTTTGAAGCTCACCTGTATACCCAATCTTTTGGCTATTTCATCCACTATGGTAAGACCCAGTCCGTAGGATGTATCTTCTATATCAAGTTTGCTTTTTTCATCAGTTACGTTGCTCATAAATATCCTTAATTTGTCGTTTCTAATCTCTCCACTTATTTTTATCTCTGTGTTTTCTTTAGCGTATTTTACCGCATTGTCCAGAAGGTTAAGAAACAAAGTGTAAAGAAGCTCGTAATCAGAAAGCACCTGCACATTAGGAACATGCTCAGCACTTATAGTGAGATTTTTGGCATACAGGTTGGCTTGGTAAAACTCCACCAGTTCAGATATAAGACCTTTTATGTTTATCAGTGTGATTTTTGTAGGTTTTAGCTCAAGTTCCGAAAGGACCTTTAGGTTTTTCATGAGTTTTATGATGCGCCTAATGGCTCTTTCTATAGCCTGTTTTACGTCTTCATCCGCTTTTATATGGGATAGGTTCATGAGTATTATGCTAAGTGGAGTTTTCACCTCGTGAGACAGGTAAAGAGCAACTTTCTTTAGCTCCTTTGAGTAAAGCTCATAATCATGCAGATGTTTTCTTATATCAAGCACAGACAGAAAAGCTACAACCAAAGCGGTTATAACAGAAGAAAAGACGGAAGATAAAAGAAGAAGATTTACTCTTTTTTCTATTTTTGCCTTAGGCAGTGCAACAACCACCTTACAAAGAGAAGTATTGCACAGAAATTTATCCACATAAACTAAATAGTTCCCAATATCCTGAGCCTGACCGGGCATAGGTTTTAGGCTTATTAAGTAGTTTGCGTCTTTTAAATTCTCCAACCTTCTGTTAGAACTGAGTATTTTCCCTTTACTGTCTATTATCAGGATTATATAGTCATAACCTAGGTACTGATTGTCCAAAATGTCCTCATCGTGATTCAGAAAGTCTACAAGTCTTTCACCCGTCTTCAAAAGATTTTCACTTTCCAAGTCATCTATGTATGACTTAAAGCTTAAAAAGCTAAAGGTAAAAAAGGTGCCTATAGGTAAGAGAAATTTGAAAAAGCTAAAGAAGAAAGCTTTATACAGGCTCTTTGGACTTTTCATACCTTAGGGTATATCCCACACCCGGATGGCTTACTATATCAAATCCGTAGTTTCTTAGCAATTTTCTTAGGTTATGAACGTGCGTCCTTAGAGCGTCAATGCTAGCATCTTCATAAGAGCTCCATGCATAGGAAAAGAGAGTATCATAAGAGGTTACCTTTCCTATGTTTTCCAGAAGTTTTATAAGGATCATTACTTGCTTTTTAGGAAGTAAAAGGGTTTCTCCCTTTATGCGTACGGTCATGGAAAAGGGATCTATCTCCATATCTTCGTACACTATAGTTCGGTTTTTTGTGATGTTTTTTACTCTTCTGAGGACAACCTCTATCCTTGTTAAAAGCTCTTCTGGATTAAAGGGTTTTACCATGTAATCGTCCGCTCCCATCTTCAAACATCTTACCTTTTCAGAAACATCATCTACTACTGTTAGGACTATTGTGGGAATATTCTTATCACTAAGTATGGGTATAAGCTTAGTTCCATCTTCTTTACCAAGGAAAAGATCGAGTACGCACACATCAAAAACTTCCCTTTCAAGCAATTCAAGCGCAGAACTCACACTTTTTGCCACCGCACAATCCCAACCTGCAGAAGAGAAAAGCTTGCTTATAGGAAGCGCTAAATCTATTTCGTCCTCAACCAAAAGAACTTTCATAATACACTAACCTCACATAAAGGAAGTCCTCGCCAAAAAGTTTAAATCTCCTAACTTTATCTAATTTATAACCTGAATTTTTAAGTATCCTTTCTCTTTTTGGTGAGAAAAACCACATGAAGTGTGGCTCTACAAGAGCAACTATGGACAGAGGCTTAAAGAGCTTTTCTATGCTTCTCATTATGGTTATAAAGTTAGAGGAATCGATAATTACAAGATCCTCAATGTAGGCTCTACCTCTTCTATAGCTGTAGACTAAGTATCCCACATCTTGTGTTGAAGACCTAAATATGTAAGCTTTTTTGCGCTGAAACAGTTCTCTTACTTCAATATCACTGAGCCCTTTCCAAACTTTTAGTTCTAAGGATTTTAGTTTTTCCAGGAGCTCTGGTGTATTCACCTCTAGCATGTCCATTTTCTTTCAATTTTAAATTGAGGATATAAATTTTTTATAAAGTTGAGATTTAAATGATTGACCGGGCAAGTGCCCGGCCTTTTTTTATCCGTAGTTTCTTACTATCACTATAAGTCCGACTCCTATAAACACAACTGCCCACAGAACAACTATGAAAACGGAGGCATCTCCAAGATGGTGTTCCATTTCCGAAGCTTCATAAACTTTCCCCTTGGGTGTTTTTCCTGCTCTGTAGGCCATCCACCAAGCGTAAGCGTAAAGGATAATTCCTGTCAGAAGAGTTCCGAAAAAGAGAAGTGGACTAAGAAATTCTAAATTCATTTTGTAGTTATAGATAGAATAGCCAAACCTTGCAGTAGAAGCTATCCTAAGATACTCTCTGAAAACTGCTATGAGCAGTATGGCTACTCCGCCAGCTAATAGAGAGGGTATAGCCATCTTAGCTGGATCTTTCTGTGCAGCAAGTATCACGCCTGCACATAGTACAAGTCCAAGAACTGAAAGCCATGTAAAAATGCTAGTTTTTGCATTCCAATCTTGAGGAATTGTGAGTATGTAAAGAATGTGGAATAATAACCAACCTATACCTGCATACAGAGCAAACTTAGCTCCTACCCTTCCTGCCCAATCAAGATAATCTCTATCCATATCTTCTCTGTTTCTAAAGTACCAGTTATAGAGCATTAGAAACACACCGCTCACCGATATGGAAGGAAATACTAAGAAAGCCAGATACCTGAAGATGTTAAATGCATATATGTTCCAGCCACTTATGTTCATGGTTGTTCCGTTTGATGTATACCAGCTTACCCACTTTTCGGGGAACAGAGCTTGATAGTTAACAACGTGTATGATGAAACCCACAAGCAACAAGAGTACTATACCAACGACAGACATAAACAGCGAAAGCGATGGTTTTTCTTTCATAAAGTATGCTCCCCATATAAAGTAGTATCCTATGAGCAGGAAAACTATAAATAGTACGTACCACCATGCGGACAGGTTAGCAGACGTATACCAAAGAGGGTCGTATATAACCTGATAGAAGAGTAAGGGAGCAACTCCAAGAACTATGGCTAGTGAGACAGAGACTTTTGAAAGCTCAATAGTTGCTTTGCTGAGTCTGTGCCATCTTTCTCCACCCTTTATAAAGCCATATATGGCAATAAAAAGGCCACCTATAGAGGTATAGACAAAAACCATGTGAAGAGCCCATGTGAGCACCTGAAGCACTTGCATAACAACTGGGAAAAAGGGGGCCCCCGCGGGGTCAGCCATTGCCTTTAGCATAGAACCAGGATCCGCCGCAAGGGCTAGCTTTCCACCAACTAACGTAAAGGGCAGAACAGCTAACAAAAACCATCTTACAATTTCCCGCATGGCATTACCTCCTTATAGCTTCCGCAGAAGATTTAGGTACTTCTATCTTGGCAGAAACAGAACCACCCTTGGAGATCATATAGGCTATGTATGCAGAGAGAGCTTTAATTTCTTGATCAGTACCTGTAAGCTTGGGCATATAAGGAGGATGATTTTCCCTCATATAGCTAACAAGGAAATTGTATACAGCATTTGGATCGGTCATACCTGCAAACTTCTGTCCGAAAGGTCTAAGACCAGTGGATCCAGTAACGTTATGACATCCAGAGCATTGCAAAACAGCAACCGCTTTACCAGCCATAATCTCGTTTTCTGGAGTTATCTTTTTAAGACCTTCAGGAACAAAGGGATTCACAGTGAGCAAACCTTTTTCGTTTATTATAGGAACTTCTGACTTTATACCTTTTGCAGGTACATCTCTGGAAACAATTTGATTAACCCATATGAACTCACCTGCTACATAAGGTTTTCTCAATGTTTCTCTTATTTTTTCCTCAGGATATATGCCCGCAAAGAAGATAAGTATGTATATGGGATAAGCCATCCAGAACCTTGCTGCAGTAGGTCTAATTGCAGTCCAGAGAAAGTTAGCCAGAACAAGGAGAATTATAACCATTATGGGTAGTTTTAGGTAAATGGGTATAACATTGTTGAGTATAATATCGCTCCTTTGAGGAAGGGTTGATACATACCATGCAAAGAACATAAGTCCAAAAACTGTACCTCCTATGCCCCAGTAAGACAAGGTTTTGACTATGTCTTTATAGGTCTTTTCGTTAATTTCTTTCCTCATAAGGCTTGCTATAGCGATTCCGACAGTACCAGCTATGGCAAACATGAAAGATGTTCTTTCAAGCAAGTGAGGGAAGTAATTCTTGTTGTAAAAGGCATCTAGTATATTGCCCGTTTCGAACCACTTTTCATGACCAGGTGAAAGCATAAAGGAGAGTATACCCACTATGATGTACATGGTTGCCCAAGATCCTATGGCAAAGGTCCATGCTAGCCTGAGCCAGCTTCTTTGGTCTATTCTACCTAAAGTGTAAAAGAGAATATATACGAGTGTGACTTCCGCTACAAACCATATCCATTCAGCAGCCCAAACCCATACAAAGTTATGAATAAGAGCGGATATACCCCGTGGATTTACTACTGTTGCGGAAAACCATATACCTGGACCTGATATAGAACCAGACACGTAGGAAAAGACAAGAAGTCCCAAGAGATACTTCTTGATGTAGTTGTAGATCTGCGGTTGATTCTCTTTGTAGGCTTTGGTAGCCAAATATGCTAAAAGTATGGAAGCACCTACCGACGTATGAGACGCCATCACGTGGATACTAGCTATGAGGGCTATAGTAAGTCCGCTACCTATTGTAGGTACATACCACATGGGATAAAAGCCTAGCACATCCATGTCACGCACCTCCTTCACAGTAATTTAACGATATTTTAATATATCTGGGTTTTACCGTAAGTCAAGACCTGGGAACTCAAATAAATAAAAGGCTAAGAGACTCTAATTGCAAAGATTACAAAAATTAACATGAAGGATATTTCTCATAAGGATGTTGCAGTCATACATTCAAATCTTTGATTTTCAATCTTCTGAATGGGGTGGGGTGGTCATGATGTAATTTTGCAAAATTACAATTGCGGAGGGGGAGGGATTCGAACCCCCGGTGGGCTGTGAACCCACTGGTGATTTCAAATCACCCGCCTTCGTCCACTCGGCCACCCCTCCTAATAATTAAAAGATTTTAAAAATGCGCTTCAACGTATGTATGATTTTTATCATGATAAGCTATAAAAAAGTGGTAGTTGTGTTATCTTAACAAATAAGTTATGGAGAGGAAAGTAAAGATATTTGTAGATGGAAGAGAGATAGAAGCTCAAGAAGGTGCGTCTTTGCTTGAGGTCCTCCTAAAAGAGGGTATAAATGTTCCTTACTTTTGCTACCATCCCAAGCTCAGGGTAATAGGTGCTTGTAGAATGTGTATAGTGTATAACGAAAAGACAGGTAGGCTCATAACCTCTTGCAACACAAAGGTTGAAGATGGTATGAGCATATCCACACAGCACGAGCTTGTAAAAAACAATCAAAAGTATCTACTTCAGGCTTTTATGACAAGACATCCTCTTGACTGTCCCATATGCGACAAAGCAGGTGAGTGCGACCTTCAAAATTACGGTGCCATATTTGGACCACAAAGACAGATCGTTCCCATTTCAGCTCTTGAAAAGGAAAGGCACTACACAGATTGGGAGAGTGATTTTCTTGAGTATTACACAAACAGGTGTGTAGTTTGCTATAGATGTACAAGGGTTTGTGATGATATAAATGGAGCTCGGGCTCTTTATGTGGAAGAAAGAGGCTTTCATGCCAACATAGTTCCCACAGTAAGACCTTTGGATACATCTTCTTGTGAGATGTGTGGTCTTTGTGTGTATGTGTGTCCTGTGGGTGCCATTATCTCTAAACCTTTCAAATACTGGAGCAGAAGTTGGCTTCTCAAAAAAGAAAAAACTGTCTGTAATGTTTGTCCTGTTGGGTGCGAGATTCAGGTGGAGTACGGTGTAGGAGATTGGCGATCAAAGAAAAAGGTCTATAGAACAAAGCCCACGGATGACCTTAATATCTGTGCAAAAGCCTTCTTTGGCTACGATGCGCATAACACAAACAGGCTCTTGAAACCTTACATTTATGGAAGAGAGGAAAGTGTAGGGAATGTGGTTAATTTTATAGCCAATTTGCTCAAAAATAACGGAGAGAACACAGCTATAATCATATCTTCTTACCTTAGCAACGAAATCTTTGAAAACATAAAGGATATAGCTACAAGAAGTGGATCTTATGTGTGTTCTACACTCACTGAGGATTTCTATGCATTTTTAGAAGGATACGGTGATTATGCTCCCATTTACATAGATGATATTAAGTCTGCGGAAAATTATATACTGTTGGGTGAGGACATAACATCTACCGCGCCTGTGCTTTCTTACTATGTGAAAGGCAGGGTTTATAAATACGGCAGTACTTACAAAGATGCCAAGTTCAAACCTATAGTCTTTAATAGTTTGGAAGAGCTCTATGCGGAAGTACCAAGCGGAGGTGTTTTGATAGCGAACACTACTGGTATTGTGGGATCATCAGCCAAAAGCTTGGGAGAGTTTGTGAGAAATCTCTCTCAGGACAAGGCTTATAAAGTGCTTGTGCTTCACAAAGATGCTAATTACTTGGGTGTGTATAGCCTTTTTGGGAGAGACACTCTTTCTAACTTTGATGGTATAGTAAAAGGGATATCCGAAGGTCTTATCAAGAACCTTATAGTTTTTGGAGAGGATCTTCTTGATTATTACCCTATGCAGGAACTTACGCAAGTTTTTGATAAACTTGAAAAGCTTGTGGTCTTTTCTCCTTTTGCAGATGGACTATCAGAGCTGGCACACGTAAAGGTCCCCATGGAGCTATATGGCGAAACAGATGGAAGCTATCACACCCTTATGGGATTAAAGAAGGGCAGAAGATTTCTACCTTGGTCCTTTAACAGCATGGTTTTCTTTTCTGATCTTTTGGAGAGCTTACCTAAAGTAAATAAAGGTATAAAGGTTATAAAAGGTGAGTATCTTACATCAAAGCGTTTGGTGCATCTCTACAGGAGCAACTGGATAACTGATAGAAGCGAAAATCTCAAAAAGCTTTACGAAAAGAACTCCGCATGGATAGAGATACCATCATAATAAACACTATACGGTTTTTGAGTGTGGATCAGGTAGAGAGGGCAAAGTCTGGCCATCCTGGTATGCCTCTTGGTGCCTCTCACATAGCTTATCTTATATTTGACAGGTTTCTAAGGTTCAATCCAAAGGATCCAAACTGGATAAACAGGGATAGGTTTGTACTATCTGCAGGACATGCCAGTGCCATGCTTTATTCCCTTCTGTTTGTAATGGGATACGACCTTAGCCTTGAGGACCTAAAAGCTTTCAGACAGCTAAATAGCAAAACTCCAGGGCATCCCGAAAAGCACATAACACCTGGTGTGGAAGCCACCACAGGACCACTGGGGCAGGGTATAGGCAATGCGGTAGGTATGGCCATTGCAGAAAAGTATCTATCAAGCCTTTTCAACAGGGAAGGGTTCCCTATAATTGACCACTACACCTTTGCGTTGGTAAGCGATGGAGATTTGATGGAAGGTGTGTCGTGCGAAGTGGCACAGCTTGCGGGACACTTTAAACTTGGTAAGCTAATAGTTATCTGGGACAACAACGGAGTATCCATAGATGGACCTACATCTCTTGCGTGGTCCGAAGATGTGCTCAAAAGGTTTTCCGCTTCTGGATGGTATGTGCAATCTGTGGAAGATGGCTACAATTTGGATGCTATAGAGAGTGCCATAAGGTCCGCTATAGAGCAAAGGGAGAGACCCTCCTTTATTTCCATAAAAACACACTTGGGATATGGAAGTCCCAAGCAGGATGACGCAAGCGTTCATGGCGCTCCCTTAGGCAGAGAGTTAGCCCTTGAGACCAAGCGCAGGTTTGGTTGGCCCGAGGAAGAGTTTTATGTGCCTGATGAGGTGTATGAATACAGAAAAGAGAAGATAGAAAGGGGAGCAAAAATCCAAGAAGAGTGGAACAGGCTATTTCAAGCCTACAAAGAGTCTTATCCTGAACTTGCGAAAGAGCTTGAGAAGGCTTTCAAAGGTGAATGGGGAGAAGAGTACAGAAAACACATACCCATCTTCACAGAACCCATGGCTACACGTCAGGCAAGTGGTAAGGTGCTAAATGCCATAGCCAAATACATACCTACCATGATAGGGGGGTCTGCGGACCTTTCTGAATCTAACAACACCTATCTGCACGGCATGGGAGATTTTCTTGCGGATAATCCAACAGGTAGGAACATACACTATGGTGTAAGAGAACACGCTATGGGCACCATACTCAACGGAATGGCATATCACGGTGGTGTGCTTCCTTACGGTGGGACCTTTTTGATATTTTCCGATTACATGAGGCCAGCAATAAGAGTTGCAGCCATGTCGGGACTCAAGGTGATATACGTTTTTACCCACGATTCTATTGGTTTGGGAGAAGATGGACCCACACACCAACCTATAGAACAACTGTGCTCTTTAAGGCTTATACCAAACCTTTGGGTGCTAAGACCAGCAGATGCCAACGAGGTAGGTATCGCTTGGGACATGGCTTTGCAGAGAAAAGACGGTCCAGTAGCTATAGTTCTAACGCGCCAGAAGGTACCCATCATAGACAGGAAAAAGTTTGCTTCCTTTGAGGGTGTAAGAAGAGGTGCTTATGTGCTTGCGGATACGGACGGTGTTCCAGATTTGATAATATTTGCAAGTGGTTCAGAGGTGCATCCATCTATATCAGCTATGCAAATATTGGAAAAAGAAGGATTAAAAGTAAAGCTTGTAAATGTGGTATCCTTTGAGGTGTTTGAGCTTCAGGACCAAGAATACAAAAGGTATGTCCTTTCTCCAGAGGTTAAAAGAAGGGTTGCGGTAGAAGCAGGAAGAGGTATGTGTTGGTACAAGTATGTGGGGAGTGAGGGTTTAGTTATAAGCATTGAAGAGTTTGGACGGTCTGCACCAGGTGATGTACTTATGGAATATTTTGGCTTCACCGGTGAAAAGATAGCCCGAAGGATAAAAGAGCACTATTTTTAATAAATAAGCGCACAGGTAGTAAAAATCCATGATTAGGCAAAGAGAACCCATTATTGCTATAGCAACGCCGTACGGTGAGAGTGCTATAGGCATACTTAGGATGTCTGGTGGAGGTCTTTGGGAAAAAGTGGGAAAACATGTACAGTTAAAAGGCAAACTAAAGCCTCGATATGCTCACTTTTTCAGGTTAATAGATGGTGAGGAAGTGCTTGATGAAGGAATACTTATATACTACAAGGCACCACACTCCTACACAGGTGAGGACATGGTAGAGATGTTTCTTCATGGAAACCCTCTTATACTCAAAAGGGCTTTGGAGGTATTCCTAAAAGAGGGTATAAGACTTGCAGAACCGGGAGAATTCACCAAAAGAGCCTTTCTTAACGGAAAGCTTGACATAACACAGGCAGAAGCGGTTGCAGACCTCATAAGTGCCAAAACAGACCTTGCAAGACAGGTAGCCCTAAGACAGCTTCAGGGAGGACTATCCGAGCACATAAACCCCCTAAGAGAAAGACTTACGGAGCTTTTGGCTTATGTAGAGGCAGATATAGAGTTTGCAGAACAGGACATTCCCACCATTGAAAAAGAGGAGCTCATTGAACTTCTTACACTTATAATAGAAAGCATAAAGAATTTGCTATCAACAGTCAAAGCAGGAGAGTTCATCAGAAGGGGTATAAACTTAGCCATAGCGGGAAAGCCAAATGTGGGCAAATCCTCTCTGTTTAACGTACTTCTTGGAAAAGAAAGAGCAATAGTGACGCACATACCCGGAACCACAAGAGACTTTTTGCAAGAGCAGATGCACTTAGAAGGAATACCCATAAACCTTATAGATACCGCAGGTATAAGACAAACTCAGGACGAGGTGGAAGCAATAGGAATAAAAAGAAGCCTATCTGCTTTGGAATCTGCGGATTTGGTACTTTTTGTAGTTGATGCTTCAAAGCCTCTTGAAGAGGAAGATTGGGAAGTTTATAATTTAATCAAACAAAAAGATCATATAAAAGTGCTAAATAAGATGGATTTAGGATTAGACCCTTCCGTGAAAAGAATATTTCCAGATGGTGTTTGTGTAAGTGCAAAGACAGGACAAGGCATTGAGGAGCTTAAAAAGTTTATGCTCCAAAAGGCAGGAGTCTTTGGGTATGACGGTATGATGGTATATTTGTCCGTGCGTCACGGTGAGCTTCTAAGAAAGTCTTTGGATGTTTTAGAACCTCTCCTGCAAAGGTTAAAGGTAGAAGACATCTCTCCTGAGATATTAGCTTTAGAGCTTAGAGAAGCACTAAGCTATCTTGACCAGATAGTGGGAGCTATCACCACTGAGGACATGCTTAATGAAATATTCTCAAGGTTTTGTATAGGGAAATAAAAAGGAGGAATGATGATGGAACAGGAAGTACAAACTACCCAAGAAAAAAAGATCTACTCTTATGAAGATCTTAGGAAAATGTCCTTGGGAGAACTTCAGAAGATAGGAAGAGAGCTTAACCTATCAAGGGTGACAGGCTTAAGAAAAGAAGAGTTAATAGAGAAAATACTTGCTACTCAAGCAAAAGAAGAAGGGCTAAACTTTGTGAAAGGAGTACTTGAGATACTTCCTGAAAGCTATGGTTTTATAAGAAGTGCGGAAAATAACTACATGCCAAGCTCTACTGACATTTATGTATCACCTTCTCAAATAAAGAAGTTTGGACTTAGAACAGGTGATACCATTATAGGCTTTGCAAGACCACCTCAAGAGAAAGAAAAGTACCAAGCCCTCATAAAGATAGAATCAGTAAATGGCTTACCACCAGATCCAGAAGTCCTAAAAAGCAGACCTATCTTTGAAAAACTCACACCTTACCATCCCACCGAAAGGTTTAACTTGGAAGTATCACCTACGGAACTCTCCACAAGAGTTGTGAGTCTTTTAGCTCCTATAGGAAAGGGTCAAAGAGGACTTATAGTAGCTCCTCCAAAGGCAGGCAAAACCGTTTTACTTCAGAAAATAGCACAGGCACTCATCCAGAATCACCCAGAGGTGCATCTTATCATACTCCTCATTGACGAACGTCCAGAAGAAGTTACAGAGATGAGAAGAATAGTAGGTGATGGAGCGGAAGTGATAGCATCAACTTTTGACGAGCCTCCAGAAAGACACATGCAAGTGGCAGAGCTTGTGGTAGAAAAGGCAAAAAGGCTTGTGGAATTAAAACACGATGTGGTTATACTCCTTGACTCTATGACTAGGTTTGGAAGGGCAGCCAATGCGGTAACTCCACCCACAGGTAGAGTCCTAACGGGTGGTATAGAAGCAACCGCTCTCCAAAGACCTAAAAAGTTCTTTGGTGCAGCAAGAAATATAGAGGAAGGTGGTTCTCTTACCATAATAGCTACAGCACTTATAGAAACGGGTTCTAAGATGGACGATGTTATATACGAGGAGTTCAAGGGCACGGGTAATATGGAGATACACTTAGACAGAAGGCTTATGGAAAGAAGAATATTCCCAGCAATAAACATAGAAAAGTCGGGCACAAGGAAGGAAGAGCTTCTTCTTGAGGATTGGGAGCTTCAAAGAATCTGGGTGCTCAGAAAGTTCCTTGCCACCATGGATCCCATAGAAGCTATGGAATTTCTACTGGACAAGCTCAAAAAGTTCAAGACTAATAAAGATTTTCTAAAGGCAATGCACTCCTGATGAACCTCCTTGAGTATCAAAAAGGCTTAGAAAACAGAGAGATAAAACCCATAAACTTGGTGCAAGTAGAGGACGAGTATGTCCTAAAAACCTTTATTGACAAACTATCAAACCTTTACGAGGTAAAAATTCTTTGGGGTGATGAACTGGACAGAAAGTCTTTCTTTTCCGCTTTTTCCGAAGGTGAGATGTTCAGCAAGAAAAAGAAAGTGTATATAGTAAAAAAAGCGGAGGAGCTACTAAAATCCGCAAAAGATACCAACTAC
>ERZ1669248.892-NODE-892-length-12414-cov-3.509912_pt1 | contig 12414 bp, 12 predicted proteins | sample MGYA00579296_ERZ1669248 | MGnify/ENA primary metagenome ERZ1669248 (study PRJEB41166, sample SAMN08046057) | hot springs metagenome | biome: hot spring; feature: neutral hot spring; material: thermophilic sediment; isolation source: thermophilic sediment from...
AGTATGTACGAGGCCGTGCCCATGGAGCCCGGTATCAAAACAGGCTGCCCGACGTCCCGGTACTTGGCGGGGACGGCCGGGTGGCCGGGCGGGAAGGCTCTCGTGGCGCCCTTCCGGTGGACGTAGACCTTCCTCCTAGCCCCATCGACCGCGTGCTCCTCGAGCTTGGCGATGTTGTGGGCCACGTCGTAGACTATGTGCAGGCCGAGCTGGTCGGCCGACCTCCCGAAGACCTGCGAGAACACCTCCCTTACCCAGTGGGTGATCACCTGCCTGTTCGCCCACGCGAAGTTGGCTGCTGCCTTCATGGCGGCGAAGTAGTCCTGGGCCTCGCGGCTCGTGGCGGGGACCGACACGAGCTCGCGGTCGGGCAGCGGCATGCCGTACCTCTTCACTGCCACCTCCATCACCCTCAGGTAGTCGCTGCACACCTGGTGCCCGAGGCCCCGTGACCCCGTATGTATCATCACCGTGACCTGACCCACTTCCTCGATCCCCATCGCCTTCGCCAGCCTCTCGTCGTAGATCTTGTCGACGACCTGGATCTCGAGGAAGTGGTTCCCGCTGCCTAGCGTTCCGAGCTGGTCCCTCCCCCTGTCCTTCGCCACGTCGGAGACCTTGGACGCGTCAGCGCCCTCCATCGAGCCGCGCTCCTCTATGAAGTCCGGATCCTCGGCCCACCCGTAGCCCTTGTTAACCGCCCAGAGGACGCCCTCCTCTAGCACCCTGTCGAGCTCCGCCTTGCTCAGGCTTATCCGGCCTCGCGAGCCCAGGCCCGACGGTATGTACCTGAACAGGAGCTCGGCCAGCTCCCTCATCCTGCCCTTGACGTCTTCGTACCTGAGGTCGCTCCTGAGGATCCTGACCCCGCAGTTGATGTCGTAGCCCACCCCGCCCGGGCTCAGCACCCCCTCCTCCGCGTCAAAGGCCGCGACCCCTCCTATCGGGAAGCCGTAGCCCTGGTGGCCGTCGGGGAGGACGATCGAGTACTTGTAGATGCCGGGCAGCATCGCAACATTGGCAGCCTGCTCGAGCGTCAAATCGCTCTGCATCTTCTGGAGCAAGTACTCGTCGGCAAAGACCCTAGCGGGGACGCGCATCCCCTTCTTGTAGGTGGGCGGGATCTCCCACACTACATCCTCGATCCTCTTCAGGGTTACCACCATCGCAATACCCCCGCATTGGGAACCGAAGACCTTTTATGCTTTTCTTGCAGCTCTCAAGCAAAAATCAATCTCTACACTAACCTTATCTCTGAGTTATCATTTTATTTTATTTCCTTTATAGAGCTGAGATGTTCAGCTTAGCTCTTCGGCGGCACTACGATGATTCTCGGTGACGGCGGTGGCGCAGACCCCCTCGGATTCGGGCGGACGGCGCTCAAATGTCCACGACAAAGCGTAGCCTCGCGCTGCCCGGCTCTAGGGCTATTTCCATGGAGTGGTAGGTCATGGCCTTGACGAGCGTCCTGGACTCATGGCGCTCTGGGTCGTACTCCTCCCCCCACGCTGTGGCCTCCAGCACCCACCCTCCGCTCTCCTCCCGCGCGAGCCTCTCGACCTTAAACCTCGAGAGCAGCAGGCTCTGGGTGTCGAACACCACCAGGAGCTTCTCCACCCAATCGTAGAGGAGGGCCTCCAGGTCATCCCCCCTCGCGGTGATCGAAACGCGCTTGACCGGATTGACCTTGCTGGTGTCGGTCATGACCTCGAAGACGCCCAGAGCGGCGTACTCGAGCGCCTCCTCCAGGCTCTCGCCCCAGGCCTCGATCATCACATCGGCGGTATGCGGCAGGTGCCTGTAGCCTCCACTCACGGTGGCCCCCGCAGCTCCGCACTTTTCTTCCTTCCCTCTGCCGGCCGGCCTCCAGCCGGGAGCAAGCTCCTCCCCCGCCAGCGGCCACTGCGGCAGGCGATCTCCCTGAGCGGCTCAGCGCCGCAGCCGCGAATCCCCTTATATACTTCCCTTGAGCGAGCGACACGGCATGGACGGCGGCCTGATGGAGCTGGTGGCCTTCATCGCCGCGCTGATGCTGATCTCGTACGTAGCCCGGGAGCTGGAGATCTGGCGGATATCCAACGAGATTGAGCTGTACCTCAGGCTGTTCAAGGCGTCGAGGGACAGCGCTGTCGCCTTCGTAGCGAAGAAGATCGCCGAGCTGTTCTCGAGGGCCCGCCAGCAGATGGACCTCAGCGGCGTGGAGGAGCGGGTCAACATCCTGGTCGACTCGGTAATAATCCCCGTTGAGAGCATGGACCCCTTCGGCCTCGTTAGGAAGGCGAAGTTCCTCCTGCTCAGCGTGGACAAGACGCTGGAGGAGGAGGTAAGGAGGCTGGTGCCGCTCGCCGGGAAGAGCGACGTCGACACCCTAGTCTCGCTCCTCCACATAGCCAGGGACCTCAACTCGCTGTACAAGCTCGTGAACCACAACTACACGCTGGCGAAGCGCTACAAGAGCTACTGGCTCCTCCTCCAGCTGGAGGCCCTCCTGCCCTTCTTAGCGGAGGTGCTGAGGGCTTACGAGGGGGCGCTAGACGCCATGATGAAGCAGATACCCATAGGCGACTCCGTAGGCCCCCTGGTCGCTCACATGCTCGCGCGGGAGCTGAACGCAACGCCCCTTGAGCTGGGCGTGGAGGACACGGAGATATACTTGGCGGAGCTGGATGGGCGCCGCCTCATCCTGGTGAAGGCGGAGGGGCCCGGCAGCAACGTGGGGAGGCTCGACGAGGCCGTCAGGCGTGTGCTGGCGACGTGGGGCGGGTCGGTGACGTGGGCCGTGATGATCGACGCGATGGTGAAGTTCGAGGGGGAGGCGAGCGGGGCGATCGCCGAGGGCTTCGGAGTGGCGATAGGGGGCAGCGGGGTCGAGAAGTACGAGGTGGAGAGCGTCTTTACCGAGCACGGCGTACGCACGTATGCGGTACTCATCAAGATGTCCGCTGAGGAGGCCATGACATCGCTGAGCAAGGAGCTCTACGAGGCCTCCGTCAGAGCCAAGGAGCGCGTCAAGAGCTTCGTGAGGGAGCACGTGCAACCCGGCTCCACAGTCATCGTGGTCGGGGTCGGCAACTCGATTGGAGTGCGCTGACGCGGTGCCGGCGGCTACACCCTCAGCAGCTCGAGGACCCGGGTCGTGTTCACAACCCCCCTTCTCGTCAGGGCGACGGTGTCCTCGAATTGGGCCACAGCCCCCCTCCCCGCCTCGATCAGCACCGGGTAGCGGTACACCCTCCTCAGCTCCACGAGCTCCCGCAGAATTCCCGCGGTGGCGGCACCCCAGAGGGGCTGAAGCCATCGCTCCGAGAACGGTAGCCCCCTGTACCTGGACCAGAGGGTCTTGAGCGCGCCGTCCAGCCTCTCGTCACCGACCCTTCTGAGGTTGACCAGCCTGTATATCGCGCCACCCCTCCCCTCCACCACGTAGCCCCGGCCGTCGGTCACGAAGGGCTCCACGGCGTAGACCTCGCCCAGGGTCGCCCTGTCGCAGTCCTGGGACGCCACGTTGGGCACGTGCTTCCCGGCGTGGAGGACGTACCTCTGCATCAGGTGCCCCGTGAGGTTGGCTACCGGCCTGAAGCCCGCGGCCCTAGCCACTCCCTCGACGCTGCGGCCCACCGCGCAGAGGTCCACTCCGGGCTTCAGCACGGCTAGAGCGGCCTGCAGAGCCCTGGCGGCAGCCTCAGAGAGGGGTTCGTAGCGGGGGTCGAGAGCGATGGTGATGGCGGCGTCGGCGATGTACCCGTCGACGTGCGCGCCCACGTCCACCTTCACGACACCCCCCTCGGGGACCGTCGATGGGTCGTCGATGCCGGGGGAGTAGTGCGCTGCGACCTCATTGATGGATATGTTGGCTGGGAAGGCAGGCTCGGCCCCCTGCTTGGCTACCTCGGCCTCCAGCTCCTGCGCCACCCTGAGGACGCTCACCCCCGCCTGTACGATGTCGAGCGCCCTCTCCAGCGCCCTCCTCACGGCCTCGCCGGCTGCAAGCCACTTTTCGAGCTCCTCGTCCGACACGCTGGTGGCCCCATCTTAGGGCAGCTATAAAAAGTCGTGCAGCTAGGGCGCGGCTGAGATGGGGGCGACGGAACCTTCGGCTGAGGAGGGGTTGATGGCGGCGGTGGAGAAGGCGCGCGCCCACCTGGAGGCGGAGGACGCGGCTCGCGAGAAGCTGCTGAGCCTGACCCGCGAGGTGGTCCGCTTATCTAGGCAGGTCGTGTTCCGGATCCACGACGGCGACGTGGAGGGCGCGCGAAAGGCCTTTGGGCAGCTGGCGGAGCTCGTCAACGAGCTGACCGCGTTCAAGAGCACGAACCCACGGCTGTACTACGGGGGGTCGGTGACGGGCGCCTTGGCCGAGTACGTTGAGGCGAGCGCCCTCCTATCCTACGTCCAGGGGCGGCCCATACCGAGCTTCGAAGAGCTGATGGTCGAGCCCGCCCACTACCTGCTGGGTCTCGCCGACTTCGCTGGGGAGCTGCGGAGGCTCCTTTTCCGCCACCTTAACGAGGGGGACCTCCCGTCCGCGGAGCGCGCGCTCCGATTCATGGAGGTGGTCTACCGCGCTCTCGCCGCCATAGCGGTCCCCGAGGCCCTGGTGCCGGGGCTGAGGAGGAAGGTGGACGTCCTGAGGGCCGTGATCGAGAGCTCCGTCCGCGACCTCCACCACTCCTCGTCCAGCATCAGGTTGGAGAGGATCATGGGCAGCCTGATGGGCAAGCTGGGAGGTGGAGGGGGAGGCCTTGAGTAAAGCTGGCATCCCGTTCGACGTAGCCCGCGCGAGGTACGCCCAGAGGGCCATCGCGTCGAGGGTAGTGGAGGAGGACGAGGTGCGGGCGGAGGAGGTGAGGCTGGTAGCCGGCGTGGACGTAGCGCACAGGGGGGCGCGCGCGCTAGCGGCGGCAGTGGTCGTCGACGCCCGCACCCTGAGGCAGGTCTCGCGCGCCGTGGTGGAAGCCGACGTGCGCGTCCCCTACATCCCGACCCTACTGGCCTTCCGGGAGGCAGGGCCCATGGTAGCGGCGATCCGCAGGCTCGACTTGGAGCCGGACGTGGTGATAGTCGACGGGAACGGCCGCCTCCACCCCCTGGGCGCCGGCATAGCCTGCCAGGTCGGCCTAGCGCTGGACAAGCCCACGATCGGCGTGGCCAAGAAGCTGCTCTGCGGGGAGGTGGGCGCGTGGAGGGGGCGGGAGGCGCCCGTGACGCTCTCGGGGAGGGTCGTGGGAGTGGCCCTGATGACCTCGCGCAGGCCGATTTACGTTAGCGTCGGCCACAAGGTGTCGCTCAGCACGGCCGTCTCGATCGTTTGGAAGCTGACGAGGAGGGGCTACAGGCTGCCCGAGCCGCTCAGGCTCGCTCACCTAGCGGCCGTTGAAGCCGCGCACTCTCGCACAGCTTCCTCAGGATGAAGCTGCTCGAGAGGCTGGGATCCCCCACCCTCCCCTCCAGCTTGAGGACCCTCGTGCAGAGCCCCAGCCGCTCTACCGCGTCCCTGACCAAGCTCTCGATGTGGCCCTGGTCGGGGCCCAAGAGGACGATGTCTGGCTTCAACCTCAACAGGGTTCCCTCCACGTCGAGCGGATCGCTGCCCAGGTGCGCCTCATCGACGTACTTGATGCTCCTCACGACCTCGAGCCTCTGCTGCTCCGACAGGAGCGGCGGCCTACCCTTCAGCCGCTGCACGGTTGAGTCGCGCGCCACGACCACGATCACCCTGCCCAGCTCTCTGGCCCGCCTCAGGAGGTGTATGTGGCCCGGGTGGATGATCTCAAACACTCCGCCCACGAGGACTCTGGGCCGGGGCTGCCTCGGCCACTCCACCTCCACTATACCCATCAGGGACAGCGCGTCGAGGAGGCCCTCCGCGTAGGATGAGCACGCAATGCTGGTGACGAAGTCCCCCTTCTCCAGGTAGAATTCGGCGTCGGAGAGGTAGCTCCTAGCCAGCTCGACGACCTTCCATTCCTCACCGGCAGCGCGCGCCCCCTCCACTTTCGCCAGCACCGCCCGGAGGTTCTCCACGTAACGCTTAGCCCTAGCGGGAGCGTCCTCCACGCCGGCACCCCTTAGCGTCGGGGTGGCGCGCAGTTAAAATGCATCGCTGACTACCGCGAGCCCGAGTCCTGCCGAAGCATGCCGAGCCCGCGCGGGTTAGCTTGGAGAGGCGCAGCCCCCCTCCCCCTCACGCTCGGCCAGCACGAGGGACCTCACCCTCCCCACCCATGCTTCAACGTCCTCCCGCGACGCCCCAGCGACCACTTGGAGGCACTCGGCCTCCACCGGGTTGAGCAGGCCGGGCACGACGAGCACGTGGGGCGGGGGGCCAAGCTCGGTGCTGGAGCCCACCTTCAGCACGCGGACCCTCTCACGCGGGCTCGTCGCGCAGGCAACGGCCACGAAGAGCGTCCTCTCGTCGATGATGCCGGCTCCCACCCTCCCTTCCATCTCCCTCATCAGCTCCACCGCCTCCTCCGCCCTCATGGCGTAGCCCTCATCGGCGTCAAGCTCGAGCAGGAATAGCGTGTGGAGCCCGCGGCGCAGGTTGCTGAGAAGCACCCAGTAGGGGGTCAGGGAGAAGTAGCCGGGGCGCGGCCTGACTATCGTGACGGGCCGGCAGAACTTGTAGACGTCGAGGCCCAGCACCCCGCAAACGGCGCTCACCACCGACGGTGATGGGAGGTAGACCACATCCACACCCCTCTTGGCAGCCTCCAGCTTGATGACGGCGTGCGTCGTGGCGACGAAAGGGTCCCCCGGCGACAGCAGCACGATGAGCCTCTCCCTCGCCCGCTCCAGCATGCTGTAGAGCCAGGCCCCCTCCACCTCCCGGCGGGTCACGACCTCCACGCGCCTGCCCGCGAGCTCCTCCAGCGCCCTGAGGTCAAGGTCGGGGACGAGGCTCGTGTAGAGCTCGACGAAGACCTCGTCGGCCTTCCGCACGTAGTCGAGCAGCCCCAGCGTGACGTCCCTCAACCCGTAGAGCCCCAACCCGCCGATCACGAGCACGGGGCCGCAAGGAGGGAAAGGCTTTAAACTCCTCTAGACTTAAGTGGTCGGGCGGGGGTGCCCGAGCTAGGTCAAAGGGGGCGGTCCCCTGGGGGGCCCGAACTCAGGATCCGCACGGGATGAGAGCTCCGCTGGCGTAGGCCTGCCCGGGTTCGAATCCCGGCCCCCGCACCACCTGCGCTAGAGTTTAACATTTTAGGGGGGTCCTAGCGGAGGGTCAGCCATGCCCCGCGAAATCAAGGTGTTCCGGATAGTCGGTTACATGAACCTGCACAGGGCCGGCGAGCGCAGGAAGTTCACCGTGGAGGTGCCGGCGCTAAAGCCAGCGCACGCCCTGGAGAAGGTGCTGAGCGAGCTGGGCTCCAGGCACAAGCTGAAGAGGGCCCACGTAAAGATCCTGGAGGTCAGGGAGATCTCGGAGGACGAGGTGACGAAAGAGCACGTGAGGGAGCTGCTGCAGCTCGACAAGATCGTCGCGCTGCCGTGAGGTGGGCGGATGGCTGAGCGCAGGCCAGAGAGGGAGCGGCTAGCGGCGGAGTACACCCTGCTCAGCCAGCTGCTAGAGGACGTCAGGAGGAGGATCGACCTCCTCAACGCCGGGCTGAACGAGGTCGCGCTCGCCAAGAGGGCCCTGGAGGAGCTGCAGAAGCTGAGCGAGGGCGAAGAGATGCTCGTCCCGGTGGGAGCCGGGATCTACGTGCGCGCCAGGCTAGCGAGCAAGAGCAGCGTCCTCATGACCATCGGCGCCAGCATAATGGTCGAGAGGACTCTCGAGGAGGCCCAGAAGGCGGTCGAAGCTAGGGAGCAGGAGATCAGGGACGCCCTCCAGAAGAGCGCCTCCGACTACCAGGCGCTGCTGAACCGCCTGCGCGAGCTCGAGCAGCAGATCAGGAGCGGCTAGCCATGCTAGAGGGTCTTCGGGCTGCGTTCCAGCAGATCGCCGAGTTCCTGGCCACCCGTAAGCTGAGGGGAGAGGAGCTGGACGAGCTGGAGCGCTTCGTCGTGTACAGGCTGTTGGAGTGCGACGTAGCCCTCGAGGCCGCCGAGGAGGTCGCGAGGCTCGTCAGGTCCAAGGCTGAGGGGGCGCGCGTACCGAGGGTGGGGGACCGCGCTGATTGGGCGGAGAACCTTCTGCGCTCGGCCGTCAGGAGCGTCCTCGAGCGCGCGGCCTGGTTCGACCTGGAGGAGGAGGCGGTGAGGATAAGGGCCTCAGGCGAGGTCGTCAAGATGCTCTTCCTCGGGCCCAACGGCCACGGGAAGACCACCACCCTGGCTAAGCTGGGGTACAGGCTCAAGGTGCGCGGCCTCTCGGTTGTTTTCGCTGCTGCCGACACCTGGAGGGCCGGGGCGATCGAGCAGCTCATGGCCCACGCCGAGGCCGTGGGGGCGGACATCGTCGCGCACGGCTATGGGGCGGACCCCGCCGCCGTGGCCTACGACGCCGTGGCCTACGCCCGCAAGCGCGGGAAGGACGCCGTCCTGATCGACACCGCGGGTCGCCTCCAGACCGACGTGAACCTGATGGAGGAGATGGCGAAGATCGCGCGCGTCGTCAAGCCCCACTTCAGGGTATTCGTGGGCGACGCCCTTACGGGTAACGACGCCCTCGACCAGGCCCTGCGCTTCAACCAGTTCGTGGGCGTGGACGGGGGCATTCTAACCAAGGTCGACGCGGACGCGAAGGGCGGCGCCGCCCTCAGCTTCGTCTACGCCACCGGCAAACCCATCCTCTACGTGGGCACCGGCCAGAGGTACACGGACCTCCAGCCGTTCACCATCGATTGGTACCTCTCGAGGCTCTTCGATTAGCTTTAAGGCCGAGGGGCCTCATGGCAGAGCCGTGCCGAGGCATCTCCTCACGATTGGCGACCTGAGGGCCGACGAGCTGCTGCACCTGATCGAGCTAGCCCTCGAGTACAAAGAGTTGAGGCGGCGGGGCGTGAGGGTTACGGGAGAGCTCTCCGGCAGGAGCGTCGCGCTGATCTTCGAGAAGCCGTCGACGCGCACGCGCGCCTCCTTCTCTGTGGCGGTGTACGAGATGGGGGGTTTGCCGGTCACCTACTCGTGGAGCGAGCTCCAACTGGCGAGGGGCGAGCCGGTGAAGGATACAGCCCGCGTCCTCTCGCGGTACCACGACGCGATAGCGGCGCGCGTCTACAGGCACAGCGACCTAGAGGAGGCGGCTCGGTACTCCTCCGTCCCCGTCATAAACCTCCTGAGCGACCGGGAGCACCCGCTCCAGGCGCTGGCCGACTACGTGACCATCCTCGAGAGGTTCGGCACGCTCAGCGGGGTGAAGCTGGCGTTCGTGGGCGACGGGCGCAACAACGTCTTCACCTCCCTGGCCGTGGCAGGCCTCAAGCTCGGGGTGGAGGTGCGTGTCGCAAGCCCGCCGGGCTACCAGCCCTCCATCGAGGAGCTGGAGAGGGCCGCCGGCGAGGTGCGCGGCGCCGTTAGGGTGTACGAGGACCCCTTTGAGGCGGTGAGGGGGGCCGACGTGGTGTACACGGACGTCTTCGTCAGCATGGGCCAGGAGAGCGAGCGGGAGGCCAGGCTGAGGGCCTTCGTGCCGCGCTACCGGGTGACGGCCGAGCTCATGGGGGAGGCGCCCGCGCACGCGGTGTTCATGCACTGCCTGCCGGCGCACAGGGGCGAGGAGGTGGAGGAGGAGGTCCTAGAGGGGCCCCGCTCGGTGGTCTTCGAGCAGGCGGAGAACAGGCTCCACACGTCCAAGGCCGCGCTGAGGTTCCTCCTGATAGAATCCTCCTAGCACGCGCCCGGGGGCTCAGGCGGCGCGGGCTGCCGGGGCGCGAGCGCGCAGCTCAGGCTCCCTCGAGGTACCTCCTAACCTCCCTCGCTATAGCCCTTGCGAGGGGCGGAGGGACGGCCTCGCCCACCTGGTCGAACTGGAGGTCCCTCCCCCCCACGAAGACGTGGTCGTCTGGGAACCCCATGAGCCGGGCCTGCTCGCGGACCGTGAGCAGCCTGTCCTCGAAGGGGTGGACGAATCGGGAGGAGCCCATCACCGTCGGCGCCAGCCTGTAGGGGTGGAGGCGCACGAAGTTGTACATCACCCTTCCCCCAGCTCCGGGGTACCTGATCAGGGCCTCCCCCCACCTCAGCTTGCTGATCCTCCTCTGCTTGCGGGGCGAGAGGGGGACGTACTCATGGTTAGCGATATCGTGGGGGGCCCCTGGAGGCGGCAGGTCGCCTATCGCCTCTACGACCGTCACCCGCCTCGGGAGGGGTGAGGGCCTGATCCGCACGTTCGACACGAAGAGCCTGAGGCGGTGCGACGGCGTCCCGTGGTTTTCGGCCAGGAGGACATTGAAGTAGACCCTCTGGTAGCCCACCCGCCTGAACTCGTTGGCTATCGCCTCCCGCAGGGGCCCCTCGGCGAGCGCCGGCACGTTCTCCATCACGAAGACCCTGGGCCTGAGATCCCCGACGAGCCTGATGAAGTGCAGCACGAGCCTGCCGATGGGGTCCTCGTAGAGCCTGTCGAGCGGGTCGGGCCTCCTCAGCGGGTTGGCCCCCGTGAAGGGCTCGCAGGGCGGGCCCCCTATCACCACGTCCGGCTCGCCGACGGCCGCGAGGATGTCCTCGCCCCTCAGCTGGGCCACGTCCTCGACCATCACCTCCGCCGCGGGGAAGTTCCTCCTGAAGCTCTCGGCGACCGCCTCGACGTTATCGACGCCCAGCACTACTCTGAAGCCTTCGTCCTTGAACCCCCGCGCGAAGCCGCCGGCGCCGCAGAAGAGGTCGACCACCCTGTAGCCTCCCATCGCGCTTCGAGCGGTGCGCAGCTTAAAGATACTGGTCCAGGCTGACCCTAACCTGCGGTTCGGCCTCGACGCTCAGCGCGCCGCTCGCGACGGCCTCCTTCAGCCTCCTGGCGAGCGTGGGGCCGATGCTGGGGACCTCGGCCAGCTCTCGCTCGCTCGCTCGCGCGATGTCCGCCAGGCTCCTGAAGCCGTGCGAGTAGAGGGCCCTGGCCCTGACCCGCCCGATGCCCTTGACGCTCGTCAGCTCGAGCAGCTCGGCTTTGACGCCGTGCTTCACGCGCTCCTTCAGCACCGCGAGCCTCCGGTAGTGCTCAGCCAAGCCCACGAGCTTCGAGAGCTCTGCTGCCGCGTACAGCAGCCACTCGGCCGTCTGGATGAGCGCGTAGAGGTCGCCGGGCCCCACGTCGTACCTCTCGTAGATGTAGTCGTCGGGCTTCTCCTCCACCCAGTCGAGGAGCATCGCGGCCACCTTGAGCTCCGAAAGGTACATCTCGTAGTCGTCCGGGTCCTCCGGCGGCGGGAACGCCAGCTCGTTGGCGCGCAGCCTCAGGAGCTCGTCGAGCCACTCCCTCTCCCCCCTCCTGATGTACAGCCTCGGCATGTCGGGGGTCGCCGCCACCAGGTGCAAGTACGTCAGGTCGGCGAGGGCGCCGCTCGCCGTGAGGCGGTCGAGGACTATGCTGGCCGTGCGAGGGTCAATGTAGAGCTCCGCCACGCGCCGTCCCAGCGCCGTGGCAGCAAGCCTCCCGTCGCGCTCCTCTAAGAACCCGCTAGCGGCGAGCTCCCCCACGACCCTGCGCGCCAGCTTCATCACGTAGCCCACATCGCTCTGGGCGGCGAAGAGCGTGCGCTTCAGCGTCTCCTCGAGCTCGGCGAACGATGAGGCGAGGCCGCTGGCCACCTCGGCCAGCAGCTGCCCCCGCAGCGCCCTCTCGGAGGAGAGCTTAGACACGATGCGCTCCGGCTGGGCCCTCACGTACTCCTCCATCAGGTACTCTGCCTCATCGAGGGTCCGCGCCACGAGCACCGCTTCGCCGACCCTGTCGTACTTCGGCCTGCCGGCCCTCCCAGCCATCTGCTTGTACTCCATCACGCTGATCTCCTCGTAGACGCCGAGCTCAACGTTGTACTTGTGCCTGTCAGCCACGATCACCCGCCTAGCCGGGAGGTTGACCCCCGCAGCTAGGGTCGGCGTGGCCACCACCACCTTCACCAGGTTGCCGCGGAAGGCGTCCTCCACGACCTTCCTGGATGCGTAGCTCAGGCCGGCGTGGTGGAAGGCAACCCCCTTCGCGATTAGGGAGGAGAGCTTCTCGGTGACGACGTTGTGCTCCCTCGCGAGGAGCTGGGCGCTCACCCGCTGCAGCTGCGACCTCTCCCCCCTCCCCACGTACCTCTCGGTTAGCGCAGCCAGCCGCGAGGCCAGCGACACGGCGGCCCTCCTCTTGAACGTGAAAATCAGCACCTGGCCGCCCTCGCGCAGCGTGTCCTCCGCGAGATCCAGGACGGGGCTCTCGTGTCGCACCTCGACCTCCCTGCCCCCTCCATCGGCGTACTCGACGTAACCGTCGTAGTACACGCCCTCCCTCAGGGGCACCGGCCTCCAGCCGCTGACCACGGC
>ERZ1669248.893-NODE-893-length-12411-cov-3.600518_pt1 | contig 12411 bp, 18 predicted proteins | sample MGYA00579296_ERZ1669248 | MGnify/ENA primary metagenome ERZ1669248 (study PRJEB41166, sample SAMN08046057) | hot springs metagenome | biome: hot spring; feature: neutral hot spring; material: thermophilic sediment; isolation source: thermophilic sediment from...
TATGCGGGCCTGTCGAGCCCGTGACCCGGGTTCAAATCCCGGCCGCGGCGTCTATAACTACCAAATTTTTCTCCAAGAATCGTTTTATCTCGTAAGTTTTCAGCGAAAGATAATGAGACTATGTTTAAATATTTAGGTATAATAGTAATGAAGTAACTTTAACTTCTTGATGCAGCTATATGTTATTAATATCATGAAAATTTATAATCTGACCCAATATCTCATATCTGATGTGATAGCTCATGGGAACATATTTGAGTAATATAATGAAAGTATTAGTGGCTTTAAAGAACAGTCCTCGAACGGGATGGGTTCAGAGAGGTGTGCCTCCATGTATTGCTGAGACCATAGCCTCCCATATGTATGAGGCAGCATTATTATGTCTTGTGATAGGTCACGAATTAATTAGACTAAGACTTACTGATGAAAAGACAGTGCTGGATTCTTTAGCTATCATTATAGTTCATGATGTGCCTGAGGCTATCGCAGGAGACATCAATAAATTTGTTTCTGGAGAAATAGGAGAACTAAAGAAACATATTGAGATAAGAGCTCTCGAAATCATTGATTCTGCGATTATAACCAGTATTTATAAGAAGTATAGTGAGGCTAACTCAACAGAGTCCATATTGGCTCGTATATGTGATAAACTGGCCACATATACACAAGCGCTAAGATATTCTATCATGGGCTACGATGTACGCGACATTATAAGTTCCTCTAAGAAGGATCTTACTAGGTTAATAGAGATGTTATGTCACGAGGATCAGTGTTATAGTGAACTAAACAAACTTATAGAAGAACTAGAAAAACTATTTCTCTCCTAATTAGTAAAAGTGGAAGCAATTTTATAATTACAGTTTCTCTCGTAGGATACTTTATCTCAATTCTTGATCATGAGTTTAAGCATACTTATACCAAATGTTTCAATTTTAAATACATATGGAAAGGCTTAAATTAGTTTTAACCAATAAGTGGTTATTAGGGGTAGGTATAAATGAGAAAAACCGTGTATATACCCATAGTAACACCATTTGGTCAAATAGTATCAGTTATTATAGTAGAGACAGTATCTAAGAACCACAGAGAAGACTACGAAGAATAATTATCTGTTTTTTCTGCAAGGATTATATAAGATACTGAGAATGGAGTAATATAAAACGGTATATTTTTTCTCAATTCCTTATCTATTTTATGTATAGCGTCTATGACTCTTTTCATTAGAGGATTCTTTGTTTTCTCTTGAATTCTTACAGGTATTATAGAGGAAATAACATGTATCGGTTCGATTTTAATTACCTTAAATCCGTAGCGTCTCAAGCTACTAATAACTTCTAGAGGAGAATACACCTTTATGTATATATCACCAAAGTCCCAATAGATTCTATAACCTCTACTAAGGAACTCTAAACTTATGAATTTAGTTAAGATCTCTCTAGAAGAATTTTTATACAAGAGAGCCTCGTAAAAATTATCTATTGACCACGCACTATCGAAATCAAAAACTAAGTAGCCGTTTTTCTTAAGAACTAACCAAACATCTCTCAAGAAACCACCTAGATCATCTAAATGATTAACCACAGATGAGAGTGCTGTAACAATATCAAAAGACTCTTTTCTAAGAGATACATGAGATGCATCATTAACAAAAACCTCGAGACCCTTAGAGAAAGCTTTTTCAACGGATTTAGAGGATAGATCTAGTCCTACGACATCAAAGCCTAAGTCTCTGAAGATCTTTGTCCAGAATCCTGTTCCACATCCTATGTCTAGTATCCTAATATCTTTTTTCAAGCCATTACTGAGAATATGTCTAAGTATAAAATCTGCTATAGCTTTGTAGTGCTCGTAGTAAAACAAGGATCCGTATATAATTTCCTCCTCATAATCCTCCGCTATTCTATCATAAAATAAAGATCCTTTATAGTGATATTCTCTCTTAATTTCTTTATCTAAAGATTTTGTCTCACTCCTAATCATATGTTATGTTTTCTCCAAAATCAATATCTGAATTAAATAGGTTAAAAAACTACTGGTTCAATCTATAACTATCGGGCTTTAAGATCGCTATTAACAGGTGATCTTAAACACAAATTTATTATGTTTCTCTTCAGATAAGCATTTTTTAATAAGATCTTTTCTTAAAAGATCTGAAAGAATCTTTCTTAGACACAGACCATCAATATATATGCCTTCATTTTCTAATATCTCTCTTAATTCATCGAATGTGTATCCTGAGCGTGAATTTGTTATTAGAGAAACTAATTTATCCCTCAAAATATCCGCGGCTTCTCCGCAAATATCAGATCCTTTTCTCATAATAAATCTCTACTTGGCTAACTCTTAGTTTTTCTAGGAACAGATGATGGTGGAACAACTGTAGGAACAGGAAGTCCCTGGGCTTTTCTCTCTCTTATCCAAAACTCTCTTCTATTTCTAACTCTTGGCACAAGATTTCTTTTTGGTTTCTTAGGGATTTTTGGTGTAGCATTCCTAACTTTACCAGCTTTAGTCATTGAACCATGTGTAGGCATATGAGTATCCCTGAGACATTTTATTTATTAAAATCTTAAAAACTATTAGGAACCATATCTAATCATTGTATATGAATTATTAGGCTATTAGCCTATGGAAACTTTTATTGCTTCCTCGAGAATATCTAGTCCCAACTCAATTTTCTCAGGTGGTGTAATTAATGGGGGGATTAACCTTATGCTACTTTTACCACTACCTAATAGAACTAATCCTCTCTTCAATGCATTTAACAATACTTTATTCCTTAGCTCTACGTCATGAGCTTTTGTTTTTCTATCTTTAACAAACTCGATTCCCCATGCCATCCCTATACCTCTTACATCACCTACAGGATCGTATTTTTCTTTTAATTCATTTAGTCTCTTGGCAAAAATACTCTCATTTCTCTTAACAGATGGAAGTATTTTCTCAGTTAACTCAATAGTTTTTAGAGCTACTACTGAAGCTAGCGCGTGACCTCCAAAAGTATTGCTATGAGCACCAGGTTCAGGATCAAGATCACTTCTAAATATTGTTGCTCCAATAGGTATAACACCACCACCAAGGGCCTTAGCTAAGGTTATTATATCAGGAACAGTATCGAAATTCTCTATACCAAAGAATCTTCCCGTTCTCCCCATACCCATCTGAACCTCATCGTCTATGAACAAGATACCATATTTGTCTAAGAGCTTTCTTAATTCTTTAAAGAAATTCTTTGGTGGAACAACATATCCTCCCTCACCTTGTATAGGCTCGGCAACGACTGCAGCAACTTCCTCTGGTGGAACAATATGTTGAAACACCCAGTACTCTATGAAGTCAAGAACTCTTCCTATTAGCTCATCTGGGTACTCGTATCCATCTATATTCCAAGGGTTCCTATAAGGATTCGGGTATGGGACATGAATTACTCCAGGCATAGAGGGGAAGAAGCGTTTTCTATGAACAGGTTTTGAGGCTGTTAAACTAAGTGAACCCATACTACGTCCGTGGAACCCTCCTATGAAAGATATAAAGTACTTTCGCCCGGTTCCATATCTACTTAATTTAATCGCTGCCTCATTTGCCTCGGTTCCACTATTGCTAAAGAAAACTTTTTTACTAAAGGAGCCTGGTGATATACTGATTAATTTTCTGGCTAGTTCAAGTTGGTATCTATTGTAAAAATCTGTTCCAGCGGCATGTGCTAAAAGATCTAGTTGTCTCAGAACAATATTTTTGATCTCGGGGTGAGTAGGCCAGCCAAGATTATTAACAGCTACACCAGAAGTGAAATCAAGATACACATTACCATCAATATCTATCAGCCATATTTCCTCGCCTCTTTCAATAACTAGTGGTAGATGCTCAGGATCATGCGTGGATGTGGCTATATATTTATTGAATTCCTTTATAATCTCTTTTGTTTTGGGGCCAGGGATCTCTGTTACGATCTTAGGCGCGTTTATACTAGACATAAGAAGACCCATTATAGATTTATTAAGGAGTTATTTAAGAAAAGCATGATCTGGTGATCACGTTACCAAGTTAGATACTTAAATAGATTAAAGTTCCTTAATAAAAATCTTAGGGTACTCATTGAAGAACTATTATCTCACTGAATTAATCAATAATTATCTCATGAATGAGCGAGTAGCTGGCTGGGAGAAGGAATATGATATGCTTAGATTCTCAAAAGACCTTGTTTGCGGAGACGTATGTGGCGAGGCAATAATTCATTCTATAGAGACGCTGAGATGGTCTCAGGATAAGTGTATTATTAATAGAAATATTGGGTGTAGTATTCAACCTCCATTTAACGGTGATATAGTTCTCGAGGGCTACTTAACTAATGACATAAATAATTGTCGTGATAAAATATTGCTAGCTTCAGCAACAGATTACCCTGACAACATATGGATCTTGTATAATCACGCAGTTGAGAAAGGAGCTCTAGGAGTTATTTTCTACGACTACTATCCCGACAGGAAAAGAAGAATAGTTATTAATGGAGAGTGGCACTATTCTTTCAATGAGAGTATTAAATCCCCTATACCAGCGGTGCATATTAAATTAAATGACTACCCCTCTCTAAGAAGATTTTTGGAAAAGAAGATTAGTATAGATCTAAAGAGCACCATAGATTTGGCGAAGGGCTATATACTTGATATACTAATAGAAAAAGATCCTTATAGAGAAATAATTATTTCGGCTCATCACGATTCTTGGTTTACAGGATTTAGAGATGATGGAATAGGATTACTAACGATATTATCTCTTGCTAAGAATCTAAGCAATAAATTATTTACTGAGAATATGCCTACAATAAGACTCTTGAGTTTCTCAGCAGAAGAATTCGGGGATCCGAGGAACCCTGGATGGTACTGGGCTTATGGATCAAGATACTATTTAGATAAAATATTTAATACCAAAGATCTCTTAACGAGAACGTTGGTTTCTATCGTTATAGATACAGCATTTAAAGAACATATCCACGTATCGTATTCATACCCAGATCTAGGGTACTTCTTTATTGATAAGTTTAGTATGAGAAGTAATCTGGATGGTTATGGACATCCCTACATGGATTCAATATCTTTCATACGGAACGGTATACCAACAATAACACTATATAACTTCAGTGAGACTATTCCCGTTTATCATACTGATCTAGATACTCCTTATAGTGGCTGGATCAACTTTTTAGAGAAGTTTAGCCTAAGTCTCTTGAAAATAGCCTCAAAGTTAAGAAATGAGAATATTCTTAAGCCTAGACTGATCGTTAATGAATTAAAAGAGTATTTACCAACCTCAAGATACGAAAGATTATCTAAGTACATATGGGATCTGAAGGACTCGATGGATTACATGCATTTTCACTCATGCTTTGCTAAGACGCTAATTAAACCAGTTGTATTTGATAGCTACAAAAGATTATATAGCGATATACATCTCTACCCACTTTACATGGTCTCGCGAATTAAAGATGTAGACAAAATAATTATTCCCGGAGAAGAAGCTATATTAAATCTAAGAGATGATGATAGTGAGAGATTAAATTCTCTGTCAAGATATATTGAGAGTATGTTAGATGAATTAGAAGAGTGTCTTATACATCACTGATTTCGTTATTTGAAATATATAGTCTCCAAGATCCTAGTCTCTTTTGACTAAATAGATCCTTGTGGCTATATTTTGAATATATTCTATGTCTCTTAAATCTTTTTCTAGACCTTCCTTAAGCTCTGGTCTTAATCTAATTAATTTCTCAAGTATTCTTCTCTCGTCTCTTAACGCACTTAATTCAAAGAAACTTATTATTATCTCTAGGTCTTCTCTAATCTCTGGTTTGATCTCTTCGCGATTTAGAGAGTTAGTAATGAATTCAAGTAAAGATCTCAATCTTGCTCTGAGAACACGAATTCTCTCTAGGGTCTGTCCTAATTTACTTGTATCATTTTCTTTATCTCTACTTAGCTCCTTAAGATCTTTTCTGAATCTCTTTATTAAATTAATGTATATATTAGCTAGATCATTTAACTCGTTTCTTACTTCAACGAATCTGTACTCACGCAAAAATTCCTTATTCGAACTCAAGCTCTTCTCACAACCACTGTACTCTTATCCGCGATTCCGTATCTCTTAAGTTCATCTCCGTTTCCCACAATAGCGTCTTCCGGGGCATTATCTGCGATAATAACCTCGAATCTTATTTTCTTCCCTTTTACCGAGATCTCTGCATGAGTCTCTATCCCTAGGGAGCTGGCGAGTTTAGGATTGATCATTATGAAGCCTTCTTTAACCTGGTTAGAATATATTACTTTTATTCTCTTCTCTGTAACACGCTTCTGTTTTTCTTCCTTAAGGATGTGAGGAGGTGGAATAACTTTTAACATTTCCTTAATAGATAACTTAGGTCTCTCCTCCTCAACTTTTTCTTCTTCAGTCAAGATATCTCTGTCCTCAATTCTATATTAAGGTGAAAAGTGCTTATATCTTTCTCTAAAATATACTTTAAGTAGTTGAATTAGAGCGTGTTTATGATGCCTAGAATAAGAGTTGTGAGAGCAGAGATACAAGCTGGGAAAGCTAGTATAGCTCCTCCTCTAGCCCCGGCCCTTCAACAATTAGGATTAGATCCTTCGAAGGTTATTGACGAAATCAATAAACTAACTAAGAAGTATGAGGGGCATGTAGTGAAGGTTAAGATATTTGTTGATCAAGATACTTTAAAATATGATATTAAAATAGATCTGCCAACAACAACAGATCTTCTTTTGAAAGCCGCTAACGTATCTGAACCCTCCGGTGATCCTGCTAAGAAAAAAATTGGGAATGTGTCTCTAGAAAAAATTATCGAGATCGCGGTTATTAAGAAGAGGGAATTAAACGCTAAGTCTCTTAAAGCAGCTGTAAAGACAATACTTGGTTCCGCCAGATCTATAGGTTTAACTGTGGATAATAAGGACCCTAAGGAGGTTTCCAAAGAAATCGATGCTGGGATATATGATGAAATACTTAAAAAATATGAAGAGAAATGGTTAAGTAGCTGAGGGATTGACTATGATATCTAGAGAGACTTTGATTAATAGAGTAAGAGAGGCTTTGGAGCTCGGTGGAAATAGAAAATTTGTTCAAGGAGTAGATCTTCAGATAATATTCAAAGGACTAGACCCAAAATCTCAAGAGGCTAGATTCAGAGATGCCGTATATTTACCCAAGGGATTAGGTAAAAAGAATAAGATATGTGTTGTAGCAGATGGAGATATGGCTATTAAAGCCAAAGAAGGTGGAGCAGATCTCTTAATAACAAGAGAAGAACTTCAGAATATAGACAAGAAGAAAGCTAAGAAGATAGCCTCTGAATGCGACTGGATCCTTGTTAAAACAGATCTTATGGGAGTCGTGGGAAGAGTGCTGGGTCCTGCACTAGGTCCTAGAGGAAAAGCGCCAACACCTGTTCCAGCTAATGCAGATATTATTTCACAGATAAATTACTACAGATCCGTTACGAGACTTAGAAATAAAGAGCAACTTTTTGTCTCGTGCAGAGTGGGTTCTGAAAAGATGAAGCCAGAGGATCTAGCTGATAATATACTGGCGATCCTTAATTATGTCGAGAACAAAATAAAGCAACCCTTGGAGCAAGTTGTTGATTATATTATTATCAAAACTACGATGGGAGCTCCTGTTAGGGTGTATCTGAGATGAAGGGTAGAACTAGGAAATTATATCTAAAAACTCTTCGCGAGATAGAGAAAAGATCTTTTGAGAAGAAAACTAAGCAGAGTTTATTAGAGAAACAAAAAAAGATCAGTGAGTTAGTGGATCTTCTTAGCAAGTCGAGAGCATTTATAGTTCTGGACCTGGAGAGTTTGGAGACAAGGATCTATAAGGAGTTCAAGAGAGAACTTGAGGAAAGTAAATATGTGGTCAAAGCGATCAAGAATAAGATTTTTATAAAGGCGTTGGAGAAGGCTGGATTGAGAGGAGGCGAGGAGCTAGGTAAGTATTTAACTAAACCAGTTGCTGTAGTTTTCTCAGGTAGCGATAATGTGTTTGTATTAGCAGACAAGATATTTAGTTTATATGCATACACAAAGATTAAGCCGGGAGAGAAGGCACCATATGATATAGTGGTTCCAGCAGGTCCTACAGATATTCCCCCGGGTCCCATGATGAGTGTCTTTGGCAGATTAAAGATACCTGTTCAGCCTAGAGAAGGTAAGATACATGTAATAAGAGATACTGTTGTGGCTAAAGAAGGTCAAGAGATCTCAGTTGAGCTAGCCTCTTTACTAGCTAAATTAGATATATTACCTAAGATAGTTAAACCAAGAATAATTATTGGTTATGAAGGAGGTATCTTATTTAGCGAAGAATCTCTGAAACTGGATCTCTCGAAATATAGAGCATCATTCGAAGAAGCTATGAGGAATGCTTTGAATCTAGCGTCTGAGGTCGTTATTCCAGACGTAAATGTCTTAAGGGTCGCTTTAATGAGAGCATATAATAGAGCTATTAATCTAGCATCTGAAATAGGAGTGATAAGTGGAGAGAATATAACATATCTACTACTAAAAGCATTATCTCGAGCATCAGCTCTTGCGCAGAGAATAGGCATAATTAAACCTATTGAGCAAGTAAGTCAGCAAGAGGTTAAGAAAGAGGAGGTTAAAGAAGAGCCTAAGGAAGAAAAGAAAGAAGAAATTTCTGAAGAGACTATAGCAGAGGGCTTATCTGCGTTATTCGGTTAAATTTTTGCGTCACATGATCTATTAGAATGATCTATTAGATTAGAATTTTAAATATAAAATATTTCTCATGAATAGAATTATCAGGGTGGGATTATCCTAGAGATAGGCACGGGAGCAACTGCTGTGGGATTAAGACTTCAAGACGCAGTTGTTTTGGCTGCGGAGAAAAAATTTTCATATGGAGGATTTGTTTTAAGCAGATCTGTTAAAAAGATCTTTAGAATACATGATAAAATCGCGATAGCAGCGGCGGGATTATTCGCTGATATGCAGACAATTTCGAGAATAATAAGTAATGAAATCAGGTACTACGAGATCTCAACAAAACATCCCATAACAGTTAGAGGAGCAGCCAAACAGCTCTCAATGATCCTGTACTCATATAAGTACATGCCATTTTTAACAGAAATTGTTGTTGGTGGAATAGATCAGGAGGGTCCTCACATATATGTTATGGATCCCGTAGGCTCCTTAATTGAAGATGATTTCGCGGCAGTAGGCACTGGTGCACAAATAGCGATAGGTATTCTTGAGAGTAGATATAAGAAAGATCTTGATTTGAATGCAGCAATAGAATTAGCTGTAGAGAGTATTAAGATGGCTTCTAGAAGAGATACTATGTCAGGAGAAGGCGTGGATGTTGTTGCTATAACTGAAAATGACTATATAGAAAGATCATATCCTCTCAGATGAGGATAGAGATCCATTACAATAGATTTATCAAAAATATCTATGGTTCAAGAAATTCTTGCTAAGAAGGTCGTTATTAAACCACTAGATCACAGACCCGATATTATTGTGGGACTGGATGTATCATATGATAAAAATAGCAAGAAGGGTTATGCTGCCGCTGTAGCAGTAGATATAAGAGAACTTAAAATAGTAGATCTAAGTATTGTCTCTAGCGAGGTCTCATTTCCATATATACCTGGGTATCTAGCCTTTAGAGAAGCGCCTTTAATGCTCAAAGCTTTTCTAAGACTTAGGAATAAAAATAATACTGTATTAATGGTTAATGGGCATGGAATAGCTCATCCAAGAGGACTGGGGATAGCGAGTCACATGGGTGTTGTACTGAGTCGACCAAGCATAGGGGTAGCTAAGAAATTATTAGTAGGTGAAGTCTCCAGGATCGGTGGGAGAGAAGTCATAATACACAACAATAGAGTAGTTGGAATAGTTGTTTCTAGTGAAAAATCAAAAGACAAATACTATGTAACGATTGGTCATAAAGTGTCGATAGAGGATCTAGAGTATTACGTTGAGAGAACTTTTAATCAAAGATATCGTCGCTCAAAACCACCTTATCCTATATATCTAGCTGATAAAATATCTCGAGAGGCTGCGAGAGGAATCGAAAGTTTATATAAATGGAGCACAAGTCGCAAACATATATTCGATGAGTCTCTTGATACAAGATTCATATCACTATAAAATTTGGTTAGGAATAGATTTTTAGAATTCCTATAGAATCTGATTTGTCGGGAGAAATAGTGATATTGATGCATATAGTAAGATCACGTGAGGAGAACCAAGAGATCCACAAATTAAAAATATCACTATATGATACAACAGGTAAATTAATCGAAGAGTTATCAAAAGATTTTATATTAAACAAATACTCTATAGTAATTAATGGAAATAATGTTTCGATAAGGATCATAAGTATCTCATCTAATACGATCACGTTAGTAATAAATAATGCCTCTCAAGTAAAAATAGATCTTGATAAAGTGATTATTTCATGAAAACAAAGAAAGAGATAGAGCTCTTCTACGAGAGATCTAGGAGCAGAAGAAATCTCCATGCTAAGAGAAGATTAGCCTACATAATATGTGGAGATAATATAATTGAACCAACAGGTATAAAGACAAAAATAAAAACACTCTATGCCGTTGGAGAAGCTTACTCAATAAAAACAGTTCTACCCGAGAACTGCTATGCAGCTCAGATAGATCTAGTTATGAATCTTAGGAAAAGAGTTAAAGGATACGTATATATATACGATCACGAAGGAAAATTAGTTTTAAGAATGAAATATCATAAATTGAAATTTAGAGTAAGTTATGGAGATAGTAGATATAGAGATATTTTCCTGAGATTAATTAACTTCCTCAAGATACCCTACAAGAACATTAATTGGAGAAGTCCTAAGACAACTCCTATCACAGAACCCTTTTCTCCATAAGAAATTAAGCTTATTTAAACTACACATCACATCTGAAATACTATATATTTATTCAATGAGGTTCTCGGCTATGTTTTCTTAGCATAACATAGACCCTATGTAGATTACTGTGGAGGTGCTGTAGAGATAAGTTTCTGATGATATTTGCTTGGATCTTCTCACTTAGATATTTCCACTGATCATAACTCATAGCTAATATAATTATTCCGTATGGCTTAAGTATCTCTATTAAACCTCTAATTAGTGAATAGAGATCCTTAGTAACACTCTTGCTTACAATCTTTGATCTTCTCCCATAAGGGATATCTGATATCACTCCGTCAACCGCACCTGATCTTATAGGTAGATTAAAAGCATCTGCCTGAAACAAATCATAATCAATGCATTTATTCTCAGTGAGAATATTTTTAGCCTTATGGATCTTTTTTAAATCAATATCTGATAAAATTACTCTGTAGCCCCTTCTACAACTCTCGTAAATTAGGTAGCCTACACCACTAAAAGGATCGTATATAACGGAAGTGTCTTTCACTTTCTCAAATAAAAGATCGCTCATAAATCTAGAGTCAATTAGTTTCATTGTAGCAGTCTCATCTAGTCTTAGGCTATCCTGCTGGATTAAAGATCTTCTGTAGATAGCTCTACCGACGATCGCTATATCACCTATTATAATACTTGTATCAGTATTCTCTATGGAGCATTTATCTAGTAGATTCGTGATCTCATATGGGTTAATCTTAATATATTTATCCTTAATAACTCTGATTCTGAGCTCTCCTGATAAACATACGTGATCTCTTAATTTAATTAAAATACTCTTTAACTCATCACCTGTCTCTATATCTTCAAAAACCCATAGAGAAATACCTAATTCCTTGATCATGGAGAAATCCGTGTCTAATAATCTTCTGAAAATATCTTCTCTATAAACATGATCTGTGTAATCCACTAATACAAGCCCTGGTTCTATATGAATTATTTCTAGACCTAAGGCCTCAACTAAAATATTCACTTCGGCTAAGGCTGATTCAATACGATCCATTGGTAGTAAGAAATATATTTTCCCTATTAAATCTCTTCTAAGTCTCATCGCATGTGCTATCCTCATTTAACAAGCATATAGAAATAATTTATGTTATCGAGAGCAACACCTCCTCATACTTGCTAAGACGCTTCTTAAGTGAATAACCTTTTCTCCTAGCCATGTTTAAAAAGAATCTTAGCAGTGACCTAAGTATGAGGCTTTTACCACCTCTAATGTAATATTTTGACATGATGTCCTCGGCCCAGAATACACTATGCTCAAAAGCGGTCCATAGAGCCTCTATGTGAGCTCTCGTGAGCCTTAGCCCTTGTATACCTGATTCTCTATCTCGCTTTAACACACCCATAGGAACAAATATCATTGGAACAATTAAGCTTCTATATGGTCTTAGTCCTGTCTCTTATACACATCTGACGCTGCCGACG
>ERZ1669248.895-NODE-895-length-12373-cov-15.925475_pt1 | contig 12373 bp, 10 predicted proteins | sample MGYA00579296_ERZ1669248 | MGnify/ENA primary metagenome ERZ1669248 (study PRJEB41166, sample SAMN08046057) | hot springs metagenome | biome: hot spring; feature: neutral hot spring; material: thermophilic sediment; isolation source: thermophilic sediment from...
CCACTTGAAGAAACCCTCAAAGCCTCGGTTCAATCAAACTGCCTCAAGAAGCGCAAGTCGTTCTCGTAGAAGAGGCGAATGTCATCAATGCCGTAGCGGAGCATCGCCAACCGCTCAACTCCCATCCCAAAAGCGTAACCTTGCCACTTTTCAGGGTCGTAGCCGACATTTTCCAAAACTGCAGGGTGAACCATGCCGCATCCGAGAACTTCAAGCCAGCCAGTTTGTTTGCAGACGGCGCAGCCACTGCCTTTGCAGAAAACACAACTGACCAGAACCTCAGCGCTCGGCTCAGTGAAGGGGAAGTGGTGAGGTCGGAAACGAATTTGCACCCACTCGCCGAAGAAGCGCTGAGCGAAAGCGTAAAGCGTCCCTTTCAAGTCAGCGAAGGTCACATCCTCGTCAACGAGCAAACCTTCAACTTGGTGGAAAACGGGCGAATGTGTTCTGTCAAAGGGGTCTCGCCTATAGACTCGCCCCGGCGAAACAATCCTAACAGGTGGCTGACGACTTTCCATGACACGGATTTGAACTGCCGATGTCTCTGTCCGCAACAGAACTTCCTTGCCCGGCTCCCAATCGCCGGCGATGTAGAAACTGTCGTGGTCGTCGCGCGCTGGATGGTCGGGCGGGATGTTCAAAGCGATGAAGTTGTGCCACTCGTCTTCAACTTCTGGACCGTCAACGACTTCAAATCCTAAATCGGTGAAGATGCTGCAAATTTCGTTGATGGTCAGCGTCAACGGATGCAAGCCACCAGGTTGCCAAATTCGCCCCGGCAAAGTGACATCAATTCGCTCTTTCATCAATTGCTTTTGCAAAGTTATCTCGCGCACTTCTTGTTCTCGCTTCAGCAACGCATCCTCAAGCCAATCGCGAAGCGCGTTTGCTTCAGAGCCCACTTGCCTTCGTTCTTCGGGCGATAGACTTGCCAAACTCCTCAAAATTGCGTTCAGTTCGCCTTTCCGCCCAAGGAACTTTCGCCTCACTTCCTCAATGGCTTCCAGAGTCTCTGCCTCTTCAAGCGCTTTCTCAGCCTCTTCCCTCAACCTTTGCACCTGAGACAGCAGTTCTGCAACTTGCATAATCTGCCCCCCTTGCGCTCAATTGAAGGTGCCAATGCCAATGGAATGATAACCCCAATGAAACGGCGAAGCAAGGAAGGCACAGCAACTATCCGGTGAACCACAAAAGTGGAGCACAGGCACCGTTTGTGCCGATTGGCATGTTACAGTGGGGTGCGTAAAATGTGCCTGCAAAAACTTTTGGGCAGGTTAAGTGTGTTCGGAAAGTTGTGACCAATCAGCCGTAGGACACGGCTGGACGCCATGATGACCAATTTGTCGGCGCAGTGTCCAACTGCGCCCTACAGAAGACACAAAAATCGCCGTGATGTAGGGCACGGGTTTATCCCGTGCCGACAGATTTTGTTGGCGCTAAAATGAAGTTTGCGAGCGTGGTGATTGCAAATGCGGAAGTGGATTTTGGTTGGCATCTTTGTCGTCGTCTTCGTTTCTTTCGTCGCAGTGTTGACAGTTTCGGCTCGGCGGAATTCTCCTTACCAAAGGTTGCAGGCAGAAATTGAAAGGCTCAAACGGGAAGGAGAACCTTTAAGTTGGAGCGAAATTGCACCGCCCGTCCCCAAACACTTGGATGGGACTTCGTTGTATCGCCGTGCCTTCGCACAACTTGAAGATGCTCAAAAGAAGGTGCCGCCAAACGCGTGGATAACTTATAGCCCACAAGTGCTCCAAACAGCGGGACCTGCCCTGCAAACTTTGCGCAAAGCCGTTGAGTTCCCCCACATGAGGTTGATTGACCGGGAAAAGGCGGCAACAAACTTTTGGTCTATGATGCCGTTTCCGCAATTTTCCCATTTCAGAGAATTTGCCCGACTTCTTTGCGCGGAAGCAGAGTTCCACAAGCGACAAGGTGACATAGACAAAGCGGTGGAAAGTTGCACCGTCATACTGAAGTTAGCCAGAAGGATAGGTGACGAACCCTTTCTCATTTCCTTTCTCGTGCAGAGAGTAGTCTTCAACATTGGAGCAGCCAGGTCGTGGAGCGTGGTTTTGAGCGACTCTGAGGCATCCACCAATGCCTACCGAAATGTTTTGAGGGAACTTCAGGCATGGGATATTGACCGAGACTTCATTCGGGCATTGAAAGCGGAAAGGGTTTTCACTGGCATCCAGTTTTTTGACTGGTTGCGAAAGATGCAAAAGAAAGAGCAAAGTGTTTTGGCAAATTTAAGGGCTCTCTTCGGTGCAGACCAGATTGAACTTTCCTTTTTGCTTTCGCCGAACGGGTATCTTACGGGAAACCAACTGCTTTTGCTGTCTTGCTACAGGCAACTCATCGCTTTTGCAAAGAAAGGTGCGCCTTACGACTTTCAAGCGCTGCGAAATTACTTAGCCCAGTTGCAGAGGAAGGCAAATCAAGGATGGGAGTTCTCAATAGGCAGGCGAAAGGTCTCTTGGCGACCTTATGCTTTGGTTAGCATCTTAGTGCCCGTTTATCAAAGTTCTTTTGAAGTAGCCACTCAAACCCATGCCCTTCAAAGGGTGACGGAGGTAGCGTTGGCGCTGAGGTTGTATCGGGCTGAGCGGGGCAAATATCCTGACCATTTGCAAGAGTTAGTGCCGCATTACTTGCCTCAAGTCCCCATTGACCCCTACGACGGGAAACCCATTCGCTATCGGAAACTGCAAAAGGGTTTCAAGGTTTGGAGCGTCGGTGGCAACCGAAAGGATGATGGCGGCGTCAAGGTTCGGGATTGGTGGCAAAGAGGCGACTTGGTGCTGGAGTCAAAAATTTGAGGCAAAACGCCGCTTTACGACCTCTGGAGCGATGTCGCATAGTTTTTGTGGCGAACAATTGCGTCGCAAGTTGGGAGTTTTCCCATTCACGCACCTTGCACTTTGGATTTGTGCGGTGACTGAACCATGCTGGCTGTCAGGGCAGAAAAAATTGTCAAGCATCTTGGCAAGACACTTGTGTTAAAGGGCGTGACGCTGGAGATCAAGCCGGGCGAGTTCTTTTTCGTGCTTGGACCGTCGGGATGCGGCAAGACGACTTTTCTGCGTGTCCTTGCGGGCTTTTTGTTCCCCGACGAGGGTCGGGTTTTCTTTGGCGACAAGGATGTCACTTTCGTGCCGCCCCACAAGCGAAACGCTGCTATGGTGTTCCAACATTACGCCTTGTTCCCTCACATGACCGTCTGGGAAAATGTGGCGTATGGACTGAAAGTGCGGAAACTGCCTAAAAGCGAAATTGAACGGAGGGTCAGAGAGGCGCTGAGGCTGGTTCGGCTTGAAGGGTTTGAAAAGCGGTTGCCACTGCAACTTTCTGGCGGGCAGCAACAGCGGGTGGCTCTTGCCCGTGCAATTGCCGTTCGCCCCGATTTGCTTCTGCTTGACGAACCTTTGTCCAACTTGGACGCAAAGTTGCGAGCCGAAATGCGTGGCGAATTGAGAGCGCTTCAGCGCCAACTCGGTGTCACGACCGTTTATGTCACCCACGACCAAAAGGAAGCCCTTGCTATGGCTGACAGAATTGCCGTCATGCACGATGGACAAATCGCTCAGGTGGGCACTCCGACGGAACTTTACCGAAAGCCCCGCAACAGGTTCGTCGCTGAATTTCTTGGCGATGCGAATGTTTGGGACGGTCGGGTCAAAAGCGTTTACTCGGATTTGGTCGTGGTGGAAACTTCTTTCGGGGAAGTTCACTGCAGACCGCCTTCATTCACCGTCAGCGAGGGCGAAAAAGTTTGGGTCATGGTTCGCCCTGAGGCAGTGACGGTGACAGCGAACAAAACTGAGAGCACCAACTTACCAAACGCCTTTTTAGCCCGCGTGGAGCAAGCGACTTATTTGGGCGAATCCGTTGAAATCCTCGCCCGCATCGGTGAAACGGTCATCAAGGCTTTGCAATTCCGACCGTCGGACGGAGGGTTGCCCAATGAAGTCAGAATCCAGTTCAGTTCCGACGACCTTGTCCTTCTCCCTCACGAGGTCACTGAGGAAGTTGCGGTATGAGTATTCGCTGCCGACATTGATACTTTGGGCTTTGGTTTGGTTCGTCTTTTTTGGCTTCCTTTTCTACCCCATCGCTTTCATGCTCAAAGGCGCAGTGGTTTACGAAGGTAGGTTTACCCTTGACTTCTTTGCTTTGCTTTTGCGTGACCCGCAGTTAGCCGATGCCCTTAAAGGGAGTTTCGGGTTGGCGTTGACATCAACGACCTTGACACTTGCTTTGGCTGTTCCAATTGCATACGCTATGGTTCGCTACATGTTGCCTTTCAAAGGCGTTTTGGGCGTGCTTTTGCTTGTGCCGATGATTTCGCCGCCCTTTGTCAGCGCCATTGCCGTCCGCAAACTTTTGGCTCGGTTCGGTCCGATAAACCAACTGCTCATTTCGCTTGGTCTGGTTGACCCGACCAATCCTCCTTCGTGGCTTGACTATCCTTTTTGGGGCATCGTCGTTTTGCAGGTGCTCCACTTTTTGCCTATAGCCTACCTCAACTGCGTTGCCGCTTTGGCTCGCATTGACAGGTCCCTTGAAGAGGCAGCGCAATCTTTGGGTGCATCCGGCTTCAGGCTTTTCCGAACCGTCACTTTGCCTCTTATGACGCCGGGCTTGTTTGCGGCGGGAAGTCTTGTTTTCATCCTCGCCTTCACTGATTTGGGAACTCCACTCGTTTTCAACTACACCCGCGTCATCGCCGTCCAAGTTTTCCACCGAGTTGAGCAAGCCCTTGAAGACCCAACAGGTTACGCAATGGTTTTGCTGGTGATGGTTTTGAGCGTCGCAATTTTCTGGACAAGCAAGCGTTGGACTGAAAGGTGGCAAGTTCAAACAATTCCGAGGGCTGCAGCCGAAACGGGCGAAAAAGTTTTGCCTTTGCCATTAACGGTCGTAATCACTGCAGCGATTTTCGCCGTCGCTTTCGTTGCCATCTTGCCAAACATCGCCGTCGTGCTCAACGCTTTCGCTGACCGATGGTTCATGACGATTTTGCCCGACCGATGGACGCTGAGGTATTTCCAGCAACTGCTCGTTTACCCGTTAGCAGCCACGAGCATCCGCAACAGTTTGCTTTACAGTTTGGCTTCTGCCCTGCTTGACATCGTTTTGGGTTTGGCAATCGCTTACATTGTTGTTCGTCGGAAAGCGCCTTTGCCTCAATGGCTTGACAGCACGGCGATGTTGCCCCTTGCGATTCCGGGCATCGTCGTCGCTTTCGGTTATGTCGGTGCTTTCGCCAACACGCCCCTTGACCCGCGCCAAAACCCTGTGCTCCTTCTCATCATCGCTTACGCCATTCGCAGGCTGCCTTACATGGTCAGGGCTTGTTATGCGGGTTTGCAGCAAGTTAGCGAAACCCTTGAGGAAGCCTCCCTCAACTTGGGAGCGTCTCCTTTCTGGACATTCATCAAAGTGACGCTCCCGCAAATTGTGCCCCATCTCATTGCCGGCGGCATCATGGCTTTCGCCTTTGCGATGTTGGAAGTTTCCGACAGCCTCATCCTCGCCTTTGACCAACGCTACTTCCCGATCACGAAAGCAATTTACGCCCTCGCTAACAGGCTTGAAGGTGGCGTCCAAATGGCTTCGGCAATGGGAGTTTTGGGGATGCTCGTGCTCGGTTTGGCCTTTGTGATTTCCAACCGCTTGATGGGCAGAAGGATGGGCGAAGTTTTCAGGATGTGAGTTTCAATCCCACTATGGTGCGATTGCGACTTTGTAGGGCACGGCTTTATGCCGTGCCGACAGAAATTACCGTGCCGAAAGAAATGGTCAGTGCGGTTTGAAACTGCACCCTTAAACCTTGATTTTGGGCTCACATAAAAGTCCGCCTTTCCAATCGGTGGTCGCCGATTGCCCACCAATGAATTGGTGGGCAACGATGTAGCGTCGGGGCTTTTCCCCGACGATTAACAACCCAAACCGTAGGGGCGGATGAAATCCGCCCGCTAATTTTCGGGCAGGTTTCACCTGCCCCTACATTCTTTGCCAAAGTAGCCCAGCATTTCAATGCTGGGCAGGTAAAGCCAGAGATGCTGAACCGATGAAATTGAGGCTCACCGAAAGGTTCGCTTCCCATTCGGGAATTGATTTCCGAACACACTCCCCATCGGTGTGCAATGCTTTACTTTTCGGTGTCAGTGCAAAGGCGATAATTGCGGTGTGCAGCGTTAAAAGGGGCTTTTCGCTCACAGTGCCTTGCAACCGGTCAGGCGAGGCTTTTGCCGAGCCATAATGTTAGGCTGATAGGCCGAAAGGCGGAAAGGGTGAGAGACGATGTCGCAGTTTGTGCGATTGTTGAGATACCTTAAGCCGTATTGGTGGCAAATTGCCGTAGGGTTGATTTGCCTTTTGCTTGCGACGCCAGCGCAACTTTTCCACCCGCTCGTTTGGAAGTTCATCGTTGACGAAGTGATTGTCAACCACAAAGTTGGGCTTTTGGTCCCAGCGCTTTTGGTCATGATTGCCGTCCACTTGGTTGGCGTCGGTTTGTCGGCTGCCAGAACTTACCTTCTCGGCGTTGTGGGGCAAAGGTTCGTTTTTGACCTGCGAAACGAACTTTACAGGAAACTTCAGAGCCACTCCCTTCGCTTCTTCCACGAGCGAAGAAGCGGCGACATAATCGCCCGCGTTATCGGCGATGTTGACACTTTGCAGGAAGTCGCCATCAACGGTGTTGATAACATCATCGCAAACGCCTTGCAGTTCATCGGCGTGGCGGCAATTATCGTCGCTCTGAACTGGAAAGTTGGAACGCTGACGCTTTTGCCGATGGCGGGCGTTGCCGCTTTGGTTTGGATTTTCAACGCACGCATCCGAGGTCTGTATCGGCGAATTCGCGACAGGCTCGGCGATGTCTCAGCAAAGTTACAGGAAAACTTGCTCGGCATGCTCATCATCAAAGCCTTTGCTCGCGAACTTTACGAGTTGCAGCGGTTTGAAGAGGAGAACCGTCGTTACCTTAACGAGAGCATCAGGGGTGTGATTGCGCGAACCGTTTACTTCCCTGCGGTTTTCACCGTCGGATTTTTCAGCAGCGTCGTGATGATAGGCGTCGGCGCGATTTTCGTTTTGCGAGGCGAATTCACCATCGGGGGTTTGGTGGCTTACCGAGGTTATTGGTGGCAACTTTTTGCACCTGTCTTCTCCCTCGCCCAAATCAACGAGATGGTTCAGCGGGCAATCGCTTCCGCTTCCCGCGTCTTTGAAATCCTTGACGCTCCCCTTGAAATTGTTGACGAACCCGATGCCGTTGAATTGACTGAAGTGAAAGGGCACATCGTTTTTGACCGAGTGACTTTTGCCTACGACGACAAAAATGTCGTGCTGCAGGATGTCTCCTTTGAAGTTGCGCCCGGGCAGAAAGTTGGAATTGTCGGTCCTTCAGGCGCTGGCAAGAGCACGATTTTGGCACTCATCTTGCGCCTTTACGAGCCGCAGGAAGGGCGGATTTTGCTTGACGGATATGACCTAAGGCAAATCAAGCAGGAAAGTTTGCGCCGCCAATGCGCTATAGTGACGCAAGAGCCTTTCCTGTTCAACGACACGGTCAAGCACAACATAAGGTTTGGGCGACTGGATGCAACCGATGAGGAAATCGTTGAGGCGGCAAAACTTGCCAATGCTCACGAGTTCATTGAGGAGTTGCCAAACGGCTACGATACGGTCGTCGGCGAAAGGGGTGTCAGGCTCTCTGGAGGTCAAAAGCAGCGAATTTGCATTGCCCGAGCCTTCTTGGCGAACCCGAAAATTTTGCTCCTTGACGAGGCAACCGCTTCCGTTGAGCCTGAAAGCGAAGCCATAATCCAAGCAACCTTGGAGCGGCTAATGGAAGGTCGGACGACCATCATCGTCTCCCATAGGTTGTCAATGGTTCGCGACTGCGACCAGATTCTGGTCGTTCAGGATGGGCGAATTGTTGAGCGAGGAACTCACGAAGAGTTGATGGCGAACGGCGGCTGGTATGCCCGCATGTATCGGTTGCAAATGTCGTCCGAATATGAGGATGAGGAAATCAAAAGGGCGCTTGACAAAATCGCCAGTCACTAAAGACTTGACAGCATCAAAAACGCTACGCTTCGCACTTGAGAGAAGGAGGCAACAAAAGCGCAGCGGGTTAGTGTATGCGTTGTGGGATTGGGTTGGATGGGACGGGTTCATTGAAAAGCGTTAGCGACAGTGAAGGACAAAGTCGCTTTGTTCGTAGCGAGCCGTGACTTGGCAAAGGCAAAAGATTTCGCAGAAAGGTTCGGCGCTGAGGATTGGTTCGGCGATTACGAGAAACCCTTTGGGGATGAACGGGTTCAAGCAATTGACATTTGCTCGCCCCACGATTTGCACTTGCCCACAGCGTTGAAGGCTTTTGAAGCAGGCAAGCATGTCCTCACAGAAAAGCCGATGGCACTCAACTTTGACGAAGCAAAACAAATGGTTCAAGCAGCCCGCAAATATGGCAAGTTACTGGCTGTCGCCGAAAACATGCAAACTTACGATCACTGCACCCTCGCTCGCCAATTGATTTTGGACGGCGCTAAGGGCTCAAGACTGCTTACGCCGATGAATAAATAGGCATTTCGCACCAAGCCGTCAGTTAGTGGCTTTGGCGATACGGTTGTGAGGGTTCTCTTTATGCGGGCAACGCTCATATCAGCGCCTGACAAGTGCAAGGACTCTCGCCGGTGCACCTGAGCCGTCTTGAATTTTCAATGCGCCGACAATGATAGTTGCCCCGCGAGGTGGCAGTTCCTTCAGGTTTGCCAAGTTTTCAATGGCGACCTTGTTTGCCCCAAGCAGGATTTTGTGGGCGATGAAGTCCTTTGAAGGACCGTAGTCAATGCTCAAGGTGTCAATGCCAACGCCGGCAATGTTGCGCTCAAGTAAAAGTTTTGCTGCGTCCGCACCGAAGCCCGGAAAATGCATAACGCCTTGTTCGTCCATGTTGACATAGCGTTTGGGGTCTGTCCACCTTTCCTCCCAGCCTGTGCGGGCGATCACGAAAGCGCCTGCAGGGATTTGACCATAGCGGTTTTCAAAGTCGCGGATATCGCGGGCGCTGACGAGGTAATCGGGGTTGCGGGCGACCTTTTCGCGGACATCAATGACGCATGCTTCGCCGACAAGTTGGGTTGCTGGAACTTCGTGCATTGACCTCCGTCCTTCAACGAAGTGGATGGGAGCATCAAGGTGAGTTCCGGTGTGCTCGGCACACGAGAAAGCATTGGCGTAATAGCCTTGAGCGTGTCTGGCAAGGTTGCGAATTTCAAATGGTGGGTTGCCAGGCCAAATCGGGATGTCAGGGTGAATTGTGTGAGTTAGGTCAACGACCCGCCAAGCAGGCAAGCGAACTTGTGAGATGCTCCAACTGATGGTCAAACCCACGACAAGTCCGAAGAGCAAACTCAAATTTGCCGAACGCATGACAATATCCCCCCTTGCGGTTCAGCGGTCTATCGCATCCAAACACCCTTGCAGAAATTAACACAGAACGCCTCTTAACGCAAACGGCAGTGTGACCTGCCACCGAACTGGTGGCTTTGTAGCGGAAAAGTGGCGCAAAATTTTGAGTGCGAAGGTAAGGCAGTGAACCCAAACTCACTCAATCGGAGTTGATGGGTTGTGAAAATTTTCCTCGCCGGCGACTGGCGAGCGAAACTTGAACTCAGGCTCAGGCAGTTGGCGGAAAGCCAAAGCACAGCGTCAATTTTTGTCCCGCTGAGAAATTTGGCTTGGGCAGCAGCAAAGGTTAGAAACTTTTTGAACCCTCATAAGCCCTACCGTGCGCCAATCCCGGTCATCAGCGTCGGCAACATCACTGTCGGCGGGACAGGGAAAACACCTTTTGTCAAATGGCTCGTTCGCCGCCTTGTGGAAACTGGGTGTCGTCCTGCAATCTTGACGCCTTTGGGCGAAAGCGACGATGAAGTGAAAGAGCACGCTCATGAAGACCCGTCAAGGTCGGAATTTTCACGCGTTTTCCCAGGTCGCGACCGAGTGGCGAATGTCAAGCGAGCGATTGAATGGGGCGCTACAGTTGTAGTGCTTGATGATGGCTTCCAGTTCCGAAGTTTGCACCGAGATGTTGACATCGTGCTTTGGGACGCAACATCGCCCTTGTTTGCAGGCAACCCCTTTTTGCGCGAACCTTTGACGGGTTTGTGGCGAGCGACTTGCGTCGTCATGAGCAAGGCAGACGCATTAAGCGATAAGGAGCGGGAGAGTTTGAGGCAAGAACTTGAAAAATGGGCAGGTCAAGGCAAAGTGGTTGCGGCTTTCGGCTACGAGCCCGTCGGAGTGAAGTTGATTAGTGGCGACAACTTACTTGACGGCAAGGATTTCCGTGCGAGCCGATTTTTGCTCTTGGCGGGCGTCGCAAACCCGCGTTACTTTTTCCTGACGGCACGACAGGCAGGGTTCAACGCAGTTGCGATGGTCTGTTTCCCTGACCATCATCGTTATCGTCCTTCGGATGCGAGGCTTATCGCTGAACTCGCCGAAACCGAAAATGCCGATGCTATCCTGACGACCAGAAAAGATGCGGTCAAGTTGAGGGGGCTTTGGCGCGGTGAAATTCCCTTGCTCATCCTTGAAGTGAAATTGCGCTGGCTCTGGGGCGAGGAGAAACTTTGGGAAACCGTTGAGCGCGTCCTTTCCTGTAAAGCGCATAACTGACCGGAGAGATGAGGCTATGAAGGCGTTGCGTTTTTTAGCCGAGCGAATTTTTGTCAAGTCAGTGGTTTGCCTCGCTTGTGCGGCTAAATGGGATGACTTGCCTTTGGTTGCGAAACCTTTGTCAAGGCTGCTTTGGCTTGCCCTTCCCAAAAGGCGGGCAATAACCGTTGACAATTTGATGAAAGCCCTCAAGTGCTCCGAGAGGGAGGCAAAGGAATTGGCGCAAAGAGTTTTCCACCATGTGGTTTTGACTGCCCTTGAGTTTTTGAAGGCTGGTTCAAAACCGCAGGAGGCATTGGGTCGGGTGAAATCGCAGGGGTTTGAAAAGGTCATGGCAGCGTGGGAGCAGTTTGGCAGACTCATTTTCGTGACAGGGCATTTGGGCAATTTTGAGTTGCTCGGTGCAAGGGTCGCTAAAGATTTGCCCCTGTGGGTTGTGGCTCGCCCCCAAAGCCCACCCTCTTGGCAAATCATCAAACGAACGAGAGAAAAACTCGGAATGAGGGTCATTGACAAAATCGGTTCAATTAGGGAGGCGCTGAAGGTTTTGCAGCAAGGCGGCGCCTTGGGGCTCCTCGCAGACCAACACGCTGGAGACGGTGCAGGGGCAATGGTCGCCCAGTTCTTCGGTCGCCCAGCATCGGTGTTTAAAACTCCCGCTTTGCTCGCTGCGAGAACTGGAACACCGCTCGTTTTCTGCTACGATATTCGCTTACCTGACGGGACGCATGAGGCTACATTTTTGGAGCCAAGGGGAGTTAGCGGCGACGAGGTTGAAAGCGCGACCTTGTGGTTTTGCGACGAGTTGGAGAAAGCAATCTTGAAAGCACCAGAACAATGGTGGTGGCTGCACGACAGGTGGAAAACTGCACGGCATTGTAGGGGCAGGTAAAACCTGCCAGAAAAGAGGGGAAACATGGAATTAGCCAAGTTTCCGAGTAAATGGTGGAGGCACTAACAGGCGTCCCAACTTTTATGGCGTCGGGGCTTCACACCGACGATTTTTAACGACCGTCGCCCGTGAAGGGCGACGCTACCACCCTTTGCCTTTGGCAAGGGCAAGTTGAAGTGAGGTGAAAAGCGATGGCGGGAAGTTTCAGGGAGAAGTTGAACCTAAGCGTGCTCGTCTTACAAGCCTGCGTAGAGTGTGCTGCCGATGTTGAAAGGCTTGGCGACGCTTTGGTGAGTTGCCTGAAGGCTGGCAACAAAGTCGCTATTTTCGGAAATGGTGGAAGCGCAGCAGAAGCATTGCATTTCGCTGCCGAGTTGACCGGAAGGTTCAAAAAGGAGCGATGCGGTCTTCCAGCCATTGCCCTGAATGCCGACATATCCGCAATGACAGCGATAGGCAACGATTACGGGTTTGAGCGAATTTTTGAGAGGCAAGTTGAGGCATTGGTCAGGGAAGGGGACCTCGCCATCGGCTTAAGCACCAGCGGAACTTCTCCCAATGTGTTGCGCGGGTTGGAAAAGGCGAAAGAAATCGGTGCGACAACAGCACTACTAACAGGAACTCGCTGCCCACAAATCCCAAGTTTCGTTGACATCTGCGTTAAAGTCCCTGAAGCCGAAACTGCTCTGGTTCAAGAGGCTCACTTGGTCATCTTGCATTGGCTTTGTGAGCGGGTGGATTTGGAAATGGCAGAATTTGCCTAAATTGCACCACAAGCGCTGC
>ERZ1669248.897-NODE-897-length-12347-cov-3.735438_pt1 | contig 12347 bp, 6 predicted proteins | sample MGYA00579296_ERZ1669248 | MGnify/ENA primary metagenome ERZ1669248 (study PRJEB41166, sample SAMN08046057) | hot springs metagenome | biome: hot spring; feature: neutral hot spring; material: thermophilic sediment; isolation source: thermophilic sediment from...
ACCGCCGGGGCAGCCACCCTGCCTGGCCCGCTGGTCACGCCCCAATGGCTCAACGAGCACAAGAACGAGGTCGTGATCGTCGATATCCGCGACGACCTCAAGACTCTCACCGAAGAGCCCAAGTTCGAGGTCGACAAAAAAACCAATAAAAAGGATTTGATCAAGGTCGGCGGCTACGTTCCCGGCACGACCGTGTTTGTCGACTTCGGCAAGATCCGTGAAGAAAAAACTATCAACGGCGTAAAGATCAAGGCCCAGCTTCCAACCGCCGACTTTTTCACCAAGGCGATGGATACCGCTGGTCTGAACAAGACCGACAAGCCGCTGGTCATCGTGCCCGAGGGCAATTCCGTGGACTCGATGGACATGGCCACCCGGCTCTACTTCCAGCTTCGCTATTTCGGTGAGCCGCGCGACAAGCTGGCCATCCTCAACGGCGGCACGGCGGCTTGGCTGCAGGCCGGCCTGCCGGTCTCGACCGACAAGCCCACACCAACCAAGGGAGATTGGGTTGCTGGCGCCGAGGACAAGGCCATTCTCGCCAGTTTGGATCAAGTCAAGGAAGGCCTGCAAAGCGGCAAGGATCAGTTTGTCGATGCCCGCCCGACCGCTCAATTCCTCGGCATTGTGAAAAAGCCGATCAACAAGACCGGCGGCCATCTGCCGGGTGCACGGTCCTTCCCGACCGACGCCATCGTCAAGCCGGTTGGCGCAGCGCATGAGTTCATGAGCGCAGACGACTACAAGAAGATCTACGCCGAGTTCAACATCCAGCCCGATGCCCCAACCGTGACCTACTGCAACACCGGCCACCTGGCTTCCGGCGCCTGGTTCGTGACCCACGAAATTCTCGGCAACAAGAACTCCAAGCTCTACGCGGGCTCGATGATCGAGTGGACCAACCTGGGTAACCCGACTGTTGGACTGCCGCAGTAAATCCCGTTGACGCCGCCTTGGCGGCACCTCTTCAGCGCCCGGGCCCTCCCGGGCGTTGTCGTTTGATCCCCCGCATTCAGGCGGGAAACGCGCGATCTGGGTCACGGAAAGGTCGTCTGCACAGTTCTGACTGAAAAAGCCGTGAGATATTTCACAGCCTGTCCGGCGCGAAACCCGATCAAATAAGGGCTTGTGCCACCGACACTGGCCTTCCACAATCTGGTGGTCGTTTCATCCTTCCATCGACTCCACAGAGGTCAAGCATGTCTATCCGCAATTCCCGTATCAGTCTCTGGCGCATGGCCGTTGCCTCCTTCGCAGCGCTGCTGCTGGGGGCTTGCGCTGTGAACAACTACCCGCCGGCGCCCAGCAAGGTCAACCAGGAGGCCTATCACTACAAGGTCGGCGCGGGAGACACGCTCAATATCAACGTCTGGCGCAATCCGGATCTGTCGATGTCGATCCAGGTGCGCCCGGACGGAAAGATCTCCACGCCCCTGGCTCCGGATGTGCAGGCAGCAGGGCAGACGCCGGGCGAGATTGCCAAGGAAATCGAGACGCGACTGTCAAAATATGTGCGTGACCCGGTGGTTTCCGTCGTCGTGACGGGCTTTCATGGCCCGTACAACCAGCAGATCCGCATCGTCGGTCAGGCCGTACGCCCGACCGCCATTCCGTACCGCGAAAACATGACCCTGCTCGACGTGATGATCGCAGCCGGCGGCCTGACCGAATTTGCCGACGGCAATGCGGCCATCCTCGAGCGCCACGGCAAGACCTACAGCATCCGGCTCGGCGACCTGCTCAAGCGCGGCCAGATGTCGGCGAATGTGCCGGTCGAACCGGGCGACGTCATCATCATTCCGCAGAGCATGTTCTGACCTTGCCGCAACGCCCTCCTGAACCCATCGAACCGCTCCAGCCATGCAGACCAAAAGCCGCACCGTCCTCTTCGCGCTGACCCCGCTGGCTTTCTGCCTGCTGCAGGCAGGATCGGCTCATGGGCAAACCATCCCCGGGCTCAACACCACGGTGCCTGGCGGGGTGGGCCTTCCGCAGCAAATCAACGGCGGCGACACGCAGGGCGGTGGCCTTCTGGCACCTCTGGCCGGGGCAAGTGCCCCCACCGTTCCGCGCGGCAATTTTGTCCAGCCCACTCTCGGCATGTCCGTGGTGCAGACCAGCAATGCCTATTTCGGCACCGCCACACCGGCCAAGTCGGACACCATCATCAGCGTCACTCCAGGCATCGCGTTTCAGACCGAGGGCCCGGACCTGCGCACCTACGGCAACTTTGCGCTCAATGGGCAGTATTACGCCCGGGGTTCCTACAGCAATACGGTACTGCCATCGGGCGTTTTGGGGCTGAGCGCCCGCCTGGTGGACCAGTGGCTGTATTTCGATGCGGGCATCACCTCGCAACAGAATGCCCTGCTCACCATCCCGACCCAGTCGACCGGAACGGCAACCTACACCACCACGCAGTATCGCGTCAGCCCCTATATCGACCATCGCTTCAATGACGATCTGCGGCTGCGGGCGCGCAGCGACAACATCTGGACGCGGATCAGCGGCAATCAGACGGGGCAGGCGCTGAGCAATGGCCGCTATGGCCTGCAGTCCGTCCAGCTGGATCGTCGCCCTACCCCGTTGGGCTGGGGTCTGGACGCCAGACAGGAAGAAACTGTTTACACCACGAGCGGCGCACTGACAGTGCGCGACGAGATTGTGCGGGCTCGCGGCCTTTATGCCTTCACACCGCATGTCGAGGCCGGCCTCATCGGCGGCTACGAGCATTACTCCACGTCCTACGCCAGCCTCGGGCACAGCATTTACGGCGTGCAGGCCAACTGGCGGCCCAACGTTTTCACCCGGCTCGACGGCGTGGTCGAGCGGCGCTTCTTCGGCACGGGCTGGAACATCAATGCCTCGCAGCAGATCCAGCGGCTCAGCCTGCGCATGAACTGGAATCGCGGCCCCTCGACCTTCCTGGCGGGCCTGCAGACCATCCCCTCGGGCGTGAGTCTGTCCACCCTGCTCGACGGCATGCTGGCGTCGCAATACCCTGACCCGACGGCGCGCGCACGCGCCGTGCAAAATTTGCTGGCGGTCACCGGGTTGCCGTCCACCTTGCCCAACGCCATCAATTACTACACCCAGTCGGCAACCCTGCAAGACACCTTCACCGCAACGGCCGTGTTGCTGGCCGAGCGCAACAGCTACTCGGCATCCCTGTTCCATACCAAGACGCAGGACCTGGTTCTTCCGGGTTCGCCGCCCCTGAACAACTTGCTCATCGCCTCTGCCAACTATGTTCAGAACGGCATTGGGCTGAGCTATGGCCGACGCCTGAGTCCGGTGATGAGCCTGAACGTCGGCGTGCTGCGCGCGCTGAGCACCGGCTTTGGCCTCAACCAAGGCGTCAGCACCCGCCAGACCAGTTTCATCGTGCAGATCAATCGCCGGCTCTCCCCGCAGACCATCTTGGTGCTTGGCGCCCGCAGGCAGCTTCTCGATACCGCCAATACGGGCATCCTGAACGCCAACGAGTCGGCGATCTACGCGGGTCTGACGCACCAATTCTGATTCCGGCCATGTACGCAGCACACTTCGGCCTGAGCGCACCGCCTTTCCAGCTCAACCCAGATCCCAGCTTTCTGTTCGAGAGCAAGGGTCACAACTACGCCCATCAATACCTGCGCTTCGGCGCGATGCAGGGTGAGGGCTTCATCATCGTCACGGGCGAGATCGGTGCGGGCAAGACGACGCTGGTCCGCGCCCTGCTCAACGAGCTGGACCCCGCCAAGGTTGCCGCCGCACAGATCGTCAGTACCCAGCTCGAAGCCGACGACCTGCTGCGCGCAGTGGCGAACGCGTTTGGCATTCCGTCCAAGAACACATCCAAGGCCGAACTGCTGGCCGCCATCGAAGCGCACTTCACCACCCTGATGCTGCAGAACAGACGTGCGCTGCTGGTCATCGACGAGGCGCAGAACCTCAACTCCGCAGCCATTGAAGAACTGCGCATGCTGTCGAACTTTCAGTATGGCAACCGGGCTCTGCTGCAAAGCTATCTGGTCGGACAGCCGGAGTTGCGCGATGTGCTGCGCGCCCCCAATCTGGAGCAACTGCGTCAGCGCATCATCGCCAGCTGCCATATCGGGCCGATGGACGCCGACGAGACCCGCGCCTACATCCTTCATCGCCTCAAGCGGGTCGGATGGACCGGCAGGCCGCAGTTCGACGATGCGGCGTTCAATGCCATTCACAACTGGACGGGCGGCTTGCCCAGGCGCATCAACATGCTGTGCAACCGCCTGCTGCTCTCCGCCTTTCTCGACAACACCGACCAGATCGACGCCCAGCGAGCCGATACCGTCGCCCGGGAAATCCGCGAGGAAATCGGCGGCCTGCTGCGTCCGGCCGAAACCGCAGAGCCGCAGGCACCCACCATCACGGCCCCGGTTCACCGCCCTGGCTCCGCATCGCCTGCAACGCACGTCAAAGAGGACGACTCCACACCGAGCCTGCCCATTCTTCGCGATGTTGCCGAGGCCCTCACCCGCGCGCCCGCACCACCCAAGCCGGGCGAGCCCGGGCCGCTGCTCTGCATCACCCAGTCACTGGAAGATCGCATTGCCCTGCAGCCTCTGATGCAGAAAATGAAGTCCCATTCCGGGCTGCCGCTGCCGCTTCTGGTCGGGCTGGAGCAACTCTCCACATCGGTCGTTGCCAGCGATGCGGCGCTCGCCGACATCGATCTGGCGCTGCTGCCGGACGCGCAGGATACCCAGCCCGGGCTGGCCGCCTGGGTGAACTGGCTCGACCAAATTTTCATTACCTACCGTCCGGCGGCCGTCCTGACCTTCTCCCACAGCGACGCCGCGCTGGCGGCCGGTCTGGTTGCCAAGCGGCAGGGCCGTTTTCTCGCGCACATCGAATCGGGTCTGCGCCACGGCCAGCGCGCAGACCCCGAGGAAATCGACCGCATCCTCATCGACCAGTTGGCCGATCTGCATCTGCTCATCGGCCCGGACTCCTCCGCGCCGCTGCTGCATGACGGCGTGCCGGCCGATTCGATCCGCGTGGTGGGCAATTTGCGAACCGACGCGCTCATCCAGGCGCTGGGCAGCCTCCCTGACCCCCGGATCTTTGCCCCGGACATCGGCGTGCCCAAGACCTATCTCGCCAACACCCAGGGCTATGCCCTGCTGTTGCTGCAGGATACCGCGTGGGCCGCGTCACGCGAGAAGATGATCGACATGCTGGCCAATGCCAAGCGCCTGAGTCGCATCCTCCCCGTGATCTGGCCCGTGCCCGCGAACATTCACAGCCGCATGCTGCAGTACGGCCTGAACAATTCCCTGCGGGGCGCGCGCGTGGCCTGCGTGCCGGAACTCACCTACGGCCAGACCCTGGCGCTGCTCAAGCCGGCCACCTGTCTGCTGACCGACCGCCCCAATCTTCAGGACGCCAGCACCTATCTGGGCGTGCCCTGCCTGACCCTGAGCGAATACTGCGCCCGCAGCCAGACCATCCAGCTCGGCAGCAATCTGGTGGTCGGGCGTGATTTCCGGCGCATTTTCCAGGCCATGGGAGACATTCTGGAAGGCGACCAGACATTCCGCCAGAATCCGCTCGGCTGCGATGGAGGGGCGGCCGAGCGCATCGCCCAGACGCTGGAAACCTGGTTGATGACCCAATGGGAAAACCAGGTTCTCGAAACCCTGGAGGTTCAGGCATGATGCTTGCGCATCCCACCCAATTCACTGACTGCCCGCAAGATGGACGGCTCGCGCCGCCCCTGCCCTCTTTCCGCAAGGCCATGCCATGAACGATTTGTTGCGCCCTCTTTTCAACCTCCTGCCCGGCATGTGGGACAGGCGCTGGATCGGGCTGATCACGGCCTGGGTCGTGCTTGTTCTGGGCGGGGTCGGCGTGGCCCTGTTTCACGAGCGCTACATGGCCTCGGCGCGGGTCTACGTGGACACGCAGACTCTGCTCAAGCCGCTGATGCAGGGCCTCACGGTGCAGCCCAACATCGACGATCAGGTGGCCATGGTGGCGCGTACCCTGCTCGCCCGCCCCAACCTCGAGCGGCTGGTGCGCGAGAACAATCTCGCGCCCAACGACGGCCAGCCCGACGCGATGAACCGTGCCGTCGATCAGCTGTTCAAGAGCCTCAAGCTCAACATCAACGCCCGCGAAAACCTCTACAGCGTCAGCTATGCCAACCCCGACCCCAAGGTGGCGCTCCACGTGGTGAGCGATCTGGTCAACATGTTCCTCACCTCCGGCATCGGCGGCAAGCAGCAGGACACGCAGCAGGCACTGAACTTTCTTGACGCCCAGGTGGCCGACTACGGCCGCCAGCTCAGCGCCGCCGAGCAGAAGCTCAAGGACTTCAAGACCGCTCACCCCGGCTACTCGGGGGCGGCGAATGTCGATTACTACACCCGCGTCAACCAGGCGTCCGACCAGCTCTCGCAAATGCAGGGGCAACTCAGTGCCGCCATCGCCGCGCGCAACGCCATCGTCGGCCAGATGCGTGGCGAGTCGCCCACCATCACGGTCACCTCACCCTATGTGGGGCCCGCTGCGGTCACCCCATCCGGCCAGACGGTTCCTGCGGATGTTCTTGACATCGAGCGCCAGATCCAGACCCAGCGCAACAGGCTCGACGACCTGCTGCAGCGCTACACCAACGACTATCCCGACGTCATCAGCGCCCGCCAGACCCTGGCCCGGCTGGAGGCGGAAAAGAAATCCCGTCTGAAGGCCGCTGCGGAGCACCCAGCCCAGGCTGCTGCGCAGGCTCCGACCAGCAATCTGCTCAGTACCGCCAACCCGGCCTATCAGCAGCTTCGCGTCCAGGTCGCCCAGGCCGACGCCAATGTGGCCTCGCTGCAGGCCCAGGTGGCCGAAGCGCAATCGCGGCTGAACCAGCTGCGCAGCCAGGCCGGACAGATGCCCGCGCTCGACCAGCAGTACGCCAGCCTGATGCGCGGCTATGACGTCATCCGCAAGAGCTACGACGACCTCGTCGCCCGCCGTCAGTCTGCAGGACTCACGCAAAGCGTGGACGCCTCATCGCAGCTCGCGGTGTTCCGCGTGGTCGATCCGCCGCGGGTGGAACAGCACCCGCTGTTTCCCAGCAAGCCCATGCTGATCGCGCTGCTGGTGGTTTTCTCCCTGGTGTGTGGCGTGGTCGCCAGTTTCGTGGTGTCGCAAGTCATGCCGACTTTCCACAGCCCGCGCCACCTGCGCGAAACCATCGACCGGCCGGTGCTTGGCAGCATCTCCATGCTGAATTCGCCGGACGTGATCAGCCAGGACAGAAAGAACAATCTGAATCTGGCCCTCAGCGTTGCCGGCATCATCGTGATCGGTTTGCTCTGGGCCATCTGGGCGCATTTCACCCGACTGGCGAGCGTTTAAGGGAACACCATGAGCACCATCGAACAAGCCGTCAAACGACTCGAAGAACTCCGCGCTGCCGGGGTGGATGTGCCCTGGGCCGCAACCCCAAGCGCCGACAGCGCACCCGCACCCACGACAGCAGTACCACAGCAACCGACCAGCGTGCGCCCGCTGCCGACGGCGGTCAAGCAGGCAGAACCGGAGCCGCAAGAGGCCATGCCGCAGGACATGGGCACACGCTCCAAGCAGGTGGAGATCGACCTCAACAAGCTGGCAGCGCTGGGCTACATCGTGCCGCACGCCACACGCTCCCTGCTGGTCGATGAGTTTCGCGTCATCAAGCGTCCGCTGCTGGGCAACATCACCGGGGCCGCCGCGGGCAAGATCGACCGGCCGAACCTCATCATGGTGACCAGTTCACTGCCCGGCGAAGGCAAGACCTTCGTTGCGGCCAACCTTGCCATGAGCATCGCCGCTGAACTCAACCACACGGTGCTGCTGGTCGATGCCGACCCCTCGCGCAGTTCCCTGCTCGAGCGGCTTGGCATCCCTCCTGCGCAGGGGCTGATCGACAAATTGCTCCACCCCGATCTCGATCTGTCCGATCTCATTCTCGCCACCAATGTGCCCAAGCTGGCGGTGCTGCCCGTGGGGACGTCCAACGCGCAGGCCACCGAGCTGTTTGCCAGCGCCTCGATGGACCTGCTGCTCGAAGAAATGGCGCACCGCTATCGCGACCGGGTCATCATCCTCGACGCCCCGCCGCTGCTGCCCTCGGCCGAGGCGCGCGCGCTGTCGCTGCATGCCGGTCAGATCCTGTTCGTGGTGCAGGCCGGACGCACCCACCAGGGCACGGTGCAGCAGTCCCTCGGCATCCTGCAGGATCACCCGATGGTCTACACCCTGCTCAACCAGAGCCGCGGTCCCAAGGCAGGTTCGCCTTACGGCTACTACGCATACTGAGTGCCCCGGGGCGGTCCGACGCCGCCCTCGGAGCACCGACCTCCAGAGCGCCTCGTTCCCTCGGAATGAGGCGCTTTCGTTTTTGTCAGATTGGTGAAAATTTCACGAAACAGGCGCCTGAATCGCCTCTCACCCCAAATCAGGGACTAGCCAATCGGGTTGCTGCGCAGTGCAATCCAGTCAAGAGAAAGTCGGTCGGACGGGGGGTTCGGCACGGTCTTTCCACACGACCAAGGTGGTCCTTGTGCGCAACCCAAACGACAGCGGCGTCCGCTCTCAGATGCGTCTGAGTGATCTTGCACCACGCGCGACTGCACAACAACGCACGCCGCAGCGCGACACGCTGAGGCTGCCCTCCGGCCCGGGAGCTGCGGAACTGCAGAACGTCTGGATGGCCGCCGCCGCCATCGTGATGCAGCGCCTGTGCGGCACCGAACACGGGCTGCTGGTGCTGCCGCCGCAGGCTGCACCGTCCTTTCTCGGCTGTGCCGCACAGGAGGTGGTGCAGCATGTCGTCGACCGCGCGCAAGCGTTCTGTGCAGACAATGCCCCAGACCAGGCCGCCGAATGGCCAGACCTCGACGCCGTCGATCTCGTCTGGCTGTGCAGCGCAACGCAGGAATCCAGCGCGCTCGTGCAGTTTCCGTCTGCGCTGCTCCTCACACCCAGCACGCCAGAGACGGCCTTGCACTGCGTTTGCAACGGCTCGTACCCGCAAGCATTCGTCCAGGTTCTGCTGCGCACCATCCAGCACGCAGCGCAAGCCATCCGGACCAATCCCGCCCTGCGTGTCGATGAAGTCGATCTGCTCGGTGCGGAGCAGCGCGTCGAACTGCTGGCGCTCAATCCCGCCTGCCGCCCCGCGCCCGACGTGCCAAACGTCCCCGCCCGGTTTGATCAGGTGCGCGCCGCACACCCCGAAGCGCCCGCCGTGCGCTGGCCTGGCGGCCAGTGGAGCTATGCCCAACTGCACGCCAAGGCCCAAGCAGTTGCGGCCGCGCTGCAGGCGCAGGGCGTTGTCCAGGACGATGTCGTCGCGCTCGCGCTCGACCGCAGCCCGGCGTCCATCGCCGCCCTGCTTGGCGTGCTGATGGCGGGCGCCGCCTATCTGCCCATCGATCCCAAGTTTCCCGCCGAGCGTGTGGCGTTCATGCTGCACGACGCGGAGGCGCGGCTTGCCATCCACCAGCCCGGCACTGCGCATCTCTTCACCGCATCGCTGCCCGCCTTCGATCTTCACACCCTGCTGGACCACGCCGCCTCTGCACCGCAGCCGGACCACGCTGACAGTTCGAGCACGCCCGAGTCCATCGCCTATGTGATGTATACCTCGGGCTCTACCGGCGCGCCCAAGGGCATTGCCATTGCGCACCGCGCCATCCTGCGTCTGGTGCTCGGCGCCAGCTTCATGCAACTGGATGCGCAGACCGTCATGCTGCACGCCGCTCCGCTGGGCTTCGACGCCTCCACGCTGGAGATCTGGGGCCCGTTGCTGAACGGCGGCTGCTGCGTGCTGCATGACGAAGTCATCCCCACCGGCCCGGGCATCGCCCGCAGCATTGCCACGCAGGGCGTGAACAGCGCCTGGCTCACCGCCGCGCTGTTCAACGCCATCGTCGATGACGACCCGGCTTGGCTGCGCGGCCTCACCCAGTTGCTCACTGGCGGCGAGGCGTTGTCAGTCGCCCACGTACGCCGCGCCCTGAACGCGCTGCCCGACACCGCGCTGATCAATGGCTATGGCCCCACCGAGTGCACCACTTTCACCGCCACTTACCGCATTCCCCGAGACCTGCCGCCGGACACAACGTCCATCCCCATCGGCCAACCCATCCAGGACACGCATGTGCTGGTCTGCAGCGCCAGCGGTGAACTGCTGCCGCGCGGCATGGTGGGCGAGCTGTGCGTGGGCGGACGCGGCGTGGCGGGCGGCTACCTCAACCGGCCCGATCTGAGTGCCGAGCGTTTCATTGCCGACCCACTGAACCCGCAGGGCAAGCTCTACCGCACGGGCGACCTCGTGCGCTGGCGGCCCGACGGCGCGCTCGAGTTTGTCGGCCGTGCGGACGGCCAGATCAAAATTCGCGGCTACCGCATCGAGCTTGGAGAGATCGAGGCCGCGCTGGCCGCACAGCCCGGCGTGCTGGCCTGCGCCGTGGCCGCTCATCAGGATGGCGCGCTCGGCCCGCAGCTCGTCGGCTATGTCGTGCCGCAGCCCGGCGCGGCATTGCGCGCAGAGGTCCTGCTCCCCGCCCTCGCTGCCCGCCTGCCCGACTACATGGTGCCCACGCACCTCATGGTTCTGGAGCGCCTGCCCGTCACCCTCAACGGCAAGCTCGACCGCAAGGCCCTGCCTGCGCCACCGCGCGCCGCCACAGGCAACAAGGCGGCCCACAGCGCGCCTGCCGGACATGCCCAGCAGGTTGCCGCCGTCTTCGCCGAAGTGCTCGGTCTGGATCATGTCGAGACTTCCGACAACTTCTTTGCCCTCGGCGGCAATTCCCTGCTGGTGCTGCGCGCGCTGGCCATGCTGCGCCAGCGTGGGCATGGCGAGCTCAGCGTAGCCGCCTTCTTTGGCGATCCAACTCCGCGCGGCATTGCCGCACAGATCGACGGCCACGCGGGCATTGCCGCCAACCGGCTGACCGCAACGCACCGCAACCCGGACCATGCGAACACCTTGCGCGACGCACCCATTGCTCTCATCGGCATGGCCGGGCGCTTTCCCGGCGCGCCCACCATCGAGGCCTTCTGGAACCTGCTGGAGCAGGGGCAGGAGGGCATCCGTTTCTTCCGCCCTGACGAACTCGACGCCAGCATTCCCGCCGCACTGCGCGCCGATCCGGCCTATGTGCCCGCGCGCGGCGTGCTGCAGGGCGTGGCCGAGTTCGACGCGGCCTTCTTCGGCATCAGCCCGCTCGAAGCCGAGCTGATGGACCCGCAGCAGCGCGTGTTTCTGGAGCTGTGCTGGGAATGCATGGAGCGCGCTGGCCATGTGCCGGGCCAGACGGCCACCCCGGTCGGCGTGTTTGCCGGCATGTACAACGCCACCTACTTTCAGCGCCATGTCAGCGCCCATCCCGACAAGGTGCAGCGGCTTGGCGAATTCCAGGTGATGCTGGCCAACGAGAAGGACTACATCGCCACCCGCACCGCCAACCGGCTCGATCTCACCGGCCCAGCGGTGAGCGTGCACACCGGCTGCTCCACCTCGCTGGTGGCCATCGGCATGGCGGTCGATGCGCTGCGCGCGGGCCAGTGCGGCATGGCGCTGGCCGGCGGCAGCTCGATCACCTGCCCGCCCAACAGCGGCTATCTCTACCAGGAAGGGGCGATGCTCTCGCCCGACGGCCATACCCGCACCTTTGACGTGAACGCGCAGGGCACCGTGTTCTCCGACGGCGCGGCCGTGGTGCTGCTCAAGCCGCTGGCCGATGCCCTGGCCGACGGCGACACCATTCACGCCGTCATCCGCAGCGTGGCGATCAACAACGACGGCGGCAACAAGGCCAGTTTCACCGCGCCCAGCCTGGACGGGCAGGCCGCAGTGGCCGCCAGCGCGATGGCTGCCGCCGCAGTGCAGCCACAAGACATCAGCTATGTGGAGACCCACGGCACCGCCACACCGCTGGGCGACCCGGTCGAGGTGCAGGCACTCACCCGGGCGTTTCGCCTCGGCACGGCGCAAACCGGGTTTTGCCGCATCGGCTCGGCCAAGAGCAATGTCGGGCATACCGTCATCGCCGCGGGCGCCACCGGGGTCATCAAGACGGCCCTGGCATTGCAGCACGAGCGCATTCCAGCCACCCTGCACTTCACCGCGCCCAACCCCAAGCTCGGGCTGGACGCTTCACCCTTCACCGTCAACGACCGCCTCACGCCCTGGCCGCGCGGCAACAGGCCCAGGCTGGCCGCGGTCAACAGCGCCGGAGTCGGCGGCACCAACGCCCACGCCATCCTGGAAGAAGCGCCGCTGCGCGCGCCCAGTCCACCGGCGCAGGGAACATTCCTTCTGCGGCTCTCCACCC